>Ga0208612_1000682_pt1 | contig 14306 bp, 12 predicted proteins | sample AntDryMetagUQ889_FD_188089 | JGI IMG/M metagenome (GOLD analysis project Ga0208612, IMG submission 188089) | Polar desert microbial communities from Antarctic Dry Valleys - UQ889 (SPAdes) | ecosystem: Environmental > Terrestrial > Soil > Desert | place: Antarctic Dry Valleys | collected 2008-12-31 | reverse complement strand
GCCACACAAGGGCTCAACTTCCGGGAGGGCGCCCGGCTGGCCATCGAGGAGGAGAACGGGGGTGGCAACGGTGACCTCACCGTCCGGCTCCGGGAGTTCGACACTGCCGGCGATGTGACCCAGGCCCGCTCCGTCACCAGCCAGTTCATCGGTGACCCGAGCATCGTGGGGATCGTCGGACCGGCCTTCACCGGAGAGACCAACAGGCTGATCCCAGAGCTCCAGCAGGCCGGCTTGGTGATGATCGGTGCGTCGGCGGTGGACAAGGATCTTCCCTCCGCCCTGGCCAGCCGGACCGTGTATCACCGGATCGTCGGCGACGACGACCTCCAGTCGAGCGGCATCGCCGAGTACCTGTCCTCGGTGGAGCGACCGGCGGCCGTCGCCTACGTGCACGACGGCTCCGACTACGGCAAGCAGCTGGCCGTGAACACCGAGCGGAAGGCGTCGGCCAAGGGGGTGCGCTCGGCCACCATCGAGGTCATCGACCCCAAGTCCGGCGACTTCTCGGCCGCCATCGCCAAGGTCAGGGCGTCCGGGGCCGATGCCGTGTTCTACGGCGGCCTGGCCGCCGAGGCGGCGCTACTCAAGAGGAAGCTCGTGGAACAAGGAGCGAACGTGAGGTTCGTGAGCGGCGAGGCGGCTCTGGACAAGGCTTTCGTGGACTCTGCCCTGTCGGCCAACGCCGAAGGGGCGCGGCTCACCTGTGCCTGCAACTTCCCGCTGGAGTCGTCCACAGGCGCCCTCAGGGACTTCTACAACCGGTACAAGCAGAAAACGGGGAAGGACCCCGGCCTGTACTCCGCTGAGGGATACGACGCAACCAGGATCCTCATAAAGGGCATCAAGGCCGGTAACGAGAAGCGGGAGGCGTTGCTCCGCTTCGTGGAGGACGAGCTGGGGAGGTACGAGGGCATCTCCAAGACCATCGAGTTCGAACCCGACGGAACGCTAAGGTCCAGGACCTTCGTGGTCTACGAGGTGAGGGGCGGCCGGATCGCCACCCTCCGGACGCTGACCCTTGGCGAGGGCTCGGCGACGACGAGCACGACCGGCGCCGTTTCCACGACCTCCACCATCCGGCGCCCCCCGACCACGAGGAGGCCGACGACGACGAGCACCACACTGACCACTACGACGAGCTCGACGACGACGAGCACGAGCTTCCCGCCGCCGTAGCGTCACCCCGCGGGCCTCGATCTGGAGGACATGACCCGCGGTTTCCGCCGGCTATGTCCTCCAGCCGATGTCTAGCTCAGTCCGGCAGCAGACAGGACCTCGTCCACGTCGGCCACCATGCCGGTGAAGAAGGGTCCGAACTCGGCGTAGCGGGCCGAGCCCTCGTCGAAGCGCAGGGTGTACACCACGTCCTTGAGATCGTCGGGGCCGACACCGAAGAGGGTGACGCCCCACTCGTAGTCGTCGAGACCCGTGGATCCCGTGACGAGCTGCAGCACCCGACCCCGGAAGGCCCGGCCGGACTTGCCATGTCCGAACATGAGGCGCTCCCGTTCCTCGTAGGCCAGCTCGTACCAGTTCTGGCCCGGGTTGCGCCGTTTGGACATGGGATAGAAGCAGACGGCGCGCATGCCCTCGGGAGGCAGTTGGGGATGCAGGCGCGGGTTCAACATCTCGGCGGGCATGCCCTTGGCGTACTCCGACACCTCGGTGAGCGACACGTAGGAGCTCACCACCTCCAGCCCCGCCATCTGTACGCCGGTCTGCAGTGCCCGGAGGCGCCAAAGATCGGGCCCCAGGGCCAGAAGCCCAAGGTCGGCCTTGTGGCCGAGGACGGAGAAGGCGATCACCTGGTGGTCGTCGCCCTCTGTTGTCCGGCTCTGGGCAGCCTTGACGGCGGCGATCACGGCCTCGGCGTCGGCACCCGGGCGGGCCCGGCAGAAGAGATGGAGCGCACCCCATCCGGTGCCGGGGGTGAGAGCTTCGGGCATGGCGCTCAGTCTTCCGCCTTGCTCTTCTCGATGGCGGGCTCGAGCCGCAGCGCTTGGCCGTCCGTGGCCCAGACCGGAAGAGGGAGCTCCACCTTGGAGTGACCCTCATGGGCGGCGACGGCTCGCTGGTGGTACTCCTCGGCAAGGGCCATGAACTCCGCCTGATGGTAGGGCCGGCCGTCGATCAAGGGGCCGCGCTCGCCTTCGATGATGGCCACCACGTCCTCACCGCTCACGGTCCTGTGCGCCTCCAGTGCGTGGGTGACGGCCAGCACCTCGAAGCGGTTGGCTTCGAGCAGCTGCCACGTGCGGTCGTAGAGCCGGGCCAGGTTGGCCTCCACGCGCCGGCCGAAGTCAGTGTCCATGACGCTGCGATCGGACCCGTCCTCGACGGCCATCTGGGAACCCGTTATCCCGGCCAGGGTTATCGCCCGCGAGGCGAGGGTGGAGCCCATCCCGGCGAAGCCCTCCATGCGCAGGGCGAGGAAGGTGGCGCCGCGCAGGTCGCCGCCCACGCCCTCGGAGTTGTCCCCTCCGAAGAAGAGGCGCTCTCCGGCCAGTGAGGCGAGGAACACCATGACGTCGGCTTCGCGCTCCGACTTCCATCCCACGAACTGGTCCTCGGGTGGGATGGACGACACGAAGCCCCCCACGTCGCCCCGGCGCTCGATGGTGGCCATGTCGATGACCATGTGCTTGCGCAGCCGGTGGGCCACCACGGCGTGGCACGCCTCGTGGAGGGCGACGGCGTGACGCTCGCGCTCGATGTACTCGAACTCGTCGGGCAGGCCGTGCTCCTTCAGCTGCTTGGCCTTCAAGATGTCGGCCCAGGTGATGGCTTCCCGTCCCGCCCGGATGGCGACCACCAGTGCCTCGTTTACGGTGTCCTTGATGGTGGCGCCCGTGGCGTAGGGGGTCATGACGGCGAGCTTGTCGATCTGCTCGTCGTCCAGCTCGTGGCTCACCTTGTTCAGGTACCCGACATAGGTGCGCTTGCGGCCCTCCTTGGACGGGTAGCCCACCTTGTAGATGCGGTCGATGCGTCCCGGGCGCAGCAGGGCCTCGTCGAGGGCCTGGGGCATGTTGGTGGCCATCATCACGAGGATCCGGTACTTGGGCGGGGGCTTGGGTCGCATGCCGAGGGCCCGACGCAGCACCCGGTTGGTGAAGCCGCGGGGCTTCTTGAGGCCGGACAGCTCGGCCAGCAGGGCCTGGAGGGTGCCCATGCCTCCGCCACCCATGCCCGCTCCCATCATGAACCGGGCCACCAGCGGGGGCCGGCCGCCTTCGGTGCTGCTCGGCTGCTCGGCCCGGAGCACCGAACCGGCCGCCGGTGGCGAGGCATAGCCCAGGCCGTTGCAGGCGGTGAGGGCCTCCCAGGAGGAGGTATGGGGAGCGAACGCTCCCCCGTTCCACCCGCCACTGGCGAGCGCTCCCCGGCTGCCCAGCGAGTCGGCCTCGTCGAAGAAGACGATCACCCCGCCGTAGCGCACGGCGAGCTTGCGCAGCTTCCTGAAGAGGGACTTGACCTTGAGGATGCCGACGCCCATGAACATGTTGGTGAAGGCTCCGGGGTCGACGAAGACGTAGGGCTTGCCCGTCTCTCCGGCCACGGCCTCGGCCATGAGCGTCTTGCCCGTTCCCGGTGGCCCCCAGAGCAGCAGCCCCCCGGGCACGTACCCGCCCTTCTCCTCGATCGACTCGGGGTTCTCCAGGAAGACGATGTTCTCCTTCACCCGTTCGACTACGGCGTCCTGGCCCCAGACGTCGCTGAAGCGGGTCTTGACGTCATCGGGGAAGTAGACGTCGACGCCACCCTTGGAGAGGAACCAGAAGATGGCCACGAATTGCAGGACCACCGCCGCCATGAGGAAGAGGACCTGGAGCAGCATGGGCAGGGCCTGCCACACGGTGCTGGGCAGCCGGAACAGGCCCTGCAGCGGAGAGATGCCGTAGACGCGCCCCGTCACCACCGCCAGCAAGGCGACGAGGAGGACGACTTTGAAGGCACGGGCCAGGCGATAGCGGTTCCAGTCGTTCAGCCGCCCGGTGCGGCGCTCGATGCCCCCGAACACCGCCTCGGACCAGAAGCGGTGATACGCGGCCGAGCGTTCGCTGATGAGGTAGTGCACCTGGCGCAACCCCTCCAGCACCAGGAGCACGAGCAACCATGCCGACGAGCGCGAGTGGATGCGCACCGCCTCCGCGAAGGTGAGGTTCGGGTCGTCGGCCAAGGCTGCCCACACCACCACCAGCCATGCTCCGGACAGCAGGACCAGGAACTTCGTTCGGTCCCAAAAGGCGAGAGGCTTGCGGGTCGCCCCTTCTTCTCGATGTGCTCCCACTGTCATCGCTCCTTGACCTGCCACGAAGAGATCACCTGGTCGATGACCTTCTCGTTGGCTGCGTAGCAGTCGTCCTCACAGCTGATGGCGAGGACGTGGACCTTGCGCACGGCGCTGTCCACCAGCGCGATCTGGCGCCACTTCAACCGCGTGCCCTCGGTGGTCTTGAGGTTGACCACGAACTCGTTCCCGTGCAGACCGCCGGGCCGGTCCACGTCCCGGCTGCCCAGGACCTCCACTCCGGGAGCTCCACCGTCGCCGAGGGGATCGAACTCGAGCAGCAGGGATCGCAGGTTCGCCAGGGAGAACCCGTCCCGTTCCGCGGCGCTCAGCGTCCGCACCTCGACCAGACCCGTGGGGTGGTCCGCCTTGGGAGACAGGACGTGTTCGAGCGAGGGGCTCGGCGCGGCGTCGAACGCCACCGACCAGGCGAGGCGCTTGTAGGCCTCCTTGGCCTCGCGGGACTGGTCCAGGCCCTCGGTGATCTTCTCCTCGTCGAAGAGGGCCCAGTCCCGCGGAACCCTCATGTAGGTGCGTTCCGACGAGCTCTTCACGTAGTGGTACTCCGGCGACCCACAGGCCGCCGACACCACGAGCGCGGTGACGATGACGAACGTGGCGGCCCGACCGCAGCGGCGCCGCCGCGACGGCCGCGTGCCCATCCAGCCAGGTTAGTTGGGGCTCCGAGGACAGCTCGTACGACTAGAAGGCGAGCACTCCCGCATCCCACATGAAGGGAAACACGAACAGGAGGAGGCCCAGCGGCTCCAGCGCCAGCAGTGGCGCCAGGCCGGCTCGACCTCTCCTCCCGAAATGCCACCCCGAGCCGGCCGCGGCCAGCCCGAAGCAGATCACCGAGGCCAGGAAGAAGAAGAACTTCACCTTGACGTCCATCCGTACCTCCTTCGAAAGGCGAGAAGGCCCCAAGGTTCCCACACCCACGACCAACGAAAGAAGGGGCGCCCGGAGGCGCCCCTTCTCTGGTTACGACGATGGCCCAACGAGGGGGGCCGACCTGTGGCTAGAAGTCGTCCATGCCGCCGCCGGGCATGGCGGGGGCGCCTTCCTTCTCCGGCTTGTCGACGATGACCGCTTCGGTGGTCAGGAATAGGGCGGCGATGGATGCCGCGTTCTGGAGCGCCGAGCGGGTGACCTTGGCCGCGTCGATGACGCCTGCCGCCACCAGATCCTCGTACTCGCCCGTGGCGGCATTGAGGCCGTTCGAGCCTTCGAGGTTGCGCACCTTGTCCACGACCACGCCACCTTCGAGGCCGGCGTTGACGGCGATCTGCTTGAGGGGCTCCTCGACGGCCCGGGCCACGATGCGAGCACCGGTGGCCTCGTCACCCTCGAGCTTCTCGGCTCGGTCGAGCACGGCCGCCTGGGCCCGCAGCAGGGCGACGCCGCCGCCGGCGACCACGCCTTCCTCCACCGCAGCCTTGGTGGTGGAGACAGCGTCCTCGATGCGGTGCTTCTTCTCCTTGAGCTCCACCTCGGTGGCGGCGCCCACGCGGATCACGGCCACGCCGCCGGACAGCTTGGCCAGACGCTCCTGGAGCTTCTCCCGGTCGTAGTCCGAGTCGGTGTTCTCGATCTCGGCCTTGATCTGGGCGATGCGGCCCTTGATGTCGGTATCCGTGCCGGCACCCTCCACCACGGTGGTCTCGTCCTTGGTGACGGTGATCTTGCGGGCCCGACCGAGCAGGTCGAGGCTCACGTTCTCGAGCTTGAGGCCGACTTCTTCGGTGATGACCTGGCCACCGGTGAGGATGGCGATGTCCTGGAGCATGGCCTTGCGGCGCTCTCCGAAGCCGGGGGCCTTGACGGCGGCCGACTTGAAGGTGCCGCGGATCTTGTTGACCACCAGCGTGGCCAGGGCCTCACCCTCGACGTCCTCGGCGAGGATGACCAAGGGCTTGCCCGACTGCATGACCTTCTCGAGCACGGGCAACAGGTCCCGGACGGCGGAGATCTTCTGGGCCACGAGCAGGATGTAGGCGTCCTCGAGGACGGCCTCCATGCGCTCGGGATCGGTGACGAAGTACGGCGAGATGTAGCCCTTGTCGAAGCGCATGCCCTCGACCAGGTCCATCTCCATGCCGAAGGTCTGCGACTCCTCGACGGTGATGACGCCGTCCTTGCCCACCTTGTCGATGGCCTCGGAGATCATGCCGCCGATCTCGGCGTCGGCGGCGGAGATGGCCGCAACCTGGGCGATCTGGTCCTTGGACTCGGTCTCCTTGGAGATCCCCTTGAGGGAGGCGACGGCCGCCTCGACGGCATCCTCGATGCCCTTCTTGAGCGACATGGGGTTGGCGCCGGCGGCGACGTTGCGAAGTCCCTCGTGCACCATGGCCCACGCCAGCACCGTGGCCGTGGTGGTGCCGTCACCGGCCACGTCGTCGGTCTTCTTGGCGACCTCCTTGACCAGCTCGGCGCCCAACTTCTCGTAGGGATCCTCGAGCTCGATCTCCTTGGCGATGGAGACGCCGTCGTTGGTGATGGTGGGGGCGCCCCACTTCTTCTCCAGCACCACGTTGCGGCCCTTGGGGCCGAGGGTTACTCGTACGGCGTCGGCGAGCTGGTTCATCCCGTGCTCGAGGGCACGGCGAGCCTGCTCGTCGAAGGCGATCATCTTGGACATCGGGGGGTTCCTCCCGGAGTAGCGAAACGGTTAGCACTCTGCTTGTTCGAGTGCCAAGAGTACCCATCGGCTGTCACTCGACGCAAGCGAGTGCCAGCCCTCCTCCCCGTCCCCCTACGAGCGACGGGCCGCCCGGTCCTTGCTCCAGCTGGGGGTTACCCCCCGGCGACGGCGGGGACGATCGAGATGGTCTGGCCTTCCTGTACCGCCGTGTCCAGGCCCTGCTGGAAGCGGACGTCCTCGTCGGCCACGAAGACGTTCACGAACCGCCGGAGGCCGCCGGACTCGTCGAAGATCCGTTCGCCCACACCGGGGTGAGCGGCCTCGAGGGCCTTCAACGCCTCGCCGACGGTGGCTCCTTCCACGGAGATCTGACCCTCGCCACCGGTGAGATTGCGGAGTTGCGTCGGGACACGCACGGAGACGCTCATGGGCACAGCATCGCGTGTCGTGGACGGTGAGGGCTCATGCGTCGACCTCGACGGCCGCGTTGAAGGCCTCGATGGTGGGGGCGATCGTGGCTGTGGGACCGACGTGGGGGCTGACGGCGTCGATGGTCTTGAGTCCCAGCCCCGTGATGTACGCCACCACCCGCTCGTCGGGGCGGACCACGCCCTCCTGAGCGAGCTTGGCCAGGGTGGCGACGGTGACCCCACCCGCGGTCTCGGCGAAGATCCCTTCGGTACGGGCCAGCAGTCGGATGCCCTCCACGATCTCGTCGTCGCTCACCGACCCCACGGCCCCGCCCGTCGAGCGCACCACATCGAGGGCGTACCAACCGTCGGCGGGGTTGCCGATGGCGAGCGACTTGGCGATGGTGTTCGGCTTCTGCGGCCTCACGTGGTCGGTGCCCTCGGCAAAGGCGGTGGCGACCGGCGAACAGCCGGTGGCCTGTGCCCCCGAGATCCGCACCTGTGGCTCCTCGTCGAGCAGGCCGACCCGGTGCAGCTCGGCGAAGCCCTTGTGGATCTTGACCAGCTGGCTGCCCGACGCGATGGGCACCACCACGTGGTCGGGCACCTCCCATCCGAGCTGCTCGACCACCTCATAGGCCAACGTCTTGGAGCCCTCGGCGTAGTAGGGGCGGATGTTGACGTTCACGAAGGCCCAGGTGGGATGGTCGGCGGTGAGCTCCGAACACAGCCGGTTGACGTCGTCATAGGTGCCTTCGACGGCGATGAGCTTGCCGCCGTAGACGGCGGTCGTGACCACCTTGGCCGGCTCGAGATCATGCGGGATGAAGACCACCGAGTCCATCCCGGCGCGTGCAGCATGGGCGGCTACGGAGTTGGCCAGGTTGCCCGTGGACGCGCAGGCGGCCAGCTTGAAGCCCAGCTCTCTGGCCCTCGTGAGGGCAACCGAGACCACGCGGTCCTTGAACGAGCCGGTCGGGTTGAGGGTGTCGTTCTTGAGCCACAGCTCACCGAGCCCCAGCTCCGAGGCCAGGCGATCGGCACGAACCAGCGGTGTGAACCCGGCACCGAGGTCGACGGGACCCCCTGGCGCGCCCGCTGCGCCGGATGAACCGCCGGCGGGTAGGAGGTCGGAGTAGCGCCAGATGGTGGGAGGGCCGGCGGCGATCTTCTCCCTGCTGATGACGGCCGTGATGGCGTCGTAGTCGTAGTCGACCTCGAGGGGACCGAAGCAGAACTCGCAGACATGCAGTGCCTCGGCCGGGTAGCCCCGGCCGCATTCCCGGCAGCGAAGGCCCCTGACGAGCGGGCCCGCGGGTGTTGATGTGGACGGCAACGTTCCTCCTCATCGCTCCGGGCATTGGCACCTGGTCACCCCCGATGGCTCCGTGTGGAGACCGCTCGTGGTGGACTGGTTGCCGCGGAATCATCGGGCCCGGCCCCTCAACCGCTCTGGATAAGTGCCCTCATGGTATCTCCAGGAAAGCCGAGACAACGCGTCGAGCGGGACGGCGGAGCAAGAGGGCGGCGCAGGACGCCGGCGGCGCCGAGCGAAGATGGGACTCGTGCCGGCACCGACGAGGCTCCCGAGCGCCTTCGCTCGACATCAGTACAACGCCGAGGACCTGGTGCGGGCTCGGGGCGGGCGGCGGGTCTCGGTGTGTCTGCCGGCCCGTGACGAGGAGGCCACCATCGGGGCCATCGTGGCCGCCGTGGTGGCTGACCTGCAGGAACGCCACCCTCTCGTGGACGAGATCATCGTGGTCGACGACGACTCCTCCGACTCCACCGCGTCGCAGGCCCGTTCGGCCGGTGCCCGGGTGGTGTGCAGCCCTCGCCGGGGCAAGGGAGCGGCCATGCAGGAGGGCCTGCGGGTCTCGTCGGGCGACGTCGTGGTGTTCTGCGACGCCGACGTGCGTGACTTCGAGACGGCCTTCGTGCTGGGCCTGGCAGGCCCACTGCTCACCAAGGACGACCTCGGCTTCGTGAAGGGCTTCTACGACCGGCCCTACCAGGGGCGCCACGGCCAGGGGGGGCGGGTCACCGAGCTCGTGGCCAAACCCCTGCTGCGCACGTTGTTCCCGAGTTTGTCCTGGTTGTGCCAACCCCTCGCCGGTGAGTGCGCCGGACGGAGGGACGTGCTCACCCGGGTCCCCTTCGTGACCGGCTACGGGGTCGACATCGCGTTGCTCATCGACGTCGCCGCACGCTTCGGTCCGGAATCGATGGCCCAGGTCGACCTGGGCCGGCGCGTCCACCGCAACCGTCCCCTGGAGGAGCTGGCGCCCCAGGCCGAAGAGGTGTTGCGCACGGTCCTCGCCCGGGCGGGGTTTGCCGACGCCGTCCCCCAAGGCGTTGCCCTCTCCGAACAGGCCCTCCGGGGGGCCTGAGGTTCCCTGAGCGGGATCACTGGACCGGTGCGGCCACCGGCTCCTCGTCCTGCTTCTCCTCGTCGTGCTTCTCCTCGTCCTTCTCGTCCTTCACGTCCTGCTCCACCACGCGCGCGGCCAGCCCCGGACCCCGTACGTCGTCCGAGACATCGGTGAACGACTCGCCGAGGACATGGACCCTCCAGAGGTGCCCGAGAATGATCTTCAGCACCGCTGCAAGGGGTACGGCGAACAGCAGGCCCAGGAAGCCGCCGAGGTGGCCCCCTGCCACAAGTGCCAGAACCACCGCCGCCGGGTGGAGCTGGACCACCCTGTGCATCACCTGTGGCGTGATGAAGTGGTTGTCGATCTGCTGGACACCGACCATTATCACCAACACTCCCAGCGCCTGGAGGGGGCTGCCGGTGGTGAGGGCGATGGCCACCCCAGGCAGGCCGCCGACCCAGGGACCGATGAGGGGGATGATGTTGAAGAACCCGGCGATCATCCCCACCAGGAACCAGAACTTGAGGCCGATGGCGGCCAGCCCGACCGAGCACAGGACGCCCACGATGGCGGCGATCATGAGCTGGCCACGAAAGAACCCTCCTACGGCTCGGTTGAGCCGGTGGGCCACGTGCATGACCTCGTCCTTGACCCCTGCGGGGACGAGCGACTCCGAGACTCGACGGAGATGGGGGAGGTCCACCAACAGGTAGAAGGCAATGATGGGCGCCAGCACCAGGATCAACAACACGTTGAAGATTGCGACGCCCAACCGGAAGGCACGGTCGAGCTGCTGGCGGACCGACAGCTGGTTGTTGCTCAGAGCTTCCCCGAGCTCCTTGCGGTCGAACTCCCAGAACTTCCCCTTGGACTCCTCGGCCCGGGCGTCCACCCAGCGCTCGGCGTTGGCCTGGATCTCCGGCCACTGACGGGAGAGATCCCTGGCCTGGGCGCCGGCGAGTGGGACCACCAGGAGACCGGCCAGGACCACGACCCCGACGACCGCCAGGTAGGTGATGCCGGCGCCGGCGGCCCGGGGGATGTGGTGTCGTTGAAGACGGGTGACCACGGGGTTGAGCAGGAACACGATGGTCCCGGCCAGGATCAACGGGGGCAGGATCACCCGCACGGTCCAGACCACGAGCGCAACCAAGGCCAGGAGAACGACGACGCCCACCACGGACCACGAGACCTGGCCCGCCCGTCGGAGGCGCTCCGTCATGGCGTCAGGCTACCGGCCGGCTGCCCTACGGCACGCGCTCGGCGTGGTCACTCCGAAGCCACCGCGCCGGCTAGGTGGGCCACCATGGCCTCCTCCACGCACTCGACGGTGGCGGCGAGCGCTCGCTCCCGGCCGAACCGCTCGACCAGGTCGATGACGGGGAGCGCCTGGTCGCCGTAGGCCTCGACAACCACGGCAAGCACCGCCACGCCCGCCTCCCGGCAAAGGTCGATGACGCCGCCCACGGCCCCACCTTCGAACGAATACTCGTCCAGGAAGGACTCGCCCGTCACCGCCAGGTCGGCCCCTTCGATGCGCTGGACGAGATCGATGGAGTCGGCGACGAGCTCGAAGCCGGGAACCAGCTTCGCTCCCAGGGCGGCCAGGCCGCCGGCCAGGCCGCCGGCCGCGCCCGAGCCCGGCAGGGCCCGGACGTCGACGCCGTTCTCCTCTTGGTACACCTGAGCCAGCCGTTCGAGGCGCCGGGTGAGGAGCGCCACCTGCGAAGGCGTGGCCCCCTTCTGGGCAGCGAACTGTCGAGCAGCGTCGACGAAGGTCGTGGCCACGTCGTAGGCCACCACGACGTCGACCCCGCGCAGGCCACGGCCCCCGAGGGCCTGCACGCACCCAAGACCTCCATCGGTGGAGGCCGACCCCCCGAGCCCCACGACGATCCTGGTGGCACCGGCAGCAATCGCAGCGGCGATGAGATCGGCGACCCCGGCGGTGGAGGCCCGCATGGGATCGTTCCACTCCGGGCCGCCCAGGAGATCGAGCCCCGCCACCTGAGCCATCTCGAGGACAGCCGTCGAACCCTCCATGCGCCATTCGGCGGTGATGGCGTCGCTCAGCGGACCTCTGGCCCGCGTCGTGCGGACGGCCCCGCCAAGGGCGTCCAGGATGCCGACGCCACCGTCGGCGACGGGCGCCTCGTCACACGTCCAGCCCGCCCTCTCGGCCGCCCGGGCCACGGCGGCGGCAACCTGGCGCGCCGACGCCGCTGCCCCGAACCGATCCGGGGCGGCCACGACGTGAGGCATAGGAGTATCGTGCCACCCACTAATGGGGCACTCTGACCTGGTCATCGTCTCCAACCGGGGACCCCTCTCCTTCAACAAGGACGACGACGGAAACCTCGTGCCGTCGCGCGGGGCAGGCGGGCTGGTGTCCTGCCTCGGTCCTGCGGTGGCCGGCGCTGGGGCCATGTGGGTCGCCAGTGCCATCTCCGAGGAGGACCGCGAGGCCGCGGCTCAGGGCGTCGTCGAGGCCGAGGGCTTCCGGCTCCGCTCGCTGGTGATCGAGCCCGACGACTACCGCCAGTTCTACGACGTGGTGGCCAACTCCACGCTCTGGTTCCTCCACCACAACCTCTTCGACCTCCCCCGACGCCCCCGCATCGACCACCGGTGGCGGGAGGCCTGGTCCACCTTCGTGGACGTGAACCGGGAGTTCGCCGAAGCGGTGGCCGAGGAAGCCCCCGACGGGGGTGTGGTCCTCGTGCACGACTACCAGCTCTGCCTGGTGGGGACCACGCTCTCCAAGATCCGGCCCGACCTGCGCACCGCCCATTTCAACCACACGCCCTTCTGCGAGCCCACTGCGCTGCGGATGCTCCCCGACGAAGCGGCCACCGAGATCATGGAGGGCCTGGCCGGCAACGGCGCCTGCGGCTTCCACTCCAAGCGCTGGGCTCGTGCCTTCGAGAGCTGTTCCGAGGCCACCCTGGGCTCCGTCCCACCCACCTTCGTGGCCCCCGCCGGCATCGACACCGACGACCTGGCGAACGTGGCCGGTTCGGACGAGGGCAAGGAGGAGTTCGCCAAGCTCGACGAGCAGATCGGCGACCGCCACTTCATCGCCCGCATCGACCGCATCGAGCTCTCCAAGAACATCCTGCGCGGCTTCCTGGCCTTCGAGGAGCTGCTGCGCACCAGGCCGGAGTGGCGGGAGCGAGTCATCTTCGGCGCCTTCGTCTACCCCTCCAGGGACAGCATCCCTGACTACATGGCGTACCGCAGCGAGGTCGAGTCCATGGTGGAGCGCATCAACAACACCTGGTCCACTCCGTCGTGGACTCCGGTGCTGGCCTACATGGAGGACTTCTTCCCGAGGTCGGTCGCCGCCCACCGCCGCTATGACGTATTGCTCGTCAACCCGATCCGCGACGGCCTCAACCTGGTCGCCAAGGAAGGCCCCACCCTCAACGAGCGCGACGGCGTGCTGGTGCTGAGCCGGGAGTCGGGAGTGTGGGACGAGATGGGCGAGGGCGCCCTGGGCGTCAACCCCTTCGACATCACCGGCACGGCCGATGCCCTGGCCCAAGCACTCAGCATGGGAAGAAGAGAGCGCGCCGAGCGGGCTTCGCGCCTGCGGGCCATCAGTGAGAGTCGTTCACCGCAGGACTGGCTCGAGGACCAGCTCGACGCGGCGCGCCAGCCCTCGACCTGACCCCATCTGCCGCGGCGTACCATTCGGACATGGCGCAAGCGACGGTCAGCAGGGAGGCCCGTGCATTCACGTACGAAGACCTGGAGCGCCTTCCCGAGGACGACGACAATTGGTATGAGCTCAGCTACGGGGCCCTCGTCGTGACCCCCGCCCCCAACACCCGGCATCAGGCGGTGGCGACAGCGGTTGGTGCATTCCTCGTTTCCCGCAAGCGCCCATCCCAGCGCGTCCTCGCCGAAGCCGAGCTGCTCATCCGATCAGACGTGTTGAAACGCCCTGACGTCCAAGTGGTCGATGTTGATCTGGTAGGCGGGCAGTACATCGCCGGCGTCCCGGAGCTGGTGGTCGAGGTCCACTCGCCGTCGACCAAGGTGCTGGACGTGACGGAGAAGCGGCTGGTGTACGCCCAGGCCCGAATCCCTGCCTACTGGCTCGTCGACCCCGACGCCCAGACGTTGACCGTGCTCGAGCTGAGGGGCGACGCCTACGAGCAAGTGGCAGTCGTCGACACCGAAGGGTCGCTCGAGGTCTCCGTACCATTCACCATGACCATCGAAGGGCCAGCGATCTTCGAGTAAGGGAAGGCCTTCCGATCCCGCCGACGGGCTAGAGCAGGCCCTTGAAGAGCTCCACCATGCCTTCGGGGCCGTCCACCTCCACATCGGCCCGCTCCAGCAGCTCAGGCGGCGACTCGTCACTACGGACGGCCACCTTCAGCACCGTCATGCCGTCGTCTCTCGCCAACCGGTCCAGGGCCTCGAAGGCGGGGAGATCGCCACTGTCGTCACCGGCGAAGCAGGCGATGCTCAGACCGCTCACCAACTCGGTCAAGGCGCTTCCCTTGTCGGACTCGATGGGTAGCCGCAGCTCGTAGGACATCCGGGCCGGGTGCGCCGACAGGCCGGTGGCC
>Ga0208612_1000681_pt1 | contig 14307 bp, 14 predicted proteins | sample AntDryMetagUQ889_FD_188089 | JGI IMG/M metagenome (GOLD analysis project Ga0208612, IMG submission 188089) | Polar desert microbial communities from Antarctic Dry Valleys - UQ889 (SPAdes) | ecosystem: Environmental > Terrestrial > Soil > Desert | place: Antarctic Dry Valleys | collected 2008-12-31 | reverse complement strand
CTCGCTCTCTCCGGGTTGATAGAGGTACGGAACGGTCGCATCCGCCATGGAGATTCTCCCTTCGGTCGACGAAACAGGCAGCTGACAGTACACCCGTTTCATCTGCTAGCCCGAAGACTGGACTGCGACATCTACCGGCGTATCGTCTGCTGGGTGGACTTCGGACTTGAGCGAGCGATCTCGCCTGGTCGAGCGTGCTCTCGCTTGAGCGTCACAGAGTCTCGCTCCTCCCCTCTCCATGACTGCAGGCCACGTTGCATGAACGAGCGATCTGGGTCAGATCTGGGTCAGATTTGCCTGACCCACGGTGCCCAATCGTGACTTCGCTGCCGTGCGCAAACCCGCATGGTTGCGTGCCCTGACTACCCCTGACTCAGCCCTCCCGTAATCGACAAGCTGGGGGCCGCCGGTAATCGTCAGCGTGTTGAGTCTGGACGAATCTGCTGACAAGGCGCTGACATAGAGGATGCGGAAGGGGCTACTCGGCCCCTCTCGTGCCCCACAAACCCACTATGTAAGCCATGGGCGGTACTGGGCTCGAACCAGTGACCCCCAGCTTGTCGAGCTGGTGCTCTCCCAACTGAGCTAACCGCCCCGGAGCGCAAGACTCTAGCCGACCCGCGTCCCCTGCTACGGGCCGCCGAGCGGATTCAAGAGGGCCTTCTGGCCCTTGAAGGCGAACAGCAGCAGGTCGACCATGCGGAACGTCTGGTTGTTCGGGCCGAGCGACGGACGCCAGGTTGGGTCGCGGACGATCGAGAACTGGCTGCCCTCCATCGCCCGGTGGAACGTCTCCGCGACGATGCGCGCGCCGACACCCTTGAGCTTGCCGGCGTTGAGCTCGGCCTCGCGGAGGAGGTAGAACCAGAGCGGGGTGTCCTGGAGCACCTTGGCCCGCTGCGGCTGGGTCAGCCCGCCCAGGTCGGCGCCGTTCGACCCGTCACGGATCTGGGCATTCGTGAGCTTCGTCAGCGTCACCCCCTTGTTCTTCAGGAACGTGACCATCTGCTGGCCGGTGGCGAGCCGGACCATCTTCGCGCGGCGCAGGTTGCGGAACGCGAGGTTGCTCTCCGCGGTGGGGAAGCCAGGGAGGCTCGCGAGCGGGTTCACGAGCGTCGTGTCGATCCGCATCGCCCGGTTGAACTTGCCCTCCGGAACTGCAAGGTCGGCGCGCCCGGCCTCCGTGAAGTCGTACAGACGGCGAAAGTCCGCGATCCAGGTGCTGGGCAGCTTCTGTCCGCCGCCGAGGTCTCCGCTCCCGGCCGAGAACGCGAACAGCAGGCCCAGGGTGCCGAAGCCGTCGTCGAAGATGCGGTTCCAGTCGTACTCCCGGCGGATCATCGAGTGGCCGAGCCGGAACGCTGCAACGGAGAACTCGATCGGCATCGTGGGCATGTCGGTAGTGGCCGGAACCCCGACCTCGAAGGCCTTCCTCCCGTTCGAGAACACGTTCGAGACGACGCCCGGCGCGCAGATCCGAGGGAGGTAGTCGGTACGGAGCATCCACTGGTAGTGCTTGATGACCTTCTTGCGCGCGACGGCGAAGCGCTGCGCGGGAGGCACCGACGCGGGCAGCGTGTCGACGACGCGGTTGTGGAAGTGGATCAGGGCGAGATGCGTCTGGGCGATCGCGAGGTTCTCGTCGTTCCTCGGGTCCGGGATGATCGCCTTCCGTTTCTGCGCGGCCGTCGAGCCGGCGCCGCGGAGGAGGTCGAAGCCGTCCTTGGCCGGGATGCCGTCCGCAGCCAGCGTCTTCCCCATCTTCAGGTGGATGCCGTCGGCCTCGTAGAACTTCGCCGATTCGGGATCCGCCGGACCGGCGCCGAACAGCGAGTCGAGGTCGAGGCTCGGCGAGCGTGCCTGCAGGAGCTGTGCAGGCGACACGTTCTCACCGAGCATGACATTGGTCTTGTCGAACGTGAGGTCGTGGTCGACGAACTGCCCGAGGTACGTGAAGCCTGCGGGGATCTGCCCAGCGCCTCCTCCGCCTGCCGCCATGGCCTGGCCGAGCTTCCGGGCGTTCGGCTCGCCGAGCTGACGATCGATTCCGCTCGGCCCCATCCGAGAGAAGCGAAACGGCGGCACCTGCGCCTCGACCGAGGCTGCGAGCGTGCGCTCCCGGCCGCCGACGCTTTCGGCCAGCAGACCCTCGTCGATGACGAAGTAGCTCTCCGAGCCGTGGCTGTCCACAACGTCCTCCTGTCTCGCGAATCAGTCCGCCGATGTTCGCGGCTTTCGGAGCGCGACGCTACAACCCGAAAGGGCTATCTGCGAGAGCGGAGAGCCGGAGGGCGGCGGCTGTAGCCAGCCGCCAGACTGATAGCCGCCGCACCTTGTCCGGCAGCTGAATGGATCCGGCGCCCGGTCGGAACTTGCACGTTTCCGGGCAGATTCCCTCGAAGGAGGGACGTCAGAAGATCTCAGGGCACCAGGGGGCGCGTTCCGAGGCAAACAGCGCATCGGCGCGTGCGAGCCCGCCCCGCGAAGCCTCCTCGACCAGGCCCGCTCGCGAGAGCTCCGCGAACGAGAAGCCGCCGAGGTACGCCGCGCCGAGGGCTTGCACGTCGAGGCGAAGATCGGGCCGGCGGCTCGATCGCTTCGCGACGCCGTCCGCGAGTGTCCACGTGCCCCTGTTCCAGGCGCAGAACGAGTCCCCGACGTCGAACGTGATTCGGCTGTCCGAGCGGTAGCTTCGCGCTGAGAGGGTTGCGCCGACGTCGACCGGCCGCACCCAGAGCCCGGTTCCGACTCGGAGATCGAGCCGGTCGATCCTGGCGACGAGATGCAGCAACGGGTGATCGGTCGGAAGCAGCCAGGCTTGGATCTCATCGGTCCAGTCGATTTCGAGCAGGAAACGCCAGATCTCGCGGGTTGCCGTCGGGTCGATCCCGAGCGCCTCGACCACGCGCAGGTTCCGCTTCCAGTGGCCGTCCTCCTCCGACTGGACGATGCGGTAGAGCGCGTAGCCGGCAGCGCGCCCGTCGATCTCGAGCAGCGCCCGGTTGAGCGGACCGGAGCCCGGCGGACGCCGCGACGGGTCGTCGCGCAGGCGACGAAGCTCCCACCACGCCTTCGAGCGCGAGAGAAATCCCGGCGTCTCTTTGCCGACCTTCTGGTACAGGCGCGGGAAGGCCTTCAGCGCATCGTCCTGCTCGACGAGCCGAACCTGGCCGTTGCGCGCGGGCGTTCCCGCGCGAAGTCCCGCCCAGTTCCGCGGCAAGCGGATCTCGTGGGTGAGCGACGCGTGGCCGTAGCCGAAGCGGCCGTAGATCGTCGGCTCGGAGGCCCAGAGCGCCGCGAACGGCTCTCCACGCTCGCGGATGTCGTCGATCTGCGCACGCATCATCCGGGACAGGAGACCCCGGCGTCGGTGCGTCGGGAGCACGCCCACAACCGTGACGCCGGCGCACGGCACCGGGCCGCCCGGAACCGTCATCTCGAAGGGGAACACCCCCGCCCCGCCGACGATTTCCTTGCCGTCGAAGGCCGCATGCATCCGCTCTGGGGGAAGGACCTGCGAGAACCGCTCGACCTCCTCGCCCGTCGGAACCCACCCGAAGTAGTGGCCGATAGCGCCGGCGGCCCGGCCGAGCTCGTCCGGCGAGCGGCACGGTCGAATGCGGTAGGCCATCCCTTGTTCCTCCCTTGCCGGAGCGTGTACTCCTGCGCGCCCGGGCGGACTCTACAACCGCGCTCAGAACCCTTCCGGGCAGTACGGCGGCAGCGGCGTCGCAAAGAGGGCGGTCGCACGGGCGAGCCCTCCGGGCCGAAGCTCCCGTGCCCGGCCGGCAGCGGCAAGCCGTTCGAACGAGAATGCGCCGAGATAGGCGGACGCGAGGTCGGCGACGTCGAGTGCAACATCGGGTTCCTGATCGCTTCGCACGATTTCCGCTCCGACGGTCCAACGGCCCGCGTTGCGCTGGAAGACGTCGTCGCTGACCTGGAGCACGACCGGATCGCCGGCTGCGAACGAGCGCGCATGCAGAGCAGCCTCGAGATCGACCAGCCGCAGCCAGAGCCCGTCCGAGACCGAGAGGTGGAGGCGCCGGGGATCGGCGACCATCAGAAAGAGCGGCCAGGCGGGATCCGCGGCGTCCGACTTCAGCCGCACGACGAGATCGATGCCGAAGAGGAAGCGCCAGATCTCGGCCGTCGCTTCCGGTGTCGTGGCAAGCGCCTCGACGACGCGAACCTCGCCCTGCGGCGTTCCGCCGTCCCACTTCGAGGCGATGCGGTAGAGCGCAAACCCGAGGGACTCGCCATCGATGTCGAGCAGCGCGTAGAACTTGGGGCCGCTGCCCTCGCGCCAGTGCTCAGGGTCGGCGAGACGACCGTATCGCCAGGCATCGTCGCTACGGCTCAGCATGCCAGGCCGCTCCCCGCGAACTCGCTCGTAGATCGGCGGAAAGAGCTCCGCGGCCTCGTCCGCGGTCACGAGCTGCACGGATCCACGTGGTCCCGGATCGTCTCGGAGCGCGAAGGCGTTTCGCTCCGCATCGAGCTCGGTCACCGGGGCGGCCATCCCGTAGCCGAAGCGGCCGTAGATCACCGACTCGGAAGCCCACAGGATGGCGAGCGGCTCCCCCCGCTCGTGGACGTCGTCGAGCTGACGGCGCATCAGCTCCCGTAGTACTCCCTGCCGCCGATGGCTAGGCAGCACCCCGACCCAGGTCACCCCTGCGGCGGGCACGTGCCCGCCCGGAATCGTGAGCTCGAACGGATAGGAAGCCGTGACTCCTACCGGCCTACCCGCGTCCCACGCGGCGAGCACACGATCGGACGGCATCAACCGGCGCTGGCGCTCGATGTCGTCCTCTTTTGGCTCGTCGCCGAACGCCGCGGCGGCAGCCCGCAGAACCGTTGCGAACTCGTCCGTTGTCGGGCTTCGGTATTCGAGGCTCATCGGGCGCGCAAGCTACGCGATCCGCTCGAGAGGCGCGTACTCGACCATGAGCCGCCGCTCGCTGCCGTCCTCGGCGAAACGGATGGTCACGACCCCGCCGGGCTCGACCGCGGTGACGACGCCTTCCCCGAGCGACGCGTGGCGCACGGAGTCGCCCGTCGAGAGGGACAACCCGGGGTTGCCTCCCTGTGGTGCGGCGCTCGCCGGCGACCCGTAGCTCGCCCACGAGGAGGGCTTCAGCCGCTCGCGCTCCACCTCGCGCGGCAGCTCGTCGAGGAAGCGCGATGCGAGGTTGTAGCTCCGGCGTCCCCAGAGCGACCGCGAGAGAGTGTGCGTCAGGGTCAGCCGCTCCATCGCGCGCGTCATGCCGACGTAGCAGAGGCGGCGCTCCTCCTCCACGCCCTGCTCCTCGATCGCGCGGATGTGCGGGAAGATGCCCTCCTCCATCCCGATCGCGTACACGGAGTTGAACTCGAGGCCCTTCGCGTTGTGCAGGGTCATGAGCGTGACGAGACCGCGGTCGTCCGCGATCGTGTCCTGGTCGGAGACGAGGGAGATGTCCTGGAGGAAGCCGGCCAACGATGCATCCGCCGTCTGCTGCCGGTACTCGCGGGCGACTCCGACGAGCTCCTGCAGGTTCTCGATCCGGCCGCGCGCCTCGATCGTCCGCTCGGCCTCGTAGGCGTCCAGGATCCCGGTCTTCTCGAGCATTCGTTCGAGGACCTCGTCCACCGGGAGGTCCTGCGCCTGGGCCATCAGCGACTCCATCGTCGAGCGGAAGCCGCGAATCGCGCGGCAGGCGGCCGAGGTGACGCCGGCCGCCTCGGGATCGGCGAGCGCGTCCCACAGGGGCCGACCGGTCGTATCCGCGTAGGTCACGACCCGCGCCAGCGAGGTGTCGCCGATCCCGCGCCGCGGGCGGTTGGCGATTCGCAGGAGCGACCCGGCGTCGCTCGGGTTGACGAGCACCGTCAGGTACGCGGTCGCGTCCCGGATCTCCGCCCGCTCGTAGAACCGCGGCCCCCCGATGACCTGGTACGGCACGTCCTGGCGCACGAGCACGTCCTCCAGCACCCGCGACTGCGCGTTCGTCCGGTAGAAGACCGCGATCTCGCTCGCAGAGAGCCCCTGGTCGATCAGCCCCGCGATCTCGGCGGCGACGAAGCGGGCCTCGGAGTGCTCGTCCTCGAGCTCGACGACGCGGACCGGCTCGCCCTCACCGAGGTCGGAAAACAGATGCTTCGGCTTGCGCTCGGTGTTGTGCTCGATGACCGCGTTGGCGGCTCGCAAGATCGCGTTCGTCGAGCGGTAGTTCTGCTCCAGCGTGACAACGTGGGTCCCGGGGAAGTCCGTTTCGAACTCCGTGATGTTGCGGATGTCAGCCCCGCGGAAGCCGTACACCGACTGATCCTGGTCGCCGACGGCACAGACGTTTCCGTGCTCGGCGCCGAGGAGCTGCAGCAGGCGGTACTGGGCGTGGTTCGTGTCCTGGTACTCGTCGACGAGGATGTAGCGGAAGGACTTCTGCCAGCGGGCGAGCGCTTCCGGGAAGCGTTCGAAGACCTGCACGGTGAGCATGAGCATGTCGTCGAAGTCGACGGCGTTCGAGGCATGGAGGCGGCGTTGATAGAGCTCGTACACCTCGGCGACCGTCTGATCCCAGAACGAGGCGACACGCGCCAGGTAGTCCTCGGGTGAGACGAGCTCGTTCTTCGCGCGCGAGATCTGCGAGTGGATTCCGCGCGGCGAAAAGCGCTTCGGATCTTTCCCGAGCTCCTCGAGGCAGGCCTTGACCAGGCGCACCTGATCCTGGTCGTCGTAGATGGAGAACGTCGAGCGGTAGCCGAGCCGCTCCGCCTCGCGACGGAGCATGCGGCCACAGGCGGCGTGGAACGTGAGGATCCAGATCGCGCGCGCGGTGGCGCCGAGCATCCGCTCGAGGCGCTCCCGCATCTCCCCCGCGGCCTTGTTCGTGAACGTGATCGCGAGGATCTCGTTCGGGCGGACCTTCAGGTCGTGGACGAGATGGGCGACGCGATGGGTGAGGACGCGCGTCTTTCCCGAGCCCGCGCCGGCGACCACGAGCAGGGGCCCCTCGGTGCGCTGAACGGCCTCGCGCTGCGCCTGGTTGAGCACGGCGAGGTCGGTCTGGGGCTCTGCGACGGACACCTGCCGATGCTAGCCGCCGCAGCCGCGGTCACCCCGCGAACGGTCCGTAGGGCGTTCTCAGGCGTGCAGAAGGAGCCGGCGGTGCGCGAGCGCCCAGCCGGCTGCGGCGACGCAAGCGACAAGACAGCCTAGGGCCAGCCCTGCGGCGAGCGGCCAGTTCGGGGTCGCGGGTGTCAGCGCGACCCAGCGTGCCCCGATGGCGGCGACGACCGCGCACGCCCCGGCAATCGCGACGGACGCCGTCAGCAAGATCGGTGCGGCCAGGTGTGACCAGCGTGTCCACGCCACCGCGGCGCTCGCAGCCGCTAGCGCACCAGCCACGAGCCAGATGACGACACTGACCAGCTGGAGCACGAAGATGTCGCGCGGCTTCTCCACCCACGGAGCCGGCGGCAGCGAGTTCTCGGGCACGACGTAAAGCGGGAAGACGAAGAACGCGACCGCGCCGAGCGCGACGGACGTCGAGATGCGGGTATCGCGGACCGCCCGCTCCGCCGCGAGCCGGGCGGCGACGATCTCGACCGGTCCGAAGTCAGCCGCCGCAGCCGCTTCGGCATCGGGAGAAGCGAGCCCGGCCGCTCGGTGCGTCGCTGCCGAGTCGCGCAGGTGCTCCTGTGCCTCGGCCAGGACTCTTCGGCGCGAGATGCGGGGAAGGCTGCGTTCGAGCTCGGCGAGGTAGGCGTCGATCGTCATGTCACCACCGCTTTCATCGCGCGCGTGAACGCGTGCCATTCCGAGCGCTCTCTCTCGAGCTTCCGGCGCCCGCTCGACGTGAGCCGATACACGCGTCGGCGGCGGCCGCTCACCGTCTCCCAGCCGCTGGCGACGAAACCGCGGCGCTCCAGGCGATAGAGCGACGGATAGACCGTGCCCTCGGCAAGGACGAGCGCACCGTCGCTCCGCTCGCGGACCGTCTCGACGAGTGCGTATCCATGCGCTGGCTTCTCGTCGAGCGCCGAGAGCAGGAGGAGGTCGACATGACCCTTGAGCGCGTCTCGCATGCTCGAGAAGTATACCTAGTATTTCTAGGTATCGGAAGTCCAGGGACCGTGTCGGTTGCGTTTGAGGGCAAACAAGCCTGCCGCAGAGACGAGCGCCCAGAGCACGTTCGTGATGACGAACCCGAGCTGAACGTTGAGCACCGCTGTGCCAGCCAGCCCGGCCGACGAAACGAGATTGGCGACCAGGTAGCGAGGATCCTGCGCCTGGACGAGCCCGAACTGAAGCGAAGCGAAGGCTGCAACGATGCCGATGGCGCACACGATCTGAATGATCTGGAGTGTCAATCCCGCACGCTAGATGCCCGCCGTGGGATCACAGCGACCCGCCCCCCCAACGGGACGATGTCAATGGAAGCGCCGTAGTGGCGTGCGATCGTCTCCTCCGTGAGGACGTCCGGTGGCACGCCGTCGGCGACGACGCGGCCCGAGTCCAGGAGAACCATGCGTTCCGCGTACTGCGCCGCGAGCGTGAGGTCGTGCATGGCGGCGACCAGGGTCAGGCCCGACTCGCCTCGAAGCACGTCGAGCAGGTCGAGCGCCTGCTGCTGATGCCCGATGTCGAGGGCCGCGGTCGGCTCGTCGAGGAGGATGATCCTCGCCTCCTGCGCCAGTGCGCGCGCAACGACGACGCGCTGCTTCTCGCCTCCGGAAAGGGTGCCGAGGGGCCGGTCGTCGAAACCGGAGAGGTCGAGGCGCTCGAGAGCCCGCGCCGCCGCCGCCAGATCGCGCCTCCCCTCCTTCGCAAGTGGTCCGAGATGTGGTGTCCGCCCGAGGAGCACGTATTCGCCGACCGTCATCCACGGGGGTGTCGACGGGTCCTGCGGGACGACCGCGACCAGCCGCGACAGCTCGGAGCGGCGCATGGCGGCGGTCGACCGGCCCTCCAGCTCGATCGAGCCCGAGAACGGGACGAGACGCGCGATCGCCCGTAGGAGCGTCGTCTTGCCGGCGCCGTTCGGTCCGATCAGGGCGATCCACTCACCTTCGTCGAACGTCAGGCCGACCTGGTCGACGACGGGACGCCCGCCGAGGACGACGGTGACGTCCGTGAGCTCGATCGCGCTCATGCGGCTCCCCGGCTCGTCCGCAGCACCAGAGCGAAGAAGGGCGCTCCGAAGAACGCCGTCACGATTCCGAGCGGGATCTCGGCGGGGGCAAGGGCGGTCCGGGCGATGACGTCCGCGAGCACGAGGAAACCGGCGCCGACGATGACGGAGAGCGGGAGCAGCGCTCGGTACCCGACACCTGCCAGCATCCGGATCGCGTGCGGGACGATGATCCCGACGAAGCCGATCAGCCCGCACACGGCAACGGCGGCAGCGGTGCCCACCGTCGCGGCGACGACCAGCGTGAGCCGGACGCGGCGGACGTCGACTCCAAGGCTCGCCGCCTCGTCGTCGCCGAGGCTGAGGACGTCCACGACTCTCCGGAGCACGAGGATGACGACGGTCGCGATCGCGACGTACGGGAGGACCAGCACGACGTCGCTCCAGCCCGAGCTCGGGATGCTGCCGAGGATCCAGGTGTAGACCTGCTGGAGCGTGTCGGCGTTCTGCTGCTGCACGAATGTCTGGAGGGCCGTGAAGAAGGACGCGACAGTCACGCCGGCGAGGACGAGGGTCGTGGTGTCCCTTCCTCGGCTCGCGGACCGTCCGACCGAGTACGTGAGAAAGACGGCCACTGCCCCACCGACGAACGCCGCCGCCGGCAGCGCCTGCTGCCCGCGAAGCCCGTCCGGCAGGTAGGCGATCGCCAGGGTCGCGCCGAGCCCCGCCCCCGCCGCCACTCCGAGCAGGTACGGATCGACGAGTGGGTTGCGGAACACGCCCTGATAGGTCGCGCCTGCGAGCGAGAGCATCCCGCCGACGAGCGCCGCGAGCACGACGCGTGGCATGCGGATCTCCCACAGGATCGACTCCTCCGTCGCCGAGAGCGAGGACGAGATCCCCGGAATGCGGAGGCGCTCCGCGAGCGAGCTCGCGATCCCCCGGAAGCCGAGATCGATCGGCCCCACCGCCACGCCGATCACGATCGCTCCGAGAAGGAACGCCACCGCCGCGACCGCCCAGACGGGAGCGATGCCGCGGGGGCGGACCGCGCCGGCCGGAGAGACGACCTTCGCGGCGGTGGCGCTCATCTCGTTACAAGCGTGCGAGCGCCGACGACATCGCCCGGAAGAAGCTGACGAGCCGCGGCCCCCAGCGCGACGCGATCGAGTCGTGGATCCGCACGATCGAACCGGTGCGTACCGCGCTGATGCGATCCCAGCCGGGACGCGCGGCAACGGTGGACGGCTTCTGCCCGCAGCAGACCGTGTCGGCGAGGACGATCAGATCGGGGCCCGATGAGACGATGTACTCGGCGGAGAGCTGGGGGAAGCCCGTGCCGGCGGAGTCGGCGGCGTCGGCGATGTTCTCGAGGCCGAGGGCCGCGTACACCTTCCCCACGAACGACCTCGTCGAGGCGGAGTAGAAGTCGGGGCTGACCTCGTGATAGACGGAGAGGCCCTCCGCCCGGGACCGAGACGTCCTGACGATCTTGCCGATCCTCGCCTTCATGTCGGCGATGAGTCGCGCGGCTGCGGCCTCGCGGCCGGTCACCATTCCGAGCTGGCGGATCTGCTGGTACGCGCCCCTGAAGTTGGACGCGGCTCCGTGCAAGACGACCGGAATCCCGAGCCTGCCGAGCGCGCTCACCAGCCCCTTCGGGTCGTACGACGCGACGACGAGGTCGGGGCGGTACGCGGCGATGGCCTCGACGTTCGGCGTGAAGCCGGACAGAGCTGTCTTCGGCGCGGCCTTCGGATAGTCGGACTGGTCGTCGACGGCGACAACCTGCGGCCCGGCGCCGATCGCGTAGAGCGACTCGGTCGCCGTTGGCGACAGCGAGACGATCCGAGCAGGCTTCTTCGAGATCGTGACCTTGCCGGCGGCGGTCGTGATAGTCACCGGGAAAGCGGACGACGCCGCGGGACCGGCCGCGGCCCCCGAGACGAGCACGACGAGCGCCGCCATGACTGCGCCGGCGACGAGGATGGACGAACGAAGCACCTGAATCCTCCCTTCCGCGAGGGGTTCGGCTATGTCGGAGGCGCGGCAGGTCTTCTGACTCGGGGCTCCCTCCCCCGCCGCCTTCCCAGCCCCGTGTCGTCGACGTGGGGCCAGTGGCGTCGTGGCGGGTGAGCAACTCCCCTTACAGCGGCGGGACCGTCCCGGACTTGCACCGGGTTCCCTCACCGTGCTCCTCTGATCGAGGCCGAGCCTATCATCGGACGGTGTCCGGGTCATTCCTGCGCCTGTGGCTGCCGGTCGCGGCCTGGACCGCGCTCATCTTCGCGTTCTCGTCGGTTCCGGATCTCGGCACCGGGCTCGGCGGCTGGGATCTCGTTCTACGGAAGCTGGCTCACGCGGCCGAGTTCGCGGTGCTTGGTGCGCTGCTCGTGCGAGCGACCCACCGAGCATGGCCGGCCTTCGCGCTCGGAACGCTCTACGCGGTGAGCGACGAGCTGCACCAGGTGCTCGTTCCCGGGCGCGTCGGCTCGCTGCTCGACGTCGCGATCGACGCGGTCGGGGTGGCGTTCGGTGTCCTGCTCTGGCAGCGCGTGGCCCGCACTGGGCGCGTCGCTTCGTGACCGGGGCGGTGGCAATCGATCTGGACAGCGCTTTGGGCGACACACGTCCGCTCTGGAACGACTGGCTCGCTTCGGCGTCGGAGCTCTTCGGCGTGGACGCGAGCGCCTTGCCTGCCCACCGCGGCGAGGCCGCTGCGGAGCTCGATGAGCGAGGTGGTGGCAACTGGCGGGTTCTCCTCGAGCGCTTCGCCGAGGATCGCGTCGCCGTGTACGTCCACCGGGATGCGCAGACGGGCGCTGCGCTTCGGGCGCTCGCGGCTGCGGGTCGCGAGATCGGCGTGTTCACGGATGCCCCGGAGCCGCTGGCGCGAGTCGCCCTTTCGCAGCTTGGGATCGCACGGCGCCTGGTCGCCTTCGAGGCAGGCTCCGGCGCGCTCGAGCGGCTGCTCGGCCGGCTCGGTCCGGAAACCGTGGTTGTCAGCAGCCGTGACGAGCTGCTCGAACAGGCCGCTGCGTAGAATCGAGCTTGTGGAGGCCAAGGATGTCGCCGATCGCCAGCTGGACGCGCTGCTCGAGCGCCTCGATCGGATCGCCGACGAGCTCGAGCGGCTGAACCGCGTGTCGGAGCGGCAGGAAGGGTTCCTGCTCGTCGCCGGCGAGCTCCGCCAGCTCAACGAGTCGCTGAACGCGCTTGCGTACGCCGCACTCGGCCAGACGCCGCCGCGCGTACGTCGCCGCACGGGTTGATTCAGGGCGCCTGGGGATAGATCGGCGCGAAGTTGACACACCTATAGCGCCCTGTTCGGCCATGTCCAGGGTCAGACCCTTGTATCTCGGCTCACAACGGGAGCTCGAAACGGCGTGTGGCTAGGTCAGCCGGTAGATGACGCCGTTCTGCGTCGTCGCAAAGAGCTCGCCGCTGGTGCTCTCGCCGAACGAGGTCAAGCCCTGGATGCGGAAGGCCTCGCGGCGGACGTTCCGCGCCGAACCCGAGCGGACGTTCAGGCTCCACACGATCCCGCTGCAGTAGTCGCCGAAGATGTAGCGCCCTCGCTCGCGCGGACTCGCCGAGCCGCGGTAGACGTGACCGCCGATGACACTGCAGTTCCCTTCGTCCCGCCCGTACTCGTACACCGGGAAGACCAGCCTGCCCGCTGCCGGCCGGCCGTCCTCGAAGCGGCGTGAGCCCTCGTAGAGGTCCCACCCGTAGTTCTCGAGGCCCGGACTCTGGCGAGGCGTGAAGCTGACCTCCTCGATAGCTCCCTGCCCGACGTCGCCGAGGTAGAGATCGCCGGTGGCGCGGTCGAACGAGAACCGCCAGGCGTTGCGGAGACCGAGACCCGCGATCACCCAGTCGGCGCCGCGCTTCGCCACGTCGAGGCGGAGCAATTTGCCGAACAGGGAGTCCATGTCCTGCGATCGATCCTCCGGATCGCCGCCGGATCCCCCGTCCCCGATGGTCGTGTACAGCATCCCGTCGCGGCCGAATGCGAGCTGCCCGCCGTTGTGATTTCCGTACGGGTCGGGCACGGAGAGCAGCCGCCTGCGGCTGGATCGCACGGCCGTCCTGCCGTTCGAGCGGTACCGAGCGACGGTGTTTCGGCCGTCGCTCGAGGTGTAGGCGACGTACAGTAGCCTGTTCTGCGCGTACTTCGGGTGAAACGCGAGTCCGAGCAAGCCCTGCTCTCCACCGTAGGCGACCTCGCGTCGGGCATCGAGGAAGACCGTGCGTTTCCCGGCTCGGAGGCGTACGACGCGTCCGGGCTGCTCCACGACGTAGAAGGTCTGCGGCTCCCCCGGCGCATGCGTCACGAGGACCGGCGCGTCGAACCCGCGCGCGAACGGTTTCAGGCGGAACGCGTTCTCCACTGCCGTTTTTCGCTCCGCCGCCGCACCGCATCCCACGAGCGCAACCAGCCCGGCCGCGAGGGCAAGGAGCGCGAGAGCACGCATGCAACCACGGTAGCTACCGGCCCGAGGTGACCGGAGTACGCTTCCCGCTCGAACAATGCGGATCTTCCTCATCGGAGCGGGCCAGGTCGGCTTCGCAGTCGTCGAAGCCCTCCACCACGATCACGAGATCACCGTGCTCGACACCGAGCCCTCGCGTCTCGCCGCGCTCTCGGAGCGCTACGACGTCGTAACCGTCGAGGGCGACGGGACGAGTCGGCGCGTTCTGGCCGCGGCGGGGGTACAAAACGCCGACCTCGTCATCGCTTGCACGTCACGCGACGAGGTCAATCTCGTCGCAGGCATGTTCGCGCGCCGCGAAGCCAGGAATGCCACCACGGTCATCCGTACATCGAACGTCGAGTACGTGGAGCTGTGGCGGGTCGGTCAGCTCGACGTCGACTTCGTCGTGTGCTCCGAGCTCGAGACCGCACACGCGATAAGCCGGATCATCGGCGTTCCCGCCGCGCGTCAGACGGACATCTTCGCGGAGGGACAGGTGCAGATCGTCGAGTTCGACGTCGAGGAGGGCGCTTCCGAGGACGTGCTCGGAGCACCGCTGCGCGACGCGAAGATCCCGAGAGACTCCAAGGTTGCCGCGGTCATCCGCGGAAACGAGATGCTGCTCCCCGGTGGGAACGAGGTCATTCGCGCAGGAGACCGAATCGTGGTCATCGGCTCACCCGAGGCGGCGCAGGCATGGAGCGCTCTGC
>Ga0208612_1000680_pt1 | contig 14333 bp, 17 predicted proteins | sample AntDryMetagUQ889_FD_188089 | JGI IMG/M metagenome (GOLD analysis project Ga0208612, IMG submission 188089) | Polar desert microbial communities from Antarctic Dry Valleys - UQ889 (SPAdes) | ecosystem: Environmental > Terrestrial > Soil > Desert | place: Antarctic Dry Valleys | collected 2008-12-31 | reverse complement strand
TTGGGGATGTCGCGGGTGATCTCCTCGTCGCCCAGCTTGGTGGTGCGGGCGTCGATCTCGTACTCCTCGATGTGGATCGAGGTGAGCTCGTCCTCCTTGACCAGACGCTCGGAGATGATGATCGCGTCCTCGAAGTTGTAGCCCTCCCAGGACATGAAGGCCACGAGGCAGTTCTTGCCCAGCGCCAGCTCGCCTTTGTCGGTCGAGGAGCCGTCGGCCAGCACCTGCCCGGCCTCCACCTTCTGTCCCTCCTTCACGCGGGGCTTCTGGTGGATGATCGTGCCCTGGTTGGAGCGCATGAACTTCCGCAGCTCGTACTCGTCGGTGCCGATGGCGATGCGCTCGGCGTCCACGTAGGTCACCTCACCGCCCTCGTGCGCCAACAGGACGTCGCCGGTGTCGATCGCGGCCCGGCCCTCCATGCCGGTGCCCACCAGCGGCGACTCGGTCTTCAGGAGCGGGACGGCCTGGCGCATCATGTTCGAGCCCATGAGCGCCCGGTTGGCGTCGTCGTGCTCGAGGAAGGGGATGAGCGCAGTGGCCACCGACCAGATCTGATCGGGTGAGACGTCCATCAGGTCGACGTCCTTTGGGACCACCAGCGAGAGCTCGCCGTCGCGCGAGCGACAGGTGACGCTCGGCCCGCGCAGCTTGCCCGTCTTGGTGTCGAGCTCGGCATTGGCCTGCGCGATCGTGCGGTCCTCCTCCTGGGTGGCGTCGAGGTGCACGATCTCGTCGCTGACCACGCCCTCGTTGACCACCCGGTAGGGCGTGGTCACGAAGCCGTGCTCGGAGACCTGGGCGTAGGAGGACAGCGAGCCGATCAGGCCGATGTTCGGGCCCTCCGGCGTCTCGATCGGGCACATGCGCCCGTAGTGGGTCGGGTGCACGTCGCGCACCTCGATCGGCGCTCGCTCGCGCGTGAGGCCGCCGGCGCCGAGGGCGCTCAGGCGCCTGCGGTGGGTCAGGCCGGAGAGCGAGTTGGTCTGGTCCATGAACTGCGACAGCTGGCTGGACCCGAAGAACTCCTTCATGGCGGCCACGACGGGCCGGATGTTGATGATGGTCTGCGGGGTGATCGTGTCGGCGTCCTCGGTGGTCAGGCGCTCTCGCACTACGCGCTCCATCCGGTAGAGGCCGATGCGGAAGGCCTCCTGGATGAGCTCGCCGACGGTCCGAAGACGGCGGTTGCCGAAATGCTCGTACTCGTCGAGGCGCTCGGCGATGGGCGGGCGCTCCAGCGTCTGGCCCTCGAGCGCGTAGTCCTTGATCAGCTCGAAGTCCTCGGACTCGGGGTCGCCGAAGCCGCCCGACTCGGGGATCCCGAGCTCGCGCGGGAGGGTGATCAGCTCCCGGATCAGCTCGGTGATGTCCGAGGGAGTGAGCACGCGCGTGTCGAGCTCGGTCTCGAGGTGCAGGCGCGAGTTCAGCTTGTAGCGGCCGACCCGCGTCAGGTCGTAGCGCTTGGGGTCGAAGAACAGCTGGAAGATCAGGTTCTTCGCGGCGTCCACCGACGGCGGCTCTCCCGGGCGCTGCTTCTTGAACAGCTCCACCAGCGCGTGCTCCTCGTTGGCGACGCGGCGGCGCTGGAGGTTCTCCTCTTCGGAGAGGCTGGGGTCCTCCTCGACCGCGAGCTCGGGGTCGAACTCGATGGTGTTGCGGATGTAGAGCGAGTCCTCGAACAGGGCGGAGATCTCGTGGTCGAGGGCGTACGAGGCGTCTTCCACGGTCGAGCTCATGGCGCGCAGGAGCACGGTGACCGGCAGCTTGCGCTTGCGGTCGATGCGCACGTAGACGCGGCCCTTCTTGTCGATCTCCAGCTCCAGCCAGGAGCCGCGAGCGGGCATCAGGTTGGCGATGAAGACCTGCTTCTCGCGGTCCTTGGGCTCCATCACGTAGGCGCCCGGCGAGCGGACGAGCTGCGTGACCACCACGCGCTCGGTGCCGTTGATGATGAACGTGCCGAAGTCGGTCATCCACGGGAAGTCGCCCATGAAGACCGACTGCTCGCGGATCTCACCCGTCTCGCGGTTCTGGAAGGCGACCTTGACCGTCAGCGGGCGCGAGTAGGTGAGGTCCTTCTCGCGGCACTCGGGGATGGATGCCGCCGGTTCGTCGAAGCGGATGTCCTCGAAGACGACGGCGAGGTTGCCGGTGTAGTCCTCGATCGGCGAGACGTCGTCGATCGTCTCCCTCAGCCCCCCCTTCTCGGTGTCCACCAGCCACTTGAAGGAGCGACGCTGGATGTCGATCAGGTTGGGCACGTCGAGGGCGTTCTCGAGGGACGAGAAGCTGCGACGGTGAGGCGAGGCATCGGGACGTGCCAAGACGGCGACTCCTTGGAGATCGAGATTCGGCGGCGAAGCGAGGAGGCGCGCAGAGCGCGCCCAGAGCGCGACCGATCAATATAGCAAAGCAAGGCCCGCCCCGCCAGGGGCGATTGCCGGCGATCACGCGCCGGGCACGGCCATCACGGACCCCGTCCCGAGACCCCGGATATGTGGCGAGGCACTCCAGAGGGACGGCTTCGACTATGGGCCGCAGTGAAGCCTACCGGATTTCCACGCCAGATCGCCCGTGGTTGGCCAAGAAGAGCGCCAGTGCGCCGGCCGCAGCCGGCGTGAGCTCCTCCGGCCACTCAACGGCCGGGTCGATCCAGCGTGCCTCGATGAACTCCTCACCGAGCCTCAACTCGGGCTCGTCGATTGGCTCGAGGCTCCAGCAGACCTCGGGGCGAAGGCGCAGGAGGTCGAACCCGAGTCCCAGAACCCTCGCGCTCCAGCCGACGTCCTGGGGGCCGAGCTCCTCTTCGAGCTCACGGTCCATCTGGTCGGCGAGATCGACTCCGGGCTCGAGCATCCCCGACGGCGCGACATGCCAGAGGCCGGGGTCGGCGGCAACGCTCTCGGAGCGGCGGCCCAGGAGCACTCGGCCCCCCAAGGCCGTGACCACCGCGAGCCCGACAGCCGCTCCGCGCCCGTTGCCGTTACGCAGCGGGTCGAAGCCGGCGACCTCGTGGGCACGGGCGCGCATGGGGCCGAAGCCCTCGCGTTCCCACTCAGCTCGGAGGGCATCGGCGGTGGCGACGGTCGCCAGGTAGCCGGAGGGACGGGCATGCAGCGTCTCGCCCTCAACGCAGTCGAGAGCAAGCACGGGGCCGTCGTGCAGGCGGGGGGTCCGGCGTGCCACCTCGTCGACGTGCGAGCGCCCGGATGCCAGGAGCTCGGGATCGAGGTGGACCGGCTCCGCGGCCTCTTCTATGGCCACCGGCCACGTCTCGGCGACCGCCGCCGGGTAGGTCCGGCCCTCGTGCTCCACCGGGACCGCGAGGTCCCGGTAGAGCTCAGCGAGCTCGGCCGCGGAGCGCCGCGGTGCTACTTGAGCTCGACCTGGCCCCCGGCCTCCTCGATCTCGCCCTTGAGCTTGTCGGCCTCGTCGCGCTCGATGCCCTCCTTGATGGGCTTCGGCGCCTCGTCCACGAGAGCCTTGGCCTCCTTGAGGCCCAGCCCGGTGGCGGCACGGACCACCTTGATCACCTGAATCTTCTTGTCGCCGGGCCCGGTCAGGACCACGTCGACGGTGGTGGACTCCTCCTCGGCAGCGGCGCCGTCGCCGGCTGCGGCGGCAGCCGGGGCGGCCGCGGCCACCGCGGTCGCCGAGACCCCGAAGGCCTCCTCCAGCGCCTTGATCCGTTCAGAGAGCTCCAGGACAGAGATGCCCTTGAGCTCGTCGATCCACTCTTCGGTCGTAGGCATCTAGGCCTCCTCGCTATCGGTAGTGGCGCCCTCGGCGGGCGCTTCTGTCGGTTCGGTGTCCTCGGAGCCGCTCTCGGGCTCCTCGGAAGTCGTGCCTTGCTCGGAAGCGGGTTCCTCCGCCGCTGGCTCGGCGACCGGCTCGTCCGCGGCAGGCTCGTCCGCGGCAGGCTCCTCCGCGGTGGGCTCCTCCGGTGCGGGCTCCTCCGCGTCGGCGGCCTCGGGCTCGGCCGCCGGTGCGGTGCCCTCCACCAACCCCTGCTCGGCAATCTGGCCCAGCGCGATGGCCAGACCCGAGACCAAGCCGTTGAGCCCGCGGACCAGGCCCGTGATGGGCGAAGCCAGAACGCCCACGAGCTGTCCGTGCAGCACTTCCAGCCCGGGCAGGCGCGAGAGGGCCTCGAGCTCGTCGGCGCTGAGCGCGTCGCCGCTCATGCGACCGCCCTTGAAGGCGAGCACGTCGTGCTCGCGGCGGAAGGTGGCAAGGGCCTTGGCAGCGAGCGCCACGTCTCCGCCCTCGGGCACGAACGTGAGGGCGGTGGGGCCTTCGAGCAGGGCCTTCAGCTCCTGGGCTCCGGCCTTCTCGGCGGCGATGTTAGTGAGGGTGTTCTTGACCACCCGGAAGCCGGCGCCGGCCTCGTTTAGGCGGGTCCGCAACTCAGCGGCCTGGGGCACGCTGATGCCCCGGTAGTCGACCGCGAACACGGCCTCCGACGCCTCGATCTGGGCGGCGACCTCGTCTACCACTGCGGCTTTGGCTTCTCTGTTCATGGGTGGCCTGCGCCGGGCTTAGCTGTCGGTGCGGTGCTCGGCCGATAACGATCGGCTTGGCTCCCCCCCGCTGCCGGCGGTCTGGGGCGAGGTTCCTACGCTAGCGACGCCAGCTCTTCGACTACGCCGCGCGTGCGCGCGGGGTCCACGCGGACCCCGGGGCCCATCGTGGTGGTGAGGGTGACGGTCTCCAGGTATCGGCCCTTGGCGACCGCGGGCTTGGCGCGGTTGATCTCCTCGAGCAGCGCGGCGTAGTTCTCCAGCAGCGCCTGCTCGTCGAAGCTCACCTTCCCGATCGGCAGGTGCACGATCGCCATGCGGTCGGTGCGGTACTCGATCTTGCCCGCCTTGGACTCGGTGACCGCGCGGGTGACGTCCTGGGTCACGGTGCCCACCTTGGGGTTCGGCATCTTGCCCTGCGGGCCGAGCACGCGGCCCAAGCGCCCGACCACCGGCATCAGCTCGGGCGTGGCGATGGCCACGTCGAAGTCGGTCCAGCCATCTTGGACTCGCGCCGCGAGGTCCTCCCCGCCCACGTGGTCGGCGCCGGCCTCCTCGGCCTCGCGCGCCTGGTCGCCGGTGGCGAACACCGCCACGGTCACGTCCTTGCCCAGGCCGTGGGGCAGCGAGATCGTGCCGCGCAGCTGCTGGTCGGCGTGGCGGACGTTCAGGCCGGTGCGGATGTGCACCTCCACGCTCTCGTCGAACTTCGCGGTGCCGAACTCCTTGATGAGCTGGACCGCCTCGGCCGGCGAGTACTGGCGCTCGCGGTCGACCTTCATGAGGCTCGAGCGGTAGCGCTTGCCGCGGGTGGCCATCTTAGGAGTTACCTCCGCGTTCTGGTTGGAACTCTCGACATCACGTCTCGCGATGAAGCTCCACGCCCATCGAGCGCGCGGTGCCCTCGATGATCTTGGCCGCCTGGTCGACGTCGTGGGCGTTGAGGTCGGGGAGCTTCTGCTCGGCGATCTGGCGCACCTGCTCCCGGCTGATGCGCCCGACCTTGTCTCGGTTTGGCTCGGCGGAGCCCCTCTCGAGGCCGATGGCCTGCTTGATCAGCACCGCCGCGGGCGGCGTCTTGGTGATGAAGGTGAACGAGCGGTCCTCGTAGACCGTGATCTCGACCGGGGTGGTAGTGCCGCCGGCGTCCTGGGTCTGGGCGTTGAACGCCTTGCAGAACTCCATGATGTTCACGCCGTGCTGGCCCAGGGCGGGACCCACCGGCGGGGCGGGATTGGCCTGGCCTCCGGGGACTTGGAGCTTGATGAGTGTGAGGACTTTTCGAGCCATGCGTTTACCGGAGACTGGAAGTCGAGTTCTGCTCGGAACCGCGGGCATGGATGCCCGCGGAGGTATTCATACCTTCTTGACCTGGTCGAAGCCGACCTCGACCGGGGTCTCTCGTCCGAAGATAGAGACGAGCACCTTGAGCTTCGCGGCGTCCTCGTTGATCTCCGAGATCTCTCCGCTGAAGTCCGACAGCGGGCCCGAGACGACCTTGACCGTCTCGCCGATCGAGAACTGAGCGCGCGTGCGCGGGCGCTCGGCGGTCTCGCGGTTCAGCAGGCGGTCCACCTCGACCTGGGAGAGCGCCACCGGCTTCTGGTCGGCGCCCACGAAGGAGGTGACGCCCGGGGTGCTCTTGACCAGGCCCCACGAGTCGTCGGTGAGGTTCATGTTGACCAGCAGGTAGCCGGGCATGGTGCGCTGCTCTTTCTGGATCTTCTGCCCGTCCTTGAGCTCCTGTACCTGCTCGGTGGGGATGACCACCTGGCGCACGTTGCGCTGCTGGCCGAGGGAGGACACGCGGTGCTCGAGGTTCTGCTTGACCTTGTTCTCGTGCCCAGAGTAGGTGTTGATGGCGTACCAGCGGAACATTGCGGGGAGGGACTTTCCTGTCTTAGAGAAGTGCTTGGACGAGCTGCGAGAAGATCGCGTCCAGCAGCCCCAGGAAGCTGCCGGCGATGATCACGAAGCCTATGACCACCCAGGTCAGCGTGATCAGCTGCTGGCGCTTGGGCCATTCAACTCGCTGGAGCTCGGCCCAGCTGTTGAGCAGGAACTGTATGACACGCGGGCGCTTCCTGTCCGGCTCGTCTTCGGGCTCGCCCCTCCGGCCCCGCGGCGCGTAGCCGTCGTCGCCCTCGAGCGGCTGCTCCTCGTCCTCGGGGTCGTAGTCCTCGAGTTCGTCGTCGAGCTCGGGCTCGTCCTCGATCACCGCGTCTGAGCGGCCGATCTGCTCCGCCGGGGCGCCTACCGCGAGATGGGGCTCGGGCTCACCGTGGGGCCCTGGAGGGGCAGCGGCCAGGTCGGCGCTGCCCGCGCCTGGAGGGGCGCCGTTGCCGCCGGGCTCGCGGGCGTCGCCCCGTTCGCGATCGTCGACGAGCTCTTGGTCGTCCTCAGTCCGGACGGCTTCGGCCTCGGGGTCGCCGCCCTCGGAGGCCAGGCGCCGCGCGCGGCGTTCGGCCTGGCGCTTCTTCGCGCTCTGGCGGTCGCGTGCCACTGTCCCCTACCTGTGCGCGGCCCGACGGCGGAGGCCCGCCTTGCCACCGACCGACGTCGCCGTCGTCGGTCGGTCGGCCCTCACTAGCGAGTCTCCTTGTGCGGCGTGTGCTTTCGGCACCACCGGCAGTGCTTGCGGAACTCGATCCGGTCGGGATTGTTCCGCTTGGACTTCTCGGTCTGGTAGTTGCGCCGCTTGCACTCCTCGCAGGCGAGGGTTACGGCGATTCGGACGTCTCCGCGGGCCATGGTCGTCGTAGGCTAGCGCGGGCCAAGCCGTCTGCTCGAAGGCGGTCGAGCTCGTCCAGCACCTCCGCGTCGACGGCCGGGTCGAACTTGCGCGCGAAGTGGCTTCCGGAGGCCCGCATGGCGGTCAGGTCGGCGCTCGTCATGGTCCTCGGGTTGGGCGCGCCGGGCGGGAAGTGGGTGAAGCGGTGGGCCCCCGTGCCCACCTGCAGCTCGGGATCGTTCATGAGGGCGGTGGCGAAGAAGCACTCCGAGGCCGCGAAGCTCCGGCGAAGGAGGCGCATGAGGTCGGGTCGGCGGTCGGGGAAGTCGAGGACCCTGGCCAGCGCTGGGCGCGACAGGGTCGGCCAGTCGGCCGACACGTGACAGCGCAGGCCAGGGCCGAAGGGGGTGCGAAAGCGCCTGAGGCCGAGCATCGGAAGCTGGGGGGACGGCAGCTCGCGCGTGTAGGCCAGTCGCCGGGGCAGCCTGGGGAGTGCGGCCCGCGCGGGGAGCCGAAAGTGCCGGTAGGCGTAGCGCAGGACGAACTCGTCCCGCCGTCCTCCGGTGAGCGCGAGGCGGTCCAGTCGCCAGGCGTCGGCCAAGTGGGCGTCGTGGCCCTCGCGCGCGAGGAAGTCCTCGAGCCCTGAGTGGTGGCCCAGCGGGTAGTCCTGGCCCGAGAGGACGATCGTCCACTCGGGGTCCGCTTCGTTCGCCACAGTGTGCAGCCCCCGGAGGAGGACTTGGAGATAGGACCATCCGCCCCACTCGACGTCGATCCCGTCCTCGACCGCGTGCCCGCCCGCCGACCCGATCTCCCCGCGCGCGAGAGGCGCCCGGCGCTGGTCGTGGCGGACGAAGACCTCCGCTCCAGGCTGCTCGCGCAGCGTGCGCACGAGCCGCAAGACCTGCTGGGGCTCGCGGTGCGAGGTGACGAGGTAGGCGACGCGCGAGAGCCCAGTGTCGGACTCGAACCGACGACCCCTTCCTTACCATGGAAGTGCTCTACCAACTGAGCTAACTGGGCGGGTCCGCGAGCTTACCGGCGGGTCAGTGGGGGGAGCAGGATTCGAACCTGCGTAGGCATAGCCAACGGGTTTACAGCCCGTCTCCTTTAGCCACTCGGACATCCCCCCGAGGTCAGGAAGGGGCGATTCTAGGGGGCGCGCCGAGCGAAGCTGACGCTGCTCGGGGGCTCTGACTCCCGCTGATGAGATCGCGGTTGGACACCGCAACGGCGTCGGGTGCGACTAAGGGGCGTCCCGGAGCCGTTGGGCCTCCGGGAGGTGCTCGAGCTTCTTGAGTGTGCTGTTCTCGATCTGGCGGATGCGCTCGCGCGTGAGCCCGAAGGCGTGGCCCACCTCCTCGAGCGTGCGCGCCTCATTGCCTGTGAGGCCGTAGCGCATCTCGATCACCTCGCGCTCGCGCTCGGGAAGGGCGTCCAGGGCGCTGCGCACGTTGTCGCGGCGCAGATTCTTGCTGGCCTGCTCGAAGGGTGACTCGGCCGCCACGTCCTCCACGAAGTCGCCCAGCGCGGAGTCGTCCTCCTCGCCGATCGGCTTCTCGAGCGAGAGCGGCAGCTGGGAGATGCGTTGGACCTCCTTCACTTCGGGCACCGTCCACCGCAGCTCGCCGGCGATCTCTTCCGGCAGTGGCTCGCGCCCGAGCTCCTGCACGAGCTGGCGCTCGATGTGCATGACCTTGTTGAGCTTCTCGATCATGTGCACCGGGACGCGGATGGTGCGCGCCTTGTCGGCGATGGCGCGGGTGACGGCCTGGCGGATCCACCACGTGGCGTAGGTGGAGAACTTGTAGCCTCGCCGGTAGTCGAACTTCTCCACCCCGCGGATCAGGCCCAGCGATCCCTCCTGGATCAGGTCGAGAAAGGACAGGCCGCGACCGAGGTAGCGCTTGGCGATGGAGACGACCAGCCGCAGATTGGCCTCGATCATCGCCTGCTTGGCGTCCATGTCCCCGCGTTCGATGCGCCGCGCGAGCGAGACCTCGTCCTGCGCTGTGAGCAGCTCGACGCGGCCAATCGAGCGCAGGTAGAGGCGCAGCGAGTCGAGGCTGGGCTCGACCGTGAGGTCGATGTCGGGCGTCTTGAGCTCCGCTGACGCCGGGCCCTCCTCGCTGCGAGGCGCCGGCTCTGGCGGCGCGGCTGCGGGCTTGCCGTCGCGCGCGATCACGTCCACGCCGTGCTCGACGAGGTGGGCGTGCAGGTCGCCCACCTGCTCCTTGGTCACCTCCACGTCCTCGAGGCAGGCCCCGATCTCCTCAAAGGTCAGGTAGCCGCGCTCGCGCCCCTCGGCGACCAGCCGGCGCAGCTCCTCGACCTCCAGAGCCGGGAGCCCAGCGGAGACCTCCGCCAACAGCGTCACTCCCTCGGCCATCTACGTGTCCGACCGCCTTTCCGTGAAGCGTCGCGGGGGCCCGACTTCGACCGCGGCCACTATACAAACGGTTCGTGGCATTCGCCACTCGCGGGGCGGGACTATCTTGAGAGGGGTGAGTCCGCGCCACGCGACACTGCTCGACGGCGACGTTCAGGCGCGGCGCCCGTCGACCCAGGTGAGCCTCTCGCGCGTCGGCATCACCGGGGTGGAGAAGGTCATCTCCATCCGCTCCGACAACGCGGAGCAGCTCTTCTACGCCGAGCTCGAGTGCTTCGTCGACCTGGCCGCCGACCGCAAGGGCGCGCACATGTCGCGCTTCGAGGAGGTGATCAACGAAGCCATCGACGAGGTGGTTCTCGGCGAGTCGTTGAAGGCCGAGACGCTGGCCACCCACATCGCCGAGCGCGTGCGCGACCGTCAGGGGGGCGTCCGCTCGGAGGTCACCATCGCCGCTCGCTACCCCGAGAACAAGCCGGCGCCCGTGTCGGGGGCGCTCACCCAGGAGATCTACACGCTCTTCGGCGCGGCAGTGGCCTCCGAGAAGGGCACGCGCCGGCTTGTCGGCGTGCAGGCCCAGGGCATGACCGCCTGCCCCTGCGCCCAGGAGATGGTCTCTGCGGGTGCGCGCGAGGCCCTGGCCGCTGACGGCTTCAGCGACGACGAGATCGAGCGGATCCTCGCGCGCGTGCCCGTGGCCACCCACAGCCAGCGTGGCATCGGCACCCTGCACGTCGGCTGCCCCACCGACTGCACCGAGACGATCGAGGCGGCCGAGCTGTTGGCCATCGTCGAGGAGTCGATGAGCTCGGAGATCTACGAGCTGATGAAGCGCCCTGACGAGCAGGAGGTGGTGGAGAAGGCCCACCGTCGCCCGCGCTTCGTGGAGGACTGCGTGCGCGAGATGGTGCGCATGGGCGTGGGGCGCTTCGGCCACTTCGGCGAGGGCGCCTTCCTCTCGGCCCGCCAGGAGAACCTCGAGACCATCCACAAGCACAACGTCGTGGCCGAGCGTCACGGGCTGATGTCCGAGCTGGCAGGGGAGATCGAGGACGGCGAGCCCGCTGAGCGCCAGACCAGCATGCGGGCCTGGCTCGAAGCCGAGTAGCGAAGAGCGCAGCCCGCACGCTCGTCCTCTCTAGGCCAAACGTCCAGCCTCGTGAGGACGCGCTGGAGCCTGCGAGCAGGCCGCTCGATAGAGAGTCCTACTCCCTCCCCTGGTCATGACCGAAGAGCGCACGCAAATCCCCTTTTCCCAGGACGCCGCCCTGGTCTTGGCCCTCGCCGGCACGGCCATGGCGTTCTCATGCTGTGCCGAGGACGAGGCCGAGCGCTGGCTGCGAGCGTTGCGCATGCACGGCCTCGTGGGCCGAACGCTGCAGGCGCTGGGCGTGGGCGAGTCGCAGCTCATGACCGCCTCCGAGCCCCGGCCCGGACGCCCACCGCTCGGACCTGCGGTGGTGGACCATGCGGCGGCGCGCGCGCAGGACTACGCCTTTCGCCGCGGCGCCAGGGTGGTGGGCACAACCGAGCTGCTCTTCGCCCTGTTGGAGCTCTACGGGCGGATGTTCGACCGCGCGCTCTACCTGCGCGGCGCCTCGCGGGAGGAGCTGCTCGAGCGGCTCTCCACAGTCGCGGCCGAGACAGTGCCGGTGACCCCCAACGGCGCCTTAGCGCCTGCGCCGCCCTCGTCCATCCTGCGCCTGAAGTTCACGAAGTAGTCGACTCCCGAGACGAGCGTGACGGCCACGGCGGCGTAGACGAGCGCCTGGACCCAGGTGGCGCCGGAATCCGGCGCCACGATCAGGACGAAGATCGCGGCCACCTGGACCATGGTCTTCGCCTTGCCCCAGTTGCTGGCGGGGATGACCACGCCCTGCTGGCCGGCGGCCACGCGCAGCCCACTGACCGCGAACTCCCGCGCAACGATCACCAGCGCAACCCAGGCTGCCACCCGGTCGAGGCTGACCAGCGCGATCAGGGCGGCGGCCACCAGCAGCTTGTCGGCCACCGGGTCCATCACCTTGCCGAAGTTGGTCACCGTCTCGCGGCGACGAGCCAGCCAGCCGTCGAGCGCGTCGGTGGCCGAGGCGGAGGCGAACACGGTCGCGGCGAGGGCATCTCCCCCTTCCACGGTGAGAGCCACCACCAGCACCGGCACGAGCAGCACGCGCACAAGGGTGAGCGCGTTGGGGAGATTGACGCTCGACACGGGGCGGATCAGGCTACGTGCCGCTTGCGGCGGCTGAGCCATTCCAGGCCCATGGTGCTGCCCAGCGGACCGGCGGGGGAAACCGTCGCCGCCAGCAGCGGCCATGGGAAAACCCGCCGCCGACAGCCCTCGGCCACCGCCACGCAGAGCAGGATCCAGCCCACCCCGTGCGTCCAGCCGAGCGCCTGCTCGGCGGACTCCGAGGCGCCCGAGATCGCGGTCACCACCAGCGCCAGGAAGACACAGAGCTCGAGCGCCGAGTAGAGACGCACCGCGGTGAAGTACGACATGTCCTCAGACGATAGGGTCGCGCCCCTCGTGGGGCTTATCAGCGGAGAGCGCAGCGTCGAGATCGACGCACCGATCGACGATTGCTTCGAGATCGCGGCCGACATCGAGGGCGCGCCGAAGTGGCAGGGCTCGCTGACCAAGGTCGAGATTCTCGAGAGTGACGCCGAGGGTCGGCCGGAACTGGTCGAGACCGAGTCCAACGCAAAGGTGAAGAACGTCAAGTCGCGGGTTCGCTTCTCCTACGACAAGCCCCACCGCATCGAGTGGGTGCAGGAGAAAGGCGACACCAAGTCCGTCAAGGGATGGTGGGACTTCGAGGACCTGGGCAGCTCGGGCACCCGCGCCACCTACGGCCTCGAGGTCGACCCCGGCCGCATGCTCGGAATGCTGATGAAGGGCCCGGTCGAGGGCCAGGTCCGCGACTTCCTGCTTGGAAACGCGGCGGCGGGGCTCAAGGAAGAGGCCGAGGGCCGCTAGCGGCTCGGCCCTCCAGAGCCGCCTGTCGGACTCGAACCGACGACCCCCACTTTACGAGAGTGGTGCTCTACCAGCTGAGCTAAGGCGGCGGGCGGGCGGCCGAGTCTAGCCCCGGGGAGAGCTTCGGCTCGGGGCTGCTTCACCCGACGTGGAGCTGCTCGTCGCCGACTCGCCACTGACCCGCCTGGTGGGCCTCGCCGGCCGCCGGTCGCTGCCCAGCGGGAGGGCGCTGCTGTTCCCTCGCTGTCGCTCGGTCCACACCTTCGGGATGCGCTTCGCGCTCGACCTGGTGTGGCTGGCCGGCGGCGAGCCGGTGAGGATCGACCGCTCCGTGCGGCCGGGCCGGGTGCGCTCGTGTAAGGCAGCCGACGCGGTGGTGGAGGCCAACGCCGGCGAGGGCGACGCGGTGGTGGCGGTCCTGAGGCGGGGCGGTCCTGAGGCGGGGGCGGTCCTCAGCCGGGCTCGCCCACCAGCGAGGACAGGCGGAAGCCCAACGCCGTGAGGGCCAGGTCCTCGGTGGCGTTCAGCTGAAGCGAGAGGCGGGTCTCCTCGCAGCGCTCGGCGCACTCGCGCAGGCGCCGAGGGTCGCGCCCACGGGCGCGGTCGGCCAGGGCCGACACCCGGTCGGCCCCCAGCACGGCGTCGGGGGCGTCCTCGGCGACCGCCACCAGGTCGCGGAAGCCCAGCGCGGCCAGCTGCAGGCCCAGGTCGAGCACCTCCGTACGAGCGCGGCGGGCGTCGCGCTTGGCGGACTCCTCGAGCTCGCGCTCCAGTGCCTTTCGCTCGCGGCCCTTGGGCTCGAGCTCCAGGCGCCGCTCTCCCTCGGCCGCCGAGGCCACCTCGGTCTCCTCCCGGCGGCGCTCGGCGCGCTCGAGCAGGCCACGCCAGGACTCTGCGCCTGCGCCGCCGGCCAGCGCACCCACCACCATGGCCTCGGCGTCGCCGCGCAGCCCGTCGCCCTCGTCGGAGGCCAGCAGCCGCGCCCGCTCGGCGTTGCCCGCCGAAAGCCGTGCGCAGGCCAGCGCCCGCTCGGACTCCACGCCCTCGGCCTCAAGCGCGTCGGCCACCCGGTCGGGCGGCAGAGGGTCGAAGCGCACGGGCTGGCAGCGCGAGGCCACCGTCTCCATCACGAGGCCGAGGCGGTCGGTGAGCAGGATCAGGTGCACGAAGTGGGCGGGCTCCTCGAGCGTCTTCAGCATCCGGTTGGCCACCGTGTCGTTCATCGTGTCCACACGCTCGAGCACGAAGACCCGGCGGCGCGACTCGAACGGCGTGCGCGAGGCAGCGCCGACCACGGGGCCCTCGACGTCCGCCGCGCGCATCTGTGCGGCGCCCGTGGGCCGGACCCAGGTGAGGTCGGGGTGGGTGCCCGCGACGACCCGGCGGCGCACTCCGTCGGGGTCGGCGTCCCCCTCGGCCAGCAGCTCCGCGGCGAAGGCCCGGGCCACCGTGCGCTTGCCCGACCCGGCCGGACCGTGGAAGAGGTATGCGTGAGAGGGGTTCGAGCTGAGCGCTGTGCCCAGGATCACGCGGGCCTGGGGCTGGTCCTCGGTGCCGGCGAGCATCGCGGGCGAAGCTACCAGCGGCGCCTGTCGCCGCCGTGGTCAGCCCACCGGGCTTCCGGTGCCCCTGTCTCGACGCCGACCGCTCTAGAGTCGCGCTCCATGCGTGCCCTGGTCACCGGCGGCGCCGGGTTCATCGGCTCGAACA
>Ga0208612_1000678_pt1 | contig 14354 bp, 15 predicted proteins | sample AntDryMetagUQ889_FD_188089 | JGI IMG/M metagenome (GOLD analysis project Ga0208612, IMG submission 188089) | Polar desert microbial communities from Antarctic Dry Valleys - UQ889 (SPAdes) | ecosystem: Environmental > Terrestrial > Soil > Desert | place: Antarctic Dry Valleys | collected 2008-12-31 | reverse complement strand
TCCAGAACGTCACGTCGAGCTCTCCACGCTCGACTCGCTCGAGGAGCTCCTTTTCGTCGACCGATTCCGAGAGCTCGATCTCGACGGCGGGATGGGTCTCGGAGAAGCGGCGCAGGACGGCTCTCCACGAGGCGGGGCACGCAGTCGTCGCTCGCGCTGCCGGGTTCACCGTCAACGAGGTTTCGCTCCACGAGGAAGGCGGCGGCGTGTGCTGGGTCGAGGCTCGGACGCGCACCTCCCCCGAGGACATCAAGCGTGAGCTTTCCTGGGTGCTCGCCGGCCGACTGGCCGTGGCGCTCGATGCAAACGAGTACCTGACGAGTCTCTCGCTGCATGAGATCGTCGAGCGGGAGGCAAACGCCGACTGGCCGGGTTCCTCCTCCAGAGGTCTACGTGGTTACCGGCGCTCCCTCGAGGAACTGCTCCCTGCCCACCGAGCGCCCGATGGCTGGCTCGACGATTGGCTGCCCGTGGTGCGCGATGAGACGGCGCGAGTTCTACTGCGCGCTGGGGCGAGGTGGTCGAGCTGGCCACTCGGCTCATGAGACACGGCAGGGTCGATCTTGGGGAGGCGCGATCCATGCCGGCGAGGCGAAAGCCGCAATGGGCTCGCATGCGAGCCTTCAGCGACCCGCTGCGTCGGAACGAGCCTCGCTTGCAACCGGTCGAGATCGCTAGTTGTCTGCGTTCCTCGCCGACACAACCGGCGCTGCGAGTGAAAAGGCCAAAGTGCAGTCCTTCCTCTATGAGACGGGATACGAGGTGGAATACCAATGACCGACGTCATCGCTGAGTTCGACGAGCAGCTTGCAAAGCGGAAAGCCGCCGCACGCGAGATCGAGCAGAAGGCTGCGGAAGCCTCGGCCCTAAGGAGCGCCCAAGAAGACCTGAAGCTCGACATCGTGCGTGCCGAGCACCGCGTCCGATCGTTGCGGGAGATCGGCAAGGGCCACATCGAGCGCAAGCAGGAGGAGTACATCTCCGCGTTCGGGATGATCCAGTACCAGCCACTGAAGTCGGTGAAGACCGGCAACGAGCTCGCGGATAAGCAGCAGGTGAGGCTCGACGAGCTACGGGCAGCGCTCGCCGAGAACGAGCGCAAGATCGCGGAACTGCTCGCCGAGTAGAGCGTTCCGTGAAGACGTGCATCATCTGCGGCCGACGTAGTTTCGCCGCCCGCCCTCCCCACCGACGCTCTCTTCAGCGGGGGGACGACCTCGGCATCGCCCAAACGTTCTCGTGCATGGCGCGTACACGGCGCAACGGGCGCTTGAGGCCGGCGTGCTCGACGAGTTGATGATTCACCAGGCCCCCGGTGCTCCTCGGCCGCGCGGCCGCCGGTTGTTCGGTGAGCTGCCATCGGGCGTCGAGCTGGAGATCGTCCGGGTGATCGACACACCCAGGCCACGCACCTGCACTATCGCGTACGCCGCTGAGCCGGTCGACCAGCCTGTCTCTTGGTTGTGGTTGGTCGGGGCGAGGTGACGGATCGGCGCCGCGACGCAGAACGTGAAGCAGTGGCACGCTCTGGGGAGCGCCGGGCGCGAAATCGCGTTTAGGGCAACGGCAGGCTCGGAGGCGGCACGGCTTCCGTCGCAAGCTGCGACAGCGGCGGGAGCTCGCCCGGGGGTATCAGCGGAAAATCGACCGGGGGCAGCGGCGGGACGTCGACAGGAGGCAGCGGCGGGACGTCGACAGGAGGCAGGAGGTGGGTCGGAGGCTCGATCACGGGAAGCTGCGGGGGAGCGACAGGCAGGTCGACGGGGAGCTCCGTCGCAGGCGGCAACGTGTCTGCGGGAAGGTCCGCCTTCCGTTCCGGCCCGACGGCCTCGGGCAGCGGCGCGGCCGGAACGACGCCGGGATCCTGGCTTACAACGCGGGACACCGCTCGCGGGCCGGACGGTCTTGCCTTCTGTCTCTCGGCCGACCCCGCCGGCGTCACCCTCGACGGGGCCGTGGCGCGCACCGCCGATGCGCGCGCTCTCGACTCGCCCGCGGAGTGATCGGACGTCCGAGGAGCAGGTGCCGGCGGAACCTTCGGCTCCGCCAGGCTCCTCTCGACGGCGATACCTCCCACCCCCAGACCGACGACCGCGACCGTCGTCACGGCCGCCTTCGTCGAAGCGCCACCGAGGAGCGCCTTGACGTGCGACCTGAGCTCGATGATCAGCCATACGAGGGCGACGACCGGGCGGCGCGGCAACCTCAGCGCCTGGGCGAAGGAGTGACGCGCCCGCGTCAGGAGCGCGTGCGTTGCTGTCGCGCTCATACCGAGCTCGCCTGCGATCTCTCGCGGGGTCACTCCCTGCCACTCACGGAGTACGAGCGCGCGGCGCTGCTTCTCGGGCATCGATGCCAGCGCATCCTGGAACCCGATCAACAGCTCTTTCTCGTCGTCGCCCGGCTCGGCGAGCGCGATCGTGTCGAGGTCCATGTCGCTCGCGAGAGGACCGCGCCGATTCAGCGTTCGCCGCTGCGAGTGGCAGACGTTCCTGGCAATCGTCGTGAGCCAAGCAGACTCGCACTCGGGGACGACCCCGCGCCGAAGCGCTCGAAGCGCATAGAGGAACGTCGTCTGGACCGCGTCCTCGGCCTCGGAGCGCGAACCGAGCTGTCCCAGGCAGTACCCGAGCAGTTGCTCGGAGTACGCCTCGAACAGCCTGGCCGCTTCCGTCGTAGCGGGGATCCTGTCAAACGGTAGTGCGACAGCGGTCAAGCCGAGTCCTCTCAGTTGTCGTTCGCTGTATCTAGGTGTGGATCGGTTCGTCACCCCGTGCCACCCTCGTTCGAGGGATTCGCGACTTTCGAGCGTCGATTCGGCCCCCGCTGGATTCGTACGGGATGGCCGCGAAATTCCGACGAAAAGAGGCACGAGATGGCAAGGCACGTCGATGAAAGAGCGAGCGAGCGGACAGCACGAGGCGCATTGTCCCTCGCTGGGGTCGGGCGCGCGAAGTTGCGCGCTGGCAAAGCGGCTGTTCGGATATCAGTCTGCGCGGTGTTGGTGGTACTCGCTCTCGCCGCGCTAGCTGGGCTTGGCTCCGTGGGCGCGGCTCTGGCGACGAACCACGACAAGGTCGCCCTCTGTCACGCCACGGGGAACAGCGACACGTTCCCGGCCGAGAAGTACGTGCTGATCGAGCCGGACGCCAGCGGTGCCTTCAACGGGCATCTCGGCGGCGGACACCAGAACGGCAATGACATCATCCCGCCATTCGAGTACCAGGGTCAGACCTACAGTCAGAACTGGAACGCCGTCGGTCAGGCCATCTTCGCCGCCGGGTGCAGCGCGCCCGATGACGAGGAACCGCCCCTTGAGCCCCTAGTCGTACCCCCCACGGTCGTGCCCCCAGTGGACAGGTGTCCGCCGGGTCAGTTCGCGACAGCCGGTAAGGACGGCGAAGAGGGTAACGACGAGTGCGAGGAACCCCAGCCGGGAGTCCCGATTGAGGTTCCGATCACGGGGCCGGGGCCGGTCGAGGTTACCGGGCCAGCCATCGTCGTAGACGAGAAGTCGGATCGGGTCGTCATCAAGCCGACCAAACCGGGCATCGTCACCGTCGTGCGTGGCGTCAAGAAGGAGATTGTGGGTGTCCCTACGGAGAACACCGGGGAGCAGCTCACCGGATGAAGGCCCTCATTGAGGCGCTAGAGCCGTACCGGATGGAGCCAGTGCTGGACATCCGGTACGAGCTCGTCCCTCCCCCAGACCGAAAGGGCCTGGGGGAGGGACGAGGAGAACGGCGCGACCCCTTCTAGATCCACCCCAGGCGGCACGGACGGGTCACTCCCTCCCGACCCGCGCCGATGCCGCCACTCCCAGCGACTACTGGCCCGGCCGCAGCGGGCCAGTAGTCTGCTCGCGCTGTGAAGATCCTCTCCGTCGTCGGGAATCGTCCGCAATTCGTCAAGGGCGGGCCTCTGTCGTTCGCCTTCCTCGTCGCCGGCATCGAGGAGATCGTCGTGCACACCGGGCAGCACTACGATCGGGAGCTGTCCGACGTCTTACGCTCGCGGAGTTCTCGGAAACGTGGCTTCGGGCGCACGCGGCGGTCGTGGAACCGGGAACGATCACGACGCTCCGCTACCGCCTGGCGCACGCGCTCGACACGTTCGGCGATGTTCCGCTCGCTGACCTACAACGGCAGGCGCTGGAGATCGCGGCGTGGCGGGCGGCGCTCCCGGAGCGGCTGCGCTACCCGGCCACTTCCGCGCTCAGGCAGGCGCTCGCCGCTGCGGTCGCGTGGGAGCTCATCGACGAGAACCCCGCTAAGAAGGCGGGCAAGAACCCGCAACCGAAGGCGCGCGAGACTCGCCCGCTGACGGTCGAGGAGCTCGGCCGGATCGTGGACGAGATCGGCGCTCACGGCCCGCTCGTCACCTTCGTCGCGGAGACCGGCCTACGGCCCTGCGAGTGGCTCGCGCTTGAGCGGCGCGACGTCGACCGCGCGGCCCGCGTGCTGTACGTCGAGCGGGAGCACGTCAGTGGCGAGACGAAGGCATACCTCAAGACGACGGCGAGTAGGCGAAGCGTTCCGCTGACCGCGGCGGCCCTCAACGCGCTCGAAGAGCTCCCGCCGCGGCTCGATACGGCGCTCGTGTTCCCGGCTGTCCATGGCGGCTACCTGAACCTCCGCAACTGGCGGTCGCGGGAGTGGGATACGGCCGTTGAGTCGGCAGGGCTCGCGGTGTGCAAGTGCGCACACCTGAGCGGCGACCACGATCACAACTGCGGAGCTCGCGGGTGCAAGTGCGAGACGTTCGAGCGGTCGGTGCTCTCCCCCGTCCCCTACGTCCTGCGGCACACGTTCGCCAGTAACGCGCTCGCCGCCGGCGTGGGGACGTTCGAGCTCGCGCGGGTGATGGGAACCTCGCTCGAGATGATCGAGCGCACCTACGGGCACCTGGTGCGCGGTGCCGACGACGCGTTTCGATCGCGGCTGGACGCGTTCGCCGCGAATCGCGATGAGAGAGATGAGATCGCGCGATGAGTGCTGCTACGCGCGCGTCCCTACCGTTTGACGATGTTGTGAACCTCGAAGATCTCGGGCTCGCCGGAAAGCTCGATTCCGGTGTCGGCCAGGATGGGCATCAACCGCTCACCGTAAGCCTCCAACTGCTCCCGAGAGTCCCAGATTTCGCTGACACGCAAGTTCCCTTCCGACCCGAAACACACGTGGTAATCCATGCCGTCCGGAGGCAACTCGATTCCCGCCTCTTCATGACGCCGGATAGCTTCGTCGTACTTATCGGCCGTCAGGGATACGGGGTTGAAGCGGACAACGATGCTCATGAGGCGATCCTCCATGCTCGGGGTACGGCGGACCCTATCTCTCTTCCAGTCGAGTTGGCGTTGAAGTGGCGTCCGCCGCGAGAGACGACTCTGGCTAGGTGGCTAAGATCCTGGGCGCGCGGACGTAGCTCAGTTGGTAGAGCACTGGCTTCCCAAGCCAGGTGTCGTGGGTTCGAGTCCCATCGTCCGCTCTACCGAAAGCCCTGCTAATCAGAACCTGCGTGAGTGGCAGCAGCGAGTCCGAGGGGCCAAATCGGCCGGTCTGGAACGGATTTGGAACGGTTAGCCGCCGCGTCGCCTCGACCCGCCACCGTCAGATTCCCCCCGAAGTCGCTTGCCCTGGCCGTGCGCGCACGCGCACCTGGAGTCAGTCCTCGATCACCGGCATCCCGGCGCCGAGAGGATCGAAGAGCAGTTCCCCGCCCGCGATCTAGGCCAGTAGCAGCCGCCCGTTCTCTGCATGAAACCGAGCGCGTCCCAGGGCGCCCGAGGCAGACTGACCCCGTGACGGACGCACTACGCATCGAACGCCTAACCAAGACCTACGCTGGGGGCGTCAAGGCGCTCGATGCGCTGTCCTTGGTGATCCCGGACGGAAGCTTCTTCGGTCTGCTTGGCCCAAACGGTGCGGGGAAGACGACGCTGATCGGTGGCATCTCCGGCCTCGTCCGCATCGCGCCCGGCCACGCTTTCATCTTCGGCGCTGACGCGGCAACCGACCTTCGCGCGCGGCTCCTGGTCGGTGTCGCGCCGCAGGAGATCCATCTCGACCGTTTCCTGACGACGCGCGAGCTACTGACCTACCACGGGCGCTACTTCGGGATGCGCCGCCGCGAGGCGCAGGCCCGTGCGGACGAGCTGCTCGACGTCTTCGACCTTGGCGGCAAGGCGAACGTGAAGCCGAACCGACTCTCCGGCGGGATGCGGCGTCGGCTTGTGATCGCCCGCGCGCTCGCCCATCGTCCCCGCCTCGTCGTCCTCGACGAGCCGACGGCAGGTGTCGATCTCGAACTCCGCCACGAACTGTGGCGCTACCTGCGTCGCCTCCATGCTGAGGAGGGCGTGACCGTGCTCCTGACGACGCACTACATCGAGGAGGCAGAGGAGCTGTGCGAGCAGGTGGCACTGATCCGAGCCGGGCAGATGATCGCCGAGGGCTCGCCGGACGAGCTAATCGAGAAGGCGGGAGTGAGCACGCTCGAAGACGCCTACATCGAGGCGATGCGCCAATGAGCGAGCTAGCCCTGATCCAGTGGCGCGGCGCTCTTGCGCTTGCCGGGCGCGAGACGCGACGAGTGCTCTACCTCTGGACGCAGACGATCCTGCCGCCGGTCGTGACGGCTCTCCTCTTCCTCGCCGTCTTCGGCGGCGCGCTCGGCAAACGCATCCACCACATCGAGGGCTTGCCCTACTTGCACTTCATCCTGCCTGGCCTGCTCGTGATGACGGTTGCCGGGCAGTCGTTTGCGAACAGCTCGACGAGCATCTTCCAAGCCAAGAACGAGGGCTACATCGACGGCGTGCTCGCCAGCCCGATCAACGGCTGGCAGCTCGTGCTCGCCTATATGACCGGCGGACTCGTCCGCTCCGGTCTGGCGGCGCTCGTCGTCGGCGCTGCCGCCTCACCCTGGACAGGCGGCCCCGACAACGCGGGCCTGCTCGTGATCGCGCTCCTCTTCACTAGCCTGATCTTCTCGGCGCTTGGCGTCATCACCGGCGTCTGGGCGGACACCTTCGACCAGCATTCGTTCATTGCCAACATCGTGATCACGCCGCTCGCGCTTGTCGGCGGCGTCTTCTACTCCGCACGCAGCCTCCACTCGCCGTGGAGCACGCTGACTCGCATCGACCCGCTCTATTACCTCGTCGATGCCGCCCGCGCCAGCTCAGCAGGCTTTCACGAGTCGAGCGTCGCCATCTCGCTCGCAGTCGCGGCGGGAGTCGCGATCATTGCCTTCTTGACCGCAGCAACCCTCGTCACGCGAGGCTGGCGCCTCCGCCCGTAGCCACCCAAACCCTCAAGTGCTTGAAAGTAGGAAACGGCATGAACAGGGGGATCGCTGTCATCTTGCGATCGCTCCGGGAGCACGGTGGCTCGTTGTCCGTAACAACCTGGCTCAGCCGATGAGGAAGTCAGGGTCACGGTGACTACCACCAAGCCTGACGGGAGCATACTCGGCAAAGTGACCGACGAGGCTACGGCGCACCCGTTTCGCGTAGAACCGGGCGAGGTCGCGTTCGTTACGTTTCCTTTTGGTGCACCGCGGCCGTTCCCAGGGAAGACGCGCTTCAAGGTGAGTGCCACCTGGAAGTCTGCCAGGCCGCCGGAGTTGAACGATCGCGATTTCACGATCACGTCGGTGTCCAGCCGGGCTGGGGCCATCGAGGGAACGTTCCAGAACACGCGATCGGTCACGTCAAGTCGTCTGCCACTCAAGCCGCGGGTCTACTGCTTAACTGCCTGGCGAGATCACCCATGAGAACGGAGGCTGACGTGTCGGAAGATCTGGGTACCGAGCGGGCACCCGAACGCAATGGCGAGGACGGGCAGGACGAGCAGGTCGTCGGTGACGACGAGAGCGGGTACGGCGGAGCGGGGCAGAACGACGCGGAGGAGGCGAACCCCGTCGATCCGGGACGTGGCGAGAACCGCCCTCCGTCCGATCAGGACGAGGATCAGGGCATCTGAAACTTGCAGCCGGCCGGACGAGTGAGCGATCACACTCATCCGGCCGGCTTGTCTGACTGACTAGACGGTCGTCTTCTCCTTGGCGCCCGCCTTCGCAAGGCGCTTGCCGATCGTCTGCACCTTCGCGAGAGCTTTCTTCTCCTGCTCGAGGTTCTTGCCGAGCAGCTCAGCGACGTCCGTCTCGCCCATCGCCTCGGCCATCGTGACGAGACCCTCGTAGGCGGCGATCTCGTAGTGCTCGGCGCGAGCGGCGGCGCCCGTCAGGAACGAGTCGAGCACTTCCTGGGACGGCGACTCGTTGGCGACGAACTCGTCATGCTCCTTCTTGATCCCGTCGATGCCGGGGCACTTCTCCGCCTTCGGCGTCTCGCCGAGCTTCTCGAACGCCGATTCGACGTTCTTCACGTGCTGCTTCGTCTCCTCGAGATGCGCCTCGAAGCCGGATGCGAGCTCATCGTCGGAGGCTTCTTCCTGCAACTTCGGAAGGGCCTTTACAAGCGTTCGCTCTGCGTAGAGGATGTCGCCGAGCTCGTGCATGAACAGCTCGCGCGGATCCTGCATTCCTGTGGTCATGGACATCTCCTTGGGTAGAGGGTTCATCCCTACCGTGCCCGAACCTTCTACTTTGAAACTTCCGACGAACCGACGTGCCATCCGACACAAGCAGAAGAATGTCCCTCATCCCGGTCAACCAGCCGAGGCGGGTGGTCATGAGAACAAGTAACGGGATCAGCGAGGAGTATCCGCCCGAGGCGCCGTTCGTTGCGATGGTGGGCCTTTGGGTCGCGACCCTGCTCGCGAGCTGGGCCCTCGTGGCGCTCACAGTCGTAGGGATCTGGTGGCTCGTCACGTGATCGCGGGATAGCCGACACCGACTCCATCCTTTCCGATGGAAAGGATCCGCACGACCGCAGCGCCCTCAACACTCAGGCCGTGACCGGCTGCTCCATCTCCGCGCTCCACTCGCCTCGGACGGCGAGCGAGTTCATGCGCGCGCGGTGGGTGAGCACCGCCTGCGCGGCTTCGGCGCTGGCCGAGTCGCCCGCCCACGCCTCGAGCGCCGACGCCTGTAACGCGCGGCCGTACGAGTACGACAGCGTCCACGGGCCGCCGATCTGGTTGATCGCGTTCAGGTTCTCCGTCGCCTGAACTTCCGACTGGCCTCCGGAGAGGAACACGATCCCGGGCACCGCAGCCGGAACGACCCCGAGGAAGCAGTCGACCGTTGCGTGCGCGATCTCCTCTGAGGTCGCTTCCTGAGAGCAACCCTTGCCGGGGATGACCATGTTCGGCTTGAGCAGGAGGCCGCGGAGGTCGAGTCCGTCCTCGTACAGCGCGTCGAACGTGTCGTGGAGAGTCCGAGTGGTGACCTCCCGACAGTCCTCGAGCGTGTTGTCGGCGTCCATGAGCACCTCGGGCTCAACGATGGGCACGATGCCGGCCTCCTGGCAGAGCGCGGCGTAGCGGGCTAGAGCATGGGCGTTCGCACGGATGTTCCCGCCGGTCGGGATGCCGTCGCCGATCGTGATCACCGCGCGCCACTTCGCGAATCGCGCTCCCAGCCCTCGATACGCCTCGAGTCGGGCACGCAGGCCATCGAGCCCTTCTGTGACCTTCTCGCCTGGATGGCAGGCATGGTCGTTTGCGCCGGTGTCGACCTTGATCCCCGGGATCACGCCCTTCGAGGCCAGCACCTCCGCGAGCGACGTGCCGTCGTCCGCGCTTTGGCGAATCGTCTCGTCGTAGAGGATCACGCCGCCGATCGACTCCTCGATCCCGGGCGCGGTGAAGAGGAGCTGGCGGTAGAACCGCCGGTTCTCCTCCGTCGATTCGACCTCGATCGAGTCGAACCGCTTGGTGATCGTCCCCGTGCTCTCGTCCGCCGCGAGGATGCCCTTGTGGTCGGCGACGATCGCGCGGGCGGTCTCGTGCAACTCGTTGGCCGCCATTAGCGCGCTCCTTTCATCAGGCTCTGGATCTTGGTCAAAGGGTGCGTGGCTGTGATGCGCCGGACGGTGCCGGAGCGGGACCGCATCACGAGGGACTCCGTCTCGACGTGATCTCCCACGACGCGGACTCCGCGCATGAGCGCGCCGCTGGTGACACCGGTGGCGGCGACAAAGACATCCTCACCCTTGACGAGGTCGTCGGTCGTGAGCACGCGGTCGATGTCGAAGCCGTCCTCGATCAGCCGTGCCCGCTCGTCCTCGTTCCGCGGCCAGAGCTTGCCCTGCATCGCGCCGCCCAGACACTTGATGGCCGCCGCGGAGATCACGCCCTCAGGCGTGCCCCCGATCCCCATCAGCAGGTCCACACCCGTGCCTAGCTGAGCCGCCGCGATCGCGGGCGCGACGTCGCCGTCGCGGATGAGATTCACGCGCGCGCCCGCTTCCCGGAGTTCGGCGATGAGGTCGACGTGGCGCTCGCGCTCGAGCACGACGACGGTGAGATCGTTGACGGCCACGTGCTTCGCCTCTGCGACGCGCTCGAGGTTCTCGGTCGGCGTCGCGTCGATGTCGATCGCGTCAGCCGCCTCGGGGCCGACCGCGATCTTGTCCATGTAGAGGGCCGCTCCCGGAAAGAACAGCGCGCCGCGCTCGGCGACGGCGATCACCGCGATCGCGTTCGGCATGCCGAGAGCGGTCAGTCGCGTGCCTTCGAGTGGATCGACGGCCACATCGACCTCAGGCCCCGTGCCGTCTCCGACCTCCTCGCCGTTGTAGAGCATCGGCGCCTCGTCCTTCTCCCCCTCACCTATTACGACTATTCCGCGCATCGACACGGTGTCGAGCATGAGCCGCATCGCATCGACGGCCGCCTGATCCGCGGCGATCTTGTCGCCGCGGCCGATCCAGCGTGCCGCAAAGGTCGCGGCCGACTCGGTGACGCGCACGAGCTCGAGCGCGAGATTCCGGTCGGGAATGGATCGATCGACGTCGCTCACCCCCTCATGCTAACGCCGTGCTGACCAGAACCGCGCCTTGTGACACTGTGTCACAAGGCGTTCGTCGTCCTCTCTCTTACATGTGATCTGGGGCTTCGACCCCGATCAGATCGAGGCAGCGGGCGACCACTCGCTGGGTCGCGAGGCAGAGCGAGAGCCGGAACTTCTCGTTTTCGGAATCGAGGACGCGGTGCTCGTGGTAGAAGCGATGGAAGTCGTCGGCGACGCGGATCGCGTACGTCGGGATGGCGTGCGGGGTGCGCCGCTCGGCGGCTTCGACGGCGAGCACCGGGAACTCGAGCAGCCGCTTTACGAGGTCGCGCTCTTCGCGTGCGAGCGTGCCGCTCGGCGCATCGAGATCGACCGCGATGCCCTCTTCCGCTGCTTTCCGCAGGATCCCGGCGATGCGAGCGTGCGCGTACTGCACGTAGTAGACCGGGTTCTTCTGCGTCCGCTGCTTCGCGAGATCGACGTCGAGCTCGATCGTCTGGTCGTGGCTGCGAGAGACGAGGTACCAGCGGGCCGCGTCGACGCCAATCGTGTCCAGGAGATCGTCGAGAAACGCGACGTCGCCGCGCCGCTTCGACATCTTCCGAGCCTCGCCGCTTTCGACGAGATGAACCAGCTGGTAGATCAGCACTTCGAGCGACTCCCGGGGGTGGCCGAGCATCTCCGCAAGCGCCTGCAAACGGCCGACGTAGCCGTGGTGGTCCGCGCCCAGGACGTAGATCAGCCTGTCGAAGCGTTTGGCGTACTTGCGGCGGACGTAGGCGGCATCGGCGGCGAAATAGCCCGGAGTCCCGTCCGAACGAATGAGCACGCGATCCTTGTCGTCGCCGTGGGCGCTCGTCCGCGCCCAGACGGCGTCGTCGGCATCGTAGGTGTCGAGGAGCGCGATCGCCTCGGGGATCTCCGCCTCCAAGTCGCTCTCCAGCACCCACGTGTCGAAGTGGATGCGGAAGCGCTCGAGCGTCGCCTCGATCCGAGCCAGCATCGGCGGGACGGGATCGCCTGGCTGGCGCGCGAGCTCCGTGATGTACGCGCCCCGGTAGCCGTCCTCCGGAGGCTCCTCCCCGCGCCGGACCGCCTCGATGGAGGCGTAGAAGCGCTCCATCTGTCTTCCAGCGTCGTTGTAGTAGTACTCGCGCTCGACGTCGTGCCCGGCGAACGCGAGCACCCGCGCGACGGAGTCGCCGTATGCTGCGTTACGCGCGTGGGCGACCGTCAGCGGCCCGTTCGGGTTGGCGGAGACCATCTCGACCTGGATCCGCTCGGGATCGTGCGCTGTGCCCGCGCCGAAAGATTCGCCCACCCCGAGGATCTCCGCCAATGCCGCGACGAGCCACGAGTCCGAGACGTGCAGGTTGAGGAATCCCGGCCCGGCCGACTCGGCGGCCTCGACCAGTTTGCGTTGAAGGGCCTCGACCGCGAGGTCTGCGGCAATGTCGCGTGGAGGCCGCCCCTGCGTAGGCGCGAGCCTTAGCGCGACGTTCGTCGCGTAGTCGCCGTGATCGGCGTCACCCGGGCGCTCGAGCGTGACCGGCGCGCCGGCGATCTCGGCCAGCGCGTCGGAAAGGCGGGAGACAGGATCGGTGACGACCACGCCGCCATCGTAGGCGGCCGCTAGGCGAAGAGAGGCGGTCATGTGAGATGAGCGCCGCGGCCGCAGAGCGGACGCCTTCAGGGATTTCGCGCGACCGCTAATCCGCGCGCGCGGATTGCGGACTTGCGCAAGGTACTAAACGAGCTCGGCGGCTTTGACGGACGGCGCGGAGCGGATCGGGACGACCACGCCGTCTCGGTGCAGAGCGAGCTGTACTTCCTCGCGCGCCTTGTAGATCCGCCACTTGACGGTCGCGAGCGTGACCTCGAGCGACTCGGCGATCTCCGTGTACGACAGACCCACGACGTCACGCAGCAGAAGCGCCATCTTTAGGTCGGGATTCAGCCGCTCGACCGACCGCCACAGGGCGTCGATCGTCTCGGCGCGCTCAGCAGGAGCGTCCACAACCTCGAGGGGGGGAATGTCCTCGAGCTGGACGACTGCCCGCGGGCGGCGCTCCAGCGCACGGAGCTCGTCGAGAACCCGGTTCTTCGTCACCTGGAAGAGCCAGGTCGTGAAACGCGAGCGCAGCGAGAAGCCGGAGATACCCTGGAAAACCCGCAGGAAGACCTCTTGCGTGAGGTCCTCGGCGAGGTTGCGGTCACCGGTCAGGCGGACGATGTAGTTGAAGACCGGCTGCTCGTATGTCCTGACGATGATCGCGAAGGCGCGCTCGTCACCACGCTGCGCCTTGCGCAGAACTCCGAGGTCTGGTTGTGGGAGTGACATGAATCGCGGCGAGTATAGAAGGTTGTATGTAAGGGCTTTGTGCGCGAGCCCTTAGAGGCTGGTTAGGAGCGATTTTCCGGTCATGTCAGCCGGGACGGAAAGCCCAAGCAATGCGAGAATCGTAGGCGCGAGGTCCGAAAGCTCGCCGTCCGGAGACAACGCAAACGCATTGTCGGTGAGGATGAGGGGCACGAGATTCGTCGTGTGCGCCGTGTGCGGACTACGTCCGTCTGGCTCGAGCATTACCTCAGCGTTTCCGTGATCCGCCGTAACCAAACATATGCCGCCTGCCTCCTCCACACACGAGAGCACTCTTCCCAGACAGCGATCGGTCTCCTCTACGGCTCGGACGACCGCCGGAATCGAGCCCGTGTGCCCAACCATGTCCGGGTTGGCGAAGTTCACCACGGCAAATCGGTAGCCGTTTCCGATCTCGGCGCAAAACCGGGTCGCCAGCTCGTCCGCGGACATCTCGGGCTTGAGGTCGTAGCTCGGGACGTCGCGCGGTGAAGGGACGACGATCCGCGTCTCTCCCTCCCACTCCCGTTCCTCACCGCCGTTGAAGAAGTACGTCACGTGCGCGTACTTCTCGGTCTCGGCGGCGTGCAGCTGGCGCGCGCCGTTTCGCGCGAGCACCTCCGCAAGCGTGTCTTCGACGACATGCTCCCCGAACGCAGTCGGGCACGGAAAGTCCGCGCGGTAGCGCGTCATCGTCGTCAGGTCGGCGCCGGCTTCGAGCAGCCGCTGCGAGAGCTGGCGCGCACGGTCGGGCCGGAAGTTGAAGAAGATCGCCGAGTCCTTCGCAGGGTCGAGCCGCGGCCGTCCGGTCAATACCACGGGCTCGACGAACTCGTCTGTCACCCCGCGCGCCTGGCTCGCCGCGACCGCGGCGACCGGATCGTCAGCGAGCTCCCCCTCACCGGCGCAGATCGCGAGATAGGCGCGGTCGATCCTCTCCCAGCGGTTATCGCGGTCCATGGCGTAGTAGCGGCCGCTGACGGTTGCGATACGGTCGAGGGGCAGCTCGGCGAGATCGGTCGCGGCTGACCGTGGCGAGACGTCGCGCCCGTCCGTGAAGGCATGAATCCAGGTGTTC
>Ga0208612_1000677_pt1 | contig 14359 bp, 12 predicted proteins | sample AntDryMetagUQ889_FD_188089 | JGI IMG/M metagenome (GOLD analysis project Ga0208612, IMG submission 188089) | Polar desert microbial communities from Antarctic Dry Valleys - UQ889 (SPAdes) | ecosystem: Environmental > Terrestrial > Soil > Desert | place: Antarctic Dry Valleys | collected 2008-12-31 | reverse complement strand
CCGATCGACCTCTTCCCGACTCCCCCGACCTGCAACAACACCGAGGAAGGCAAGCTCTTCGGGCCGTACTTCGGGAAGGTCATCAAGGACCTTTACCGCTCGCAGAGGCGGTAGGTAGGCAAGTACGAGTATGGGGCGCTAGGGATGGGAAGAATCCGAGTATCTCTTGCCTTGTGCGCTCTGGCCGCACTCTTGGCCGCGGGCGGCGGATGGGCCGCAGCCGGTCTGAGCGGGGGCGATCCCTCAAGGGGGTTCTCGACGAAGTCCAACGAGGCGGACTTCGCCTGGACGAAGGAGTCTCAAACGACCACGGCCACGAGCTTCACCGAGGTTGAGGGGCTCGCGATCGGACTCTGTGGTGGCGGCGGGCTGATCTCCACCCTCTCAGCGGAGGTAGAAGGCGGACCTGTCGAGTTTCGTCTCAGGCTTGGCGACAAGACCCTTCGGCCTGGGCCAGTCCGGTTCGAGCCGGAGATCACCGGCTCTTCTGCGGTGAGCTACAACTTCGGAATCAGGAATAGGGGCCAGCTCGTCGATGAGCTCACGGTCGAATGGCGATCGACCACGGGAGCCGAGGCTGTCATGAGGAATGGCTCGCTGACCGCTGAGGCCGGACCGCTCAAGAACGCCGGCTGTCTCTAGAGACCATCTCTTAGCGCGTCAGCGAGTCGCCCCGACGCGCTTTCGGTGCGCGCGGATCTCCGACATGATCCGCTCCAAGCGGGGCTCGGTCGTGGAGTCGACGTGCTTCATGCCGGCGGCGATCGCCGGATGGACCGAGGCGATCCGCTCGTGCATGGCCTGGGCGACGGCGCGGTAGGTGGGATGGCCTTCGCGGCCCGAGCGGAGCTCGCAGAGGTGCATCGCCTCGCGGGCGTTCAGGTCGAGGACGTAGCGGATCCTGTAGCCGAGGCAAAGCGCGTAGGGAGCGGCATCGGCCAGGCCCGCGGCCTCGAGCCGGTCGAACTCGGCATGTGAGGTCTCAAGCGCACGGCGGTAGATGTCACCGGCGCCGGCCTCGGCGACCTCGGCGGGCACGCCCGCGCCCAGTTCGGGGCCGAGGCGTTGCCATTGGCAGGTCAGCATGCGGTGGCGCTGGAGGTCGCGAAAGCCGCCGTAGTCGGAGACGATCTCGAAGCGATAGCGAACCGACTCCCAGCCGCGCCCGGGGCGATGGCGGCGGTTCTGGCGCTCGCCGGTGAGCTCTGCGATCAGCTCGGCGCGCTCGAGCGGGTCGAGGGAGTCGATACGGCGGTGAATCTCGGCTTCCGAGACGCCGGTCGACTCATAGAGAGACGAGGCGAGGAGGTCGGCCTCCGTGCCGTCGACGTGGACCAGCTCGACCGAGGGAGCGTCCGCGGCCTCGCGGCGGTCGAGGCCCAGGCGGGCCACCGCGCGCTCGGTCGTCTCCCGGCGCGATTGGAGGTAAGTGATCCACTCGCCGCCGCGCTCGGGCCGGTCGACGCGGGCGACGAAGCTTGGGATCACGTGACGGAGCTCCTCCAAGATCATCGTGCCGAACTCGCGCGCCTCGGGAAGGGGCGATGCCATCAGGCGAAGGAGAAGCTGCTCGTAGGCCTGACCCGAGGCGAAGATGCCGACGTGGCTGAGGGTCGAGGCGGGCAGGAGGCCGCGCAGGAGGTCAAGCGCCTTCGCGCGGATGGAGCTCCGCCACGCGCCTTCGGGTTCATCACCGCGGGGCCAGCGCTCCGCGGCCCACCCGGTGACGACGCGAAGCCCCTCGGAGTAGTCGGAAAAGATCGAGTCCATCGCGTCGCGGTACTCGGGACCCAGGTCTGAGTCCGAGTAGAAGCGATAGCCCCCGCCGGGCATCGGCTCGTCGTAGGGGATGTAGCGCGTCGATTGCTCGAGGTAGGCGGCGAGGCGTCCGCGCTGCAGCACCTTTGTCAGAACGTTTGAAGTCCACTCGCATGCGAGGTGCGCACCCCCGACCTGCGCGATCGAGTCGTCGCCGTAGCCGATGAAGACGCGCTCGTAAAGGCCGGCGGCTCGCTCCCCCTCGTCGCCGTCGAAGGGCCGAGCGCCCGGGTCGGTTTCGCCGGCGAACTCGTCGAGGTAGAGCCTTCGGAGCGTGCCGCCCCACCGGGAGTACCGGGCGAACATCGCGCCCTTCACCGTCTCGGGCAGGTTGCGAAGGGCAAAGACCGGGCGGTCGAGGTTCGTGAAGTGGGGGTTAAGCAGTGCCTGCTCGGCGGGGGAGAAGTCTTCGACCGGGTAGCGCAAGGGGTGGCCATACTAGATGGGTCCGAGGCGGTTGCGGGCAAGGCGACTCGGCATACTTAAACGCAGGTAAGCGGTGGAAGCACTAGACGATCCCCAAGAGGCAGCGGACGAGCTCAGCCCGCAAGAGCGGAGACGCCTTGGCCGCCTTGGCGGGGTACTCATGATTATCGGCTCACTCGCCGTGGTTCCGGCGGCTGCCTTCCTCGACGACCCGCCCGACGCGATCGAGCACCTCGTGGCCCTGGCCGGCGTCCTCGCCGGCGCCGGGCTGATGGTGGTGCCATGGGAGCGCCTGCCGGAGCGCGCCCTCTACCTCGTCACAGTCCTCGCCACCGGCTACGTCATGGTGGGAGTCGGGCTTTACTCAGACGACTTCGCGTTCTACCAGGTTCTGATCGGTGTCTACACGGCCTACGTCGTCAGGAGCGGGAGAGTCTTTTTGCTGCTGATGGGTTTCTTCACGCTGGCGACGCTGGCGCCCCTCACCTACGCGAACGAAACCTTCGACGAGCAAGCCCACCACATCCTCGTGACCCTTCCGGTCCTGATGATCTCGGCCGCGGTGGTCCGCTACCTGCGCGACACGCTGAGCCAGCGTGAGCTCGAGTACAGGCGGTTCGCCGCTGAGGCTGTGACGCTCGCGGAGCGCATCCGGGGCGGCCCGGACATGGCCAAAGAGGAGGGCTCAGAAGACGTCGATAAGCGTCTGGCTGAGCTTGCTTCGAAGACGCGTAGCTGAACCCAATCCGGGTGAGACGCGTACTCCATTTCGGGGAGACAAAGTTTCGACTTCGATCAATTGAGCAACCGGAACCCTGTAAACGAGAAGGAACACCCATGAGGCCTGGGACTGGGACTATCAATTCTAAGCTGAGCCGCGGGTACGGGACGCTCGCGGGACTCGGCTTTATCGGAGCCGCGGTCGTTGCCGTGCCCTCGACCTTGCTGCTCGACTCTGTTGCCGCCACCGAGGCCTACCTGGTGACGGTGGCCGGCCTTGCCACCGGACTCGCGTGCATGGCGCTGCCCTGGGAGCGGATGGACCCGCGCTGGCTGCATCTCGTTGGCGCTCTGGCCACCGTCCAAGCGGCTGCGGCCGTAGCGGTCTTCGGCCAGTCATACATGGCTTTCTTCTTCATCATCGCGATGGCGGTCGCCTACATGGTTCCGGACGCAAAGGGCTTCTTCGCCCAGGTCCTTCTCATCGGCCTCGCGCTGTTCGGCCCGGTGGTGTACGGGCCGGCGAGCGCTGAGTCGACGATTCAGATGGGGCTCGTCACCTATCCGCTGCTGATCCTCATCGCCGGAATCTTCTCCTCACTCCGCCGGCGCATGGTGGCCGACCAACGCTCGCACCGGCTCTTCGCCGAAGAGACCCTGGCGCTTGCCAACCGCATCGCCGGCAGCCCGATGCCGGGCGTAAAGCACTCTCAGGAGCCGCCCGAGCAGATCGACCTCCCGGGGTGGACCCGCCTGCGCGTCTCCGCCCGGCTGTCGGGCATCGCGGCCTGTGTCCTGGCCCTGCCCCTCCTGACTTCCGGCCTGGCGGCTGCGGGTGTGAAGCTGCCGGAGTTCACGACCGACACGCTCGGAGGTGTGGGCATCGACCTGCCGAACCAGGACCACGCCAACGAAGCGGTGGACGGCGGCACGGAGGCGCCCCGGCGGGCGATCCAGAGCCCGGTGGATGGCGAGCGACCCGCGAGTCCGGAGAAGGACGCCGGCGCCGGCACGAACGGCTCTCGAGCGGGTGGGTCGCTTGGCTCGTCCGGCGGAGGCGTGGGAGAGAGCGATTCGCTACTCAGTGACCCGACGCCCAGCGAGGTGCCTTCTCCCGTTGAAACCCCAGCCGTACCGGGCGGCGGCAGCGGAAGTAACGGCGGCGGCAGCGGCGCCCCGGGGGGCGTAGGGCAGGGCGAGGACCCACTCGGCGAGACCCTGGATAACGCGCTGAACGCCGTGGCCGGCCTCCTCGGAAATCGCCGAGAGGAGCCGGACGCCGCCGCCGCTCCCCCGTAGCGATCAGCCGAAGGAAGCGGTGATGGACTCGCCAGTCCCGGAGACGAAGTCGACGAGGGGGGAGGGGATGACGCCGAAGAAGACGGTGGCGAAAGCTGCAACGAGGGTGAACCCCAAAATGACGCGGCAGCGGACTCCGGGTGTCCCGCCGAGCTCCCCTGACCCGCCGGCCATCGCCGGCAGCACGCGGTTGTGCGCCTCGGGCGTGGGGTCAGACAGGTAAGCCGGACGCATCCACATCGCCGCGATCACCCGCAGGTAGTAGGCGAGCGAGATCATCGTGCCGACCGCGATCATCACCCCGAGCCAGGTGAAGTCGCCGGCGACGGACGCCTCGATCAAGTAAAGCTTGCCGATGAAGCCTGCGGTGCCAGGTAAGCCCGCCAGGGCGAGCATGGCAATCGTGAGCGGCCAGGCGAGGATCGGTCGCTCGCGCCCGAGGCCCTGAATGGAGCGGATGTCATCGCCGAAGCCCGTCTCGCGCTCTCGGATGGTGATGACCGCGAATGCTGCGAGGTTCATGAACGCGTAGGCCGACAGGTAGAAAAAGAGCGCCTCGATGCCGGCCTCGTTGGCCGCGACGATCCCCGCCAGCATGTAGCCCGCTTGCGCGATGCCCGAGTAACCGAGGAGGCGCTTGAGGGAGCTCTGGGTAAGGGCGCCGACGTTGCCGACAATGATTGAGACCGCCGCGAGGGCCGCCAGGGCCGGCTGCCAGTCGCCAACCGCCGGGCCCAGCGCCACCTCGAAGAAGCGCGCGAAGACCGCGAACGCCGCCGCCTTTGTCGCGACCGCCATGAACGCCGTGACCGGGGTGGGGGCGCCCTGGTAGACGTCGGGCGTCCACTGGTGAAACGGAGCGATCGAGAGCTTGAAGGCAAGGCCGGTGGCGGTCAAGGCGACGCCGATCAGGATCAGGGGATCGTCGGCGAGCCCGGCCCCGATCCCCTCCCGGATCCCCGTGAAGTCGGTCGAGCCGGACCCGCCGTAGATGAACGCGAGCCCGTAGAGAAGCGTGGCCGAGCCGAGGCTGCCCACGATGAGGTACTTGAGGCCGGACTCAAGCGAGACCCGCCGCCGGAGCGCCGAGCCGCACAAGACGTAGAGCGGCACGGAGAGGAGCTCGAGCCCGACGAAGAAGATCACGAGGTTCTGCGCCATCGCTAAGAGCGCCATGCCGAGGACCGATGCCATGAGGAGCGCCTGGAACTCGCCGTGGCCGCCAGGCCCGGGCGCACGGTCCGCGGATTCCTCGCGCCAGCTCAGCGGGATGACGAAGACCGCGCAGAGGATCGAGATCAGCGTTGCGACCAACCCGAGCTCGTCGAGACGAAGTGCACCCGAAACCAGGTCAGCCTCCTCGCCGAACTGCCAGATCGAAAGGCCCGCGGCGGCACCGTAGGCGATAAAGCTCGCGGCCGAGACGAGCGCGCGCTGGGCTCGCCCGGCCAGGCCGACCAGGAGCACGACCACGAGACCCACGGTCAGCGCGATGATCGGCGAGAGACCCGCGTAATCGACGTCGGGGGCGTTGAACGCCTGGGCGAGGATCATGGCTTCGCCGCCAATCCGCCCTCGGGCTCTTCCGCGGCCGTCACTGCGCCCACCTTGTCTTGGACCGATGCCTCGCCGCGCTTGAGGATCAGCGTGGGGTAGAGGGCCGTGCCGATGATGACGAGCACCAGCGGCACCAGGACCGATGCGTCGCGGAGGCTCATCTCACGCGACTCGACACCCGCCGGCAGGCGGTTGTGCATGGTCTTTTGGTATAGGCGAAGCGCGTAGAACGCGGCCATCGCAACCCCCGCCATGGCGATCACGGCGTAGGCGGTCTTCTCGTCGAAGAGCCCGTTCAGGATGTAGAACTCGCCGATGAAGTTGGCCGAGCCGGGCATTGCCAGGGTCGCCATCGTGACGATCAGGAACAGCACCGCGAGGACCGGCGCTCGCGTCGCCGCGCCGCCCATCTCGCGCAGGTCCTCGGTGCCGTAGCGCTCGGCCAGGACCGCGATGATCAGGAAGACGGGGGCAACGACCAGCCCGTGGTTCACCATCTGGAGCACCGCGCCGTTGGCGCCGTCGGACGAGAGCGAGAAGACGCCGAGCGTGATGAAGCCGAGCTGCGCGATCGACGAGTAGCCGGCGATCAGCCGCACGTTCGTCTGCGCGAACGCCATCGCCGAGCCGTAGAGGATCGACACCAGCCCCAGGACAAGGACCAGCTCTTGGAACTGGATCGTCGCGTCGGGGAAGATCGGCAAGACCACGCGGAGGAAGCCGTAGGCGGCGACCTTGGGCAAGACGCCTGAGAGGAGCGCCAGGACCGGGAGCGGGCAGGAGCGGTAGGCGTCGGGCATCCAGCCGTGGAGCGGAAAGGACGGCATCTTGACCAGGAACGCCGCGGCGAAGAACCAGAAGATCCAGTCCTGGCTTCCCTCGGGCAGGACGTTCGCTCGCAGGTCCGAGAGCGCGAACGAGAGCTCTCCAGTCGTCTCAGACGTGAGGATGGCCGTCGCGATCGCCGCCACCAGCATCAGGAGCGAGCCGACCAGCGTGTAGACCATCATCTTGATCGTCGCCTTGATCCGGTCGCCCGTGCCGTAGCTCCCGACCAGGAAGAAGAACGGCACCAGCATCAGATCGAAGAAGAGGACGAAGAGCAGGAGGTCCTGCGCGAGGAAGGCGCCCATCACGGCGAACTCGCCGATTCCCAGCATCAGGAAGTAGTTCTTCGGGCGGTCGGGCATGCGCCACGCCGACCAGGCAAAGCTCGCGGCCCAAAGCAGGGCGGTCATCGCGACGAGGAAGAGGCTGATCCCGTCGATTCCGAGCTGAAAGCGGACTCCGAGACCTGGGATCCAGGCTTCGTCGACGACGTTTTGCAGCCCTGGCACCCCCGGGTCGAAGCCGGCGATCAGCGCGACGGTGAGGCCGAGGGTCACGAGCGAGCCCAGGACCGAGACCGGCGCGACGAGCCGCGAAGGCAGGAACGCCGAGATGATCGCGACGCCAATCGGCACGCAGAGGATCGCGATCAGCATGGACCCACCTCGCGGCTCAACTCGACACCACCAGGAAGTACAGCGCGAGGGCGGCGAAGCCGCCGAGCACGAGCAGCGCGTAGGCGCGGACGAACCCCGACTGAGCGCCGCGGACGAGCAGCCCCGCCTCGCGGACCGCACCGGCAGTCACCGAGACGATGCCGTCGACGACCACCCGTTCGATCACGTTGTTCGAGAACTGCCCGAGCTTGATCGCGGGCCGGTAGACCAGGAAGTCGATCGCCTCGTCGAAGTACCACTTGCGCTGGAGAAAGCCGTGGACGCCCTCCATGCGCGAGCGCAGGCGCCCGGTTAGCCCCGGGCGCGCGACGTAGACGAGATAGGCGACGCCGATGCCCGCAAAGGCCATGAGCCCGCCGATCAGGAGCCCCGTGTATGCCGAGCCTTCGGAGGGCACGATGTGGAAGAGCTCGGACTCCTCGAACGAGCCCTCCAGGAAGTGCTCCATGCCAGCCGTCACTCCGGGTAGCTGGATGAAGCCCGCGACGATCGAGAGCATGGCCAGGACGCCCATCGCGATCTTCATGCCCGGCGCCCGCTCGGCTATGTGGTGCTCGGAGCCGGGGAATCCGACCTCGGTGTCCTCCTTCTCGCCGGTCGCCGGGTTCTCATGCTCTCCGTGGGCGAGGCCTCCCCGCTCGACCTCCTTCGCCTCTTCGCATGGCTCGCCAAGGACGACCCGGAAGCCGATCCGGAAGGCGTAGAAGGCGGTCAGGAACGCCGCCGCGTAGCCGCCGATCGCAAAGATCCAGTACATCCCGCCGCGCTCGGCCGCGAAGACCAGGATCTCGTCCTTCGAGAAGAACCCGGACATGAGCGGGAAGCCGGCGAGCGCGAGTCCGCCGACGATGAGCGCGAGCGATGTGAATGGCATCGCGCGCCTAAAGCCCGACATCCGGTCGATGTTCTGGTTGCCCGCCATCGCGCCGATCACCGAGCCCGCCGCCATGAACAGGAGCGCCTTGAAGAAAGCGTGGGTCATCAGGTGGAAGATGCCCGCCGTGTAGGCGCCAATCGAGACGCCCACGATCATGTAGCCGATCTGGCTCATCGTCGAGTAGGCGATGATCCGCTTGAGGTCGGTGACGACCAGGGCGATAGTGGCGGCCACGATCAGCGTGGCGAGGCCTACGAAAGCGGCGATGTCGGCCGCGGTCGGCGCCAGCTCGAAGAGGGGGTGGGCGCGGGCGATCAGGTAGACGCCGGCGGTCACCATCGTCGCTGCGTGGATCAGTGCCGAGACGGGAGTGGGGCCCTCCATGGCGTCCGGGAGCCAGGTGTGGAACGGGATCTGCGCCGACTTTGCGAACGCACCAACCAGGAGCAGGAGGCAGATCGCGACGATCGAGCCTTCGTTGGTCTCGAAGTGCTCGCGTGACTCCTCGAACACGGTCAGGTATTCGAAGGCGCCGACCTCGCGGAAGATCAGGAACGCGGCCAGGACCAGGCCGATGTCGCCAACGACGTTGATGACGAACGCCTTCATTCCGGCCGCGGTGGCGGTCCCGCGCCGGTACCAGAACGAGATCAGGGCGTACGAGGCAAAGCCGACGAACGCCCAGCCGACGATCAAGAGGACGAAGTTGCCCGCAAGGACGAGGAGCAGCATCGAGAAGACGAAGAAGTTGAGGTAGCTAAAGAACCGCGCGTAGCCCTTGTCCGAGACCATGTACGCGGTCGAATAGAGGTGGATAAGGGTCGAGACGCCCGTCACGACCAGGCACATGACCACCGAGAGCGGGTCGACCAGGATCCCGAGCTGGATGTCGAGGCCGACCGACGTCGCGTAATCCCACGCTGACGAGGTGAGCTGGCGCTCCTCGGCCGGCTCGCCGAGAAGGGAGAGGAACGCGCCAATGGCGGCCGCGAACGCCAAGCCGATCGCTGCGGTGCCGATCCACCCCGCGGTCTTGGCGGGCCAGCGCCGGTGACCCAGCCCGATCAGGATCGAGCCGGCAAGCGGGAAGAGAAGGATGAGCCAGCCGAAGGCGGTCGCACTCATCCCTTGAGGCCTCGGAGTTCATCGACGTTGAGCGGCAGGCGCCGGCGAAACATGGCGACGATGAGCCCGAGCCCGACCACAACCTCACAGGCTGCGACGACGATCACGACAAGCGCGAAGACGTGCCCGTCCTCGGTGCCGGTCGAGCGGGCGAAGGCGAGCAGAGCGAGGTTCCCCGCGTTCAGCATCAGCTCCAGGCAAAGGAGCACCACCAGCGGGCTGCGCCGAAGGAGGACGCCAGCGGCGCCGGTCGCAAAAAGGAGCGCCGAAAGGACGAGATACCACTCAACCGCCAAAGCCAGCCACCTCCTCGGATGCGTTCTGCGCCTCTCGCTCCGCGGGCGTGCCGCCCTCTCGCTTTCGAGCGGCGAGGACCACCGCGCCGACAGCGGCGATCAGCAGCAGGATCGACGCAGCCTCGAAGGCTATGAGGAAGCGCTCGAGCATCAGCGTGCCGATCGACTCGGGCGAGCCGAAGCCAAGCGGGATCGTCGGTCCCTCGTCGCCGATCGCCTTAAGGCCCGTGCCCAGGATCGCGATTGAGAGCTCGACGAAGAGCGCCACCGCGAGGATTGGCGCCATGTACTTCTGGCCCGCGATCGGTTCCCACTCGGGCTCCTCGACCCCGCCCACGTAGGCGGCTACGAAGACGTAGAGGACCATCACCGCGCCCGCGTAGACGACTACTTGGGCCGCCGCGATGAACTCGGCGTGGAGGGTGAGAAAGAGCCCCGCGAGGGCGACCAGATGGACCACCAGGGCGAGCACGCTGTAGAAGGGGTTGCGGAGCGCTACGACCGCGATCGCACCGCCCAAGGCGCCGATCGCGCCGGCGAAGAAAACGACCTCTTCCATCCGCCCGCATCCTATTGGCGGGCAGTCGTCCCACGGCCGGTTTGGGATACCGGCCTGGTTAGGCGTTTGCTGCGAGTTCCTCGATTGCTTCGATCACTACTTCTGGGGCTTCGACCTGTGGGGTGTGGCCGACGCCCTTGAGCATCACGATCTTGGCGTGGGGGAGCATGCCGGCGAGGGTGCGGGCGCCGGCGGGGACGCAGAGGCGGTCGCGGTCGCCCCAGATCACGGTGACGGGCACCTCGATCGCGTCCGCGTCGAACGGGTTCTCAAGGTCTGCGCGGATTCGTTTCGCGTAATCGATTCGCTGGCGGATGACGGGGCGCGCGACGTTGAACTGGGTGAAGCGGTCCACGACGTTCTGGTCGACCGAGGCAGGGTCGCCGAACGCGAGCGCGCGGTAGAGGCGCCCGACGACGCGGCGGGTCACCGCCGGCGGAACCGGCGCCGGCAGGCCGATGATCTGTGAGACCGCGGGGATCCGATCGGCGGTGAAGAAGAGGGGAGCCATCCGGATCCCGGCGGGGCCGATAGGGACGACGCCGGCGATCGGCAGGTCACGCCGCTCGGCCAGGCGCAGTGCCACCCAGCCGCCCAGCGAGTTGCCGACCACAACCACCTTCCGGCCCGATCGCTCTGCGGCCTGGACGACCGCCTCCTCGGCGAAGTCGGCAAGCTGGTCGAGCACGTTGCCCGGGCCGAGCGGCGGCGCGACGCCAAAGCCAGGCTGGTCGTAGGCGATCGCTGCACGGTCGAGGGCGGCGAGGCGCTCAAGCACCAAAAGCCACGTCTCGGCGTTGTCGAGCCAGCCGTGGAGGAGGACGGCCGGAGCGCCGTGGCCGCGCGTGCGGATCATCCTGGTCGCGATCCCGTCCAGCTCGAGCCTGGCGCGCTCAAGCCCAGGGTTTCGCTTTGGTGGAGCGGTCCGCTCCTCGCGCCCGTCGTCGCCCAGGCGAATCGCCGGGGTCAACGCCCTGCCTCCGTGCGCAGGAAACGCTCGATGCACTCGACCACGCGGGCGGTCCGAAGCGACGGGAAGATGTCGAAGGCGTGCTCGGCACCCGGCAGCTCGACGTAGAGGACCGCGCTCTTAGAAGTGTCCTCCATCCGTTTCGTAAACGCCCGTGCGTCCGCAACGGGCACCAGGGTGTCCTGATCGCCGTGGAAGATCAGGAACGGAGGCGCGTCTGAGCGCACTCGGTGGATCGGGGAAACGGCGCGGTACTCGTCCCGCGCCTCTGCGAGCGGCTTCTTCATCACGACCTTGGCGAAGAGCCAGTCGTGGAACTGCGGATAGAAGTGCGTCTCGTCGGCGAGGTCGTAGACGCCGTAGAAGGGGACGGCAGCGATGACCGAGGTGTCGGCGTCCTCGAATCCGGGCTGAAGCGAGGGGTCGTTCGCCGTCAGGGCAGCGAGCGCGGTCAGATGCCCGCCAGCCGACCCGCCCGTGATGGCGATCCGCGACGGATCTACGCCGAGCTCGTCGGCGTGCTCGCGAACCCAAGCGATCGCCCTCTTTACGTCGATCACGTGCTCGGGCAGCGTTGCGCGGGGGCTGAGGCGATAATCGACGTTGAAGCCGATCCAGCCGTTCGCGGCCAGGTGGTTTAGGAGGGGGATTCCCTGCTCGGAGCGAGAGCCAAGGATCCAGCCGCCGCCGTGGACCTGAATCACGGCCGGGAGGCGCCCTCCCTCCGGGACGTTCTTCGACCGGTAGATGTCCAGGCGCACGCGGCGGCGCTTCTCTCGGTGAAAGATGATCCCGCGCTCGACCTTCACCGAGCTGGCGAAGAGCATGAGAAGCGGGAACCACAGGTGGGTCTTCGGAAAGCGCGACTCGGGCGGGTCGCCGGGAATCTCCTCCTGGAGCTCAGCCTCGATGGCGTGAGCCGAGCGCCACGCCAGCCACGCGAACCGCAGCTCCAGCGCCAGCAGGAGCGCGAGCGCGACGAGCACCGCGACCCCAACCGAGCCGTCGAGCACGCCGAGGAGCACACCCAAGCCGATCATCGCCGCGAGAATCACTACGTACTGGGGCGCGAACTCCCTGGCGAGGAATCGGGCGATCCACCGCGCTACGCGCAGAAGCAGCATAGGAGGCGCCCCGAGCCGGATCAGCGACGCGATCTTGCGGAAGAAGGCGAGCGCCGCGGCCACGACAGCAGGCTATTCGGCCGGGTGGTTGCGAAAACCCGCGCTATTCGCGGAAATCAGCAACCACCCAAGTGTGGCGGCGGTCTTTTTACAGCCCGTAAGTCTTCGCGATGATCTCGCGCTGGATCTCGTTCGTGCCGCCGTAGATGGACATCACGAGCGTCGTGCGGACGTGGCGCTCCATGTCGTACTCGGACGCATAGCCGTAGCCGCCCATCATCTGCATTCCCTCTAGTGCGGTCTTCTTCGCGACCTCGGTGGCCTTCAGCTTCGCCATCGAGGCCTCGCGCGGGAACAGCGCGTTCGGGTCGGCGTCGACCTTTTGCGCGACGTCGTAAACGAGAAGTCGCGTGCACTCGAGCTCGGTCGCGAGGTCCGAGATCCGGTGCTTGAGCGCCTGGAACGAGCCGATCGGCCGGCCGAACTGCTTGCGCTCCTTGATGTAGGCGAGAACGTCGTCGAAAGCGCGCTGGGCGATGCCGAGCGCTGATGCCGCGAGGATCAGGCGCTCGACGTTGAGCCCTGCCATCAGCTGCATCCAGCCGCCGTCGACCTGGCCGAGGACGCGGTCCTCCGGTACGTAGCAATCGGTGAGGAAAACGTCGTTGACCTCCTTGCCGCCCATCGTCTGGATCCCGCGGATCTCGATGCCCTCGGCGTCGGTTGGCACGGAGAACATCGACAAGCCCTCGTGCTTCGAGCCGGATGAGTCCGAGCGGGCGATGACGAGGATGTGGTCGGCGATGTGAGCGGCCGAGATCCACGTCTTCTGCCCGTTGAGGACAAAGCCACCGTTCTGGCGCTCGGCCTTGCACGAGAGCGCACCTACGTCCGACCCCGCCTCGGGCTCACTCATCGCGATTGCCTCGACGCGGCCCTCGGTGATCCCTTTCAGGATCTCTTGCTTTTGCTCTGAGGTGCCGAAGCGCTCGTACGCGCCGGCGACGATCAGCGAGACGCCGTAACCGGCCTGCGGGACCAGGCCCCGCATCGTCTCCTCGAGAAAGATGCACTGGTCGACCATGCCGCCGCCGGAGCCGCCGTACTCCTCGTCGATCCCGACGCCGAGCCAGCCAAGCCCGGCCAGCTTCAAGTAGATCTCCTGGTTGTGGAGCTCTTCGTAGTGGTTCGTCGCCTTCTCGCGCTGCTCCTGGGTTCCGAGCTCTCGCTTGGCGAAGTCCCGAATCGCCTCCTGGAAGTCGCGCTGCTCGTCGGTGAGGCCTATGGGCTGCAATTGCGTTGTAGTCATCTGCTCAGATCCTTTCGCTTAAGCGCTGGCGGGCTTGTAGACGGACACGACCGCTGCGCCGCCGAGGCCGATGTTGTGCTGAAGGGCAACCTTGGCGCCGTCGACCTGGCGCTTGTCCGCGGTGCCTCGAAGCTGCCAGGTGAGCTCGGAGCACTGGGCGAGACCGGTGGCGCCGAGCGGGTGGCCCTTGGAGATCAGGCCGCCCGAAGGATTGACAACAGGGCCTGAGCCGCCGTAGGTCGTCGCCTCGGCGTCGACCAGCTCGTGCCCGTGGCCCTCCTCGGCGAAGCCCAGCGCCTCGTAGGTGATCAGCTCGTTGGCCGAGAAGCAGTCGTGGAGCTCGCAGACATCGACCTCTTCGGCGCTGATTCCGGCCTCTTCGTAGGCGCGGTTGGCCGCTTCGCGAGACATGTCGAACCCGACGATCTTGATGCAGTCGGTGTCGTCGGCAAAGGTCGAGGAGAGGTCGGTCACCATCGACTGGCCGGCAATCTCGACCGCCTGGTCCCAGAGGCCGTGTTCGTCGACGTAGCTTTCCGAGGCGACGATCGCGCACGCCGAGCCGTCCGAGGTGGGCGAGCACTGGAGCTTCGTCAGCGGCTCGTGGATCATGCGCGCGTTCTTGATCTCGTCCATCGAGTACTCGTCCTGGAACTGGGCGTAGGGGTTGTTGACCGAGTGCTTGTGGTTCTTCCAGCCGATCCAGGCGTAGTGGTCGGGAGTCGAGCCGTACTTCTCCATGTGGTCGCGGCCCGCGTTGCCGAACATCTGGGG
>Ga0208612_1000676_pt1 | contig 14362 bp, 12 predicted proteins | sample AntDryMetagUQ889_FD_188089 | JGI IMG/M metagenome (GOLD analysis project Ga0208612, IMG submission 188089) | Polar desert microbial communities from Antarctic Dry Valleys - UQ889 (SPAdes) | ecosystem: Environmental > Terrestrial > Soil > Desert | place: Antarctic Dry Valleys | collected 2008-12-31 | reverse complement strand
CTCCGTGCAGCCCTTGTGCTCGGGGTCGTCGAAGTCGGTGAATTGAGGGTTGGTGATGATCACGTTCTGGACGGCGTCGAGCACCAGGCCCCGGCCGCTGATGGTGACGTCTGCATCCCGACCGTCCACGGTCTTGTCCGACGTGAGGCGCCGCGGCCGGTTGGCCGGGCCCCGCAAGTCCATGCTCCCACTCACGGCGAAGTGACCCATCGCGGCCCCGGGGCCTCCACCCCCTAGCGAAGGCTCCCGGGCCCGTAGCCGGCCAGGGTCGTGACCCAGTACGCCTCGGCTCCCGGGCCATCGCCCAGCCGGCGTTGAGCGCCGATGCCACCAGCGCCAGGACCGCCACGACGACGACCAGCAGTCGTGCGGATGGGCGGTCCTCGCCGCGGTGTTCTCGCCGGCTGCTGTCGAGGCGGATTCGCTGATGCATCTCCTAGGCGTCGGCAGCCCACCTGAGCCACTTTGAGCGGGCGCGGCGGCCAAGCGGCCGCGACCGCCTTCTCTCAGCTGATGCGCTGGGGCCATGACGAGGCCCACGGTGTCCCGCTGGTTAGGGGAGGTAACCCGTGGGGATGGACACCGGATGACCTTGACCCAGTCCAACGTCACGACTGACACGACAGCCGATGGGCCGATGCCCGACGGGAGCAGTTACCGGATTCGAGGGCCTACCGCCATGGCCCCGGCCGTCAGACGACGTGGGGCCATGGCTCGGGGGCCGAAGGGGGGAAGTGGTCCCCGCCTCAGGGAGTGTCCTTGGTGCTCTCGCACCTCTCGGCCGTGTCCACGCCCTCGCCGCCGTCGCACTTGTCGTTGCCACGACCGCCGATGAGGCGGTCCGACCCCTCGTCGCCGTAGAGTTTGTCGTTGCCCTCGTTGCCTCTCAGAGTGTCGTTCTCGTCGCCCCCATAGACCTTGTCGTTGCCGGCTCCACCGCGGAGGCTGTCGTCGCCGACGCCGCCTTCGATCTTGTCGTTGCCCTTGTTGCCGCAGACGGTGTCGTCCCCGCCCAACGCGTCGATCTTGTCGTTGCCGTCCAGGCCCACGATGACATCAGGGCCCTCCGTGCCGGTGATCTTGTCGTTCTTGTCTGTGCCGACGATGGTGGCCGGAAGGCCTTCGCAGGTCGGCACCATGTCGAGCGCCTGCACCGCGGCGCGGCCAAACCACCCACGAGGAACAGACCCACTCCCAAGCCAAGGATGGTCGAACGCCTTCCAGACCGATGCACGACTCTCTTCATTGGGACCTCCAAGTCACCATGGCGACCATGAGTCGACTACTCCATGTGTGAGCACTTTGCGTGACCAACCACAATGGGTAGTGGTGTTCATCCCTCCCGGCCATGCGTCAACGCCGCCCGTCGGCCGCCTCCGGAAGCCAGGAGCTGAGATCCCTGTGAAGGATGCCCTCCAACTGGCGCACCTCGTCCTCGAACAAGTGCCTCAGGCGGGTGTCCACCTCGGGGGGTAGCGAGGGAGCGGGGCTCTGGTTGAGGTGCCACGCCGTCCTGGTCAGGGCCAAGACCTTCGTCGGCATGGACCGTGTCAGGCGACGCCGGATGGCGTGGTTGGGGACCAGGCGGTGGACCAAGGCGTTGCGGGGCACACTCGCCTTGTTGAACACCTGCGATGTGTCAAGCTCGAGCTCGACATCGACGCCGAGGTGCTCGAACACCGTCGACAGGGTGGCCTGGGGTGCATGCTTCAGGTCGTCGAACAGCCAGACCCGGAGCCGCTCGGGTCCGAAGGCATCCATGAAGGCCGACAGGCGGTCGCAGTAGTAGCTGTTCTCCACGGCTCGTTGGCCCGGCACCAGGGCATCCTCGGGGGGGCGAGACTCGTAGCCCTTGCGGACCTGGTTGAGGTAGGCGGAGTAGGCGCGTGTGACGGGGTCTCGGAGCAATACAAGCAGCCTCGCCTGCGGGACGAGCTCGCGGATACGAGCGATGGCCACCTCGCTGCGGAAGCACGCGGCCGAGAAATCGACCTTGACCCGGTCACCGGTATCGGCGAAGAGCGCGTCGTAGGCGGCCGTGGTGGTGACCGGAAAACTCAGCCACGGGTAGCGGTCTCGCGCCGCCTCCGCCCCTGGGTAGGCCAAGAAGTTGATCTCCTTCAGCCGGCTGACGGCTACGCCCGGGTGCTGGTCCAGATAGTTGTACAGCGACGTGGTACCAGAGCGGGGCACGCCGACGAGGACGAAGTCCGGTCGGGTCATGTCGCGCATCCTCCAGTTGGGGACGGGGTGAGCGTCCCCGTCGACAGCGTCAAGGCGAGTGTCTGCGAACGGGTACTCAATCCGGCACAGGTGACCGTCTCTGGTCCGCCCGGAGCCGACGGGAGGCACGCTTGCCGGTCGGCGGCTGGAGCTGACGGGTGGGGGCCGAGTCGCCCAGAACGGCAATGGCGGAGGGGCGGGGTCCGGCGCTGTAACGCACTGAGCGCATCAAGGCGGCCCAGGCCGCCGCTGAGGCTGGCCGCTCGACTGTGTCCGGGTAGTAGTCACTCGCCCTGAAAACGCGCCCCGGCTCGTTCTCGTTGACCTTGGCCTTGTTCAACGCCAGGTTCCCGGTCGCCTTCAGATAGCCGGAAAGCTCGTCCTTGGCAGCACCGTCGCGGCGGGTGCCATCGGCGGTGACGGTGAACACCGTGGCGGCCAAGCGCGTCCTCGCTTCGAAGACGTTGGCCTCGGCCAGGAGCTGACCGGTGCGGACCGAGGACATGCCGTGAATCTCCCAGGCCAGGAGGTAGTTGTCATAGGCGTGCACCTTGCCGTAGCTCACCCTCGGGTTGCGGTAGCCGACCCGGTCGAAGAAGTTGTGGTGGACGGTCGCCCGAGTGATGTCGTCGAGCTCGCGGGTCGCGTCCGAGCCGAACTGGATCACCTGAGTCTGGTTGAAGAAGTGATTCCAAGAGACCGTCACGTCGGTCACACCCCCGGTGGCGCCGATGGCCTTGTCGCAGGCGTTGCTGAAGTCGTTGTGGTCGATCCACACGTCGCGCGTGCCGGCGCTGAGGGAGATGGCATCCTCAGGGTCGTCGTTCTCAGTACACCCCCTGACCTCGGGGTCGTCGAAATCACTGAACCTGAGGTTGGTGACGATGACGTCCCGGACCCCGTCGAGGACCAAGCCTCTGCCGCTGATGGTGACGTCTGCGTCCCGGCCGTCCACGGTCTTGTTCGAGGTGGCGCGCAGCTGACGCCCGCCCCGTAGGTCGATGCGCCCGCTCACGCCGAAGCGGATCCATCTGTGCCCCGGGCTCTCGATCCCCTGACGAAGGCTCCCCGGCCCGTCGTCGGCGAGGGTGGTCACCCAATACTCCTCGGCCAGCGGGCCACCGCCCCTCGTCGCTTGGCCGAATCCTTCTGGAATGCCCAGGTGGCTCACGACAGATGCTGCCACGGGCGGGCGGGCCGTGGCCCAGCCGGCGTTGAGCGCCGACGCGACCAGCGCCAGGACGACCAGCAGCGCCGTGGAGATGCGGCGGCCGCCGCCGTGCCCTGACGACCTCTTCTCTACGTTGGGTTGGGGAATCACAGTGAAAGTATCGGTAGCCGGCCCATACCACTTGAGCGGGCGCGGTGAGCCCATGCCGAGCAGGGCGGCATGGGCGGGCGAACGTTAACCCTTGTCGCGTCGCCGCTCATCCCGCTCCTTCTCCGGCGCCCGGCGGGACTCCTTGAGGTGGTCAGCCGTCGAAGTCGGTGTCGGCCAGTGCGATGTCACCGTTGAGCCCCCACTGGCGGATGAGGGTGCCGTTGAATCCGGTGGTGGAGGTGCGCACGTACCAGGTGCCGTTTTCCGGTCGCCACACCGCCATGTCGGCCTTGGCGTCGCCGTTCAACTCGCCGGCGGGGTCGTCCACGACACCGAAGGGAGGGCGGGGCCCGGCATTGTCACGTACCGAGCGCACCAAGGCTTCCCACGCCGCCTCCGACGTCGGCCGTTCCACCGTGTCCGGATAGGAGTCGCTCGCCCTGAAAACCCGCTCCGGCTCGTTCTCCCTCACCTTGGCTCCGTTCAGCGCCAAGTTGCCGATCGCCTTCACGTAACCTGGGTCATCGTCCTTGGTCGCGCCGCTCGGGCGGGCGCCGTCCGGATTGACGTGGAACACCGTCGCTGCGGTGTTGGGTGGAGACCCGTCGGGGCTGGGTTCCGGTTCGAAGACATTGGCCTCGGCCAGTAGCTGGCCGGTACGGATAGAGGACATGCCGTGGGTCCCATGCCAGCAGGTAGTTGTCATAGGCGTGGACCTGGCCGTAGCTCAGCCTCGGATTGCGGTAGCCGACTCGGTCGAAGAAGTTGTGGTGGACGGTCGCCTTGATGACACCGTCGAGGCCTCGGGTCGCGTCGGAGCCGAACTGGATCACCTGCTTCTGGTTGAAGAAGTGGTTCCAGGAGATGGTCATGGCGGTCACTCCGCCGTTGGCACCGATGGCCTTGTCACAGGCGTTGCTGAAGTCGTTGTGGTCGATCCAGATGTCGTGCGAACCGCCGCTCAGGGAGATGGCATCCTCAGGGTCGTCGTTCTCGGTGCAGCCCAACTTGTCGGGGTCGTCGAAGTCGCTGAACCTGAGGTTGGTGATGATGACGTTCTGCACGGCGTCGAGCACCAAGCCCCGGCCGCTGACGGTGACGTCCGCGTCCCGACCGTCCACCGTCTTGTCCGAGGTGGCGCGCATCGGCCGGCCGGCCGGGCCCTGCAGGTCGATGCGCCCGCTCACGGCGAAGCAGACCCATCGCCGGCCCGGGGTCTCCAGCCCGTGGCGAAGGCTTCCGGGTCCGTCGCCGGCAAGGGTCGTCACCCAGTACTCCTCGGCCATCGGGCCACCGCCCGTGGCAGCACGGCCGAAGCCCTCGGGGGCGCCAAGGCTGGCGACGGCTGATGTAGCCGCCGGCGGGCGGGCCGGCGGCCGGCCGGTGTTCAGACCCGACGCGACCACCGCCAGGACGGCCACGACGACGACCAGCGGTCGTGTGTACGAGCGGCCCTCGGCGCCGCGCTCTCGTCGGCTGCTCTGAAGGTGGGGCCGTTGCAATCCCTAGGCGTCGGCAGCGCATCACTGCCCCTTGAACGCGGACGGTGACCATAGCGACGGCTCGGGCCTACTTGCGGCTGTGCTGGGGAAGACGTTTGCCGTTCGCTGCAACTCCGGCGTGGTGGACCGGTGGGTGGTCCTGCGAGCTCAGGAACCCACGCGCGAGTGCACGACCTTGTTCAGGCTCAGGGCGGGCGCCAGCTCGGCTCGGCGAACCGGGTCAACCCCAGGTGGTGGGTGTCCGGCCCGGCCGTTCCGGGCCGGACCCGGCCAAGCTCTTGGCGCCGTTCCGGTGTGCCGGAACCGATCTGGGCGTCTTCGGTTCGAGTCGACGCAGCCGGCCGAGGCCGTGCCGGCCGCTCCGGCGGCGCAGGCCCGGGCCGTAGCGCCGGGCGTAGTACGGCTCCGGACGCTCCCCTCGCCCGTGATCGCGGTTGAGGACCACGCTCACGATGGGGGCCGAGAGATCGCGCAGGAGCTGCACCACATGGGCCAGGTCATCGGCTCGCGTGGCCCCTGAACGGGTCACCAAGACAACCCCGTCGACCATCGAAGCAAGGATCAGGGCATCAGTGGCGACGAGGATGGGCGGGCTGTCTATGAGTACGAAGTCGTAGCGCTGATGAGCGGTGCCGATCAGCTCTCTCACCTGCTCGGACTGGAGCGACTCGGCCGGGTTCTCACCCCGCTGACCGGCAGGGAGGATGTCGAGCTGGCCCGGGACGGCCAAGGTATAGGGCCTGACGGCGTCCTCGAAGCTGGACCGCCCGCTGATCGTCCCCGTCAGGCCCTCGGAGTCGGCCACTGAGAACGACTCGTTCAGCATGGGCCGCCGCAGGTCGGCGTCAATGAGGAGCACGCTGGAGCCTGTCATGGCCAAGACCACACCCAAGTTCACGGTGGTCGTGGTCTTCCCCTCCTGTGGCATGGCGCCGGTGAAGAGCAGTGATCTGATGGGCTGGCCATCGTCTCCGACGAGCAGGGCGGCCCGCAGGGCGCGGTAGGCATCGGTTGCGGAGGCTTCCGGGCTCGACAAGGCGATGAGGGATGCACCCTTCCGACGCCGGCCCCGCCGGCGACGGTACGCGGGGATGGAAAGGATCACGGGCACGTCGGGAGCGGCTTCCTCGAGTTGATCCAGGGTGACGATGCGCTTGTCGAAGCGCTCACGCAGCATCACCAATGCCGTTCCCACGAAGAGGCCGAGAGCGAAGGCGATCACCAAGTCCCGCTTCGGGCTGGGCCGCACCGGCTCGGTGGGCAACTCGGCGTCCTCGACGACCTCCAGCACGGCCTGACGGTTCGCGCCCTCTGCGTCGAGGTCGGAAGCGGTATTGCTCAACTCGTTGAAGCGCGCTACGGCGAGCTCGCGTTGACTGGCAAGCTCCTTCTGCTCGGGGCGTTCTGGTGGGGCGAACAAGCGCCCCGTGGCGGGATCGACGGTTGGTCGTGGGCTGATGGCGGAGATGCGGGTGTCCAGGTCAGTGATGCGCCTCTGAACCTCGTCGACCTGGGTGCGAGCTTTCTGGATCTGCTCCGTCAGCGGCTGGACGATGGCGGCTCGGCGTGTGGTCACGTAGGCTTGGGCGTAGGCCTGACTGGCATCGCGAGCAGTTTCCTTTTCGGTGCTGAAGGCGCGGAGACGGATGGCGTCGGCTGTGCTCACGCCGGCGAACCTGGTCTCGGTCACCTCCCCTGCCCGCGGGCCCAGAAGCCTCTCCGCTTCGGCCTTGACGACCGGTGAAGAGGCGTAGAGGGCTTCGATGGCCACAGCGCGTTCCGGCACCACCCGGCCCTGGGTGAAGAGAGTGCCTTGACTCGCGTCCAGCACCCGCACCGTCGTCACCGACTCGTAGACCGGCGTCACCCTCTGCTCATAGACCAGTACGGCCGCCACCGCGAGCGCCACCGTCAGCGCAGGTATCCAGACATGGCGCCGTGCGATCAAGACGTACTTGCGCAGCATCTGGTTTCCCTCCACTCACGGCTTTCACTTGGGGCCGCCGTCTTAGGCCTGTGAGTCCCTCGCTACTGCGACGGCGAATGAGCCATAAGCTCCTCGCCAGGAGGGATCCCTCGCAGTGCGAACCTCTGACCGCCCAGAGTAGTCAACGGTCACTCAACGCACAAGAGCCGAGTCGCCCTCCAGGAAAAGTTTAGCCGCCTGCCACTCGTGAGGTGGCTGCGTCCCGGTAGACGGCAAGGAGAGCTTCCCGCTGGGCGGCGGCGGTGTGATTGGAGCGCAGCCTCTCTGCACTCTGGCGGGCGGTGACGAACGCTGGACCGTCGGGATACTGCTCGAGGATGGTGACCAGCTCCTCCACGGTGTCGAAGAGAGGCGCCACACCCAGCTCGTGCATAGCTTTCGTGCGACGAGCCACGATCGGTATGCCGGCAACCGCTGCTTCCAGAACGGTGATGGGAGCGCCTTCCCAAGCAGCCGTGTGCACGTACACGTGAGCATGCGCCATACGCCGGATCACTTCGCGCCGGAGAAGCCATCCGGTGACCTCCACCCCGGCTCGACGCAGGACGTCCTCGCCATCCGGATCCCCTCCGCCGATCCAGACCCATCGAGCAGAGAGACCGGTGCGGACGCCGTGGTCGGCTGCCCTCGCCAGCAGCTCTGGCGCCTTTTGGGGCGTCACTCGACCGACGGTGACCACGGTCAAGGGATTACCCGGTGCCGGGGGGTCGACCTCGACCCTCGGTACGTTGTAGCGGACGACGTTGGGCACGTAGCTCACGGGTTGGGGGCCGGGCAGCGTGCGAGCCCGCGACGCCTCGACCGGGCTGCACGCCGCCACGCGCCCGCCCCGGAAGCTCAGGATCGCTTCGGCGATCCAGAAGGCAAACCTCGTGGCGGTACCGACGTCTGTGCGCTCGAAGGAGAAGCAGTGGGGGGTGTAGACAAGATGCTGACGCCACCGCTTGGCCAGGCCGAGCCGGGCGGAGGCACCGGCGAAAGAAGAGTGGGCGTGGATCACGTCGGGCGCGATCCGCTCGACGGTGGAGCGAATGCTCCTGACGCGCCCGATCTGGCCCCGGGGTACTTCGGTCATGGAAGCCACCAGCCGCTCGAGGTCACCGTCGACCGGAAAGGAAGAGTCCCATTCCACCAACAGATGGTGCTCGTGATCGGCGGTGCTCACGATGAAGTCCTCCAAGGCCGCGGTCAGCCCGCCGCCGGCGTTTATGACCACGTGAAGTACGCGCGGCCGTTCTCCCTGATGGAGGCCTGTCTGGTGGACTTCAGTGTGATCGGCCTGCGGGGCGGTCATTGGCTCTTGCCCTGACGCCACATGCACTCCTCTTGAATGAGGGATGGCGCCGGCCACCTCAGTGCTGATGGGGCGGCGTGCGCCCTCGCGGCGTGCCTGTCCGTCCACAGCATTGTCCAAGAGGTTCAACCACTGGTCGAGAGCGCCATCGAGGGAGAAGCGCTCGATCATCCGCGCCCGCCCCGCCTCGCCCATGCGTACGCGTTCCTCGACGTCCATGGCGGCGACCTGGGCCATGGCATCAGCGAGGGCGGTCGGGTCGGTGGGCGGCACCAGTTGGCCGGTCACCCCGGTTTCCACCAGCTCCGGCACCCCCCCTACGCTGGTTGCCACCACCGGTCGAGCGGCGGCCATCGCCTCCATCACCACGTTGGGCAGCCCTTCGTGGGCCGACGACAGCACGAAGCCGTCGCACGCCGCCAACAGGTCCGGGATGTCATCTCGCAGACCCAAGAAGCGAACGCGGCGCCCGGGGCCGATCTGGCCCGCCAACTCCTCAAGGGCGGGGCGGAGCGGTCCTTCGCCGGCGATGAGGAGTCCCACGCTGCGTCGGTCGTGGAAGGCGTGGGCGAAGGCCCTCAGCATGGTGGGGTAGTCCTTCTGGGGCACCAGACGGCCCGCCGAGAACCAGATGAAATCACCATCGTCCACTTGGAGGGCGTTGCGGGTGCGATCGCGGATCTCATCGGACGACTGGAAGGCGGCCGGCTGAATGCCATTGGGGATGACCACAAGGCGGTTGGCGGGCACGACGCCCGCGCCCACCAACCGCTTGGCGGCAAGGCGGGAGTTGGTCGTGGTGACGGTGGCCAACCGGTCGGTCGCGCGCATCAGCAGCTCCCGGTGCCGGCCACCGAAGCGTTCGTTGCGGATGGACGACAGCACCACCGGCACACCCGCCAGCCGGGCGGCGATCCGGGCCACGACGTTGGCCTGGTAGATGAAGCTCATGACCGCGTCCGGTCGCCAGGCGCGAAGGACGAGCGCTGCCGAGACGACGGAGGTCAGCCCCTGAGCCGCCGGGTGGTAGCGCACCTGCACCACCGGGATTCCCAGTGCTTGCGTGTCGGCGTGAAACGCGGTGTTCTCGTTGATGGTCAAGATGGCGACCTCGTCACCCCGATCACGAAGCCGGGCGGCGAGGTGGAGAAGCTGCGCCTGGGCGCCTCCGACCGACAGCTCGTTGGGCATCAGCACGATTCGCCGCCCTTGGGGGCTCGTCACCCCCGCTCGTGCCGATCCTGCGGAGTCGTCCGGTGCTAGTGCCATCTGCCCATGGCTGAGCACCCCTTCTTTACCGCACCGACGAGCAATCCGTTGCCCAGAGTGAGATCCTTCCAGCAGCTAAAAGTGACGATTGTAACACTCCGCGTGCTCGTTGGGGGTTGGCGCACTACTCTTAGTGCCCTGCAACCACTGATTGAGGCAGATGTCTCCTCTCAACCACTTGCGGTGGCTCTAGGCAAGGTACTAAAACAGCCCCGCCGAGAAGGTCGCGGTGATGTGGATGTGGAACCGTCCCCGGGTCACGGGGCATACACGAAAGACTAGGGGGGGTTCAGTGTTGGCTGAGTTCAGCGAGGATAGGCGGCCCAGCCGCTGGAAGCTGAGGACGTCGTTGTTGGCGAGCGCCGTGCTCGGTGTAGCCGGGATGGGAATGTTCGCAGGGTCGGTGAGCGCCGCACCGGGAGACTGTTCCAACCCGACCATCATGGGCACCCCCGGGCCGGACATGCTCGAGGGCACCTCGGGGCCGGACGTGATCGACGCCATGGGCGGCGATGACGTCGTGAACGGCAGAGGCGGCGACGACGTGATCTGCGGGCGTGCCGGCAACGACGACATCCGTGGAGCCGGTGGCAACGACACCATCCGTGGTGGTGGCGGCAACGACACCATCCGCGGCAACGACGGCAACGACCGGGTTCTGGGAAACGACGGCAACGACCGCATCCTGGGCGGCATGGGTGACGACACACTCCTCGGCGGCATGGGTGACGACAACGTCTCCGATGCGCCGGACAACGACGCTGACAGCCTGAGCGGTGGTGCCGGCAACGATGTCCTGAACTCCCAGGACAACGACGGCAGCGATTCCATCGATGGCGGCTCGGGCGTCAACGCCTGCACCTTCGATGAGGGCGACAGCGTCAATTGCGGACCTCAGCCCATCTGAGAAGGGCGACCGACTTCGGTCACAGTGACAGCGTTCAAAGTGACAGCACGGGTGCCCGTAGCGGGACCCGTGCTGTTTCGCGTGTTGCGCGCTGACCCTCCTCGCCACGTTGGGCCGCTCCTTCAGGAGCCCAGGTAGCCGTACCTGGCAAGGAACGGCGCCGATGCGGCCGTGACCAGGCGCCGCTGCCCTGGCGCCATCTTGTCCCGCCACTCGGTGTCCAGCTTGAGCTTCAGGGGTCCCTGATCGAAGCGCATGGGGTTCCCGGACACGCTGTGGACGAACCACGAAGTGGGAGCGGCCTCGTTCCCGAGGCCAACCGACCGGCCGAGGATCACGCCGACCTGTTGGAGCGACGCCTCGGGATCGGCAACGAGGTCTTCGTAGCGCATGCGCAGTGAACGCCGATGGCTTCGGACCAAGCCTTCCAGCAGGACGTTGTGCTGGTCCCAGAGCAACGCAGACTCGATCGGGGGACGTGTGTTCATGTACTGGACCTCCCAATGGATCTCCGGGCGCCGCCGCTTCCGCGTCCACGAGTAGGCCACGGCCCGGCTGTCGCGCAGCAGGTGGACCAGGGACAGCTCCACGCCCTCCAACGTGGTGAGGACGTAGGCGTAGGAAGGATCCTTGGAGGAGTCGACCACCACGCCGCCGCCCGCGACCGAGACGATGGACGCGTACAGCCGATTGAGGATCCCGGCGTAGGTCCGCAGGCCTGTAGCGAATTGCCGGGATCGGAGGCGAGGGAAGGCGAGGGCCGGCACATGCCGGATGCGGTCGACGGCTCGGGCCAGCGCCGGCACGTCCATCTCGTCGGCGCGCTCATAGCCTCCAAAGGCGTCGGTCAAGACTTCGCCCCAGAAAGTGCACTCGCGGAAGGGCCGACCGCATCCGCAGAGCTGGTTCTGGCCGAGGCTGCGTTCCCACACGTAGCGGAGCTCTCCCACGCCGAGGAAGGCGGGTTGGCGGCTCAGCATGGTGGCCAGGAGCGTGCTCCCGCTCCGGCCGGTCCCTGCGATGTAGAGGACCTTCTCCGTCATGGCACCTGCGTCATGGGCCGCCTCCGGCCTCCCTCTCGGGTTCCCGGGACGCCGCACGGTGCGGTACGAGGTCGAGGTAACGCCTCGTCACCACATCGAGGGAGAAGGGGGACATGGCCTCAGAGCGGTCGAGGGGCGGGTCGGTCAAGGCCTCCGTGGCAGCGGCGGCCAGCGCCTCGGGATCACCGGGGGGAACCAGGCGTCCCCATCGCCCGCCGTCGAGGATCTCCCGGGGACCGCTGTCGCAATCGGTCGAGACGATGGCGGCCTCGAAGGGCAGGGCCTCTATCAGCGCGGTGGGAAGGCCCTCCCATCGTGAGGACAGCATGAATACGTCAGCCTGGCGGTAGTACGGGTAGGGATTGGCGACGAACCCAGGCATCTCGACTCGATCTGTCACTCCGAGCTCGTCAGCCAGGCGCTCGAGGGGCTGACGCTCCTCGCCTTCGCCGAGGATCACGAGCCGCCACGTGGACGGAAGCAGCGCCAAGGCCCGGAGCAGAGTGGCGAAGTCCTTCTGCTGGTGCAGCCGCCCCACGCCCAGCAGGAGCGGACCGCCCTTATCGGTCACCGAGGGGTGAGACAGAGGCGCGTGGGAGGCGGCGAGCAGGTCGGGGAAGAGCACGGGGTTGTACGCCACTTCGATGCTGGCTCGTGGGAGCCGGGCGGTGCGGGCAAGGTCGTCTGCAACCCCCTCCGATACGGCGACCACCTTGTCGGCCCGGGGGTAGGAGTGGTGGATGAAGAGCGGCATCCAGCGGTCGCGACGGGCGCGGGCGTGGTCGGCGACCGTCGAGAGGTGGTTGTGGTGGGTCACCATGAGTGGGACGCGCGGTCGAACCAGCCGGCAAGCGGCGATGCAGGCCATGTTGGTGTGGCTGATCGCAGAGATGACCGCGTCGGGCTGCTCGCTCCTCAGGTAGCCGACCAGAGCCGGGACCGATGCCGCCACGTGGCCGATGCCGAGGACGCGAAGCCTGGCTTCCGATGGCACGCCCTCACGCAGCGGTCCCTCGTCACGAACCGTGACGACGTCGACCTCGACGCCCCGACTCAACAGGCCTCTGGCGATGTCCAGGAACACCCGCTCGGCACCACCGCCGACGAGGCTGGGCAGCACCAAGGCGATGCGCACCAAATGAGCGTAGTGCTCGAAGTCTCATCGCATGGTCCGGCGAGGGCGTAACACGCCGACCCCTATCCCCTTGACATCTCCACGGTTGCGTCCGCTCCAAATCGACCCCTCGAAGGCTGCCTCCTGGCTTGCGGCCGCGGGCCGAACCGAGATCCGCCCCGCGCCCTCAAACGCCGTAGTACTGGCGGTACCACTCGACGAAGCGCCCGACACCGACATCGATCGGCGTCGCCGGCGAGAAGCCAACGCTTCGAGCGAGGTCATCGATGTCGGCGTACGTCGAAGGCACATCGCCGGGTTGCATGGGCAGGAGGTTGAGCTTCGCCCGCTGACCTACGGCATCCTCGATCGTGCGGATGAACGTCATCAGTTCGACCGGGTTGTTGTTGCCGATGTTGTAGAGACGGTAGGGGGCGGTGCTCGTCGCCGGGTCGGGCATGTCGCCGGACCAGGCTGCGTTCGGCGCGGCAACCTTGTCGAGCACGCGCACGACGCCCTCGACGATGTCATCGACGTAGGTGAAGTCGCGGTGCATCCGGCCCTCGTTGAACACGTCGATCGGTTGTCCGTCGAGGATCGCCTTGGTGAAGAGGAACAGCGCCATGTCGGGTCGGCCCCATGGCCCGTAGACCGTGAAGAATCGCAGACCGGTAGTCGGGATGGCGTACAGATGACTGTAGGTGTGGGCCATCAGCTCGTTGGCCTTCTTGCTCGCGGCGTAAAGACTCACCGGGTGGTCGACATTGTCGTGGACCGAGAACGGCATCGTGGTGTTCGCCCCGTAGACCGAGCTGGATGACGCGTACACGAGGTGGTCGGTGCCGCGGTGGCGACATGCCTCGAGGACGTTGAGCGTACCGGTGACGTTGGAACCGATATAGGCGTGTGGGTTGGTGAGCGAGTACCGGACGCCGGCTTGGGCCGCGAGGTGAACAACCCGGTTCGGAAGGCGGTCGAAAGCTGCGTCGAGTGCTGCAACGTCGAGCAGATCCCCTCGGACCATCTCGAAGTCGTCCCTCTCCGCCAGTCGGGCCAGACGGTCCTCCTTCAGCTTGGGATCGTAGTAGTCGTTGACGTTGTCGAAGCCGACGACCGCATCGCCCCGATCAAGCAGCGCACCGCTGACTTGGGAACCGATGAACCCGGCCGCACCGGTGACGAGAACCTTCACGCCGCAACTCTAGGCATTCGACTCGACGCGAGAACCGGTAGAGGCTGGTGGGGCACCGCCGACTTTTCTCGCTGGAGCCCCTGCAAGCGAGACCCGTGCGACACTTCGGGGGGGCGTCGCCGCGTCAGACTGCGGGCGAAGCGGCGTGCGTCTCGACCTCGGCCTTCCAGAGCAGCGCGGCCACTGCCACCCACCCCAGCGCGACCCGAGCTCCCGACACGGGCGTGCGAGGACGGAGGGCGAGGCCGAGGGCCCAACGCCGCTAGGCCGGCGGCGCAAAACGTTGCCAACCAGCGGGGGGTCCAATGCCGGCGGCCACCCCGAAGAATGGCGGCCCATGAGACGGCTCGTCGACTGGTTGCTCTCAGGCGATCGGCCAGTGCGACCACCGTCACGCCGACCACGAGACCCGAGACGAGAGACAGATCGAGTCGATGCGCAGCCCGGTAGTCGGCCGAGTAGGAGCGGAAAAGGGCGTCGACGTCGCTACCTCGTGGTGCCGCAGGCGTG
>Ga0208612_1000674_pt1 | contig 14387 bp, 13 predicted proteins | sample AntDryMetagUQ889_FD_188089 | JGI IMG/M metagenome (GOLD analysis project Ga0208612, IMG submission 188089) | Polar desert microbial communities from Antarctic Dry Valleys - UQ889 (SPAdes) | ecosystem: Environmental > Terrestrial > Soil > Desert | place: Antarctic Dry Valleys | collected 2008-12-31 | reverse complement strand
CCGCTCACACCCCGACCGAGGAGGCCGCTATCGTCACAGCCGCTTGAGCATCACGCCGGGACCGCCGTCACGAAATTCCACGGCGAGCGGGACAACCTCGTCCGCGGTCGTCTGGGCTACGAAAATGGCACCGAGCCGGCTGCGTTCCCGTCGCCCGTCGTCGTCTACCGGCCAATCGACGCCGACTCGCCGTCGCCCCTGTGGCCGCGTTCGCTAACTGGCAGGCGCGCCGCGAAGACGAAGAACTGGCACGCGCGACGACTCCGTGGCAGCACTGGCGCTACCGTCGATGAATTTGCAAGACGGCGCTTTCGGCCGCGTTCGTGACGCTGCCGATCGGGCACCCGAACGAAGCGCCGCAACGCCCGGCAGCGACGGCACCGAACGTCCTGACGCGAACGCGCTCGTCATGATGATCCCGTCCCTGACGGGGTCAGGTGGCACGGCCGGTTGACGCGCCGCAACGGTCGCGAATGCACAGCCAGCGTGCGTGGGCATTGCGCGCTAGCGGTTGTTCATGGGACGGAGACGGCGACGGGCGACACCACAAGCTGACCGCGATCTGGCGAGGCGATCGAGGGGATCGACGCATCAGCGCATTGGCGTCGAGCTGCGTGAGGCAGACCGAGGAGCGACGCCGAGCCTAACGCACCTGTTCTCCTGAATGCAGCTGTTCTCCGGGGTTATGGTGCGCTTGCTCGGGAACGGGATGTTGAGCGCGACTGTCGGAAACATTGCCGGCGGTGCTTGCGGCCCTCGAGTCGGTGTTACCTTCGTCGCCTCGAGACGACATACAGCCGAGGGGCGAACTGGCGGATCGCGCATCCGAGGAAGAGGAGGTCAAGACTCAAACGACCTCTGCGGCACATACGGGACTCGCGGCGACTCCCGCTTAAGAGCCACCACAGGCCGCCAGGCCAGGTCCATCTGAAGGCCCCGGCATCGCGGTCTTGTGATCCCCACCGAGTCCGAGTGCGAAAAGGAGGAGAGCAAGTGCTTAAGCCAGTTGTGCTGTTGGCGTCGCTGATTCTGCTTGTTATGTCCGTCTCGCAGATCGCATACGCAAACCACGTAGGCTGCAACTTCAACGGCGGCACACATACCAGTGGGACGTGGAAGTGGATGGGCCATCCGAACAACGGCTACAACTACACAGACTGGTCTGACTGGTCTGGGCCGACATTCACAGCGCGTCGCATCGATAGCAGCGGAGGCACAACCTTCAACGATGTCGCAACTTCGTATCTCATCTTTGACAATGGGAACTTTTCACCGTGGCGCAAGACCGGAATGTACAACCAAAGCGCCACACAATATACCTACTTCGAACAAGGAAATGACAACGGTTCATGTAGCTGAGGGCAAGCCTTCACTGAAGGTGCTCATTTACGAGGTTAGGAGTATTGGCGATGGCAAGAATGACTACGCGCAAGTCCTTTGGTTTACTCGCAGCAAGCGCCACGGTGTTCGCGGTTACTTTCGGCGTGACAGAAGGTCGGTCAGTAGACCCCTCTGCGGCGCAGGACGTGCGTGTCCACGCGTTTAAGGACGTCGAACGTTCGCTCGTACTTAGCATTCGGAAGAACTCTCCAGACGGAGAGTGGGGTCTGGGTAAGTTCACGAACGCGCTTAATGAGGCCTGCGTCGAGATTCGATCTCCCGCCGGCTGGCGTGCGGCGAACTGCGTACCGGCGGATGATACGGCGAAGTCAGACCTCAGCGCAATCAACGTCGGTGGAACCGGCGAGACTTACGTCTTTGGCATCGCTTCGGCCAACGTCCGGTCTGTGGATCTCATCGCTTCCGGGTGTCCCGCCCGAAGCGTCGAGATGAACGACGGCCTGTTCTTGTGGGTCGGCCCAGCGAATGCAAAAGTTGATGCGCTCGTCGCGCGTGACGCGTCGCGTAGGGTTATACAAGAACGAAACTTGCAGTTGCCGGTCGGGACACCAGAGAGACGTAGCCCAAACTGCTGATGAGAGGGGAGAGATGCGTGGAGCGCCTCGAACGCTCCCGCATCTCTCCCTGAGCCGGATTGACGGCGCGGCCTGTCGACGTGTTAGCTGTCCTGCCTATAGAGATGCTTGTGAACGGCCGAGGTTCTGACCGGCCCCTCTTTGCGGCCAACTCGCCCCAAAACTGCAACCAGCAGCGACCCCACGGCTCGTCGGATACCAACCACCTACCAGCCGCGTTCACAACGTCCGTGAGTAGAGCAAGCTAGCTACCGGGCGGGCTCGTAGATGAACCCCGTGAAGTGGGTACCCAACCGTCGGTCATCGTCGACCCCCAGCACGTCGCGAGGGACGGCTGTAGGGGTAACACTGAAGACGGCCGTGCACGAGCCGGCAATGGAGCGGAGCGGGACTCGGAGCGATACGGGACCCAGGGGCGGCGCTGGCACTCTTATGCGTCGGCCGCCAGCGGCGGTTACCGTCTGTCCGTTCGGAAAGAGCTGCGCGTCGCCCGAGAGGGTCACAGTGAGGCTTCCCCCGCGGCAGCGCTTGAGGCTCCAGCGCAAGGTGGGACCCGACCAGAGGTCTTCGTACCAGCCGGAGATTGCCGTCTTCGTGATTCGCAAGGGTCTCGCGACTTTCCAAAGGCCCATGCTCGTCCCCGTGTCGCGACGCAGGAGTCGGCCGTCTGGTGATGTGGTTCCATCAGTGAGCAGGTATCCGGCGTCAATCTCTTGCCCAGAACTCGTCTCGATAACGGCGCCGTTGTGTTTATCGACGGCGCCTCCAATCGAGCCGAGCGTCTCGCCGCCGAGCTCAGGCGATTTGGTGTACACGACACGCCCGACGCGCCGATTGAAGAACTCGTTTTGGTTAACCGTGAAGCGGTCAGTCACTCCCGAGTACAGCACGACGACGGAATCGCCCTTTGGGACTGCGCGATCGATCCAGTCCCGCGGTACTGCCTGGACCCCTTGAAAGAGTGCTCTTGCGCCTGAAGTTCTGACACCGTGCGCTCCCGACCAGACCGAAGCTGAGGCAGTCGCGAGCGTCAATAGGAGGACGAGCGGCACGGCGACCGTGTGTCGTGAAAGAAACACGAAGGGGAGAGTGATCGTCGCGCCAGCGAGGAAAATCGTCAGCACAACAGAGCCGAACAGCATGTTGTCGAGTTCGTTCCAAATCGGGATTAACGTGAATGTGTCCGCACGAACGGGATCCCCGATCAATCTTTCGTAAGGAAGTAGCCCAACTGCGGACAAGCATAGTGCCGACGCCCCGATTCTAAGTCTAAGCCTACGTCCCATTGGGCTCCCTACGGTCGTGACGAGACAGACGAACAGAAGCGGAGCGAGGAAAAACGTGCTTCTCTCAAGTATTCGCTCTGGAACGGCAAAGCGCGCTGCGAACATCGCAGTAGATCCAGTAACCCAGATGATAAAGACGAGCGTCGCCGCTAGGTGCTCGCGCAAGCGTTCATCCAGTTCCGTCGGAATTGCAATCAGAAGCAGCAACGCGGCGGCAGGTACGATCCCGACGGCGAGAACGAGCTCCATCAGATGCCAGCTCCAGGAACGCAGTGCAGCGGCCCCGTTGTAATTGACTTCTGCAACGACTCCGTAGGCGCCGAGCACATTCTCGAAGGGCTCTCCGCGTAAGAGCTGTAGCACGAAGAACGCGCAAGCGAGAATGGCCAAGCTTACGTAGAGGCGCCAATAGCGGATGAGACGCCGTGCGGCGCCTCGTTCTAGCGCCACCTGTGCGAGAGGTGCGGTGATAATGGCGGCGGCGAGGACGAGGCCCTGGACGCGCGTTGCGTATGCGCAGGCGAGGACGGCAAGTAGGAGGCCGGAGCGAAACCAGGTCGGGTGCTCAAGCACGCGCACAAGCAGGAAGGCGACGAACAGTCCAATCGGGTAGAAGAGATTTTCCGTCATTACGGTGGCGGTATAGGCGAGGGCCGGCATGGCGACCGTCAAAGCAGCCGCAACCAGAGCGAGCCACTGGTGGACGACTCGCCGCGCGAGAAGGTACGCAGGAACCGCGGCAAACGACATCAGCAAAGCGTTAATCGTCTTCACAGCGGCGTAAGCGCCTTCGAGATCTTCGTTAAGAAGGTACGCGGGCGAGATGACGACGGGGTAAAGCATCGGGTAGCCGGCGACAGGCACGTCGCGAAGCGCGAACGTGGCGCTCTCTGCGAAGCTTTTCGAGAGTTCCGCGTAGATCAACTCGTCCGGCATGACAAAGGGTCCGAACATCCCTCGCGCCGCGTATGCTCTGACCGCGAAAGAGCTGAGCACAATTAACACGAGGATCAACCAAGTCGGGATGGCTTTCACACGCATCCGCGCGCGGCTGAGAAGCGAAGGTTCCGGCGACCAACAGGGCATCTTCAAGGCGCGCACCAACTTTGCGGTCGACGCAGGTCGGACATGGGATAGCGATATGAATGACTCGCTTGTTACACATTATGAGAAAGCCGAAGGCGTCCGGTCGAGGAGCGACCGGGCTGAGCGGAGAGTCACCGCCGCGGTATCCCCACGCCCGCGCGTACGACCGAAAGGGCACCGCCTCGGCCCGCTCGCCCTCGGCTCATCGAGCTCGGACCGCCTGCCGGAAGCGGCGATGCCCTTCATGTCGGTGCGAGGCGGTCAGGCTAGACGTCGAAGGCACTGGGCCATGATCCAGTCGCGTCGCCCCCACGCGAGCGAAGGGTATTCGAGTGCACGGGAGCAACCAGCGACTCCCGTGCACTCGGACTTACAAGTCCGTCGTTCCTTCTGGGCAGCAGCTACTCGGTAGACGCGAAGCCCGTAGCCTGCCGCGCGAGTTCGACGTCTGCCCGGCCCGGACTCGGGGCCGAAGCAGGCTCTCGATCCAAGGCGACGACGACGGCCGGGACTCGGGGCCCAAGCGGGCCTTGCGGGCTCCACCGGCAGGCCAATCTTCTCGAGCAGCCTCTCCGTCTCCATCTCGAGTGACGAGCGGAAGCGTGCTGAAAGCCCCACATGAAGTAGCGAATCGTGTCGCGCAAGGCAGACGTCAGGGTAGATCTGGGCTCCCCCGTTTTCGCTGGCGAGCCTGCGTTCGGTGTCTACCCCGGACTGAGCCGTACCTCAGCGAGGGCACGGCCACTGCGATGGTCGAGTCGTACCAGCAACCCACGTGCAGGCACTAGCGCCCAAAGCGAGTCGGCGCTGCGACCAAACGCGGTGACACCCTTGATGGCGTTCATCCGGCGCATCTTCAGCGTCCGTGGGTGCACGCGGTCGACGCCGTTTCCCCCCTGCCAGACATAACCAGCGTGCGCGGTGAGTGCCGTCGCGGGGATACCCGCGACCGTCGCAGTCCTCTTGTGAGTGAGGAGCGTAAAGCGCGCCAACGAGCCGCAGGCGTCTGCGACGAGCAGTCCGGTGCCCACGACAGCGGCGGCTGCGTCACAAGACAGCCTTATCCGCCACCTGGTAGGGCGGACCGGCGTCTTCAGTATCTCGGTGAGATATCGAGTGCCGCGCGGCCCTCTCATCGGCCCCGAGCCGGGAGCGTAGACAACCCATAAACGCCCACCAGACTCACCGATCCATGTGATTCGACCTGGAAGCTCGGGTACGTCCTTGACCCTCATGGTGCGCGGATCGAACCGGGCAAGCCGGTCACCAGCTCCGGACGTCAGCCAAAGAGCACCACCGGAAGCTACGACACGCCCACCGCCGGACGCGAAAGCGACCGATGCGGTACGCGCTTTCCCGGTGCGCGGATCAACGCGAACGACTCCCCGATCCGTCATCACCCAGAGCGACCCAAACGACGTGGCCAGAGACGAGACAAAGCCGCCAACCTCCACACGACGAACGACTCGATTCGTGCTTTCCGCGACCTGCGCTACGGATCCGTTCCCATTGCCGATCCAAACCGAGCCGTAGCCGACTGTGATCGCCGTGGATTCGCTGCCCTTTGCAGAGCCAGATCCAGCGATGGTCAGGGCCACGACCGCCGCGCACGCGCTAAGAGCGCCTCTTCGAGATAGTGGGGTTCGCAACTAAATCACCTCCTCTTGTATACGGGCGCTTCGGTGCTTTAGGTCCACAGTTCGTGATAAGTGAGGAGGACGACCACAAGAAGCGTCGCCAGCGTGGCAACGAATCGGCCAGTTCGCGCGAGCGTTCCAAGCCTACGATCCCACCCCGTCTGATCCCGCGTCAGTAGCCTCAACCACGGCACCATTGCTCGTCCTAGCGCGAAGCCGATAGCTGCAAGGAGCGTGGCCGTCATGCCCGGCGCCATGAGCAGCAGGCCGGCTGCGAGAACGTACGGCGAACTGCTTGGGACGTAGGTGCGCACACCGGTGCCCATTTCGAACCCGAATTGCAAAGCACCCTGGCGCCAACCGTGGCGGAAGACGCGTTCGGGCACCAGCCGGCGATTCTCCGGAGGTTGAAGCGTGATGAGGCCGAAGTCGTGCGCCGCGCCCAGGCCCGCCAGTCCGATAAGGACAATCACACGCAAGCTGCCCGGAACCGGGCCGAAGAAACCACTCACGACCCAGAGGAGTAGACCTGTCGCGAAGGCGCCTACCAGGAGGCCGGTGTTGTAAGCCACGACGTCAGGAATGGCCTGCCGCGCAACGCGCGACGTCAGCACCAACGCGCTGTTGTAGCTTCAGGTAGAGCCGCTGAGAGCGACAGCGGAGATAACGCCGAGCGCAGCCCAGAGAATCAAGGGCTGATCGCGATAAACGATCGCGACAGCCGTGGCGGCAACGACAATAAGGCCGAAAGGTCGGAGCGTTGCGAAGTGTCTTCGCCTCGCAGCCGGCGCCGTTGCGAGATCCATCGCGGCAGCTACACGTTTGCGCGGCAGATCGTCTTGACTTGAGTCCCTCCGGAGTAGACCCAGCCGTCGTGGCATCGGTAGACGACGGAGAGGCTGCAGCGCCAATGCCATCCGTCAGGCCACCCCGCCGGCGACCAGCACGCGTTCGGCCTCAGCGCGTATCCAGAGAACGTCGTTCCTTCATTGCGGTGCCAGCCGCCCGTGCAGCAGTAACCGTTGCTTCCGCCGCCACAGACTTGGCTTGGGCCGCATCCTGGGCTGCAGTCGTGGTTCTGAGTGTCTGCGTAGTTTCCAGGGCCGCAGGGGCCCGTCGTCGTTGACGTCCAGATTTCGTAACCCTCGGCCGCGTACGCCTTAGGTGCAAGCGGGAACATCTGCAGGAGGTTCAAACTCGAGGCAGCCGCCGCCGCGACCGCGCCCTTTAGCAGACCCGTGCGCGACATGCGCCATCGTTCGTCGAGCGTCCAGCTCCGCTTCGCAGGGTGAACACGCGAGGTTTGACCCTGCACAGGCTCGATGTCAGCGTGCTGCAACAACGCCGCTCCTTTCGTCGGAGATAACTGCGATGAAGTCGGCCAGCGCTGAGGCTGATCCGACCGGGCCCGCGGCAAAGATCCGTCCGTCGATTCCGACCGCGGCAGCGAAGGGTGTCACGTGAATTTGCCACTTCTCGAAGACTTCTTGTGCCTCAGCAACAGTCACGCCGACGAACTCCCCACTTGCGGGAGGCCGTCCTGGGTAGACGAGGAGGGTCTTTACCGGAGCCTCGCGTGCCCAACGACCGAACGCCGGCACAACCTCCTCGCATCCGGGACACCCGGCGGAGGCGAACAGCAACACTGACGAGCGGATTTCTCCCTGGCCGTTCAGAGGAGGAGCCTTTGAGCCTATCGCCGGGCCCGTCTGCATCCTCGCTCCGGCGCCCGCCGCTAGCAAGCGGATCTGATGGATCAGGCCAACTACGGCGAGCGAGAGGACAGCAATTGCCGCCCAGGCGGCAACGAGTGCGGCTGAGCTGAAGCTCAAGCTGGTCGCCTCCTCGAGTGAATTGTCATTCCCTCAATGGAGTCCGGCGCAGCGATGAGCAACGAGGCTGTTGCGACCGCAGCCGCCGCCGAAATCAGACCTTCTTGCGTCGACAGGACAAGCTCTGACCGGTAGGCAACCGCGGCGATCACGGCAAACGCACTCAGTGCCAACGCGCGCGCGACACTGGACGCCGAAACAGGGCGGGATGACCCAAAGCAGGCGCAGGGAGCACCCGGCCGGAGCTTCAGAAGCAATGCTGCGTAGGCGGCGAAGCCAGCGGCCATGACTGCACCCGCCGCGAGTATCCAAGTGATCGCACGTTCCGGCACGAGGCGCACCGCGCTAAGCAGCACGGCCACGCCGAGGAGCATTTCGACGACCGCGATCGAGCGGGCAGCGAACCTCGCAGCGCGTGCCGGAATGAGACGTTGTGACATGACCTCCCGCGCGAAGTCGCTGCTTCGGATGAGGTGGCCGGTGCCCGCAACGAGCATTGTGAGCCCAACCGCTCCCGTGAGGCCGAAGTAGAGAAACGTCCTCATCGCCGCTACGCCGCGGCTCTCCACTCCACGGCCAAGTCGGCAAGCTGCCGCGCCGCCAGATCAAGGTCAAGATTCGGCTGAGGAATCACGGTGGCGATGGCGCTCGTCCCAGCTAGGATGTAGTAGACGAGCTCATTGTCACGCCCCATGCGATCGGCGAAGAGTTCGCCGCCCCGGACAGCTGTGCCCCGCTGTCGCGGTAGCAGACGCACTGACTGGTTGGTCGCGGGCACGACCTCGATGATCCCCAGGTCGGGGACGCGCTTGGCGACCATGGGCGGTTCGTCCATCCTCGCTAGTGCGCCCCGGCGCACTAGCACCGTCGTGCCTCCTGGAACCTCGAGAATGGTGAACTGTTCGAACAGCGTCAACATGTCTGCACTGTTGCGCGACCAAGAGCTGTGTGTGACCAGGGAGCAGTCCTTCCCCTCCCAAACGCCGATCAGACGTGGCGCGGGAATGCCGTCTCCGCCAACGGTTGTGCCGACTCCGACGTGGACGATCGCGCCCCTGACGGAGAACGTCTCCGTCAGCGGGATGCCCTCGACCTCCTCCGCAACCCAGCGACCGAGTTCACGGATCCCGGTCGTAAACTCGAATGACCGTTGGCCGACACGGATATTCATCACGCTGACCGCGGGGACGGTCTCATCGCGAAGGCCGTCGAAGATTGCAGTGGATCCATCAAGCGCCGTGTGGGACACAGACACTGAAATCACGCTCCTTTCGCGCTTACCGCGGCAGGCGCTCCGGCCAACACGAAGTCCATCGGCGGCTTTGATGGGTACTTCGCACACTCAGTCGCGCGAGAGCGGAGTAGGTAACACAGCGTCGAATGCAAGAACGTCAAGCGGGCTCGGTATGCGCATTGCCGCAGAGCAGCGCCGCCAGGTCGAGTAGCAGCTGCTGTAGTCCCTTTAGCCGCTGCGTCGGCGGCCGCGAAATGCGCCGACGACCCTTCACGCCGAAGGCACGCATGTTTGGCGTCGCGACGGGAAGGTTCACCGCGACGAGGGGCCGGCGACGACGCGCTGATCGGCCCGCAGCAGGCGACGGTCGAGACGTGGCCGCGTCGGCCCAACTGCTACTGCGTCGAGCGGGCCGGGTCATCGACGCCGTCCGGCGCGGTCGCCGTCCTGTTGACAGCGGTTGACGTCGTTACATTCCCCTTGGCTCTACGACAACGTAAGCAATGGCCGACTCGCCCCGCATCCCGCCCGCCGTCGTCGCAAAGCGCTTCGCCTGCGACGAGCTCGAGTTCGTCGGCCGCGGCGGCCAGTCCGACGTCTGGCGCGCCGTCCGCGACGGCGCCGAGGAGGTGCTGCGGATCCTCGTCGCCGTCAACGACCCGCGCCGCGTCGAGCACGAGGTCTCGGCTTTGCAGGCGATCGACAACCCGCACCTGATGGCCTTCTACGGCCTCGGCGAGATCGCCCACAACGGCAAGCGCCACCCGGTCATCCGCGGCGAGTTCATCCGCGGCGGCACCGCCGCCGACCGCATCGACTCCGACGAGTGGCCCGACGTCCGCGGCGCGCTCTGCCTCGCGCGCGGCACGTTGACGGCGCTCGCCGCGTTGCACGAGGCCGACCTCGTCCACCGCGACATCAAGCCCGGCAACATCGCGCTCCGCGACGGCGACTGGGACAGCGCGGTCGTGCTCGACCTCGGCTACGTGCGCAACCTGGCCGCGCCGCCGATCACCGTCTACCCGCAGCGGATCGGCACCGTGCCTTTCATGGCGCCCGAGCAGCTGATGCTGCAGCCGGCGGCGCTGCGATCGGACGTCTACGCCGTCGGAATCGTCCTATACCTGCTCCTGACGCGCCGCCACCCGTTCCTCGACGGCGACGAGGAGATCCCGCTCGACGAGTACCTCGGCCGCATGGACTCGCCCGACTGGCCGCGCTGGGATGACGTCCCGCACGCCGACCTCGTGGGCCCGCTTCTGGCCTGGAACCCCCACGCGCGCCCGCGCTCGCGGCGCGCGCTCGCCGATTTCGAGGAGGTGCTCGCGTGAGCGCGACGACCGAGCCGCTCATGCTCGTCCACCAAGAGTCACAACGCGCGGCCGAGCTTCCGCCGGTGGCGATCGCCGCCCAGCGCGCCGGCGTCCGCTCGCCGGGCCTGTTGCTGTCGTGGGATCACGCCCACCGCGACGCCGTCGCCGACCTGGCCGCCAACGCCGGGCTTCTCGACCCCCTCCTGGCCGACCCCGGCGCGGTCGCGTACGGCCGCGCGACGTTCGGCCCGTGGAAGAAGGACATGGCCCGCTGGGTCGGGCGCGCCGCGCCGTCGACGGCGACCGAGTGGGATCGTACGGTCGAGCAAGCACTGCGCGCTCAGCGCCGGCTCGACGTCGCGCGCCTGATCGTCCCCGGCGTCGAGCTCCACGGCGGCCAGTTCCCGGAGCTGCGCGACGCGGTCGCCGCCGCGCGACGCGCCTTCCAGACGCGGCCGGACGACGACCCGCCGTGGCTGCTGCGGCTATGCGTCCGCGACGAGTGGCTGAAGAAGACGACGCTGCGCGACCGCCTCCTCGACGAGCTGGCTGACCTCCCCGAGGCGATCGGCGTCGCGCTCCACGTCCGCTGGGCCCGCGACGACGTCTTCGCCGAGCGCGCGTCGGTCGAGCCGCTCGCCGCCGCTGTCGGCGACCTCGCCGACGACGACCGCGAGGTCTTCCTGCTCAAGGCGGGTGTCCTGGGCTGGCTCGCCACCGCTTGGGGCGCGAGCGGCTTCAGCGCCGGCTTGTCGCAGAAGTCCTGGCTCGACCATACGCGCGAGATCAAGATCCCCGGCCGCAGGGGCCGGCGGCCGACCGAGTGGTACTTCGAGCCGCAGCTGCTCGCGACCTTCCGCCGCAGCGAGCACAACCGCCTCCGCGCCCAGGCGGGCTACCAGCCGTGCGACTGCCGCTTCTGCCGCCGCCGCGCCGCCGGCGGCGCCTGGCGCAACCTGGCCCGCCAGCACGACCTGTTCACCCTGGCCAGCCTCGCCGACCGCGTGCAAGCGTCGACGCTGGCGGCGCGGCGGCGGCGCGTCCGGGCGATCGTCCGCCAGGCCGAGCAGGACTGGCAGGCGCTAGTGCCGGCAGCGGGACTCAGTGGGCGAGGGCAACATCTGAAGACGTGGCTCGTACTGCTCTAGCCGCCTGCGCCAGCAGCTGCTCGCCGACGAGCAGCGCTGTCGCCTCAGCCCGGCGCGGCCGCCGCGGGCGCGGAGCAACGACGCGCCGGAACGCGCCGTCAGCGTCGAGGGACGCCAGGCCGACCCCGCGCTCGACGCACGCGGCGTAAGCGGCGCGAGCGCCGGCGGCGCCGAGCACGACCCAGGCGGCGTCGGCGAAGTCGCGGTAGCGCTCCGCTTGCACGAGCGCTTTCGGCCAGTCGCGCAGCTTGAGCTCGACGGCAACAGCGCGGGCGACCACCGGGCGGAAGTCGGCGCGGGTGCGGAAGCGCGCGCCGTCGCGGACGACCGCCCCGGCGGCTGCGGCCTCCCCCAGTGCACGCCGGGCGCTGGACTCGCTTATGCCGAGCGCGGCCGCGACGTCGCGCGCCATCGGCGCGCCGTGACGACAGGCGAGCGCCGCCGACAGCGCCCACCAGTCGACCAGGGGCGCGATTCCGGCGCGCTCGCGCGCGGCGAGGGCGCCGGCGTCGAAGCGGGCGCCGACGAGGTCGGCGATCGCGCCGTCGCCGGCGACCTCGCGGGCGATGACGTCGGGCGCGAAGACTCCGCCCCACCACCGGCGCCAGGCCGCCTCGGCAGCGCGCGTCATGTCAGCCTCGCGCACGAAGCGGTTGGCTGGTGGGGCGAGATCAATTACGGACATGGCGAACGCGATCGTAGGCGGCCTCTCTGATGTTCAGTTCAAGTAAAAATGATCGATCCCTACGCGCACGCCTATTTCGCTTCGCGCGCGCCTCTTCGGCGGCGACGCGGCGGCGATGGCGGCGACGACCTCGAAGCAGGATCGGCGGCGCGAATCCGGAGCCGACCGGCGAGCAGCGCCCTATCTTGTGCTATGCCAGATCCACGGCGGCAGGCGCGAAGTAGTGCTATCGGGACCGGCGCGTGCCGGCGTCGGTTACACGTCGCGCCTCGCCGGCGCTCCCGCCGCGGGCGCGTCCGTCGGCACTGGCCGAGACGGCGCCTGCAGGTCGACCGGCTGCTCCACCATTCAAGGCGAGATAACGACGGCGCAACGTCACAGATCAGCCGCGCTTTCGCGCGCCACACGACCGACTGCTTGTTCTCTCCGTCTGACAGGTGCGTCTTGTCGAAGGCGCTCAGTCCAGTGGCCTTCACCTCCTTCCATTGGGGTCGCTGAGGCAGCATCTGCGGGTTCTCCCAGAAGCCCTGGAACAGATCGCGAACGAGTCGCCGCTGCCCGTATCGGAGCGTCTCTTGCTCGGCGGCCTCGATCATCCACACAGCCGCCATTGCCATCAGCAGGTCGAGCTTCAGGCGTGTGACGTCGTTCCCGTCCTCAGCAGGCATCTCGAACCTGTCGTCTGGCGTCACCGCGACGATGAACTCCTCGATCAGGCTGGCGCAGAAGTTCTTCAGTCCAGCGCGCGCATCGCGGTCGCGATCAAAGGCTCGCCGCGCCCACTCGGTCTTGTTCAGTCGGTCGAGCAGCTCACGCGTCAGCTGCTGAATATCTGCCCGCTCGAACCGCTTTGGCCATCGAGCTCTGACTTTCGCCGCGAGCGCCTCATGCGCTGAGGGATCGTCTTCCATGAGGCGGTAGAGCGGGATCATCCCAGCCCACACTCCGTCCTCGAAGTCGTGAACGGCGTAGGCGATGTCGTCAGCGATGTCGAGGATGTCCGTGGCCAGCGTGCGCTCGCCGGCGCCGCCATCGAACAGCCATTTGAACACCTCGATGTCGGCTGGCTCGTCGTAGATGCAGAACTTTCGGTCTGCGTCCGGCCTCAGCATGTCAGGCGTCTCTTGATACGGGTACTTGAGGATCGCCTTCAACGTCGTCCTCGTCAGATCAAGTCCGCACCATCTCCTGCCCACACGGATCTTTGGCTCGAGACTCGTGACGATCCGGAAGCTCTGGGCGTTGCCCTCGAACAAGCTCTTCGAGTGCTCGATCATCATCTCCTGAAGCGCCCGCTCGCCGTTGTGTCCGAACGGCGGGTGGCCGAGGTCATGGGCGTAGCAGGCGGCCTCGATCAGGTCGGGGAGGTCGTCCTCGTCATCGACGACACTAAGAACGTTGTCGCTCTTCTTCGAACGGAGCCCGAGCGCCCGGCCGACCTGCGCGCACTCGAGCGTGTGTGTGAGGCGTGTCCTGAAGAAGTCGTTCGCTTGAAACCGACGATCTGGCTCTTTCGCTGCAAACGGCGGAGTGCGCCCGAGTGGATGATCCGATCGCGATCCTTGGCGACCTGTGACCGTGACTCGTGCTCCTCGTCCGCCGCCGGCCGGCCAAGGGTTTCCGAGAAGCGCGCGTAGAGGTCGCTCATCAGCGGATCATCTTGCTCGAGGGGCGGTGTGTCGAGCGAGAACGGCGTCCACGCCCCTCGTAGGACATCGCGTTAGGCGTCGGCTAGAGCCGCTGTTCACCATGACCCCAGGAAGCGGTGCTAGCCATCTTCGCTATGGGAGACAAACCCAAGCACGCCAATCTGGCGGCGCTCTATGAGGAGGCGATGTGGGCGCGTTCCACGGAGCCGTCCTTCGTCGAACGACGGCGGCCCCCGCGCCGCCCGACCAACCCGGTGCGCAGACCAACGCGTCCCGAGGAGTAATCGGCGCCACGGCGCCGGTCAGCAGCAAACGGACGGGTCAGTAGCTCGGCGATAGCTCGCGAACCTGACGCTTATTCGGAGCAGCCAGGGCACTGAGGGGATGGGCGGCTCCGGCCGCCCATCCCCGTCGCCATCCTTTCCAGCGTTCGACCATGGGCTCGGAGCCCCGCTCTACGGTCACGCCGTGGGACACGAGGTCCGCCGGGGATCCTTCGTCTGCGCCCCACTCGTTGACGGAGACCGCTATGAGGTGTTCG
>Ga0208612_1000673_pt1 | contig 14391 bp, 7 predicted proteins | sample AntDryMetagUQ889_FD_188089 | JGI IMG/M metagenome (GOLD analysis project Ga0208612, IMG submission 188089) | Polar desert microbial communities from Antarctic Dry Valleys - UQ889 (SPAdes) | ecosystem: Environmental > Terrestrial > Soil > Desert | place: Antarctic Dry Valleys | collected 2008-12-31 | reverse complement strand
GAGCCGGGGATGCGGGTAGGAGGACAGCCCGGCACCGAATGCCTCTCGGCGGAAGCTGTCGAGCTTCTCCTCGCCGATGCGGCCCTCCAGAAAGGCGCGCGCATAGATGCCTGGTGTGCCGTGACCCTGAATGAAGACCTGATCCCCTCCGCCGGGATGATCTTTGCCCCGGAAAAAGTGATTGAAGCCGACCTCGTAGAGCGAGGCCGCCGACGCGTAGGTCGAGATGTGGCCGCCGATCCCGTTGTGGTGCTTGTTGGCGCGCGACACCATTACCGCCGCATTCCATCGGGTAATCAAACGGATGCGCTTCTCGATTGCCTCGTCGCCGGGGAAGTAAGGCTCCTGCTCGGGCGAGATCGTGTTGATGTAGTTGGTGGACACCATCGAGGGCAGACCAACCTGCCGGCAGCGGGCCTCGTGCATTAGGCGCGACAACAGATAGCGGGCGCGCCCGGGAGAGTGATCGATGACCTGTGCCAGCGCCTCGGTCCACTCAGCGGTCTCCTCCGGATCGATGTCCGGCAACTGATCTTTGAAGACGTCGTACATGTGGCTCACTCCAACCTAGACAGATGGGCCGATACCAGATTAGGGCCAATCGGAGGAATGCCTGACCTCGACCCGGAGAATCCCCCGGAGGCCCAACCTCGTCGCAACACCCTCCGCCCCGGAGGCGCGCGGGCGTGATCCCCATAAGGGACCGGACCACAACCACTCTAGTGCCCGGCCTCCCGGCGTGGCTGACAGCGGGGGCACCAATAGGTCACCCGTTCGGCTCCCTCCTGACGCCTCCTGATCGGAGCTCCGCAGCGCCGGCATGGCCGCCCGGCCCGTGCGTAGACCCATTGACCTCTGCCGCGGCGAAGGTCGCCCGTCGTCACCTGGGACCCGGTCGTTCGGTTCAACTCGATGAGCCGCTTCGACAGACCCACAATCCCCTCGAGGTCGGGAATGCCCGCAACCGGAAGCCGGGGATCCAGCCCTTTGAGAAAGCACACCTCGCATTTGTAGACGTTGCCCAGCCCCGCCATCACTGTCTGATCGAGCAGCGCGTCGCCGAGGAGCCGGTCACCCTGCGCCTCCAATCGCCGGAGCGCCTCGTCCGGGTCCCAATCCGAGCCGAGCAGATCGGGGCCGAGGTGGCCCACGACCTCGTGCTCGCCGGTCGTCTCGATGACCTCGGTGACGGCCAACCTGAAGCCGACGGCAACCCACGGCATGGTCTCGAGCACGGCGCGCGCCTGGAAGGCGGGCGCGCGCCAGCGTTGCCCAGGCCGGTAGAGCTGCCAGACGCCGTCCATCATGAAATGGGTGTGCAGCGTCACCCCATCTTGAATTCGAAACAGCAGATGCTTGCCGCGGGCGGCCACCTCCAGGACTCGGCGGCCCGAGAGGTCCACCGTTGCGAACCGGGGGACGCGAAAGTCGGTCCTGGTAAGGGTCTGGCCGGCGAGGGCGCCGTTCAGGCGCGTCGCAGCCAGGTAGACGGTGTCTCCTTCAGGCACGAACTCGCAGGCCCTTGGAGGTGTGCCGGAAGCCCGCTTCGATCAACGCACGCGCAAAGGGCGTGTCGAAGACGGCTTCTCCGTCGGCCTTCTCGACTGCCAGCCGCCCCAGGAGGCCATCCCGCGCCGCCAGCGCAAGCGCATCCGCCGCCGACCTGAGGACCTCGGGGTCGTCCGAGTAGGAAAGGAGCGTGCGCCCACCCCGTTCGACATACACGGCAAGCTCGCCGTCGACCAGCACGACGACGGCACCCGCCTTTCTCCCCGCCCGGTGGCCCGTGGCCTCCTCGTCGCGGCGCGGCCACTCCAGCGCCCCGCCGTAGGGATTCGCAGGATCGGTCGCTGCGAGAACCTGGGTTACGGGCTCGCCGTGCGGCTCGTCCCTTGCCCGCATGCGGTCGACCGCTCCGGGCAGGGCGAATTGGGCGCCACCCAGCCCGTCGACGAAGTAACCACGCCGGCAACGACCCGCCTCCTCCAGCGCCTTCAGGACCGGGTAAACGGCAGCCCAACCCCCGGGGACACCCTCGGCCACCACCGAACCTCTGGTGACGACCCCGTAACGCTCGAGGAGCTGCTCGGCCAGAGCGTGCAGGCGCCGCGTCGGCGACCTCTCGCGCGCCGGCGCGAGGCTCCATCGTCCGGCGGCTTCAGGCGGCCCGCCCCGGACCGGGAGGCCCGGCCGTGGCTTCCGTCCATGGGCCTGCCGCCTCGATCTCCTCCTGGGAGCGGTCAGGGCTCGAAGAGGCGCCAAGGTGTCGTTGGTGACGAGACCGGCCCATACGGATTCCCACAAGCCGAGCAGAAGTCGGCTGTCGTCCTGGGATCCGACCGCGTCCGAGATCTGGCGGAAGAACAGCGCCCCTCCCCGCTCGAGAGCCTCGTGGACGGCAGACGCCTCGCCCGACAAGGACGGCTGCGGCGTCTCCGGGATCAGGAACGGGGCGGCGTCCGCAAGCGCGAGGCACACCCATCCATCATCGCTGCCGATCGCCCCGGCTCCGGCCCAAACGAGGTCGCCGGAGGCGCCCAGCTCGTCGAGCATCGCCGGCAGGTAACCGGGCATCCGGCTCCCCAGAACCTGCTGCTCGAGAACCGACGCGGGGATGGGCACCCCCTGGAGCTTCTCGATGATGTCGAGAAGCGCGCCCCTTCCCGTGCCCCGCCGGCCGGACACGCCCACTCCCTGCCACCCAAGCGAAAAAACCGCCAGCCTGGAGGGCGCAACCGGCTCGATGGCCCGGCGCCACGCGGCCAGAGACCGGCGGCGCAACCGCCTGAGAACCTCCGCGTCGATCCACTCCCTGGCCATGCCACCCGGACGGAACTCGCCCTCGACCACGCGCCCCTCCAACTCCAGGCCCCGCAACGCGCCGGTCACCACCGCCTGCCCCAGTCCCAGTCGCACGGCGGGCTCGGCCGCCTCGAACGGCCCGTGAGTGCGCGCATAGCGGGCGACGAGATCGCCCAGCGGGCCCGCCACCGGTTCCAGGAAGGCCTGCGGGATGCCCACCGGCAGCGCGCTGCCCAGCGCATCCCTGAAACGGCCGGCGTCCTCGATCGCAACCCATCGAGGGGCCCCCGCGATGCGAAGCTCGACCGCGCGGCGCGTATCCCGGAGCCGCTCGAGCCATTCGGGAACCGCCGCCGGATCGCCCACCCTCGATGTGATCTCCGCCCCGCTGAGGTCGCCGACCATTCTGAGAAGATCGTGCAGCTCGTCGGGGTTGCGTGCTTTGCGATCATCGGTGAGCCTCTGGAGCTCCAGCTCGACCTCGCCGAGTGCGGCCGGGTCGAGGAGATCGCGCATCTCCTCATGGCCGAGAAGCTCGGACAGAAGTGAACGGTCGAGTGACAACGCCTGAGCGCGCCGTTCGGCCAGTGGAGCATCGCCCTCGTACATGAACGCGCTCACGTAGCCGAACTGCAGCGACGAAGCGAACGGCGACGGGGAGGCGGTCTCGACCTCCACGACCCTGATGGAGCGCGACCTTATGTCGGTCATGAGCTCGGTCAGGCCGGGTAGGTCGAAGACGTCCTGGAGGCACTCCCGGTAGGTTTCGAGCATCACCGGGAAGGAGGCGTACTTCGACGCCACCTGAAGCAGGTGGGCGCTCCTTTGCCTCTGCTGCCACAACGGCGTGCGAGAGCCCGGACGCCGCCTCGGCAGCAACAGCGAACGTGCAGCGCACTCTCTGAAGCGGCTGGCGAACAACGGGCCGCGTCCGACCTCCTCCACCACGAGCTCGTGGATCTCCTCCGGGTCGAAAAGCGCAAACGAAGACGGTGGGGCCTCCTCGGCTTCGGGCAGGCGCACCACGATGCCGTCGTCGGTGTAGATGCACTGAACCTCGAGCCCGGAGGTGCTTGCAAGGCGGGCTTCGATTGCCTGTGCCCACGGAGCATGCACCCTCGCCCCGAATGGAGAGTGGATGCACACTCTCCAGTCTCCGAGCTCGTCCCGAAATCGCTCGAGCACCAAGGTGCGGTCGTCGGGGAGGACACCGGTCGCCTCCTGTTGCTCGGAGAGATACCCGATCAGATTGGTGCAGGCGAGATCGTCGAGCCCGGCGCGCCGAAGCCGGGCGCGCTGGCCGTCCGGGCCAATCCTCGCCAGCTCTCCCACGAAGGCGCCGAGGGCGCGCCCCAGCTCGAGCGGGCGGCCGGGCGCGTCCCCGTGCCAGAACGGCATCTTGCCGGGCTGCCCCGGAGCGGGCGTGACCATCACGCGATCCGGGGTGATGTCCTCGATCAACCAGCTCGACGAACCGAGCATGAAAACCTCGCCGACGCGGCTTTCGTAGACCATCTCCTCGTCCAGCTCCCCCACCCTCGCCTGCTTGCCCCCGGCAAGGAAAACTCCGAACAACCCCCGGTCCGGGATCGTGCCGCCCGATGTCACCGCAAGGCGTCCGGCGCCCGGGCGGGCGCTGAGCACACCGCTGGTGCGGTCCCAGTTGATCCGCGGTCTCAGCTCGGCAAATTCGTCGGAGGGATAGCGCCCGGCCAGCATGTCGAGAACCGACTCGAACGCGCTGGGTGGCAGGTCGGCCCAGGGGGCGGCGCGCCGGACCAGCTCTTCCAGCTTGTCCACCTCCCAGTCGTCTACGGCCACCATGGCGACGATCTGCTGCGCCAGCACGTCGAGTGGATTGCGTGGATACCGCAACTCCTCGATGGCCCCCTCTTTGATGCGCTCGACCACCACCGCGCATTCGAGGAGGTCACCTCGGTACTTGGGGAAGAAGACACCCCGGCTGACCGCGCCGACCTGGTGCCCGGCCCGGCCCACCCTCTGGAGCCCGGAGGCGACCGAGTCGGGTGCCTCGACCTGAACCACGAGATCGACTGCGCTCATGTCGATTCCCAGCTCGAGCGAGCTGGTGGCGACCACCGCCGGAAGCCGGCCCCCCTTGAGGTCGTCTTCGATCACCAGCCGCTGCTCGCGGCTGACCGAGCCGTGGTGGGCGCGTGCGACCGGTTTGGTGGCCAGCTCGTTGAGCCTTGCGCAGAGACGTTCGGCCAGCCGCCGGGAGTTGGCGAACACGATCGTCGACCGGTGCTCGAGTATCAGCTCGAGCAACCGGCCCTCGAGATGGGGCCAGACACTGGAGCGCTCCACCGCACCGGAGGCCGATCCTCCGGTGAGCTCGTCGCCGTCGGGGCCGGGCGCCGTCATGTCCTCGACCGGCACCACGACCGAAAGGTCGTAGACCTTGTCCGCCGTCGGCGCCTGCACGATCACCGGCGTTCTGCCTCCACCCATGAAACGCGCCACCTCATCCACCGGACGCACCGTGGCGGACAGGGCTACGCGCTGGGCCGGGCTCGGGAGCAGGGCGTCGAGTCGCTCCAGGCTCAGGGCCAGGTGGCTGCCGCGTTTGGCCCCGGCCACAGAATGGATCTCGTCCAGGATGATCGTGTCCACGGTCCTCAGGGACTCGCGCGCCCGGGAAGTGAGCAGCAGAAACAGCGACTCAGGTGTGGTTATGAGGATGTCGGGTGGGGCCGACAGGAACCTGCGGCGCTCGTTCGCCGGGGTGTCACCGGTTCGCACACCGACCGTTATGTCCGGTGCGCCGAGGCCGATGCGTGCAGCGGCCTGGGTGATGCCCGCCAGTGGGGAACGCAGATTGCGCTCGATGTCGACGGCGAGCGCCTTGAGCGGGGAGACGTAGAGAACCCGGAGGCGGTCCTGCGGCCGGCCCGCAGCACCGGGAGAGGCGCGCGCCGCAAGGCGATCCAGGGACCAGAGAAAGGCGGCCAGCGTCTTGCCCGATCCGGTGGGGGCGACCACCAGCGCGTCCTCGCCCGAAGAGATGGCATCCCACGCCCCCGCCTGAGCGGGCGTGGGGGCGGCGAAGGTCGACCCGAACCACGCGCGCGTGGCTGGGGAAAAACGCTCCAGGGAGCTGGGGGTGCCGGCCATGTCGTCTATCTTCCCGCCCCCGAGCAAAGGCCGTGGCCGCACCTATGCCATGGGCCTCCCGGCCGAAGCTGTCGGCGCGCCGAATGGCCGTCCTACGGCCCTTCCAACGGGCGTGATCGGCGTTCTCGTCCCACGGCGTCCGCCTGGAGCCTCAGCCTCGGTTCGGAGTGGTGGCCACGTGCTCTTTTCCCGCGTCACAGAACCTGAGAAAGTCGCACGAGCCGCAGATGGCCCCCGGCCTCGGTTCGAACCTGCCGGCTTGCACCTGTCCGAACATCGCCGTCAGATCGTCACCGGTGGTGGTGAGCTCGGTTGCCGGGATCGGATCGGCGCGCCCACTGCTCAGATAGAAGTAGGTGAGCTTGAGCCTGCCGGGATCGACCTTCCAGATCTCCTGCGCAGCGAGCGAATAGATCGCAAGCTGCAGCCGCGCAACGGCGTCGGCCGCATCCGGCTCGCGCCCGGTCTTGTAGTCCACAAGCTCCCAGGTTCCATCCTCGTGCACGTAGACGGCGTCGATGCGTCCGCGCACCAGCAGCCCTCCGGGGAGCGCAAGGACGAACGGCTGCTCGGTGAAGCGGGGGATCATGTCCGAGAACCGGCTCGCCTGCCAGGTATTCTTGAGCTTCCTCTCGAGAGGAACCGCAGGCCCCGCCGGCTCATAGGCGGGCACCGGGTCGCCGATCTCCTCTGGTGCGAGATCCACGGGCTCTTCCGGATCGTCGAGCCGCCCCTGGCCCACGGAACGGATCTCGATCCACCGGTGAATGTCCTGACCCCGGCGCGCCGCCGCGCTGGGCCGCCGCGGCAGTGGCCTCACCACAGTCCAGTAGAACTGCTTGGGACAGCGCGACAGCTGCACCATCGAAGACACCGACATGCTCTGGAGACGCTCGTCGGGAACCGGAGGTGCTCCCGGCGCGCCGATCAACATGAGTTGTTCGGCTACCTCGGCGCGCCGGGATTCGAACTCCACTCGATCGACCTTCAACTCGTCCACACTCCTGTTGATCAGCCCGGGATCGATCACAGCATCTTCGAAGAAGCGTCTCCAGCCCTGGGCAAAGAGCTCATCGTCGAGCACAGGATTGTCCACAGGCCACAGCTTGGCTCGCTCGGTCATCTCCAGTTTCATTGGATTCTCTTCGGGCAGCTGTTCGTACTGTCTCACCGTCACGGCCTTGTGAGCGGGTCGCACCGGCTGATCCTCCTGCTCCGGGGTTCCGGCCAGCTCCATGAAGAACTGCCCGACCTTGTTCGGCTTGATCCTCTGCCCGTACCAGTGAGCGGCGGACAATCGCAAGACCTTGCGCGCTCTTGTCATCGCCACGTAGGCCAGGCGACGTTCCTCGTACATAGCGTGTTGCTTGAGGGCCTTTTCGAACTCGGCCATGTTGCTCGTGAATCTAGGCAAATGGTCGTTGTCCTCCCGGATTGAATACGGGAGCTCGGACACCGACTTCATTGGATTGTCCGTCACCCTCGCATTGGGAAAGCGCTCGTCGGCCATGCCCGGGACGAATATCAGGTCGAATTCGAGCCCCTTTGCCTGGTGAACCGTCATCAGCTTCACCGAGTCGTCCTGCTTGGGCTGAGTCATCTCGAGATCTTCTACCTCAGACGCCGCGTCGAGATACTCCAGAAAGGTAACGACCGACGCCTCTCCCTCCAACGGGGCAAAGGCCGACGCTTGGTCCAAGAAGGAGTTGATGTTTGCTCTCGCCGCCTGTGCGATGGGGTTAGATGCCACCGAGAGCTCATCCTCTACGCCCGTCTCGTCGAGCACCATCTCGACTGCGTCCGCAAGCGTGCAAGCCCGTAGCCTCAAGCGCGCCCTTTCGATCTCGGTTTGCAGCTGACCGAAACGCCAGCGCGCCTCTTCGGACAGATCTGCGATTCGCTCCGCGTGTGTGATCGCCTCGGACAAAAAGAATCGCTCCTGGCCCGGATCAACGTCTCCGCCCTTGTCGTCTCGCTCTCGTAGATCGCGCTCGAGTTTCCCTGTGTTCTCGGCCGCCCAACGAGCAAGTGCTGCCATGTCGCGGTAATGGATACGCCAGCGGGGTCCCATGGCGACACGGCCGAAAGCAATGTTGTCCGATGGAGTGACCAGCAGCTTGAGATAGGCGACGATGTCGACGACTTCCGGCACCGTCAACAGCCCTGCCAGGCCGACGACTTCGACCGGGATGCCTTTCTCACGAAGCTTGCGCTGCAGCCTTGCAAACAGACTCCGCGCGCGACAAAGGATCGCAACCTCTCGGTACTCCAGCGGATGTCCCTCCAGCCCCGATCCATCGGCGCCTGCGATGGATTTAATCTCTTCCGCAACGAGCTCGGCCTCGTCGTCCTCGCTCGCAACCAGGTCGCACGTCACGTCGCCTTCCCCGGTGGGCAAATGGTGATGAAGCTTCTTCCCCACCCCCCTCTGCGACTCCGGGATCTCGGAGATGATTGCCTCGGCAACCGCGAGTATGCGGCGGCCGGACCGGAATGAAACCTCGAGCTTCCTTGTGGCTGCCGGCACGCCGCCCCTCTGGGGAAAGTGAGCGGGAAAGTCTATGACGTTGTAGAGCGTCGCCCCACGCCACTCGTAGATGGCCTGGTCCGGGTCGCCCACCACGGTTATGGGCGAGCCGGGCGGATAGATCGCCTGCATCATTTTTCGCTGCGCGACGTTTGTGTCCTGGTACTCGTCCAGCAGCACAACTGGCCAGCGGCCCCGCAACGACGCCGCCACCTCCGGGTGTTGGCTCACCAACTTGAATGCAAAGGCAATCTGATCTCCGTAGTCGATCTTCCCGAGCAGTGCCTTGCGCGCCGTGTAGGCGCTGACCAAGTTGCAGATGTCAGGGCGCTCATCGATCAGAGCCTGCAGTCTGCTCTGCATCTTCCGATTCTCTCGCCTGTACTGGGCCACCATCGCTTGGTCAGCGGCCAGAACATCTTCGGGCGTCCTGAGGTGATCTCCGCAGGCCCCCGCAAGGCCCGTGACCTTGGGAATCAGAGATGGCAACCAGGAGGGAACTATCCGCTCCAAGACGATCTCTTCGAGCAGCCGCGTTATCAGCAACCACGCCTGGGCCTGGGTCAGCAGCGCCGTGCCGGGCTCGATACCGATCTTCGGACCGAAGTCGCGCACGATGCCGTCGGCGAAACCATGGTACGTGAAGACCGAGACCTCCTCCCCAGCATCGAAGCTCAGGTACGAAAGGGAGGTCTTGATGCGCTCCTCGAGCTCGCCGGCAGCCTTGTGCGTGAAGGTCAGTCCTAGGACCTCCGAAGGGGTTGTCTGCCCCGTCACGACGAGGTGTGCAATCCGCGCCGCCATGACGGCCGTCTTTCCCGACCCGGCCCCGGCGATCACCGAGAGAGGCGCCGGCGCATGCTCGATCGCCGCGCTCTGTTCCGCAGACGGCGTGAAACCACCGAGTGCAGCACGGATTGCCGGGTGCGCTCCCGACGAACTTGACCGGGCGTCCACGGAGCTCAACTGACCCTCAACTCCTCGCCCTGCGGCCACATGGGGCACAGTGGCTTGAAACTGCAGAAGCGACATTCTGCATCCGGGTTTGGGGCGAAGTCCTCTTCCTCGATGCCTCGGATCAGCTCCGCGATTCGCCCCTCGACAACATCGTCCCACCGGGTGCCGTCCTCGGCGTCCTTGGGGCGATTGATCGCAGCGCGTCGGATGCTGCCCTCCTTTTCGTGTCGCAGGTAGATGAGCTCAGCGATCTTGGGAGTCCCGAGCGCGCGCAGTTCGTCGCTTCGCATGCAGGCGAGGAAATAGGTCATGAGCTGCAGGTCGTCCTTCACTGCACTCTCGAACTTGTACGAGTTCGAGGTCTTATAGTCACACAGGCGAAGCCCGTTGCCGTGAACTTGATCAATGCGGTCGATCTTCCCGCGCACAAGCCAGTCGCCGATGTCGAATTCGAACCAGCTCTCGACCGCGATGGTGGTGTGCCCGTTGTTTGCTTCGAACTTGAGGTAGCGCTCGAGAATTGCCCGTACATCACGTCGCAACCAGGCCGACACCGCACCCGGCGGATACGCTTCCGGCCGCCACCGTCGCTCCGCCTCGGCTAGGAGTGCATCGAGGTCCCTGGGCAACTCACCCTTCTCGAGATCCTCGAGCAGCCCATGCACCAGGGATCCGTACGCCATCTGATAGGTCTGCACCGGGTCGAGTCCCAGCACCTGTCCCATCAGGTACTTGAGCGGGCAGTCTTCATAGGTGGCAAAGCGCGAGTAGGAGGTCTTCTTTTCAATGAGGGCGGGGGTGTCGTTGTGCGTCCACCGCCGGCCCCACCACCACCGCCGGGGATCGGCCTCTGGGAGCCGCGTGAGACCCCAGACAACCGCCAGGCGCTCGGCCGGGGAAGCCGCGCCGTATGCGACACGACGCCGCCACGAAATCTCGGCCTCGCGCGCCGAGTTGACGAGCTCGGGAACGTCCGCGTTCTGCTCCGGCAGCGCCGGCACGAGAAGCTTCAGGAAGCGCGATGGCTCTGCGCTCGAACGTTCCGAGCCCCCCGACCGCTGGCCGGTGAGAACCAGACGGCGGCCCCGGGACGTGGCAAGCTCGAACAGTCGCTGTTCTTCGGCAAGCGCGACCCGCTGCCGGTGCGCCTGAGACTTTGGGCCGTCCAGGAGATCGAGCTCGAGCAACAGCCCTCGCCGGGCGGGATCAGGCCAGGTGCCCTCGACGCACCCCGCCACCACGGTGAACTCGTATTCCCGGCCCTTGCTGGCATGGGCAGTGATGATCGATACCGCATCCTGAGCACGGTCGAGCCTGACCGACTCAGGGGCAAAATCCGCCGACAACAAAGTGTCGATGAAGTCGGCGAGGCGTGCGTCGGAGCCCTGCCGTTCCGTGAAGCGTCCCAGTGCGTCGGCCAGGGTCGTCAAGGAGTCCAACCGGCGGTCATCTTCCGCTTTGACCATCTCGGCAAACCAAGTGGCCGAGTCCCACAGCCTCCAGAAGCACTCATCGGGCGGCAACCCCGAGGCCCAGCCACACGCGTCGGCGACGAGGCTGCACACCGCTTGCAGCTTGTCCCGCAAAGACTCCGGAACATCGATGGCGCGGACGTCGGCGCACACCCGGTCCAAGCTCTCGCCGGCGAGGCGAGCGGCCCGCCTGAGCTGGACCAGCTCGTGAGCGGCGAAACCACCGAGCTCGGAGGTGAGAAGCTCCGGCCACAGCTCTTCGTGACCCTGGCGCCGACAAGCGATCGAGAAGAGAACCAGAATCGGCCTGACCACAGGATCTGAAGCGAGCCTGAGTGCCTCCCCGTCGACGCGGTGGGGCACCCCGGAGCGGTTGAGCTCGCGCCGCAGGGGCCCGAGCACGCTGCGGAGGTCGCGCACTATCACTGCCATCTCGCCCCAGGCAACCTGCGTCGCCCCTGCCGTCCGGAGCTCAGCAACTATGCCGCGCGCCTCCTCTGTGGGTTGAGAGTAGAGGAGGATCCGAGGCGGCTCGGAGCGGCGATAGTGCTGCTCCAGGACGACCTGCTGGGCAGGAAGCTGGCTCAGAACGCCAGGGTCGGCCCCCCGGAACGCCGAGACGGAGCCATCGGGATCTCCCGTTATCACCGCACTGCGCCCGTCCCCCGCCTCCGGCAACATGGTCTCGAGCAACGCCATCTGTGCGCGGTTGCCCTCCTCGAAGTCGTCCACGAGAACATGCGGATAGAGATTCTTGAGATCACCCTGGACCGACTCGTGCTCGCCGATCAACCGGCACGCCTCGGTCAGGACCCGGGCAAAATCGAAGCGGGGGCGCCCGTCGCCGAATGACCCGGGATCCTCGAGCCTCCTGAGGTAACGCTCGTAGAAGGACGCCAGCTCGAGCCAATCGTCCCTGCCTCGCCGGCCGGACAGGGCGTGGACGTCGCCGGGCGTCTGCAACCGCTCCTGCGCCCTCAGCAGGAAGTCCCGCACCTCACCCGCAAACGCCTTCGAGCTCAAGAGGGCCCCGTTGACGGGCCAAGCGGCCGGATCCTCCTCGCTCAGCAGGCGGATCACGAAGGCCCGTTGATCGAATGCGGTCAGAAGAACGGGTTCCTCCCCATAGCCCGCCAGCTCGTAACCGACCTCGGCCGTGATCCCCTGCTCGGAAGCAACCGGATAGACGCGTGTCAGGAGCGACCAGCACCAGCCGTGGAAGGTGAAGATGCTGGGGCCGGCGACAGAGGCACCGAGGCTGCGCACCAGGCGATTGCGGAGCCTCACTGCCGCCCTGCGATCGTGGACGAAGATCAATACGCCGGAAGGTTCCGCCCCATGCGCTTCCACGAGATGGGTTGCCCGGGTCACCAGAGCGGTGGTCTTGCCGCTGCCGGCAGCCCCGAGGGCCTTGAGCACCGGCCCTTCGAATTCGACCACCCTCCCCTGGGATTCGTCGAGCGTGAGGCCAGAGTCCGCGTTCATCTCTCCCCTATCGGTAGCTTCTGCCCTATCGGTAGCTTGAGACGAAACTACCGTCGGGGTGCGACGAAAAGAAGGCTCTACGCCACGCTCGAGGAATTAGGAGGGCGGCCGGCGCCGCTTTGCCGTCGTTAGGCTTTCCGCCGCGAATGCGGCCGCCCTGGCGGCGGCGTCTAACCCTACCTGGGCGGGCGAGGCCGAGCCTTGGCCGCCCCGTCCGGAGGCCCGTCTACGGTCCGCGCTGAAGAAGGCGAGCTGCCGGGCCGATGATGGCGTCAGGAGAGCCGAAAAAGCACTTCCAAATCCGACCCGCGCGGCTCCCCTTGGCACATACTCCACACCCCAGCTTGGGGAGGGGAGCATCTAGAGCCTGGAGGCTGCATGGAGGAAGCCGGATTGCCCGCGTGGGAGAGATCCATGATCGAGGACACCATTCTCGAGGCGGAAGGCCGGGCGCGCCTGGCCGAGGACAGAGCCAAGAGCCGGGCGCTCCAGCTCGCTCGCGAGCAGGGCTACCATCGGCTTGCGCTCGCCATCGATCGTCCCGGGGCTCCGGGGGTCAGCCCCGCACAGCTCAAGCTGTGGAGCACCGATCCCACGCTCTTCGATCAGGCGGGCTGACGCCCCGGCCCGCCTGCGCCGGGAGATAATGTCTCCCATGCCTCCGCTGCGCCGGCCGGTCCTGACGATCCTCCTGATGACCGGTGTGATTGGGTTCGCTGCGCCACCCGCTCGTGCCTTCGTCCCCTGTTCGCCGGGTGACCGGCCGTTCACCTCGCCCGTTGCCGGCTCTCCCTCCTCAGCAGGTGGCCTGCGCTGGAGCAAGAAGGTGGACAAGCTGCTTCGGGGCCGGCGAATGGGCGTGGCCCTTCGCGATGGGGGCGCGCCGCTGTATACGACGAAGGCGAAGGTCCACCGCACTCCTGCCTCCACCGAGAAGCTCCTGCTCTCCATGGCCCTGCTGGACCGCCTGGGCCCGAACGCCAGGTTGGCGACCTCCGCGTGGTCTCGCCGACCCCGCAACGGCGTGATCAGGGGCAATCTGTGGATCTCGGGGGAAGGCGATCCCTCGGTAACGGCCGGCGGATCCTACGGGGACGCCCTGAGCTTCCGTCCGACACGACTCGGGAGGTTGGCTCGTCGGGTCTCACAGGCCGGCGTCGACAGGATCTCCGGGCGTGTCAAGGGTGCCACAGGGCCATTCGACCGTACCTGGTACGCGCCCGGCTGGCGCCCCTATTTTCCCCAGCTCGAGGTTGCGCTGCCGACGGCTCTCACCTTCGAGGGGAACATCGCCCACGGGCGGCACACCTCGGAGCCCGAGCGCCTCGCCGCCCGGAAGCTGACCCGGCAGCTCGAGCGCCTGGGTGTGAAAGTGGGCGGCCGGCCGGGCGCCGGCAAACGCCCCGGGGGCCTCACCCCTCTCGCACGGCTGAGCTCCGTTCCCCTCGAGGTGTTGATGCGGTGGATGAACCGGCAATCCTCGAACTTCTTTGCGGAGGTCCTGGGCAAACGCCTGGGGCTCGAAGCGGCCGGCGCGCCGGGGACGATCGCCAAAGGCGCCCGCGCCATCGAGCAGATGGCCGCCGGTCAGGACGTGGGAGTGGTTGCGCACGATTCCTCCGGACTCTCCTACCGCAACCGGGTTTCGCCGTGGGGATTGGCCCGGCTGCTGGGGTGGGCAGAAGGGCAAAGTTGGGGGGCCCGGCTGCGCCACCTCCTACCCGGCCCGGGAGACGGGACGCTGGCGGGCCGTCTGAAGGGTGTGCGGGTGCGAGCCAAGACCGGCACTCTGAGAGACATCTCTGCGCTATCGGGATGGGTATGGCTGAGGCGGTCGCACTCCTGGGGAGAGTTCTCGATCCTGTCCCAGGGCATATCCAAGACCAAGGCGGTCGCCCTGGAAGATCGCATCGTGGGGATTCTGTCGCGTTCCGCCGTCTGACCCGCCCCGGGGCATAGAGAGGCCGTCGGCCGCGCAAGGCCGTCGGCCTCCGCCACCTCCCTGCGCGGGCC
>Ga0208612_1000672_pt1 | contig 14394 bp, 15 predicted proteins | sample AntDryMetagUQ889_FD_188089 | JGI IMG/M metagenome (GOLD analysis project Ga0208612, IMG submission 188089) | Polar desert microbial communities from Antarctic Dry Valleys - UQ889 (SPAdes) | ecosystem: Environmental > Terrestrial > Soil > Desert | place: Antarctic Dry Valleys | collected 2008-12-31 | reverse complement strand
TTTGGCGACTCGGCGGTGCCGAGCACCGGGTAGAGGTTCGGCACCGAGCGCACGCGCCATCCGGGCGAGTCCGCCTCGCCGCCGCCGGGGCGGTCCGCCCACACCTCGGGCGGCGTGCGGTCCTCGCGGCCCTCGCAGAAGGGGCAGCGCTCGGCCGCGTCGGGCGCAGAGGCGGCGACGGCCAAAGAGAAGGCGTCGGGGCGCTGGGCCCGGCCGGGGGCGAGGATGACCCGCAGCCCGGTGAGCTGATCGATGCGTATTTCGGGCGCGGTCAGCTCGGCGGGGACGGCTCGCCCGTCTCGGCGTCGCCGAGATCGCCGACGTCGGCCGGAGGTAGATCGTCCGGATCGAGCGGCGGGGGCATCTCGGCCGGGTCGACGGGCGGCGCGACCGAAGCGGTCGTCGCCGGTCCCGAGTTCGGGATGAACGCCTTCAGGAGATCGATCGGAAGCGGGAAGACGATCGTGGTGTTCTGGTTTACGCCCATCTCCAAGAGCGTCTGGAGGTAGCGGAGCTGGAGCGTCGCCGGGTTGCGGCTCATGATGTCGGCTGCCTGGCTCAGCTTTGCCGAGGCCTGGAACTCGCCGTCGGCGGCAATGACCTTGGCGCGCCGCTCGCGCTCAGCCTCGGCCTGGCGGGCGATCACGCGCTGCATCTCCTGCGGGATCTCCACGTCTTTCATCTCGACCGTCGTGACCTTCACGCCCCACGGCTCGGTCTGCTCGTCGATGATCTGCTGGAGCTCGACGTTCAGGCGCTCGCGCTCGGCCAGGAGCGAATCGAGCTCGGCCTTGCCGAGGACGGAGCGAAGCGTTGTCTGGGCGATCTGAGAGGTCGCCAAGAGGTAGTTCTCGACGTCCGTGATCGCCTTGTTCGGATCGACGACCCGGAAGTAGGCGACCGCGTTCACGCGCGCGGTCACGTTGTCTTTGGTGATGACCTCCTGCGGCGGGACGTTCAACGTGACCGTCCTGAGATCGACCCGCACCATCTGATCGATGAACGGGATGAGGAGGATGAGACCTGGTCCTTTTTGGGCGATCAGGCGGCCGAGGCGAAAGACGACGCCGCGCTCGTACTCACGGAGGATCCGCACCGCCGCGGCGACGATGATCAAAAGGAATACCCCGAGTATCGCGACCACTATTAGTGCTGCTGACAAGTCCGGTTCCTCCTATGTGGGTTCCGTGGGGTCTTCGTCGATGGGGCGGACCTTGAGCGTCAGACCCTCGACCTCTTCCACCTGTACCCTACCGCCGCTCGGGATCGCGTCGCCCTCCAGATCGTCCATAGGCTCGGCCCGCCAGAGCGCGCCCCGGACGAATACCTGGCCCACCGGGTCGAACGGCACGCGAACGACGCCCTCGGCTCCGATCATCTCCTCGTAGCCGGTATGGACCTGCCCGCGCTGCGCCTCCATCACCTTGCGGCTGACGAACACGATCGCGAGCCCGAAGAGGACCGCGATCGCGATGATCAAGGGCGCGGAGACGCCGAAGCCCTCGGAGTCCGTGTCGTACAGGAGTAGGCCCGAGAGCGCGAGCGCGATCACCCCCAGGATGCCCATGATCCCGCCGGTCGGAAGCTGGGTCTCGGCGATCAGGAGCCCAACGCCGAGCACAAGGAGCACGATCCCGGTCGCGGTGACGGGGAGCTGGGACGTGCCGAAGAGGCCGACCACGAACGAGACGAGGCCGGTCGCGCCAGGCAGGATCAGGCCGGGGCTGAAGATCTCGACCAGGATCCCGATGAGGCCTGCCAGGATCAGGAGGAACGCCACGTTCGGGTTCACGATGAACTGGAGGACGTCGTATTGGAACGGCATCTCGCGCTCTGAGAGAGCGAGGCCGTCCGTGTCGAGGGTCGTCTCCTTCGGGCCCTCCACGGCGAATTCGTCGAGCTGGGCGAGGAGGTCCTCGGTGTCGGAGGCGACGATGTCGATCAGCTCTTCGTCGAGCGCCTCGTCGGCCGTGACGTTGGTCGCGTCTCGGACCATCTCCTCGGCGAGGTCCGGGTTTCGCCCGTGCTCTTCGGCGAGCGCGCGCACGTAGGCTGCCGCGTCGTTCTCGATCTTGCGGCCGAGCACCTCGTCGATTTCGGCGCCGCTGATCGAGATCGGCGAGGCCGAGCCGATGTTGGTCTGGGGCGCCATCGCGGCGACGTCGGCCGCCTGCGTCACGAAGAGGCCGGCGGACGCAGCGCGCGCGCCGTCGGGCGAGACGTAGACGACGACGGGCATCGGCGCGGCGATGATGTCCTTGACGATCTCGCGCATCGAGGTGTCCAGCCCGCCCGGCGTGTCAAGCCGGATGATCACAAGCTCGTCGCCGTCCTCTTCTGCGTCCGCGAGGGCGCTGTCGATCCAGGCTTCGGTGGCGGGATCGATCGAGCCCGTGAGCTCGATCGAGACGGCCGTGCCCCCGGACTCCTGGGCGAACGAAGGAACGGCGAGCAAGAGCCCGGCGACGATCAGAACAAGCGCAACACGAATGCCCATAGAGCCAAGTATCCCTGCTCCTGCCCCCTCAGACCTGGGGAACTCCTGGATCTCCGAACAGCAGAAACCAGATGGTGCAGACGATTCCGACCAAGATCGTCGCGGTGATCACGATGTCCTCGATGGGGTGAGTGTTGGGGCCGGAGTACCGCTCGGCCGAGAGGCTGCGGTTCCAGCCGTGGCGGACGGGCTTACCCTCGTCATGGGTGACCACCGCTTTGAGCCAGGCGAGGAGGTAGGCCATCAAGGAGTAGGAGAGAATGATCCCGAGGAGCGCGACCCCGAGTCCCGAGAACGATGGTGCCGTTCCGCCCTGGAGCTGCGAGCCGACCCACACCCAGAGGTAGGGAACGCCAGCGCCGAAGAAGACGATCGCGACCAAGGCAAGCGGCCAGCGCACCACGGCCCAGGCTGTCTTTCTGACCGTGGCCATCAGTTCGCGTACCTCTCGATGTCTGCGGCCAGGTCTTCCTCCGAGGTATAGGGGCCGATCTTCGTGTAGGCGACCTCTCCGTCGGAGTCGATGAAGAGCGTCGTCGGAAACTCGCGCGCGATGTCATGGTCGCTCGCGATCTCCTGATCGGAGTCCAGGTAGCTCGGATAGGGAAGCGGGAACTCACGCAGGAAGGTCTCGCCGGTTTCAGGCCCGTCGTTGGAGAGCAGGCCGATGAAGGCGACCTCGTCACCCTGCTCGATTGCCTGAGATTGAAAGTCAGGGAACTCCTCTCGGCAGGGTCCGCACCACGATGCCCACTTGTTGACGACGACGGGAACGCCCGCCGCCTCAAGCTCGGCAAGGCGCGCGTCGAAGCCGTCGAGCCCCGAGTCGAGGATCGCGTTCGCATCGCCGCGGATCGAGGTGAGCTCCGGGACGCCATTCTTCACCGGCGCCTTCGCTTCGGACAGGCTGACCGCGGATTCCGGGTTGGCGCTCCCAGGATCGACCGTCTCGGCCTCGCCGCCGCCACATCCCGCCCCCACGGCAAGCGCGGCGACGCCGGCGCTCGACGCTGCGAAGATCCTGCACTTTTGGCCAATTGCCGTCATTCGACCCTTCGGGCTGGTACTTTTGGGGTGGATCCCGCAGCGGACCGCGGGGGCTCCGGCCAGGCAAAGAGGGGAAAGCCGCGCCGGCCGCCTTCATCGAGCTTACATCGCTCGCCACAGCGCTATGTGCGCTCAGGGGCGAGCCCCTTTCAAGAGAGCCTCACGATGGCAAACACCAGTGACGTGGCCGTAAGCACGGCCACAACTCCAACCGAATCAGAGCTCGAGCGAGCTCAGGACTTCACGCGGGAGCCCATCCTCCTGGAGGGCGAGACGCTCGAAGACCTGTTGCCGGGCACGGCCCGGCGGCTTGCCCTGGACGACGCCCTCGCCGAGATCGAGTCCGGCCACTCCGAGCCCTCGACCGATTGGCGCCGCCGCTACTCCCTGATGCTCGGCCTTGAGCGCGTCCTGGAGATGGATCCGCCCACACTCCTCGACGGCGCCGAGCTGAACGACCACCAGGTCGACGCGCTCTCGGGAACGCTGGCGGCACTCGTGGCCGAGATCGAGAAGAGCTCGGCGACCTCGAACGGAAACGGCAACGGGTCGAACGGCTCTGCCTCAGCGCCCGAGACCGAGATCGATGCCGAGACGTCTATCAACGGCCAAGCCGAGGGCGAGGAAGACCTGGAGGACGAGCTCGAGCCTGACGAGGAGCCCCAGGACTGGGCCGACGACGCCGTGGACGAGGACTCAGACGTCGTTGCCGAGGCGCCCGAGGACCCCGGCGCCTCGCGGCGTTTCTGGTTCGAGCACGCAACGGGCGCCGGCAAGACGGTCGCGGCGGTCGGCTTCGTCGAAGCGTCTCGCACCGGCGGCATCCTCATCCTCACCCACCGCCGGAACCTGGTCGACCAGTTCATCGGCGAGATCTCCGGGCGGGGCTACAAGGATCGCCTCTCGCCGCCGCTCCTCGGCAAGGACGACCATCCCTACGGGCCGGTCACCGTCGAGACCTACCAATGGTTCGTGCGGAACTCGAAGGACATCTCCGACGCCTACTCGATCGTGATCTGCGACGAGGCCCATACTGCGCTCGGCGAGAAGACCAGCGCCTGCATCCGCCAGATGGACGGTCCCGTCTTCATCGGCATGACGGCGACGGGCGCCCTGATCGCCCGCCATGTCGCCGACCTCTTCCCCACCCAGACTTCGCGCTTCGACCTCGCCCAGGCAGCCCGCCGCGGCGTCATCGCGCCGCTTCGCTGCATCCGCATCCCGCCGGGCCCCGGCGTGCGCTCGCTGGCCAAGGTTCCGCTTCGCCGTGGCGAGGTGGATCAGGACTTCGACCAGGAAGAGCTCGCAAAGCTCCTCGACCAAGGGCCCTTCAACGTTGCAATCGCCGACCTCTACCAATCGCGATTCAAGAAGGTCCCGGGCGTCCTCTACACCGCGGGCGTGAAGCACGCGACCAACGTCGCTTCTGCGATGCGAGACGTCGGGATCAACGCCCGGGCCGTCTCAGGCGAGACGCCCAAGCGCGAGCTGGCCGAGACCCTCGCCGCGTTCGAGCGCGGCGACGTCGACGTCCTCTGTAACGCCATGCTCTTGGCCGAGGGCTGGAACTCGCCGCGCGCGACGATCTGCATGCACCTGGCGCCCACCGCGTCGCGGCGGATCTATCAGCAGCGCGTGGGCCGCGTGACCCGCCGTGCACCCGGCAAGGAGGCGGGGCTCGTCATCGACCTCGTCCATCCAGCCACCACCTCCGATGAGGCGATCGTGACCCTCCATTCCCTGCTCGACCGCGACGTCTATCGCGGCGGCGCGATCGTCGTCGGCCCCGTCCGCCGCGGTCGCGGTCGCCGGGTGCGCGTCGAGCGGCGGATCGTGCCGGTCTCGGCCGATCCCGAACGCCGCGTCGCGGTCCTCGAGCGCGACCTCTGGCGGATCGCGGTCGAGAACCTGAACTACTCAGAGCAGCACGCTTGGGCTGCGCTCGCCGGCTCGAAGGTTACTTCCAACCAATGGCGCCGCGCCAAGGCGATGATCCAGCACGACGAGGCCAAGGAGCTTCGCCGCCGCTTCCTCTTGACCTGCGTCCAGCGCAACCGAAACCAGCAGCTCCGCCTGAAGGCTATGGGCGAGGTCGCCACGCTCAGAGATCCCGAGGCGTTCGACGACTGCGTCGACATCGTGACCACCTGGAGCCGCGAGGACCGCCGCGCCGGCGCGAAGCTTCTCCTCCAGGCCCTCGCTGAGCGGCGGATCGGCCGCCGCGATCAGGCACAGGCGTGGGTCTGGCGCCTCGCCGAGACCACGCGCGACCTTCACGAGCAGTACGCGGTCCAGCGCTGGCCCGAGACCAAGCGACTCCTCGGCCTCTTCGTCAACTCCTCGGGCCGGGCGCATGGGCGAAACGCACGCCGACTCGTCACCGCAGCCCGCCAGCAGGACCGGCGGCTCTCGGTGGCTTTGCTGGCCGCCGCCGTAGCGCACACGCCCGAGGCCGAAGAGGTCCTTCGCGGTGCCCGCATGCGCATGGCGCGAAAGCCCTCGGCCATCGCGCGAGAGCTGCTCCGAAACTTTCCGAAGCCTGGCTCGAGCCGGAGACGCCGCCGCAAGAAGGGCGGCGGTGGCGGCGACAAGCCGAAGCAGAACGGCGGCCCGGAGCGCGAGACGCTGGGAGCGGCCAAGGGCGAGGGCGCCGATGCCTCCGAGGGCGATCCCGATACTCACCGAGAGTGATATTCCGGGACATATAGGGCCGTCAGATCACTCTCGGAGTGGGCGGAGGGAGACTTCGCCGGCGCCGAGGCTGAGGCGCTCTCCACTATCGGCGACGACGACCAGGTTGCCGCGGGCGTCGATGCCATCGCAGACTCCCACCCCTTGGTTGCCCGAACCACCAGCTCCTTCCCAGGCCACCTCGCGGCCGTGCAGCGTGTCGCGGTCAGCGAAGGCCGCAATGACCTCCTCGGGCCCCGCTGCCGTCCACCTTCCAAGCGCCTCCCTGAGCGCAGCAAGCGCCTGCGCTGGTCCCACCCCGTGACCCAGCGACGTCGCGGGCCATCGCAGGTCGTCCGGGAACTCGTCGTCGGGAACCGAGAGGTTGAGCCCGACGCCGATCACGGCCCAGCCGGGCGGGCGGGCCTCGATCAGGACTCCCGCGAGCTTTCGCTCGCCGAGCCAGACGTCGTTTGGCCACTTCACCTGGCACTCGACCGGGGCCAGGGCCTCGGCCGCCTCGCAGACGGCGAGCGGCACGGCCAGCGGGAGGAGCGAATGGTGCGCCTCGAGCGGTCGCAGGATCGCAGAGCACAGAAGCGCCGAGCCGGCGGGCGCTGACCACCGGCGCCCGGTCCGCCCCCGGCCCGCGGTCTGCTCGCCGGCGACGACAATCGTCCCCGAGAGGGCGCCGCCGATCGCAAGCTCTCGCGCACGGTCGTTGGTGGAATCCGTCAGCCGGTGATGGACGGTCGGGCCGTCGAACGCCGCGGACGACTCGATGGGTAAGGCGCCGGCCCCAGTCAGGTCGAGACTCGCTCGCAGTCGCCCGCGACCTTGTCTGACTTGTCGGCCATGACCTTGTCGCGATCGGCGCCGCAATTCACCCGGTCCGTGCCGCCGCCCTTGACGAAGATCCTGCCCCCGCCCAGCCCGAAGAATCCGTTCGTCCACTGCACTCCGATCTCGATCTCCGAGAGCCCGGACGACTCGACCTCGTCGCCAGGCGCCATGTATCCCTTTGACAGGTCGAAGTAGACCGACGGCTGCACGGCGGTCGGATCTTCCACGAGCGCGATGAAGTCAGTGTTCGTGATCGTCGGCGACCCGCCCGAGCACGAGAGCTCGGCTCCCATTTGGTCGTTCGTGACCTCGACCTGATCGCCGTCTCTGCGGATCGCGACGACCTCTTCGAATCCAATCCCGAATCCCCACTTAGCCACGAGCCGCATCCTCGACCAATGCTCTCACAAGCCCGTCCGGGTCGTGCTGCTGGGCTTCCACGGCCACCTCGAGGCCGGCCTCCCGCGCCGTCTCGCTGGTGACCGGGCCGATCGAGACGACCCTGGCGCCGTCAGGCACCCGCCCGCCCGTGACCTCGAGGAAGTTCGTCACGGTCGAGGACGAGGTGAACGTCACGTAGTCGGCCTCCATCGCCGACTCGATCTCTTCTTCGGACGGCGTCTCTCGCACCGTCTCGTACAGCGCGACGACATCGACGTCGGCGCCCCGGTCGCGAAGCGCATCCGGCAGGACGTCTCGGGCCTCGGCTGCGCGGGCGACAAGGACCGGCTTGCCCTCGATCGGCACCTCGGCGAGTGCCTCCACCAGCGCCTCGGCGACGTAGCGCTCGGGAACGACGTCCGCGATCACGCCGCGCTCGCGGAGCGCCCTGGCGGTGCCGGGGCCGATCGCGGCGACCTGCGCCTGCGAGAGCGCGCGGGCGTCGCGGCCCGCTTCGCCCATCGCGTCAATAAGTAGCCGGGCGCCGTTTGGGCTGGTGACGCACACGAGGGCGTAGGAGTGAAGCGACTCGATCGCGGCGCGGACCTCGGCCGTGTCGATCTTGGGCTCGATTCGGATCGCCGGGAGCTCGACCACGTTGGCGCCGAGCGCCTCCAGCGTGCGCGCCATCCCGCTCGCCTGGGCCCGCGCGCGAGTGACGACGACACGCTTGCCATGAAGCGGGCGGCGCTCGAGCCAGCCGATCTCCTCGCGGCGTGCAGCCACCGGGCCGAAGAGGAGGATCGAGGGCGGGCGGAGCCCTTCGCGCTCGACCTCCTCGGCAAGTTCCTCGAGTGTCGCCACCGCGACGCGCTGTCCAGGCAGCGTGCCGCGCTCGATCGCGGCCGCGGGCTCGGCAGGATCGCGTCCGGCTTCGATCAGCCGCTGTGCGATCTCGGGAAGGTTCTTTACGCCCATGTAGAGGACAAGCGTCCCGGGGAAGCGGGCTAGCGCTTCCCAGTCGAGTGCCGTCTCGGGCTTCGCCGGATCCTCGTGGCCCGTGACGAAGGCAACGGCCGAAGCGTCGTCACGGTGGGTGACCGGGATGCCGGCGTATGCGGGCGCGGCGACGCCCGACGTCACACCCGGCACGACCTCGAACTCGACCCCGGCAGCGCGGCAGGCCTCCGCCTCCTCCCCTCCGCGGCCGAAGACGAACGGGTCGCCGCCCTTCAAGCGCACGACGCTCAGGCCGCGCTGCGCCCGCGCGATCAATTCTTCTGAGATCTGCTCCTGTGGCATCGCCGCGTCGCCGGGCGCCTTGCCGACGTAAACGAGCTCGGCGTCACCGCGTACGCCGTCGAGCGCTCCGTCCGGAATCAGGCGGTCGTAGAGAATCGAGTCCGCACTCGCGATGAGCTCGAGCGAGCGAGCCGTCATCAGGCCCCGGTCGCCCGGCCCGGCGCCAACGAGGTAGACCACGCCCCGCCGAGAGATGGAATTCCGTCGTATACCGACGGTATTTCTACTTTCGGCGCGATCCTTGCTCGCGCTCATGCCGCCTCCGCCTTCGCGCGCTCGAGGATCTCGCCCGCGCCGGCGCTCAACATGCGCTCTGCGAGCGCATGGCCCAGCGCAGCGGGCTGCTCTGGATCGCCGCGCAGCGCGTCGCGCACCCATTCCGAACCGTCGGGCAGGCCGGCGTACCCGGCGACGGCCAGCGTCCCGTCCAGATGGCGCGCGCACACTCCGAGCGGCGTCTCGCACGACGCGTCGAGCGCCGCGGTGGCGGCACGCTCAGTAGTGAACTCCACCAACGCGTCTTGGTCCGAGATCGCCGCTGCGGCCGATGCCGCCTCGGCATCACCCGCCTTGGCCTGGAGCGCCAGCGAGCCCTGGCCCGGAGCTGGGACCATCTCGTCCGCCCCGAAGCGAAACGCGATCTCGCCCTCGCGGCCAAGCCGCATGAGGCCGGCCGCAGCGAGGACGATGCCCTCGAGCTCACCCTCGGCGAGCTTGCGAAGCCGGGTGTCGACGTTGCCACGGATCTCGACCACCTCGAGGTCGGGCCGCACGGCCAATAGCTGCGAGCGACGCCGGAGGCTTGCGGTGCCGACGCGGGCGCCCTCGGGCAACTCGGCCAGGCTCGCCGCGGCGCCGACGAAGGCATCAGCAGGATCCTCTCGCGCTGGGACACCCACCAGCGCGAGGTCATCGGGCATGTCGCCGGGCAGGTCCTTGGCAGAGTGCACCCCGAGCTCGGCGCGACCCTCGCGAAGCGCTACCTCGACCGTGCGAACGAAGCGGGCCTTGTCGTCGACGCCGCCGTCGACGTTTGAGACGTGGATCAGCTCGCCGCCGCCGATCGCGTCGGCGACCGTCCCTGCCTGCGCGAGCGCCAGCGCGCTCGACCGGGTCGCGATCCTCACGTCGAAGACACCTTGCGGATCTAGCGACGTGCGCGCCGGCGCTCGTCGAGCTCCGTGACCTCGGCCTCGGCGGCTTCGAGCGGCTCGGCCCCAGGGTCGAGGCCGAAGAGCTCGCGCAGCGCATGAACGTGCCCGGCCACCCCATCGGCGGCCGAGCGCTTGAGGCGAAGGGTCGGCTCGTGGAGGATCCGCCGCGCAATCGCGCCCGCCATCGCGTGCATCCGCTTGCGATCGGCGTCGGAGAGGGTCTCCCAGCGGTTCTCGTTCTCGGCGAGGGTGCGCGCGACGATCTCATCGGCAAGCCCGCGGAGGGCCGTTACGGTCGGCGTGACTTCCTGCGCTGTCAGCCATTCCTGGAACTGGGCAAGCTCCGATCGAAGGATCGTCTCGGCCCTCGCGGCCTCGCCCATGCGAGAGCTGGTGTTGCGCTCGACCAGGGACTGAAGGTCGTCCATGTCGTGAACCGTCACCCCGGGCAGTTCGCGGCAGGGGGGCGAGATGTCGCGCGGGACCGCGAGGTCGATTAGGAGCAGCGGCCGCCCGCCGCGCTCGGTCATCACCTCTGACAAGGCGTCCCGCTCGATCACGTTGTGTGGAGAGCTGGTGGACGAGACGACGATGTCGGCGGCGGCAAGCAGCGACGGCAGTTCCTCAAAGCGGACCGCCCGCCCGCCGAAGCGCTGGGCGATCCCGATCGCCCTGTCGTAGTGGCGATTGGCGATAAAGACGGCATCGACACCGCGTGCCGCGAGAGCACGCGCTGTGAGCTCGGCCGTCTCGCCCGCGCCGACTACGAGCACAGAGCGCTCCTCGAGGTCTCCGAGCGTTCGCTGCGCAAGCTCGACGGCGACCTGGGGCACTGACAGGGCACGCTCGGACAGGGCAGTCTCAGAGCGGGCGCGCTTGCCGGCGGCGAGGGCGCCGCGGAAGAGGCGGTTGAGAACCGGCCCGGTCGCATCCTCGACCAGCGCGAGCTCGTACGCGCGCTTTACCTGCCCCTGGATCTCGGTCTCGCCGACGATCATGGACTCGAGGCCGGAGGTGACCCGGAAGAGGTGTGATGCGGCACTGGCGCCGCGGAAGGAATAGAGGTGGGAAACGAGCTCGGTGGGCCGGATGTCTGCCTCCCGGGCGAGCACGGTGAGCGCCTGAGACTCGGCGTTCACGGCGTCGGAGGCGAACATGTAGAGCTCGGTGCGGTTGCAGGTCGAGATCGCGGCGGCCTCGGAGATCTCGCCGGAGGTGACGAGCTCGCCCAGGACGCCGACTGCCCGGCCCTCGGTCAGCGCAAGGCGCTCGCGCAACTCGAGCGGTGCCGTCTTGTGGGAAACGCCAAGAACCAAGACCTCAGCCATCGGTGCGGGCCTCCTTGCTCGTCTCGGCAATGTCGGCCAGCTCGGTCAGGTCCGAGCGCATGCGCTCGAGCTTCGCGGCCATGATCGCCACGTAGATCAGGATCAGGACTAGGAAGACCACGTAGGCGCCCGCGACGTACTTCCCCGCCTCGTCGATCGGCAGCGCGGGCATTAGGCGGTCTGGTCAGCGGGCACGGCCGGGGCGATGCGCGAAGCCGATGCGGCCGGCGCCTCCGAGTCGAGCGCCCTGCGAAGGCGTGAGATCTGTGCCGAGGTCATCTTCGCCGCCAGCTCGAAGCGGACCAGGGTCACGAAGAGGAGCGCCATCCCCGCGAGCGAGACGAAGAACGTGAGCATCATCTCGGGCGGCAAGCCGCCGTCAGCCGTCGCGAACACGCGTGGGTGAACGAGCGATTCGGCCAGCCGCACGGCGATGAAGTTCAGCGGCACGAACGCGCCGGCCGTGATCGCGAAGACCGACGCGTAGCGGGCTTGGCGCTCGCGGTCCTCGATCGAATAGCGAAGCGGGTAGTAGGTCGCATACAAAAGGAAGACGATCAGGAACGAGACCAGGGTCGGCTCCTCCCAGACCCACCACTTGCCCCACGCGGCACGCGCCCAGATCGAGCCGGTCAGAAGCGCAGCGGTGCCGAAGATGACGCCCATGTGGATCGAGACGTAGGAGCGGACGTCGTGGATCGGATCGCCCGTTCGGAGGTGGCGGATCGAGTGGAACGCCGCGACGATGAATCCGATCAGCGCGCAGATCGCGATCGGCACGTGGACGTAGAAGATCTTCTGGATGAAGCCCTGGTCCGCGTCGTTCGGCGCGTAGAAGAACACCAGCGCGAAGGCGAGGCCCAGAACGGCCACCGTGGCGAACGCCATGACTCTGAGGCTGGGCATATTGATCGACATATCTAGTCCTCGAGCACGAATTCGTAGGTCGCATAGCCAACGAGGACGAACAACAGATCGTAGAGCGCCATGGTCAGGACCCACGTGCCGACACCGTCGTATGAAGGACCTCCCGCAGCCAGAAGCGGCTCTGTGGCGCCCGCCGCCGCGATCATCAGCGGGATCAAGAGCGGCAGGAGGACGAGGGGCGTCAGCAGATCGCGCGCCCGCGAGTTGGCCCCCATCGTCGAGATGACGGCTCCGGTCGCCGCCAGGCCCATGTCGAGCAGGAGCATGATCCCGGCGAGCGGCAGGAGCCCTGACGCGTCGTCCAAGAAGAAGCCCGCGAACACGGGCAGCGCGATCACCTCGAGGATCGCCAGATAGAAGAAGAGGGCAAGGACCTTGGCGAAGAACAGCGCCGTTCCGTCGATCGGCGCGAGCCGGATGGCATCGAAGCCCCCCTCGTCCCGTTCGGCGACGAAGAGGCGGTTTATCGCAAGGAGCGCCGCGAAGAGCACCGTGACGAGGAGCACTCCCGCCGCAAGGCTTCCCTCCAGGGAGGTGCGGTCGAGGCCGAAGCGGAAGATGACAAAGGTCGTCACACAGAAGAGCCCCATCGCGGGCAGCGACTGAAGCGTGCGGAGCTCGATCCGCAGGTCCTTGACCAGGATCACTCGGATCGCGCTCATCGCGGGCGCTCCGCGTAGATGGTGCGCGCGTCGGCGGGCTCAAGCCCGCTCGCCGGCCCCTCGTACGCGACGGCGCCGTTCGCTCGGAGCGCGAGCGCGCGGTCCGCGTCGGCAAGCCCGCCCTCGACGTCGTGCGTGACGACTACGCGGGTCGCGCCCGATGCTCGCCCGATCAGGGGCTCCACAGTGCCATAGCCCGCGGGGTCCAGGTGCGCGCGGGGCTCATCGAGGAGGAGCAGCTCCGGCTCGTGGAGCACACATCGGCAGACCGCGGCGCGCTGGGCCTGGCCCGCGGACAGGGTGCGGACAAGCTGCCCCGTCCTCCGCTCGAGCCCGACCTGCGATAGCAACGAGGTGATCCGCGACTCGGCGTCCTCGACCGCGTGGAGCTGCGCGTGGAAGTGGAGCGCCTCCCGCAACGTGAGGTCGGCGTAAAGAAGCGCGTCATGACCCAGATAGCCGATCCGCCCGCGTGCCTTCCATGCCTGCTTCGGCAGCTCGGCACCCAGCACGTTGAGGTCCCCCGAGGTTGGGCGAAGGAGCGTGGCGAGCATGCGAAGGAGCGTGGACTTGCCGGCGCCGTTCGGCCCGAGCACCACGAGCGTCTCGCCCGTCGGGAGCTCGAAGGAGAGATCGCGAATGACAGGTTCCTCGCCGTAGTCCCGGCGAAGCGAGCGTGCGGCGACCACGGGCTCAGTAACGAGGGACCTCTTGCTCGTACTAATAGATGTGGTGGCTTGGATATTGGCGCTCATAGCAGCTCTTGGATCGGGGCCGGACATGACCTCGCGGGATCATCGCGCTCCCGAGCGGGCTCAGGTCGAGTATCGCGACTCGGTGGCGGTCGGCTTGCCCGAGGCGGGCTCGCTCGTCCGCGGCGTGCGCATGCCGCGCGAAGGCCGCGCGTTCTTTACCTGGGACCCGATCCTGCGCCAAAAGCCAAACCGCACTTGGCGGCGCTGGGGCACCGACGACCTGGTCAGGACGACGCTCAGGGTCTTTCGCGACTTCGCCACGGACCACCCCAAGGCGCCGCGTGTAGGCGTGGGCGACCTCTCCCTGAAGGAGGGTGGCGACTTCGGCCCGGAGGTGAGCGGCGGGATCGGCCACGGGTCCCACCAGAATGGGCTCGACGTGGACGTGTACTACCCACTCGACTCGGGCACCGAACGTGCGCCCCTGACGATTGATGAGGTCGACGTTGAACTGGCCCAAGACCTCGTCGACCGGTTCGTCGCGGCGGGCGCCGTCAAGGTCTTCGTCGGCCCGAATCTGCCGCTGACCGGGCCGCCGGGAGTAGTGGTGCCGCTGGTCAACCACGACAACCACCTGCACGCGCGCTTCGCGTTCTAGCGCCTAGCGCCCCTTGCGAAGGATCTTCGCGCCGACTTTCGCGAGCGGCACGATGCCTTCGCGAAGCGCCTTGGCCCGCTCGCCCGGCTTCGATCCGTAGAGGAGCCGCGTCGACGAGCGGAGCGCGTCGCCAAGGGTCGAGTCATACGGCTGCCACCAAAAATCGCGGGTGAGCCCCGGTTCCCACGCGACGTGCTTGATGTTCACGCATTCATAAAAGCCGAACTTCG
>Ga0208612_1000671_pt1 | contig 14406 bp, 15 predicted proteins | sample AntDryMetagUQ889_FD_188089 | JGI IMG/M metagenome (GOLD analysis project Ga0208612, IMG submission 188089) | Polar desert microbial communities from Antarctic Dry Valleys - UQ889 (SPAdes) | ecosystem: Environmental > Terrestrial > Soil > Desert | place: Antarctic Dry Valleys | collected 2008-12-31 | reverse complement strand
CGAGACCCGCAACCAGACCGCAACGCCCTTCACGTGGACCTACGCCGGGAAGGTCCTCGCCGCATGATCACCCCAGAACTTACAGGATGAACCACTAGGGCCTCGGATCAGCACCACCCCCGACCGGCTCGGCCCGCCGACCTCGTAGCGCGATCGGGCGGCCGACCAGGTTCCCTGCTCCCCGAACGCACGCCAGACGTACCCTCGTTACGCCTTTGCGACAACTCTCCCAAAGAGCAGCCTCGATGCCTCGAGCGCTCCCATGCGCGCCGACCGCCTTTGTACTCTCGAGCGTCCAGCCTCCACAACATCCCCAGCCAGACAAAGGAGCTCTTCCATGGCAGCCACAAACATCAACCGGGTAGTCCTCACGGGCAACCTCACGCGCGACCCCGAGCTGCGCTCCACGCCGAGCGGTACTCCGGTCTGCTCCCTGCGCGTTGCGTGCAACACCCGCCGCAAGGACCCGTCGGGCGAGTGGGTCGACAAGCCCAACTACTTCGATGTCACGGTCTGGGGCGCCCAGGGCGAGAATTGCGCGAACTACCTTTCGAAGGGCCGCCCGGTCGCGGTCGACGGACGCCTCGAGTGGCGCGAGTGGGAGGCTAACGACGGTTCTGGCAAGCGCCAAGCGGTCGACATCGTCGCCGACTCCGTGCAGTTCCTGGGCTCACGCGACAGCGGCGAGAACGGCTCGCGGTTCACGCCTCAGAGCGACGTTCCGGCGGACACCGCAGACTTCCAGCCGGCGCCGGCCGGTGGCGGCGGCTCCGACGAGGACATTCCCTTCTAGTTCGTTCGGGAATCGGCGAGTGGCTAGGAGTGGCTGGCAAGTCCGGTGAACCTAGACGCCAAGCCATCGGCGAGCTCCGTTGGATGACGCCAGGCGCGAGCGGGGGCGAAGTCGCGTTCACTGGTCGACTTGACCGTTATATACGCGGTCAAGTCGACCCGGCCGGGCAGGCGGGCAGGGTCCTCGAACCGGGCCGGCGCATGAGCCAGGCGTTACCATTGCCCGCTCGATCCGGGCCACCCAGCACGCCCGAGCCAAGAGCGAGGACCTTCCATGGCCCAGGCCATTCTGCTTCAGCCAGTCGAGACGTTGGGGGACCGTGGGGACGTCATCGACGTCTCCGACGGTTACCTGCGCAACTACCTGGGCCCGCGCAAGCTGGCCCAGGCGGCCACCCCCGCCTCGATCGCCGAGGCGCAGCGCCGCCACGAGGCGGCCGAGCGGGCCGCGGCCGAGCAGGTCCGGCGTGCGGAGGAGAATGCCGCGCTCTTGCGCAAGACCGTCCTCACCATCTCTCATCAGGCGGGCGACGACGGTCGGCTGTTCGGCTCAGTCACCCCGCAGGACGTTGCCGACGCCGTTCGCCAGGCCCGCGGCATCAAGCTGGACAGGCGCCGCGTGCTGCTCACCGAACCGATCAAGTCCACCGGGACCCACATGGTCACCGTGGAGATCTCCGATGGCGTCAGCGCCGAGGTCAAGACCATCGTTACCGCGGAGTAAATAGGCCAGCTTCGCTCCCTGGCCGGAATGCCCGGTGGCTCTGATGGCCATTGCGGCTCCGAAGGCAAACGGGGCCGGGGTCCCGCCCCAGAACGACGAGGCGGAGGTCGCCGTCCTCGGCACGATCCTGCTCACCGAGCAGGCACTCGACCAGATCCTCGTCGACCTCAAGCTGTCCGCCGAGGACTTCTACCGCCCGCGCCATCAGCTCATCTTTCGCGCGATGCTCCGACTCAAGGAGAAAGCCGAGCCGGAGGCCGTGGACGCGATCACGGTCTGCGACGACCTCGGGCGGAGCGGTCAGCTCGAGGAAGCCGGCGGGGCCGCCTATGTCCACGCCCTGCCGACGATGGTTCCCGCGGCCGGCGCCGCACGCGACTACGCCCGCATCGTGCGCGAGCACTCGATGCTGCGCCGGCTGCTCGGTGCGGCGCGCGAGATCCAGGAGAAGGTCGCGACCCAGGCCGGCGATCCGCGCGCCCTGATCGAGCAGGCCGAGCAGGCCGTCTTCCGGGCTGGCCACGGCGACGAGTCGAGTCAGCTGCGATCGATCGAGGAGGTCCTGCACGAGGAGCTCGACAAGCTCGAGCGGCTCTCCAAGGAGGGCCAATCGCTGACCGGCACGCCGTCCGGGTTCAAGGACCTCGACGAGCTCACCGGCGGCTTCCAGCCTGGCAACCTGATCGTGCTCGCGGCGAGACCGGCGATGGGCAAGAGCGCGCTGGCCGCCAACATCGCCGAGAACGCGGCGGTCGACCACGGCAAGGCGGTTGCCCTCTTCTCGCTCGAGATGTCCGAGGGCGAGCTGGCCCAGCGCTTCATCGCCTCGCGCGGGAAGATCAACGGCGAGTCCCTGCGCAAGGGCCGCGTCAAGGCCGAGCAGTGGCCGAAGGTGCTGCAGGCAACCGAGAAGCTCACCAAGGCGCCGCTCTTCATCGACGACTCCAGTGACATCGGCGTGCTCGAGCTGCGCGCAAAGGCCCGGCGGCTGAACCAACGCCATCCTCTCGGTCTGCTGATCGTCGACTACCTGCAGCTGATGCGGGTCGAGGATCCCCGCGACGGTCGCGTCGAGCAGGTCGGCAAGATCAGCCGCGGGCTCAAGATCCTCGCACGGGAGCTCCACATCCCGGTGATCGCGATCTCGCAGCTCTCTCGCGCCGTCGAGGCGCGGCCGGACAAGCGGCCGCTGATGTCGGACCTGCGGGAGAGCGGGAACATCGAGCAGGACTCGGACCTGGTGATGTTCGTCTACAGGGACGAGTACTACAACGACGACAGCGAAGACCAGGGCGTCGCCGAGATCATCATCGGCAAGCACCGAAACGGCCCGGTCGGAAAGGTCAGGCTCAGCTTCCTCGACCGCTACCCGAAGTTCATGAGCATGGCGCCCGAACGGGTGGCGGCCGGAGGAGCCCTGGGGGGCCCGTGAGGCTGTGCGGGAGGCTGAGCTCCTCCGCCTGAGCGCGGCTCCTACACTCGTCGGGCATGCCGGGTCTGGTCATAGTCGGCGCCCAGTGGGGCGACGAGGGCAAGGGAAAGGTCGTCGACCTGATCGCTGAGCACGCCGACGCGGTCATCCGCTTCCAGGGCGGTAACAACGCCGGTCACACGATCGTGCGTGGCGACGAAACCTACAAGTTCCACCTCATCCCCTCGGGGATCCTCTACAAGGGCAAGTTGTGCGTGGTCGGCAACGGCGTGGTGCTGGACCCGCGCGTGCTCAACGAGGAGATCGACGGACTGCGAAAGCGGGGCACGGACCTCAGCGGCCTGCGGATCTCCGCCAACGCCCACCTGATCATGCCCTACCACCTGCTGCTCGACCACGCGGGCGAGGCCAGGCTCGGCAAGCGCGAGATCGGGACCACCAAGCGTGGTATCGGGCCCTGCTATGCCGACAAGGCGGCGCGCCTCGGGATCCGCGTCCAGGACCTTCTCGACGAGAAGATCCTCAAGCAGAAGATCACCGCTGCGCTCGAGCCCAAGCGCCAGACCCTGCGTGAGTTCGCCAAGGACCCACGGCTCGACCTGCACACGATGACGGAGGACTACCTCGCGTTCGGCCACCGCCTCGAGCCCTACATCGCCGACACTCCACCGATTGCGTGGCGAGCGCTCGACGATGGCCGGCTGGTCGTCTTCGAAGGCGCCCAGGGCACGCTGCTCGACATCGACCACGGCACGTATCCCTTCGTGACCTCCTCGAATCCGGTGGCCGGGGCTGCGTGCGTCGGCGCCGGCGTGGGGCCCAACGCGATCGACGACGCCTGGGGGGTCTCCAAGGCCTACTGCACGCGCGTGGGCGCCGGGCCCTTCCCCACCGAGCTGCACGACGAGACCGGCGCCCGCATCCAGGGGGCGGGGGGCGAGTTCGGCACCACGACCGGCCGTCCCCGCCGCTGTGGCTGGCTAGATCTCGTGGCGCTGCGCTACGCGGTGCGGGTCAACGGCCTCACCGGCGTGGTGATCACCAAGCTCGACGTGCTTACAGGCATCGACCCACTGCGGGCGGCGACCCGCTACACCGGGCCCGAGGGCGCGAGCTTCGACGACTTTCCCTACCACCAGTCCGTCCTCCACCGTGCGCGGGGGGCGCTCGTCGAGCTTCCCGGCTGGGAGGACGACATCACCGGGGCGCGCCGGTTGGTGGACCTGCCGCCTGCCGCGCAAGGCTACCTGAGCTTCGTAGAAGAGCAGCTCGGCGTGCCGATCGTGATGGTCAGCGTGGGCCCGGGACGCGACCAGATCATCTGGACCGATGCGGCAGAGCGGGTGAGGTCCGCGCCGGCCTGAGCCGCGTCGCTTCAAGCCTGCACGACATGGCTCGAAGCCGCCATGTCGTGCAGAGCGCGGTTCTGGTCGTCCCAGAGCGGCCAAAAGAAGTTCAAGAACCACGGGATCAGGGGGATGATCGACGAGGCGATGCCGACCGCGAGATTCTTCAGAACGACCTCACGAAGCGCAGCGGAGCCGAAGGTGTAGGGCTGGCTGTCGTCTCTGACCGCGCGGATCCCGAGTAGCTGCTTGCCCCAGGTCTGGCCGTTGTTCGCGCCTTGCCGCTTCATCAGCAGCGGGGCGTAAATGAAGGAGATGACGGCAATGACCAGGAAGGTCAGTATGAGGCCGCCCACGAAGGCTATTACGCCAGCGTCGCTGTTGCCCTCGCTGCTTGCCAGGACGCCCGCCCCGAGGACTGCAAGCACGATCAACGCCGGGACGACGACGATCAGGCCGTCGATGATCCACGCGCCGAGTCGGGCGCCCCAGCCGGCCAGCGGGGCCTGCGACTGGACGCCGGGACGGTATGCAGGCGGCTGCTGCCACCCGCCCGGCGGCACCGGACCGGTGTAGCCCGGCGACTGTGGCCCGCCGTAGCCGGGAGGCTGCGACCCCTGAGGAGACTGCGGGCCGAGAGAGGATCCCGGGATCGAGCCTCCGGGCAAGGCGCCGGGGCCCGGCGACTGCGGGCCGGGCGACTGCGGGCCCGAGGGCTGCGGCTCCGGCGCTGGGCTCGACCACGGAGCCCGCGGCGCCGCGGGCGGCGGCCCGTCGGATCCGTCTCCGGGCGCGGGACTCTGCGGGCCTGAGCCTGACTCCATCATGCCACTGTAGAACATCCCCCCAGGCGAGAGCGACCTGCCCCGGTGGCGGCAGGTCAGCTTCTTGACTCGAGCACGACCCGCTCACCGCGGCGCAGGAAGCGGGTGCCTAGCACCAAGGCGGCGAGCAGCGCTGTGACGACCAGCGTGATCTGCACGCTCACGATGCCCTCCTCAGACCAGTAGACGTCGTCGAGCTCGAGCAGGAGAGCCGACTCGTCCATCGTGAGTCCCATGCCCGCGCCAAAGGGGATCGCCAGCCAGGCTTCGAGGTCCTCGTCGTGGGTGACGATCGACGCCGCTCCCGACACGAACGCGAGCGCGATGCCGGGCACGAAGTGGTGGATGTGCCGACGGCCGAGCTTCAGGGTGCGAAACGGCCCAACGCTGGAGCGCCGCCGCAGCAGGGTCGTGATCCCGCGCGCCAGCACGAAGGCCGTCACGAATGAGGCGAGCAGGTTGAAGGTCGCCTTCTCCCGCGGGGGGACCTCGCGGTAGCCCTGCCGCGCCACCTCCGCCGTCTCGACCACCGCCTCGGCCGCCGCCCCGAGCGGGTCCTCCGCCTCGACCAGTGCCGGCGCCGACCCGCGCCGCCAAACCCTTGCGATCTCCATGAGCACCGCCCCCCCGGTGCTCCCCAGCGCCAGCAGGGCGAGCCCAAGGGTACGCCGGTCGCTCAGCAGGCTCGCCGAGCGCTCGCGCCGGCGCCGCCACCTCACGCGAAGCGCTCCAGGAGATCCTCGGGGGGTACCTCGCGCACCTGGCGCGCCGGCACCCCCATCACGACGGCGCGAGCCGGCACATCGCGCACCACCACGGCGCCCGCGGCCACGAAGGCCTCCTCCCCGACCTCCACGCCGGGGACGAGCACCGCGCCGCCACCCACCCGGCAGGCGCGCCGCAGCGTGGCTCCGCGCAGCTGGTGCCCGGGCTCGTGGCGGGCCATCGTGTGGTCGTTGGTGAGCACGACGCCGGGGGCAACGAACACGTCGTCCTCGACGGTCGAATGGGCGGTGATGTAGCAGTTGGTCTGGATCCGCACCCGCGCGCCGATCGTGACGTCGTTGTCCACGGCCGAGCCGCGCCCGACCACCGTGCCCTCGCCCACCGCGGCGCGCTCGCGCACATGGGACTGGTCGCCGATCACCGCACCGCTTCCGATCCAGGCCCCCGCGACGACCACGGCTCCGGCGCAGATGGTAGCCCCAGCGCCGATCTCCGCCGGCCCCAGCGTGCCGCGCGGCGCTGTCGAGCGCGGGCCGAGAGCGAGCGGCTTGCCCACGACCGCAGCGTCCTGGATCGCGACCTCGCCCGCGATCACGGTGCCCTCGTGGATCACGACGTTGCCTCCGAGCTCCACGCTCGGAGGCAGCACCACCCCGTCCCCCAGCAGCAAACCGGGCGCCCGGTCAGACGGCCTCAGCATGAGGGCGCCCGGTCAGACGGCCTCAGCACGGGGCTTCCTGGTAGACGGCCTGAGCACGTTGCTCTCCGCCCAGACGCGGGAAGCCCGTCGGTGGCGGGTCAGGCGGTGAGAGCACGCCGGCTTCCCTCCAGCGACGCTTGCAGCGCCTCCAGCACGCGCACCACCCGCAGTCCGCTGTCCCCGTCCGAGCGTGGGGCGCGTCCCGCACGCACGCAGTCCACGAAGTGCTGGCACTCGATGCGCAGCGGCTCGTCGTTGGCCACGCGCGGGCTCATGATGTCCCCGGAGCGGGCGATGTACTCGCCGTAGGAGGAGAAGTCCTCGTCGAAGCCCTTGTCGTAGATGGTGAGCTTGCGTTCGAGCTCCATGTCGTCGAAGGTCGCCATCTTGCGCGAGCCGACCACCGTGAAGCGCCGCTCCTTGTGCGGGTCGAGCCAGGATAGGTGCAGGTGCGCGGCGAGGCCCGACGGAAAGCGCAGGTAGCAGAAGACGACATCCTCGACCTCGGGCCGCATGTACGCCTCCCCGACCGCGGTGCACTCGTAGGGCTCCTCCCCGGCCAGGCGCAGCAGCACCGAGACGTCGTGAGCGCCGAGGCTCCAAAGGGCGTTCTCCTCGGCCCGCAGCTTGCCGAGGTTCAAGCGGTTCCCGTAGAGGTAGTGGATGTCACCCAGCTCGCCGCTCGCTGCGAGCCCCCTGAGCATCTCGAGCCCAGGGTGGTACTCGAGCAGGTGCCCCACCATCAGCACCCGCCCCGCCTCGCGCGCGGCGTCCACCACCCGCTCGGCGTCGACCGTCGACTGTGCGAGCGGCTTCTCGACGAAGCAGTGCTTGCCCGCCCTGAGCACGCGCTCGGCGAGTGCGGCGTGGGTCGACACCGGCGTGGCCACGACTACGGCGTCTAGGCGGCGATCGGCGAGTAGCTCGTCCACCCCGGCGGCGGTGCGCGCATCCGGAAAGGATCGCGCCATCCGAATCCGGGCCTCCTCCGCGCGGTCGCAGATCCATGCGAGCTCGGAGTCGGGAAGGCGGTCGAAGTTGCGCGCCAGGTTCGGGCCCCAGTAGCCGAGCCCGACCACGCCGATCCGCACCGGCGCGGCGCCCGTCATAGGCCCACCGGGCTGGCGGCGCGCGTCATTGGCGAGGAGTGTAGGTGTCGAGGACCTCGCCGATCCGCTCCGCGGCGCGCCCGCCGCCGTACAGCTCGGGGCGCTCGCCGCCCGGGCTCGGCCGCTCGAGCGCGGCGAGCGCGGCGCTGCGGTCAAGCCCCACGAGCGTGTTCCAGCCGGCGTCCACCGTCTCCGCCCACTCGGTGCTCTCGCGCAGGGTCACGCAGGGCACACCGAGCAGGTAGGCCTCCTTCTGCACCCCACCCGAGTCGGTGAGCACGGCGCGTGCGTGCATGGCGAGCTTCATGAAGTCGAGATAGCCGAGCGGGGGCAGGAGCCGCAGCCCCGGGGCCGCCTCGAGGCGGCCACGCAGCCCGGCCGCCTCGAGGCGCGCGCCGGTGCGCGGATGTAGCGGCAGGACGCAGGGCCGTGGCAGGTCCTCGAGCAGCTTCACGAGGTGCTCGAGGCGGGCCGGATCGTCGACATTCCCCGCGCGGTGGGCGGTAGCGAGCAGATACCCACCGGGCACGAGTCCGAGGTCGCCAAGCGCCGTCGAGCGCTGCTCGGCCAGTGCTCGAAAGGCGAGTGAGACATCCGCCATCACGTCCCCCACGAGGTGAGCCTCGCCAGCCGCCGACTCGCGGCGGAGGTTGGCGAGGGCCGTCTCGGTCGAGCACAGCAGCAGATCGCTCGCGTGGTCGCAGAGCACGCGGTTGAGCTCCTCGGGCATCGAGCGGTCAAACGAGCGCATGCCCGCCTCGACGTGGCCGAGCGCCACTGCTGCCTGGGCTGCCGCGAGGGCACCCGCCAGCGTCGAGTTGGTGTCGCCGTAGACGAGCACGAGGTCGGGGTGAACCTCGGCTAGCACACCCTCCAGCAAGGCGAGTATCCGAGCCGTCTGCTGGGTGTTGGAGCCGCCTCCCGCCCCAAGCTGGCGATCCGGCGCCGGGATGCCCAGCTCCTCGAAAAACACGCGCGACAGCTCCTCGTCGTAGTGCTGGCCGGTGTGGACGATCAGCTCCTCGTGGCGCTGGCGCAGGACGCGTGAGACGGCCGCGGCTTTGACGAACTGCGGGCGGTTGCCGATCACGGTCAGGATGCGCACGGATACGATCCCGCGGTCGATGCTCGGAGCGGGGATTGTCAAGACGCTAGTGGCCGCGGCGGTCGAGGCCGTCGAAGTCGCGCGCGAGGCGGTCGCCCACGCCGGGTGGTACCTGCGCTACCAGGTGAACGGCACCACCCGCGAGGACGACGAAACGCCGGGCCGCGAGCGCTCGAAGGCGCTCTAGCGGATCGCCTCGCGCGACGCGGCCCCCTCAGCTCAGACCGAGCAGCTCCTCCACTCGGGCGCGGAAGGCGGCGCCAGTCGCGAGCGTGACCTCACCGATCTTAGGGAGCTCGTGGTCCTCGATCGCCGCGACCGACTGGACCTCGCGCGCGGTCGAGGCCAGGAAGGCCTCGCGGGCCTCCGCCAGCTCCTCAGCCGTGACCGAGCGCTCCTCCACGTCGACGAGCGCCATGACGTGCGCGCGCGTGATCGAGGCGAGGATGTGCTCGTCGAGCGGGGGCGTGCAAAGCCTCCCCTTGGGGTCGACCCAGAAGAACGAGGAGGTCGGGCCCTCGAGCACTCGGCCGTGCGGCGTGACGAGCAGCGCCTCGTCGAAGCCGCGCTCGCGCGCGAGGCGGCTGCAGAGCATGTTGGCGGCGTAGGAGAGCGACTTCACGCCGTCGAGCACCCGCGACGGGGCATAGGTCACGTATCCGAGCCGAACCCGCTCCTCGAGCACGATCGCCGGCTCGGTGATCAGCAGCCGCCGCCCCTCGCGCGTCAGCACCAGGCGCAGCTGGCCGTCGAACCGCTCGCCGCCGCGCGCCGCCAGCAGCTCGGCCGCCTCGCGCTCGTAGTGCTCGCGCTCAAACGACCCGTCGAGGCGCAGGTTCGCGGCCGACCGCCGCATGCGCTCGAGGTGCTCGCCGAGCGCGAAGGGCAGGCCCGCATAGACGCGGATCACCTCGAAGGCGCCGTCCCCGCGCAGGAAGCCGTCGTCGGTGACCGGGATCTTGGTCTCGTCCGCGGCCGCGGTCACGCCGTCGAGGCAGGCAAGCTCGGCGGGCATTGAGGGTTCATACCAGCCCCGTTTGCCGGCCGGGGCACGGGGTAGGCGCCCTGGCATGATCGCGCAGGGCGAACGACCCGAGGACGGGCAGGAGGAAGCGGAGTATCCGGCGGGCGCCGAAGTGCCCGACGACCCACCGGGCGTGGGTGAAGGCGACCTCGACGAGGACCAGCCTGGGCTGCTCGAGGATCCCCCGCGGGCCGACTGAACCGCGTCCAGCGATCGTTTCGGCGCGAGCTGGGGCGCTTGGCCGGAGCGACTGGTAAGCATGCCGGGATGTCAGCACGACTCGCCGACCGCCGCGTGCTGCTGGCCGCGATCGTGCTGCTCGCAACGGGTGTACGGCTGGCAGGCATAGGCGATCGCCTGAGCGACGCCGAGGGGTACTCGTGGCTCGTGGCCGCGGCCCCCGACGCGGGCAGCTTCTTCGACCGGCTGGCCGACTACGAGAACACCCCGCCGCTGTTCTACGCCCTGCTGGCCCTGACTCCGCTCGATGACGAGGCGTGGTTGCGGCTTCCGGCGCTCGTGCCCGCGCTGGCCTCGATCGCGGTGCTCTACTGCGTCGTTCGCCCGACCCTCGGCACGAGGATCGCACTGCTCGCCGCGCTCGGCCTGGCGGTGGCCCCCTACCACGTCTCCTACTCCAACTACTCGCGCGGGTTCATGCTTGCCGGCCTCGGGCTGCTTCTGGCCACGTGGGGGGTCGCGCGCCTGATCGAGGGCCGTCGCCGGCGCTGGTGGTGGCTCTACCTTGGGGGCGCGGTCCTGGCTCTGCACGCGGAGTACTACAGCGTCCTGTTCCTGTGCCCGCTCCTGCTGGCGCTTGCGCTGTCGAGGCGCCGGCCCGCCGTGGAGGTGGCTTTGCTCGCCGTGGTGCCCCTGCTCACGCTCCTGCCCCTGGTGGGGGAGATTGCGCGAGGCCTCGACGCTCTCGACGAAACCAAGTTCGCGCCGACCTTCGCGCAACCGACACCGGGCAAGCTGCGGGACACGGTCGTCGCCCTGGCCGCCGGGGAGCACGGGACGGCCAGCGGCGATCTCCTCCGCTGGGGCCAGCTCGCCGCAATCGCCGCGGCGCTCGCCGCCTCGGCGTGGTGGCTCGCACGGCGGTCGCTGCGGCTGCGCGCGACCGGCGACCGCTCGCCGGACGCGGCCATCGCCCTGCTGATCGGCGTGCCGGCGGCCACCCTCGCGTTGCACGCCATCGTCGCGGTTGCCGGGCCCGACCTCTTCGACCAACGCTACCTCAGCGGCCTGATCCCGCTCGCGGCGGCGCTGATTGCCTACGGTGTCTCCGCGCTGCCATCACGGCTCGCCACCGCGGGTGCGGTCGCGGCCGCGGTGGGGCTGGCCGCCGCGATCGGGCTCCAGCGCTCAGGGCGCGAGCTCGAGCCCGACTACGTCGCGCTGGCGCGTGCCGTGCGCAGCGCCGGCGCTCGACCGGTCCTGACCAACAGCGCGGTCGTCTACTACTACCTGCGTGACCGCGAGCCTCTGCTCGACCGGCCCTTCGGCAGGGGCCCCGGGACCGAGGTCTCGTGCCTCGAGCGCTGCCACCGTCCCTACGCGGTGGTCGAGGACAGCCGCCAGGGCGAGGGGGCGCGCGCGGGGCCCGGGGCTGTGAGTTGGTACGGGCCGATCTCGGTGCGCGTCGTGCGGCGGGGCGCGGAGGGCACGGCCGAGGCCTTTATCCGCAGCTGACATGCGCTTCCTAGGCTGATTGCCAGTGGGCGAGCGGTATGCATCAGTAGGCGAGCGGCTTGCGTCGATGGGCGAGGGGTTTGCATGAGCCACCGGGGGAGCTTGTGGGCTGGTACGCGCGTCCCACGCGAGGCGCGGGACGAAGAGCTCCTCAGCGGAGGCTCCGGGCCGCAAGCGCGCGGGGCGGGGGGCGCGTCGGGGGATCTGTCCGCAGAGCCCGGCGAGGCACGACGCCGTCACGCACCGTCGCGGCGCACGGTGCTCACCATCGTCTGCGCGGGCATCGGGGTCCTCGCGCTGGGCCTGGGAGGCGGGGTCCTGCTTACTGGGGACCGGGCCGAGCGGGGTCCGTCGGCCACGCTGCCCGCAGGCGGAGCGCCGACCACCGACGCCGGGCGAATCTACGCGGCGGCGTCGGGCGCGGTGGCCTCGGTGCGGGTGCCGGGCGGCGCGGGCGAAGCTTCGGGGACCGGCTTCCTGATCGACGGGGACGGCACGATCGTCACCAACGCGCATGTGGTGGGCGAGCGCTCCGCTGCGGTGGTCCGCTTCGGTCGCGGAGATGAGCTCGACGCGCAGGTGCTGGGAACCGACCCCTCCTCCGACCTGGCTGCGCTGCGCATCGACCCCGGCCGGGTGAGCGCCGTCAAGCCCCTGGCCCTGGCGGATTCCGACGCGGTCGGCGTCGGGGACAGCGTAGTGGCGATCGGCCATCCGTTCGGCCTCGACCGGACCGCGACGACTGGCATCGTCTCCGGGACCGGGCGCGAGATCACCGCCCCCAACGGCTTCCAGATCGACCGCGTGATCCAGACCGACGCCGCGATCAACCCCGGCAACTCCGGCGGCCCCCTGCTCGACGCCCGCGCGCGGGTGGTGGGAGTGAACGCCCAGATCGCGAGCGGCGGAGGCGGCGGCAGCGTCGGCGTCGGCTTCGCCGTCCCGTCCAACACAGTGCGCGATGTGGTGCCCGACCTCGAGCGCGGTCGCGGAATCGACCGAGCCTACCTCGGCGTTACAGCCGGGCCGGCACCGGAGCAGGGCGCGGTCCTCGAGCGGGTGGAGCCGGGCGGCCCGGCGGCCGCTGCCGGCCTCGTGGCGAACGTGGACGTGATCTTGGAGATCGAGGGCAAGAAGATCAACCAGCCGAACGACGTGGCGCGGGCGATCGAGGACCTGCGTCCCGGCGACGAGGTGGAGGTGGAGGTGGAGCGCGGCGGCGTGCGGCGCAGCGTCGACGTCGAGCTTGGCGAGCGCCCGGCTCGCACGCCATGAGGCGCACGTGAGCTTCGAAGCCCCGTTCGTGCTGCTGGCCCTCCTGCTCGTGCCGGCCGCGGCCGCGGCATACCTGCTCGCGGACCGGGCCGGAGAGCGTGCCGCCGCAGCGTTCGCCACCCCTGCGACCCGCCCCTCGGTCGCTCCGGTCGGTCCGGGCTGGCGCCGGCACGCGCCGATGGCCGCCTACGCGCTCGCGCTCGCCGGGCTGATCGCTGCACTAGCGCGCCCGCAGGCCACGGTCGCGGTGCAAGAGCAGCGCGCCGCCGTGGTGCTGGCCACCGATCAGTCCGGCTCCATGCGCGCCACCGATGTGGCGCCATCCCGGCTCGAAGCCGCGCGCGCCGCGGCGCGGGACTTCCTCGACGACGTGCCCGAGGAGCTGGCCGTCGGCGCAGTGTTCTTCGACAGGGCGGTGCGGGGTGTCGTGCCGCCGACACTTGAGCGCGAGGCACTGCGCGAGCGCCTCGACGCGCTGAGACCGCTCGGCGGCACCGCGACCGGGAACGCGCTCGCCGCCGGCCTGCGGCTGCTCGAGCGCCGGCGCAGGGACTCGGATGGCAAGCGCGCGCCGGGCGCGATCGTGCTGCTCTCCGACGGCGTGTCGACCCAGGGCCGGGACCCCCTCGACGCCGCGCGCGAGGCGGCCGCGGCCGGGGTGCGCATATACACCGTCACGCTCGGGACGGCGGGCGGCACGATCGAGGAGCCGCGGCCGGGCGGTGGCACGCGCCTGCGGCCGGTCCCGCCCCCGGACACCGAGACCCTCGATGAAATCGCCCGGATCACCCGTGCTCGCGCCTACACCGTGAGCGATCGCCTAGAGCTCGACCGGATCTACGAGGAGCTCGGGTCCCAGATCAGCACGAGGCCCGAGAAGCGCGAGATCACGGGCGCCTTCGCCGGGGTTGCTGGCCTGCTGCTGGTGGGCGGCGGGGCGATGTCGCTGCGGTGGTTCGGGCGCCTGCCCTGAGGGTGGCCTGGCTCGCTGTTGGCGCGCGCTACCGTGGGGGATGGGCGACGGAGAGAAAGCGCGATGAAGCGAACGGAATCAAAGCAGCTACGCCGGGCCGGTTTAGCGACCGCAGCGGCGGCCGGGATCGCCCTCGTGGCGTCCGGGGTGAGCGGGTTCGCCGCGGTCGACGAGCGCCTCGAAGCAGCCGCCTCGCGGCCGTCGACGACCCCGGTGAGCCGAGCTGATCGTGGGCCTACAGAACCGCGTGGCTGTCCAGGGAAGCGCCGGCACCGACAGCGAGAGGACCGCCGGCGGCTGTAGCCGCCGGGACGCTCACCTCAGCCACGAGTCCGCCCTCGCGGCGCACGGCGATCCGCAGCTCGCCCCCATGCGCCTCGGCCACCGATGCGACGATCGAGAGGCCGAGGCCTGCGCCGCGGCCATCCGAGCGGCGCCCCCCCCGCTCGAAGGGCTCTGAGAGCCGCGTGGCTGCCTCTGGGTCGATTCGGCGGCCGCCATTGCGCACGCGCACGAACGCGCGGGCCCCCGAGACGCCCGTCGACACCTCGACCCATCCGCCGCGGTGGTTGTGGCGCACGGCGTTCTCGACGAGGTTCGACACGAGGCGGTCGAGCAGCCAGCGGTCCCCCGCGGTCGGGGCCGGGCTCGCATCGAGGCGTACGCCCAGCTCGCGCGCCG
>Ga0208612_1000669_pt1 | contig 14435 bp, 12 predicted proteins | sample AntDryMetagUQ889_FD_188089 | JGI IMG/M metagenome (GOLD analysis project Ga0208612, IMG submission 188089) | Polar desert microbial communities from Antarctic Dry Valleys - UQ889 (SPAdes) | ecosystem: Environmental > Terrestrial > Soil > Desert | place: Antarctic Dry Valleys | collected 2008-12-31 | reverse complement strand
ACCGCCCCCGCGCGGGACGCGCTGCGCGACCTGCCGCTCGCCCTGCTCCCCGGCGACGTGGCCACACGGCAGCGCTTCGCGCTCTTCGGGCTGACCGCGATGGGACAGCTCGCCGCGCTGCCGCGCTCCGCGGTCGGGGCGCAGTTCGGTCCCGTCGGGGAGCGACTCCAGGCGCTCGCGCGTGGCCACGATCCCCGGCCGATCGTCCCGCGGCGGCGCCCGGAGCGCGTGGCCGCGGGCGCGACGTTCGACCCGCCGCTGGACGGCATCGGCTCGGTTGGGCTCACCCTCCGGCGACTGGCCGCCGAGCTCTGCGAGCGGCTCCGCGTCCGCCCTCTGGCTCCGGGCCGCGCGGTCCTGACGCTGACGTTCGAGGATGCGCCCGCGCTCCGGGTCGCCCAGCCCTTCCCGCAGCCGGCGCTCGAGCCGGACTGGATCGCGCGCCTGCTCCTGAGCCGCCTCGAGGCCGCCTGCCGCGCCCGGTTCCTCCTGAATATTCCCGTGGGTACTGGTACGCGGGAGCTGCAGAGCGATCGGGTCCGCGAGTGGGCCCAGAATCTCGGCAAACCTATGTCGGCGACTGCGCCGACCATCCATCCATCCGCCGTTGAGTCACGTAGCAGTACCACCAGTGCTATTCCGCAGGATGCGGATGAAGAGCATGAGGAGCCGCGGGTCGTATCGGTCCGCCTGGCGTTCGATCGGCTCACCGATCCCGCCAGCCGCCAGCTGCCGGCGTTCGAGGCCCGTGCCGGCCGATGGGAGGAGCTGCGCTGGTCGCTGGAGCGGATCCGGCATCGGTTCGGGGAGGGGCGCCTGTGGCAGGTCGTGGTGGACCGTCCGAACGCGTCACTGCCCGAGGACCAGTCGCGGCTGGTCGACATCGGTCAATGACGCGGCGCTATCCGAACCACCCGCTCGTCCAGGTCGAGACGAATCCCGACGGGACTCCGCTGCGGCTGCGGATGGACGGCACCGATCACGGCGAGCTGGGGATCTGTAACCGGTGGCGCGTCGACGACGGCTGGTGGCGCGACCCGGTCGCTCGTGCCTGCTACAAGGTGGTGACCCGATCGGGGCTGCTGTGCACGATCTTCCTCGACGAGATTCACGGCACGTGGCACCTCGAGCGTCTCTTCGACTGAGCCGATGGCACCGCTCGTGCGGTGCAGGAGCGCATGACCGATTTCGACCGGCAGCCGGGAGCCATTGACGACCCGGGCATGAAGGGTGGCCTCGATCCGCAGCTCGACCGCCTGCCACCGGGTGACCGGGCCGACAACACCGGCGAGGAGGGTGAGCCGCAGGCATCGGAGCTCGACCTGCCCGGCCCGGACGACCCCGTGGCCTGGAACTACGTCGAGGCCGATACCCTGGTGGTCGGCACCGACGGGCAGGAGCTCGGTCGCGTTGCCGCCATGCTCGGCACCGAGACGGAGGGCATCTTCCACGGCATCGCGGTGAACCCCTACAGCGGCGGGCCCACCCGCGTCGTCTCAGCCGACGCGGTCACGCACCTGACACCCTCGCGCGTCGAGATCTCGCTCGACGCCGATGGGCTCGCCGGCGCCGACGAGCATCGCCCCATCGAGCCGCTGACCTAGGGCAGGTCGGTGCACTCCGCGTAGCCGTCCGGCATGCGCGGGATGAGGAAGACGTCCACCACGCCGTTGCCCTCCGCCCAGTCGAGCGATGCGGTAGTGACCATGGCCATCCCCGCAGGACTGCCGCTGGCTTCGATCGCCTCCACGATGGGCCCTGCCTCCTCGGCCGTGATGGTGCCGCAGCGCGCCTCGGTCACCTGCCCCGATTGCTCGCCGAACTCGTTGAGCGGCCCGTCGAACGGCCAGGGGATCTCCGACGCGTCGGTGGTGTCGTACGGTGGGAAGTTGGGCATCAGGCGCAGTACGAGCTGATAGTCGGTCGCCTCGTAGGCGGCAGCGGTATCGACCCAGGCGTCGTCGCTCACCAGCGACTCGGGGTCTCTGAGCTGCTGGGCCAGCGCGTCGAGCGCCTCGCGCTCGGGTGCGGGCTGGTAGTAGGTCGACTCCTCCTCCTCGCCGAGCCACTGGATGGAGGTGACGACCACCGCATCGCCCTCGCCATCGTCGGCGGTGAAGGTGTAGATGCCGACGCCGTGACCGGGAGGCTCACCGGCGTCCGGCCTGCGCTCGAGCTCGTGGGTCGCGGTCTCGTCCAGGAGGCCGCCGGCGAAGATGCGCCCTCGAATCTCGGCGAGGCCGTCGGCGGTGAGCTGCCGCGTCAGCAGGCCCGGGAGCTCGCCGGACGCCGGGTTCGGCAGCCAGACGACGGTGCCGTCGGCCGTCAGGGTGAACTCGGGCATGACATCGGGCCCGAAGTACGTCCCTCCCAGGAACTTCAGGCGCAGCACGAGCTCGCCGGCATCCGCCGCTTCGCTCGGCGCGGCCGTCGCCGAGGGTGCGGCGCTGTCGCCCACGCTGGAACCGGGCACCGACGCCGACGGTGCGGTCGTGGCCGACGCATCCGGGGAGGCATCCCCGCCGGCCGGACGTCCGGCGAGCTGGGTGACGGCCGCGACGGCGGCAACCAGGACCACCGCTACCGCGGTCACCCACAAGAGCGGGGAGCCGAGCAAGCCGCCGCGGCGCGGCGGCGGTCCGGCGACGCGGCCGTCGTGAGAATCCATGAGATGAAGCGTGCCTCCTGCGGTGCGGCCGAGCCATCGGGGCCTCCGAGCTCCATCCTAGGCGCCTCGACCGGGTGAGAGGGTCCATCCGGAGCGGTAGTATCGCTGCCATGCCCGTCCATCTCGTCGACCGCCTCTGGCCGGACCCCGCGTTCGACCTCCCCCTGGAGGAGGCGATGGCGGGCTTCGAGGCGCCGCCCGCTCGAGCGGATCGGCCCTCGGTCGCGGTGAACATGGTCACGAGCATCGATGGCCGTGCCCAGCTGGCCGGCACGGCCGAGGGCCTCGGCAGCCGGGCGGACCGCCTCCTCATGCGGCTGTACCGCGCGTCCTTCGACGCCGTGCTGTCGGGTGCCGGCACGCTCCGTGAGACCGGCGTGTGGCTGCGGGTCGGGGACGAGCTGGCGGCTCGCCGCATCGCCGAGGGGCGCCCCGCCAACCCGATCGGCGTGGTCGTGGCGGGTTCGAGCCCGGTGCCGGTGGATGCCGGCTGGTTCGATGGCGACGAACCGCGCGTCCTGCTCGTCGGCTCCGACAACCCGATGGAGGCGGCGTCCGCCGGGACCGAGCTCATCCGTGCGCCGGATCCGCGCCCGACCCCGAGTTGGGTGCTGGAGGCGCTGCGAGAACGCGGTGTGGGCTCGGTGCTCGTCGAGGGCGGGCCGCACCTCAACGCCGCCTTCGTCGCGGAGCGGCTCGTGGACGAGCTGTACTGGACGGTCGGGCCGCACCTCGTTGGCTCGCACGCGCTGCCGATGGTGGCGCCCTTCGCCGCCGACGACGCGGGCCCCTGGCGCGGGCACCTCACGAGCGTCATGCGCCACGAGGACGAGCTGCTGCTGCGCTACCGCTTCTCGGCCACCGGGGGCATCGGTCAGTGAGCAGGCTGAAGCTCGGCGGGGTCGGGATCTGGGGGCACCTCGACACGCTTTCGGCGGCGGAGGCGCGGGGGTACGCGAGGCGCATCGATGAGCTCGGCTACGCGGCCCTCTGGGTCCCGGAGACCGTGGGGCGGGAGCCCTTCTCGCTGCTCGCCCTGCTGGCGGCCGAGACGAGCCGCCTGGTGCTGGGGACGAGCATCGTCAACATCTGGGGTCGCGACGCGGTGGCCGCGCGCATGGGCGCCATGACGCTCGCCGAGGCCACCGGCGGCCGCTTCGTGCTCGGCCTGGGCGTCAGCCATCCGCACCTGGCGGGCAAGCTGCGCGGGCACCACTACGAGCGACCGCTGGCGCGCATGCGCGAGTACCTGGCCGCCTATCGTGCGGCGCCTTACCGGGGGCCGATGAGCGCCGGCACGCCCGAGCCACCGGTGCTGCTGGCGGCCCTGCGCGAGCGGATGACGGACCTTGCTGCGACCGATGCGGACGGCGCCTTTCCCTACCTCGTCACGCCGGAGCGGGTGTCGTGGATGCGACGACGCCTCGATACGGCGCGCGGCGAGGAGCGGCCGATCCTCGCGGTGAGCCTGCCGGTCGTCCTGGAGGAGAGGAGCGCCGGGCTCGCGGCGGCGCGGTCGTACCTGGCGCCGTACCTGCGGACACCGAACTACCGCGCCTCGTGGGAGCTCCAGGGATTCGACCCCGACGACTGGGAGCAGCCGGGCAGCGAGCGGCTGGTCGACGCGATGGTCTCCGTGGGAGACGTCGAGAGCGCCCGCGAGCGCATTGGCCAGCTGCTCGACGCGGGTGCCGACCACGTTGCGATCCTGCCGCTCGCCGCCGACGGCAGCACGGAGCATCTCCCGACCGTGGAGGCGCTCGCATGACGCTGTCGATGCGTGCCGCGGTGGTGTTGTGCGCCGCCGTCGTGCTCGTCGCCTGCTCGCCCGCCGCGGCCCCCGCGACTCCGTCCGCGCCGGCCACTCCCGCGAGCACCCCGCGGACGACGCCCGTGGATGGGAGCGCCGAGCGGCTGGTGCCGAACGCCGTCGCCGCGCGCCCGGCGCAGCCTGGAATGGCGCCTCGCTACCGGGCCGCCCTCGTACCCGATCCCTGCGTGGATCGCGACCTTGCCGCGCCGGTGGCCACCGACATCGCGCTCACCGTGCTGGATCGGACGTACGCACTGCCCGCGGCCTACGCCCCGCCCGACCTCGTCCCGGCCGCGGACGCGGGCCTGACGGGCGCGTCGGGAGACAAGCTCGTCCGCGTGATCGTGCTGGGCGACCTCGAGGCCATGCGCGCCGGCTGGGAGGCCGCCGGGCTCAGCATCGAGATCGAGTCTGCGTACCGCTCGTTCGCCAACCAGGCGGCCACCTTCGATCTCTGGGTCGCCCGCATCGGATACCCTGCGGCCCTGCTGCGCAGTGCGCGCGCCGGCCACTCCGAGCACCAGCTGGGGACCGCCATCGACGTGACGTCGGCTGGCTGGAGCGGTCGGGTCGGTGACTGGGCCGCGGAGTCGGCCGAGGGCGCCTGGATGGCGTCGCACGCGTGGGAGTACGGATTCGTGATGAGCTATCCGGCGGACTCGATCGACGCCACCTGCTTCGGATACGAGCCGTGGCACTACCGCTGGATCGGCCGCGAGGTGGCGGCCCGGCACCGCGCCGGCAGACTCGATCTCCGCCAGTTCCTCGAGCGGTACGCAACCGGATGAGCGGGCAGGCGACCCCACCACCGGCCATCGCACGGGCGGCCGTCATCGCCGCCGGGCTCGACCCTCATCGGGTCGAGGGGCTCCGGCGCCGGATGCTGTGGACCCTCTTCGCCATCTCCGCGCTCGGCAGCACCGGGTACATCGCGGCCGTCACGGTCGGCACCCTGGTGGCCGCCGAGATTGGGGGAGACGCCGCCTTCGGCGGGTTGCCCACCGCCGCGGGAGTGCTCGGCACGGCAACGGCCGCCGCCTTCCTTTCTGCGGCGATGCTGCGTGTCGGCCGCCGCCGGGGCCTGCTGGTCGGCCTCTCGGTCGGCCTCGTCGGCGCGGTGGTCGCGATGACGGCGGTGATCATCGGCTCCATTCCGCTCCTCCTGGTTGGCAGCGCGCTCACGGGCTTCGCGAATGGGAGCGGCCAGCTCGGGCGCTACGTGGCGGCCGACCTCGCCAGACCGGAGCGTCGCGGGTCGGCGATCGGCACCGTGGTCTGGGGCTCCACCATCGGCGCCGTGGCCGGTCCAAACCTCATCGCCATCGCCGGCGACGTCGCCTCGTCGGTCGGCCTCACGCCGCTGGCGGGCGCGTACATCGTCACCGCGTTCTTCATCGGCCTGGCGGTGGTGCTGGCCGCCGTCTTCCTGCGGCCCGAGCCGTACGCCCTGGCCGACCCCTCGGCCCTCGAGGCCCGGCCGGCGGGCGATGCGGCACCCGCCCTCGGCGAGCTCCTGCGGCGCCCGGCCGTGCTCGTCGGGCTGGTCTCGCTGGTGGCGGGGCAGGTGGTGATGGTGCTCATCATGACCATGACTCCGCTCCACCTCCGCGATCACGGGCATGGCCTCGCGACCGTGGGGCTGGTGCTCTCGGCGCACCTGTTCGGCATGTTCGCCCTGTCGCCCATCTCCGGGCGGCTGGCGGACCGCTTCGGCAGCCCACGCATGATCGGTGCGGGCCTCGCGACGCTGGCGGCGGCCGCCCTGCTGTCCGCCCTCGCGCCGCCCGACGGCGGCCTGCTGCTGACGATCGCGCTCTTTCTGCTGGGCTTCGGATGGAGCCTTGGGTTCGTGGCCGCGTCGGCCATGCTGACCCATGGGCTGCACCTCGCCGAACGGACCCGGGTCCAGGGGATTGCGGACGGGCTGGTGTGGAGCACCGCCGCGGTTGCGAGCCTCTCGTCGGGCATCGTGGTGGCGCAGGCGTCGTACGCGACGCTCGGCCTGATCGGCATCGCGCTGCTGCTCCTGCCGGCGGCGCTGCTGGTGAGCCGCCGGGGCGAGATCCCCCGGAGACTGCCCGTATGAGGCCCTCTTGATCCCTATCCGGGACTTCTCAGAATAGAACGGGCGTTCTATTATAGGCCTGGATGACCGACGCGCGCCACTACGCCGAGCTCCACTCGCACAGCAACTTCAGCTTCCTCGACGGCGCCAGCCATCCGGAGGAGCTCGTGGCCACGGCCGCCGCGCTCGGCATCCCCGCCATCGCGGTCACCGATCACGCCGGCCTCTATGCAGCGGTACGCCTCTGGAAGGCGGCCCGCGAGACGGAGACCGATGCGGCCCGCGCGGCGGGCCTCGCGCCGGTACGGGCGATCATCGGCCTCGAGGTCGCGATTCCGCGCACCGATGACGAGCTGCGACTCGCGCGTCGCGGCCGCAGGCTCAACGACCCGATCCGCGGCGACCGCGCCAGCCGAGGCTGGCCGGGGGAGCACCACGCCGGCCCGATGCCGGGCGAGCATCTCGTCCTCCTCGCCCGCGACGCAGCCGGCTACACGGCGCTCTCGCGCCTGGCCTCGCACGCCCACCTGGCCGGCGAGAAGCAGTTCCCGATCTTCGAGCCTGCGACCGTGGAGGCGGCGCTGCACGAGGCGCGCGGGCACCTCATCGGCCTGAGCGGCTGCCGCAACGGATCCGTGGCGAGTCACCTCCTCGCCGGCGACCGGGAGGCGGCGCTGGGTGCCGGACGGGGGTGGGCACGCTGCTTTCCGGATGGCGACTTCGCCGTCGAGCTGAGCCATCACCTCGAGCCGGATGACGATTGGCTGGTCGCGGAGCTGTCGGCCATGGCCGCCATCGCCGGCCTGCCGACGGTCGTCACGAACGAGGTGCACTACGCCGCCGCCGACGGCCATCGGCTCCAGGACGTGCTCGTCTCCATCCGCCATGGCGCCAGCCTCGACGAGGCGCGCGAGCTGCTCCTGCCGAACGCCGAGTACCGCCTCAAGAGCGGCCGCGAACTCGCGGGGATCGGGGAGAGGCTGCCGGCCGCAGGCGCGCGTCGCGCGTGGAGGGCCGGGATGGAGCGGGCGGCCGCCATCGGCGCCGAGTGCCGGATCGACCTCGACTTCGAGCGCTACCGGTTCCCCGGATTCAACGTGCCGGAGGGGGAGACCGCGTTCTCATATCTCTACCAGATTGCCCACGACGGCTTACTGCGCCGTTACCACCCGGTTACCAAGCGCGCGCTCAGCCAGCTGACGCACGAGCTCGACGTCATCGACCGGACGAACCTCGCCGAGTTCTTCCTGATCGTGTGGGACCTGATGGAGTTCGCGCGGCGCGGCGGGATCATCGGCCAGGGGCGGGGGAGCGCCGGCGACTCGATCGTGGCCTACTGCCTGGGCATCACCAAGGTCGACCCGATCGAGCACAAGCTCCTCTTCGAGCGCTTCATCAACGAGGCGCGCGCGCTGCCGGACATCGACATCGACTTCGACGTCAACCGGCGCGAGGAGGTGATCCAGTACCTGTACACGAAGTACGGCGCCGATCACGCCGCCATGGTCTGCACCATCGTCACGTATCGGGCCCGGTCAGCGGTGCGCGAGGTGGCCAAGGCGCTCGGTTTCCCGGCCGATGGAGTGGATGCGCTGGCGAAGGCCCTCGACACGCGGGATGCGTCCGACGTGGCGCGCGACCTGGCGCTCGACGGCTCATTCGCGTGGCTGTTCGAGGAGCTCGGGGTCGACATGGCCGATGCGGCCGTCCCGCCCGGCCGCGACGGGCGCGCGTGGGAAAGCGTTCACGTGGTCCGGGAGGCTGACTCGAGCTGGAACGGCCGTCCGCGTCCGGTTCTTGCGCCCGTCGCCGTCGAGGCCCGCCCGGTCAGCGAGGGCGGCTGGTATCCGCCGCACCGGCCGCGGGCCATGGACGCATCGGCCACCAGCGTGCGGTTCGAGTCGACGCAGACGAAGCGCTATGCCCGATCTGGCGAGCTGGCCGCGGGCGAGCTCAGCCCCGGTGACCTGCGCGTGCCCGAGCCGCGCGACACCGGGTCACCCGGCCCCTCGAGCGGCCGGCCGGAGCTCCTGCGCCTCGACCCGGAGAGCGGTATGCCTCATGAGGCGCATGAACCACACGCTCACCCGACCCGGAACCGGTGGCAGTGGCTGCTCCAGCTGTGCGCCGAGATCGACGGCTTTCCGCGCCACCTCGGGATCCACGTGGGCGGCATGCTCGTGACCCGCACGCCGCTCATCGACCTCGTGCCGATCGAGCGCGCCGCGATGCCGGGGCGCGTCGTCACCCAGTACGACAAGGAGGACATCGAGCAGCTCGGCCTCGTGAAGATCGACCTGCTCAGCCTGCGGACCCTGGGCGTGGTGAGCGACGCGCTGGACCGCATCGAGCGCGACACCGGGCGCCGCATCGACCTCGACAGCCTCCCGCACGACGACCCCGAGGTGTATCGGTCCATCAGCAGCGCGGACACGGTCGGCATGTTCCAGGTCGAGAGCCGCGCGCAGATGCAGTCGCTGCCGAAGGCGCGCCCCGAGCGCTTCGAGGATCTCGTCGTGCAGGTCGCGATCATCCGTCCCGGCCCGGTGCAGGGCAACGCCGTCCACCCGTACCTGCGGCGAAGGGCAGGCGAGGAGCCCGTCACCTACGCCCACGAGACCCTCAGGCCCATCCTGGAGGACACGCTCGGCGTGATCCTGTACCAGGAGCAGGTGATGCAGGTCGCGATCGAGGTCTGCGGCTACACGGCCACCGAGGCCGACATCTTCCGCAAGGCAATGGGTTCTCACCGCAGCCACGCCAAGATGCAGGCGGAGCGCGGCCGGTTCGTCGGCGGCGCCATGCGCACCGGCCTCACCGAACCCGATGCCGAGGCGCTCTTCCAGAAGTGCTCGGCCTTCGCCGAGTTCGGCTTCGCCCGCGCCCACGCCGCGGCCTTCGCGAAGATCACCTACGACACCGCGTGGCTCAAGCACTACCACCCGGCGCACTACGTCGCGGGCGTCCTCAACAACCAGCCGATGGGCTTCTACTCGCCCGCGGTCGTCATCAACGACGTCAAGCGCCATGGCATCACCATCCTGCCGATCGACGTCAACGAGTCGGCCTGGGAGCACGACACGCGGCCCATCGGCGACGCCTACGCCATTCGGCTCGGGCTGCGGCAGGTGAAGGGCATCGACGAGCGTGCGCGCGAGACGCTCGAGCGCGAGCGCGCCATCGGCCCGTACGCGAGCGTTCGCGACTTCGTCGCCCGCACGCGCCTCGGTGAGCAGGTGGTGGAGCGGCTCATCGCCATCGGTGCCTTCGACTGGACCGATGCGCCCCGTCGCGAGCTCCTCTGGCAGCTGCGCACGACCATGGCCGACGCCAATCCCGCACGGCCGGCGTTGGGCCTGACCGATGACGCCCAGCGCGCGCTGGGCGCCTCACTTCCCGCCATGACCGATGCCGAGCGGGTGGCGGCCGACTACCGCGAGACCGGCGTGAGCCCGCACATCCATGCCGTGGAGCTGTTCCGCGAGCGGCTGGCGGCGCGCGGCATCATCCGCGTTGCCGATGCGGCCGGGCGGCGCGATCGGTCTCAGATCCGGCTGGCCGGCCTGGCGGTCAGCGTCCAGCACCCGAAGACCGCGAAGAACTTCGTGTTCATCGCGCTCGAGGACGAGTCGGGGATGATCAACGTGACGCTGCGGCCAAACGTCTACCAGGCCAACCGGGCACTGCTGCACCGCCACCCGCTGCTGGTGATCGACGGCCGGCTGCAGGTGGAGGGCGCGGTGCTCAACGTGATCGCGCAGCGCCTGCGCTCCGTGGACGAGACGCTCGACGGCGTTCCGGAGCGCCTCGAGCTCGCGAAGCAGCAGCGCATGTTCCGCTGAGCCCGCGCCGTGGTCGCGTCCGTCAGCGCGACACGCAAGCTGACACGTCCGCGGAGCATGGTGGGCTAGGATGCGAGCGAGGAGGAACGCGTGACACAAGCCCCGGTCACCGCACGGCAGACGGCGCTCGAACGATTCACAGGGCTCATGCGCGAGCTCCTCCAGCTTGACCTCGCTGATCTCGATTTCGGCATCTATCGCCTGCTCAACGCGCGGCGCTCCGAGGTCGAGGCGTTTCTGTCCGAAGACTTGCCGACGAGGGTGGACGAGGCCTTCGCGGGCATGACCGATGCGGGCCGCGAAGCCGCCGCCGCGGAAGCCGAACGCCTGGCGCAGCGCGCTCGAGAGGCGCTTGGCAATGATGCCTTTCTCGCCGGTGACCAACCGAACCCGACCTATGCCGCGACGCCCTCGATGCGGGCGTATGTTGCAGCCCGCGAACGCCTGGACGGGATCGCTGCGACCGACGAGCAGAAGGCCGAGGTCTTCAACCACCTCCACGCATTCCTCAGCCGCTACTACGACGCCGGCGACTTCATCCCGCACCGCCGCTATGGCCGGCACGAGGCCTATGCCGTCCCGTACAACGGGGAGGAGACGCTCTTCCACTGGGTCAACCGGGATCAGCACTACGTCAAGACCGGCGAGCAGTTCCGCGATTACGCGTTCCGCATCGCTGGCGCCGACATGCAGGTTCGGTTCAGCCTCGCGTCCGCCACTACGGCGCGGGACAACACGAAGGGCGACACGCGCTATTTCTTTCCGCTCGCCCCCGACGCCTCGTGGGAAGCCGATGCGAACCGCCTCACCGTCCCGTTCGCGTATCGGCTTCCGACCGAAGCCGAGCTGACCGGCACCACCGGCGCTAAGCTCCAGGAGGCGCTCCTGGCCGATGCGATCCAGGCCATTGCCGAGCAGGCGCCTGACTCGACCGCTCGCGGAGCGCTCCTTGGCCCGGATCCGAACCGGCCCGGCGATGACACCCCGCTCCTGCTCCGTCACCTCAGGCACTTCGCCAAGCGCAACACCACCGACTACTTCATCCATCGCGACCTCGGCGGATTCCTTCGCGGCGAGCTCGAGTTCTACCTGAAGGACCAGGTCGTCCACCTTGCCGACCTCGACGGGGACCTCGGTCCGCGCCAGCGGATGCTGCGGGTCGTGCGCGAGCTGGCCGACGTCATCATCGGCTTCCTGGCCGAGATCGAGGACGCCCAGCGGCGGCTGTTCGAGAAGCGCAAGTTCGTGCTGCGCACCGATTACCTCCTCACCATGCGCTGTATCGACCGCGATCTCTGGCCACGGATCGCCGCGAACGACGACCAGCGACGCGCCTGGCGGGAACTGTTCGCCATTGAGCCCGATGAGATCGGCACCGAGGAGGCCGCGTTCAGCGCCTTTTTCCAGTCACATCCGACCCTGGTGGTCGACACGCGCCACTTCGATGAGGCTTGACGCTGCGTTGGAGTTGTCTGGAGCAGCCAAACAGGTGGCACTTGACTTCTTCGCTGGATCGGGGACAACCGGCCACGCCGCGATCGAAGCCGCCAGACGGGGTCGGCGCCGCGCACCCTTCGTCCTGATGGACTCCGGCAGCCATTTCGAGACGGTTCTCGTGCCCCGATTGACGAAGGTCGCTTACGCCCCGGACTGGAATGACGGCAAGCCCGAGCGATTGCCCAGCGGGGACGAGGTCGACCGATCACCGCGAGTGCTGAAGATTCAGCGCCTGGAGTCCTACGAGGACGCGATCCACAATCTCGAGTCCACGAGGTCCGGGTTAGATGGCTTGTTCTCGGATGCGGTGGATCGAAGTCTTAGCCTGCTTAGTGCCGAGCGACTAGAGCAGCCGTGGGCTTACCAGATCGAGGTTCTGACCGACGACGGACCGCGGAAGCAGAAGGTTGATCTGGTCGAGACGTTCAACCTCGTATACGGCGTGCATGTCGAGCGGATTCAGGTCTGGACGAATGAGGCGGACCGGCGGTGGTATCGGGCAGTCATCGGCCAAAAGGGGGGTCATCGGCTGCTGATCCTGTGGCGAGACATGGTCGAGCCGCCGCTCGATCCGCAGGTGGAGCGAACATTTCTGGAAGAGCGGATCGAGCCCGGTGCCTACGATGAGGTGCTGATCAACGGCGATTCTGCGGTGCCGGGCGTCACGTCGCTGGATCCGATCTTCAAGCGGCTGATCGAGGAGGAGGACGGGTGACGGTCCAGCAGCTCAGCGACCACGCTGCGGCGATCCGGGAGATCGCGGCACGTCACGGTGCCACCAATATCCGGGTCTTTGGATCGCACGCGCGCGGCGAGGCGCGTCTGGACAGTGATCTGGATCTGCTGGTACGCATGGAGAAGGGCCGCACCCTGCTCGACCTGATCGCGGTCCAGCAGGATGTCGAGGACTTGCTCGGGATCGACGTCGACGTCGTGAGCGAGGGCGGACTGAGCCCGTACCTTCGCGACACTATCCTCGGCGAGGCACGTCCGCTGTGAATCGCCCGACCGATGTCGAGCGACTGCGGCACATCCTGGACTTCATCGGACGGGTCGAGACGTACACTCGCGCCGGCCGGGACGCCTTCCTCACGGACCAGATGGTTCAGGACGCGGTCCTTCGGAACTTCGAGATCATCGGCGAGGCGGCTCGGACGCTCTCCTCCGCGACGAAGGATCGGGCGCCATCGGTCGAATGGCGCAAGATCGTCGGGATGCGCGACCACGTCGCCCACGGCTACTTCGGCATCGACCTCGAACTCGTGTGGGACACGACCGTGCAGGACCTTCCACCGCTGCGCGCGGCGGTCGAGAAGCTCCTCTCCGAACTCGCCCCATGAGCCTCGAGCAGTCGCTGCTGCTGAACCGATACCTCCATCGCCAGCTTGGGGCCGACTCGCTCGAGGAGCTGGGCAATGAGCTGACGGGCATTCCGGAAGGCGCGGACGCCGAGGGGCGCTCGTTCTTTGCCAAGCGCCTCCTGAGCGGCACGCATCGGTACGCCGACGCGGACGCTTTCGAGCGGTACGACGCGCGGATCATGGAGATCGAGGGACGCCTGGCTCATGCCCGCGGCGGGTTCAGCTTCAAGTACTTCCAGTACCTGGCGCTGCTCTACTCCGAGCTCTACCTCGATGCGCTCACGGCGGACCCGGAGGCGCTGGCCGTCGCCCTGAACGCATTCCGAACCAACGCCCCGGCACTCACCGATCTGGCGGATGTCCAGGCAGCGGACCTTCGACGCATGGCGTACTTCATGGCCACCGGCTCGGGCAAGACACTGCTGATGCACGCCACGTTGTGGCAGATCCAGCACTACCTGGAACGCGGAGCACATCCCGAGGCGCTGGTGGTGCGCGCCGATGGTCGTCGCGAGTTCGACTCCGTCATTCTCGTCACGCCGAACGAGGGACTGTCTCGCCAGCACATCGGCGAGCTTGCCGCGAGTGGTATCGATGCAGCACTGCTGCTGGAGAGCCGGACGGCGCCCGGCCTCTTTCGACCGACGGTCCAGGTCGTCGAGATCCACAAGCTGCGCTTGCCAGACGAACGCGTCGGGGACGGGACCTCGATCCCGGTCGAGGAGCTGGGTGGCGCGAACCTCGTATTCGTGGACGAGGGGCACAAGGGCACGGGGAGCGAGGCGCAGAACTGGAAGCGCAAGCAGCGCTCGCTCGCCACCGGTGGGATGCTGGTCGAGTACAGCGCCACTTTCGCGCAGGCCATTGCCGCGTCGCGCGGCCAGGATCGACGCGGCCTGCTGAACGAGTACGGCCGCTCCATCCTGTTCGATTACTCCTACGGCCACTTCTACGCCGACGGCTTCGGCAAGGACTACAGCGTCCTCAACCTGCGGCGCGGTCATGCCGGCCACGCCGAGGAGCTGCTGCTGGGCGGCCTGCTCGTCTTCTACCAGCAGGTGCGGCTGTATCGCGAGCATCGCGAAGCCCTGCGGCCCTTCAACATCGAGCCCCCGCTGTGGGTCTTCCTGGGATCGAGCGTCCAGGCCGAGAAGAACGAGCAGGGTCGAAGTGATGTTGCGGCCGTGAT
>Ga0208612_1000668_pt1 | contig 14437 bp, 15 predicted proteins | sample AntDryMetagUQ889_FD_188089 | JGI IMG/M metagenome (GOLD analysis project Ga0208612, IMG submission 188089) | Polar desert microbial communities from Antarctic Dry Valleys - UQ889 (SPAdes) | ecosystem: Environmental > Terrestrial > Soil > Desert | place: Antarctic Dry Valleys | collected 2008-12-31 | reverse complement strand
CGGTGACTCCGGGAGCGCCAGCTTGCCGAGGGCGAACTTGATGGCGACCTCCCATGAGCTGGCTGCCGAGAGAAGAGCTGTGTTCGTCCCGTCCTCGACGAGTCGGCGAGCAGTGTCGTCCAAGCGTTCGGGCGCGGCCTGCATCCACAGCCACACGTGCGTGTCGAGGAGGACCCTTATGGCGCTAGTCCCTTCCCTCGACCGTGCCCTCGAACTGGGCCAAGACTTCGTTCGGGAGCGGGGCGTCGAAGTCCTCCGGCACGGTGAAGCGCCCCACGTCGCGACCCAGCACGCGCTTCGTCGGCGGCCCGACAGCCACCAGCCTGGCCACCGGTTCACCGTCTTTGGTGATCACCACCTCCTCGCCTGCCGCCACGTGGCGCAACAGCTTGGAGAGGGTTGTCTTGGCTTGGTGTACACCGACCTCCACAACACAAGATTAGCTAACCGCACGACTAAGTGGACACCGGCCCCGTCGTGCTTCTGAGAGGGGTTGTGACGGCGGTGTTGGCGCGTCCCTGGCTATGGCCCGTTGCCGTGCGCCAGGGCCTCGCCCTGGCAGCGCCCGGGTGGTGGAGGCGACCGCCTTACCTGCCCCGCCCTGACCCCGCCTACCTGGCCTTTCGACTCGAGACCATGTACGGCGACCGTGCCCGGCCGCCGGTGCCGGAGGACGTGGTGGTCTACCTGCAATGGTGTCGGATGCACCGCAGAGTGCTGAAGTAGCCTGCCCGAGGTGAAACTCCCACCACCTCCCGCCGGGTAGGACCGGCCATGTCCAGGGCCCTCGTGCTGAATGCCACATTCGAGCCGCTCTGTCTGGTCTCCACGCGGCGCGCCGTGGTCCTGGTGCTGGCCGAGAAGGCCGAGCTGATCCACACCTCGGAGGGGTACTTCCGCTCGGAGCGCCTGGAGTTCCCGGAGCCTTCGGTGGTGCGCCTCGGTTACTTCGTGAAGGTCCCCTACCAGGCTCGCATCGGCCTCAATCGCCGTTCGGTGTTCGCACGCGACGACCACCGTTGCCAGTACTGCGGTAGCGCGGCAGAGAACATCGACCACGTCGTCCCCCGTAGCCGGGGCGGCACCCACACGTGGGAGAACGTGGTGGCCGCCTGCCGGCCGTGCAACAACCGCAAGCAGGACCTCTTCCTTCACGAGACCCCGCTGTCGCTCACGCGCGCTCCCGTGGCTCCCCGGGAGCGTCTCTGGGTGATTGCCGCTACCGGTGGTGTGCGCTCGGACTGGGAGCCGTACCTGAGGCCGGTGTCCGGCCTGTCGGCACAATCGGCGTAGACGGCATCGTCGCCGCTGGCGGAGCCGCCGACGCCGGGGGGAACGGGCCTCCGGTCTCCTGGGCTGTCGCTCGTGAGCTCCGATCAGCGGGCGCTCTACACGACCTCGGGGTGGCGCCTGGCACGGCGAGAGCTGTTCGCCTCTGCCAGGTGACCCGGCCGGCCGTGGTGCTCGGTTCTACCCAGCCTCTCGACGACGTGGACCAACTCGCGGCCGCGTCGGCAGGGTTCGACGTTGTCCGGAGGCGCAGCGGGGGAGGGGCGGTGCTGGTGGAGCCCGGCGCCGTGGCGTGGGTGGACGTGGTCCTTCCCCGCTCCGACCCTCTGTGGGACGACGACGTGGGGCGGGCCTTCTGGTGGCTGGGCGAGACCTGGCGTCTGGCGCTGGCGAGCTTGGATGTGAAGGGCGCCGAGGTGCACCGGGGCGGGGTCGTGACCTCGCGGTGGTCGTCGAAGGTGTGCTTCGCCGGGCTCGGCCCAGGAGAGGTGACCGTAGAGGGCCGCAAGGTGGTGGGCATGGCGCAGCGCCGCACCCGCAACGGAGCCTTGTTCCAGTGCGCCGTTCCGCTCCGGTGGGAGCCGCAGCGCCTGCTCGACGTGCTGGTCCTGGGTACCGAGGAACGTGCCCGGGCGGCGGCGGTGCTGGATGAATCAGCAGTGGCACTCGACGCCTCCGTCGACGAGGTCGAGGCCGCCCTGGTTGCCCAGCTACCGCCGTGACATGTCGTCGTCAGAGGTGAGCGCAGCGTCGTAGACCTCTACGGCCGGGCGGGCCATGAGCTTGGCGGCCATGTCGTGCTTGAACCACGTGAAGTGCTCTTCCTCGGCCTGTGTCCTCGACTCGACTTGGGCGAGCTGGATGAACTCGTCGCTCACGTAGCCGTCACGCAAGGTGAGGTCGACGGTGGCGCCGCGATAGCCGAGGCGGAAGAAGTACCTGCCCTCGGGGGCGGTGGGAGCGTCGCCACCGGCGAGGTCCGGCGCCACCTGGTAGCGCCCGCCGGTGACCGCCCGAGTGACCATCTCGAAGGCGTCGCGGGCGCCAGGTCCGGGGAACTCGGTCTCGACGTCGATCTCGTACCGCTCGGGTGGCTGGCCCGCGCCCAAGATCGGCAGCGCTCGTTCCAGGACCTTGAAGCCGTGGGCCACACCGCCGATGGAGCTCTTCCCGTGGTACTTGAGCAGGTCGTCGAAGGAGAAGGAGATCAGCTCACCGTGGTCGAGTACTTCGAGCGTTGTCATGGGCGGCCGCCTTCGGTCCGTCTAGAGGGTTCGGCCGCAAGGGTATAATCGCCCCCGGTTGTGCAGTCAGCCTCTCGGTCTGCAACGCGAGCTTGTGCCGCCTGCAGTTGATGAGCAGAGGAGACTCACCGGTGGCGCTCGTGGAGCGATCCCTGACCGGTCAAGGCGTGGGCCTCTTGGCCGTGGCTCTCGCTCGGGATCCCCATTTCGAACCGGAGATGGCGGCGAGGGAATTGATCAAGGCGGCCGCCGGCAACCGCACCGCCATCTTGCGTCCACTGGCGCGCCTGCAGCCCAGCGATGGGCAGCAACCCGGGCCCATCGGCATCCGGGCTGCCGACGCCATGCGCAAAGCCCTCGAGATCATGGCCAAGGAAGAGCCTCACTGAGACGCAACCGTCCCGCGTAGGAGTTCGACACCTTCTGGCCCTAGGGTCGTGCGACAGATCACAGGGGGAAGAACATGAGTCAGACCAACGTCATCAGCATGCTCACCGAGGACCACAAGGTCGTGGAAGCCCTGATGAGCAGCTATGACGGCGCCGGCGGTGAGCGGCGCGACCGGCTCGTCCACGAGATCATCGAGTCACTGACCAAGCACACCCGTATCGAGGAGCAGATCCTGTATCCGTTCATTCGCGCCGAGGTGCCCGACGGTGACGAGCTCATGGACGAGGCGGAGCAGGAGCATCAAGAGGCCAAGGACGCGATCGCCAAGCTGAGCGACCTGAGCGCCGATGATCCTGCCTTCGACGAGGCGTTCCAGGCGCTACGGGACGGCGTGCGCCATCACGTCGAAGAGGAAGAGACAGAGGTCTTCCCCAAGCTCACCGAGGCCACCGACGAAGCGACCCTGGTGGAGCTTGGTGCGCGCCTGGCCCAGGCCAAGGCCCTGAGTACCCGGGCACCCCGCCCTACCGAATAGGCGGCGGGCGACTGCCCCTCAGTCGCCGGCACTGACACCAAGGCGGTAGGCGGTAGCGGCCGCCTAACGGGCCGCAGCGCGCGTCACCACTGACCCGGCTCGATCTGGCGCGGCGTCCCTGTCTGTCAGGCTGACGTGAGAAACGTTTCCGCGGAAACGTTTCAGCTGAAACGTCCTTGACCGGGCGCGCCTGCCTCCGGCTCCTCCGGGCGGCCGCCGTTCAGACACCCCCCTCGTGACGCGACGTTGTCGACGCGCGCCCATCGGAGGGCGGCACAGGGAGCAGAAGGGTGACGTTGGGGGTTGACGGTGGGGGAGAGTGGTCATAAAGTGGCGACAAGTGGTTGAAAGTGGTGAACAAGGCAGTGTGAGTGCAGGCCAGTGGCGAGCACGGCGTTGGTGAGCACAGCAGTGGTGGCCGGCAGCGGGAGCGGAGTGGGAGCACAGGGGTCCAAACGTGAGGAGCGATCGACAGCGTGGCGAGGTTCTTCGGGAGGTACGAGCACTCGCTGGACCTCAAGGGTCGCATCATCCTGCCCGCAAAGTTCCGGAGCTCGTTCGAGCACGGCGGTTACCTCACCCAGTACTACGACCGCTGTCTGGCGCTCTGGACGCCCGAGGCCTTCGAGCTGCAGATGGAGGCACGGGAGGCGGCACAGGATCTCAGCGCCGCGGAACGCAACATGGCCCGGCTGTGGTCATCGGGCACCCAGGAGGTGGACGTGGACAAGCAGGGCCGGATCGCCATACCCCAGCACTTGCGGACCTTCGCCCGCCTCGAGGGGGACGTTCTCGTGCACGGCGCCATCGAGCGGGTGGAGCTGTGGGACCCGGCGGTGTGGTCGCAGAAGGTGGAGCCCGCCGAGCGGGTCCTGACCCAAGAGGAGAGCTGAACACAACCAACACCCAGAGAACGACCAACACCAAGAGCAGGAAGAGCACCAGCAATGACGCGTGGCCCATGTGCTGCCCCTCGGTCGGGAGGGTGGGAGAGCCCAACTCCGCCCGCTCCCATCCCCGTTGTTCGGGGAAATACCCCGTCGGCGCCCAGCCGGTCGAGGGGCTGCAGATGAGCCAGGCGTTCGTGCACCAACCCGTGATGGTGGCCGAGGTCGTCGCCCTGCTGGCCGAGGTGCCGGCGGGATTGGTGGTGGACGCCACCCTCGGAGGTGCCGGCCATGCCCGGGCCATCCTGGAAAGCCGTCCCGACCTGCGCCTGGTGGGCATCGATCGTGACGCCGACGCCGTGGCCGCAGCCACCAAGTCCCTCGCTTCGTTCGGGGACCGGGTCGTCGCCATCCACCGTGCTAGCTTCGACGCCCTCGCCGCCCTCGTGGTCGAACCGGTCTCGGCCGTGCTGTTCGACCTCGGCGTGAGCTCCCCGCAGCTCGACGACGCCGAGCGGGGCTTCTCCTACCGCACCGACGCACCCCTCGACATGCGCATGGACCGCTCGCAGGCGCGCACCGCGGCCGACGTGGTGAACGGTGCCGACGAGCTCACCCTGAGCCGCCTGGTGGCCGACAGCGGTGAGCGCCGCTTTGCCCGGCGCATCGCCCGGCGCATCGTTGAGGCACGCCCAATCACCACCACCGGCCGGCTGGCCGAGGTGGTCCGGGCCGCCATCCCTGCCGCAGCCCGCCGCACCGGTGGCCATCCAGCGCGCCGCACCTTCCAGGCCATCCGTCTGGCCGTGAACGAGGAGCTGGACGTCCTGGGCCCATCGATCGACGCCGCCATCGCCCTCCTTTCCCCCGGCGGGCGCTGCGTGGCGCTCGCCTATCACTCGGGAGAGGACCGCGTGGTGAAGGACCGCTTCGCCGACGCCGCCTCCGGGGGCTGCACCTGTCCTCCCACTCTGCCCTGCGTGTGCGGTGCCGTCCCGCTCGTGCGCCTGCTCAACCGCGGCGCCCGCAAGCCCTCCGCCGCCGAGGTTGCCGCCAACCCCAGGGCGGAGAGCGCCCGGCTGCGTGCGTGTGAGCGAATCGGCGCAGCGGAGGCCGTCCGATGACGGCGGTCGCGTCCCCGCTGCACCGGGAGTCCAGGCCCGTTGACCGCGGGTCGAGGCCCACCGGCCGGCTGGAAGTGGTGCGCAAGCGAAAGGCGGTCAGCGCTGCGGACAGCATTCGCCGCCGCCGGCTGCTCGCTTGCTCGGTGGCCGCCCTCGCCGTGGCCTGCGTCCTCGGCCTGGTGGTCTCCCACGTGGCGCTGGCCCAGGGCCAGTTCGAGCTCGAGAAGCTGCAGGGGAAAGCGGCGCAGGAGCAGGCGCACTACGAACGCCTCCGCCTCCAGGTGGCCCAGCTCGAGGCGCCGTCGCGCGTGGTGGCCGCCGCTCAGGAACGGCTCGGCATGGTTCCTCCGCCGGGCGTCACCTACCTCTCGCCCACCGGACCGGTGACGGGCCGACCCGCCGCAGGTTCGACGGACAGCGAGCAGGAGTCGGCCACCGAGGACTGGTCCAGCGTCAAGCGTCAGCTGGCAAGAAGGTGAGCCCGGTCCCGCCTCGGGGGCAACGCCCGGGACGGGGAACGAGCAGGCGACCCGTCGGCCGTCCACCCGCTCGCCGTCCTCCCGTCTCCGGCCGCAGCAGGGCCAGGCGCGGGCCACGCGCCAAGATCCGGATGACGTTCACGCTGGGCACGATGGTGGTGGGCTTCCTCCTCCTGGCCGGCCGGCTGGTGATGATCCAGGGGATCGCCGCCGACCGGTACGTGGACGTAGGGGAGTCGCAGCGGGTTCGCAGCGTCGTCCTCCCGGCCGAGCGAGGAGCGATCTTCGACCGCAACGGCTACGACCTGGCCCTCACCGTGGGCCAGTCCACCGTGACCGCCGACCCCCGCTCCGTGCAGGACCCGCTGGCCACGGCCCAGGCACTGGCGCCCATCCTCGGTGACAAGGTCGGCGACCTGCAGGACCGCCTCACCAAGGAGTCGTCGTTCGTATACCTGGCCCGCAAGATCGACGACGCCACCGCCCAGAAGGTCAAGGACCTGGCGCTCGCCGGGATCGATGTCATCGAGGAGCCCGAGCGCTTCCTTCCCGCCGGTGACCTGGCGTCACCGCTGCTCGGGCGTGTGGGTCTCGACAACGAGGGTCTCTCGGGCCTGGAGGGCCAGTTCGAGAAGCGCCTGGCGGGCAAGCCCGGCAAGATGACCCTCGAGAAGGATCCCGACGGCCGGGCCATCCCCGGAGGTCTTCGTCAGTCGCGTCCCTCGGCTCGGGGCGACGATCTGGTGCTCACCATCGATCGGTCCATGCAGCACGAGACCGAGCGGGCACTCGCCGCCGAGATCGTGACCGCCAAGGCCAAGGGCGGGATGGCCATCGTCATGGAGACACGCACCGGTGAGGTGCTTGCCCTCGCCAACCTGGCCACGGATCCGAAGAGCGGGGCTCCCCGTCCCGCGGACAAGAACATGGCCCTCACCAACGTCTACGAGCCGGGATCGGTGAACAAGATGATCACCATCTCCGGTGCCCTGGAGGAGGGGGTCGTTCGTCCGCAGGACGAGCTGTCGGTCCCCGGGACGATCAAGGTCGCGGACCACGTCTTCAAGGAGCACGACCCGCACCCCGTGGAGAACTGGTCCATCACCGAGGTGATGGCCAACTCGTCCAACGTGGGCTCGATCATGATCGGCCAGAAGCTCGGCAAGGACCGCATCGACCGCTACCTGCGGGCCTACGGCTTCGGCCAGAAGACAGGTCTGGCCTTTCCGGGCGAGTCGAGCGGCATCCTGCTCGATCCGCGCAAGTGGTCCGGCACGTCCATTGGCACGGTGCCGATCGGTCAAGGGGTGGCCGTGACGGGCATGCAGATGCTGGCCGCCTACAACACCGTTGCCAATGGGGGGGAGTACGTGGCCCCCAAGCTGGTGAAGGCCACGGTGGGCGGTGACGGCCGGCCGCAGCCCACGCCGGCGTCGGACCGCCGCCGGGTGATCTCGGCACGCACGTCCCAGCAGGTCACGGCCATGCTCTCCGAGGTGGTGCGGGTGGGCACGGGCAAGCTGGCGGCCATCGACGGTTACACGGTGGCGGGCAAGACCGGTACTGCCCGCAAGCCCCTCGAAGGGGCGCGGGGGTACCAGGAGGGTGCCTACGTGTCGAGCTTCGCCGGCTTCGTGCCCGCCGAGCGCCCCGAGCTGTCGGCCATCGTCATCCTCGACGAGCCCACGCCCATCTTCGGCGGGATCGTGGCTGCACCGGTGTTCGCCGCCGTGTCGCGCTACGGCCTACGACAGTTCCGGATCCCACCGCCGCCACCGGCAGCGCCGCCGGCGGCGGCGGCAGGGGTTCCGGAGGCATCACCCGAAGGCGCCCAGGGCGTGGGTGAAGCCGGTGGTGAGGAGATCCCGGCCACCCCGGTCCCGGGACAGAATCCGGCCACCGGCCCGGCTCCGGCCAACCCCTCCCCGGGCACCGCGCCCAACCCTGCCGCCAACCCCGTCCCCACTACGCTGCCACCGGCAAACCGCCCCAAGCCGGCCGCCTGAGCGGCGCCGGCGCGCTGCAATCCCGAGGTAATCTCCGATGCGGCTCGACCGACTGCTGGGCCACGTCGAGGTCCTCGCCAGCCATGGCGACCTAAGTGCCATCGACGTGCGCTCCGTCAGCCACGACACCCGGAACACCACGCCCGGCACCCTGTTCTGCTGCCTCCCGGGGACCGTCACCGACGGCCACGACCACGCCGCCCTTGCCCTACGAAACGGGGCGGTGGCGCTTCTCGTGGAGCGGGAGCTCGCCCTCGACGTGGTGCAGGTGCAGGTACCCGATGCCCGCGTCGCCATGGCGCTCATAGCGGCCGCCCTCAACGACTACCCCTCTCATCACATGCGGGTGGTGGGTGTCACCGGCACCAATGGAAAGACCACGACCACCCATCTGTTGCAGGCCGTGCTCATAGCCAACGGCTGGCCGACCACCCTCATCGGCACCCTCGGCGGGGTGCGCACCACGCCCGAGGCACCGGAGCTGCAGGCCCGGTTGGCGTCCGCCCTGGCCGCCGGCGACCGGGCGGCGGCGGTAGAGGTCTCCTCCCATGCTCTGGTGCAGCACCGGGTGGACGCCGTGCGGTTTGCCGTGGCCGCCTTCACCAACCTGAGCGCGGATCACATCGACTATCACGGCGACATGGAGTCGTACTTCGCAGCCAAGGCCGGTCTCTTCGAGCGCGACCGGACGGCATGCGGTGTCGTCAACGCCGACGACCCGTACGGGCGACGCCTTCTCGATGCCGCGACCATCCCGATGCGGCCCTACTCCCTTGCCGACGCGCGCCATCTCGAGGTGGGCCCGGTGACCACGAACTTCCAGTGGGAGGGCGAGCAGGTGACGCTCGCCCTCGGCGGCCGCTTCAATGCCTCCAACGCCGTGTGCGCGGCCACCATGGCGCGCGAACTGGGGGTCGGCGCCGACATCGTGGCCGCCGGGTTGTCCTCGGTGCCATCGGTACGGGGTCGCTACGAGCGGGTGGAAGCGGGCCAGCCCTTCACCGTGGTGGTCGACTACGCCCACACCCCCGACGCCCTCACCCAGGTGCTCGGCGCCGCCGTCGAGGGCGCCCATTCGGCGCCGGTGCCGGGCCGGGTCATCGTGGTGTTCGGCTGTGGCGGCGACCGGGACCGGGCCAAGCGGCCGATGATGGGCGAGGTCGCCACTGCGCTGGCCGACCTCGCCGTCCTCACCACCGACAACCCGCGGAGCGAGGATCCTGCCGCCATCATCGAGGAGGTGCGGGCCGGCGTCGGAGATCCCGAGCGCCTGGTGGTGGAGCCCGACCGTCGGGCGGCCATCGAGCTGGCCGTGAGTAGAGCTCGACCTCATGACGTGATCGTCGTGGCCGGTAAGGGCCACGAGGCGGGGCAGGTCTTCGCCGACCGGACCCTGCCCTTCGACGACCGTGACGTCCTGCTGCAAGCGTTGGAGGCGAGAGGGTGATCTCCCTTCTCCTCGCCGGCGGCGTGGCCATGCTGCTCTCGCTCGGCTTGACCCCGTTGCTGATTCGTTGGCTGCACTCACGAGGCATCGGTCAGCAGATCCGTGAGGACGGCCCGGAGGGTCACATCATCAAGGCCGGAACTCCCACCATGGGCGGCCTCATGATCGTTGCCGGCGCCCTCGTGGGCTACCTCGTCGGCCATGTCCGGGGCGGTGCCATCTTCACCAGGGGGGGCATCCTCGTGGCGCTGGCCATGACCGGTGCCGCCGCGGTGGGACTGGCCGACGACTGGGTCAAGGTGCACAAGCAGCAGAGCCTGGGCCTCAACAAGCGGGCCAAGCTCGCCGGCCAGCTGATCGTGGCCGGCGGGTTCGCGGTGCTGGCCCTCCACTGGGCCAACGCCCGCACCACCATCTCCTTCACCCGCTTCGATCTCCCCGGCCTCGACCTGGGGACGTGGGGTTGGGTGCTGTGGGCCGCCTTCTTGATGATCGCCACGTCCAACGCCGTGAACCTCACGGACGGCTTGGACGGGCTGGCGGCGGGAGCATCCACCTTTGCCTTCTCCGCCTTTGCCATCGTGGGTTTCTGGCAATTCCGACACTTCGACATCTACCAGGTGCCTCAGGCCCTCGACCTGGCCCTCATCGCCGTGGCCATGAGCGGGGCCTGCACGGGGTTCCTGTGGTGGAACTGCGCACCGGCGCGCATCTTCATGGGCGACACGGGGTCGTTGGCCATCGGCGCCGCGCTGGCCGCGCTGTCGCTGGTCATGAACCTGCACCTCGTCCTTCCCGTGGTCGGAGGGCTGTTCGTGCTCGAGACGCTGTCGGTCATCATCCAGGTGGCCAGCTATCGGCTGTTCCATCGCCGGGTGTTCCGCATGGCACCGTTTCATCACCACTTCGAGCTGGCCGGCTGGCCGGAGGTGACGGTGATCGTCCGCTTCTGGATCCTGGCCGGGCTGTGCACGGCATTCGGGCTGGGGCTCTTCTACGCCGACTACATCTCGCTCACCCGGATCGGCTGATGGACCCCAACAGAGGGAAGGCCATCGTGGTCGGCCTGGGTGCCACGGGTCAGGCCGTCACGCGCCACCTCGTTGCCGAGGGCTGGACCGTGGTGATCGTCGAGGACCGCGCCGACGAGGGCACGGCCGAGATGGCGCAGCGGCTGGGCGCCACACTCGGGAGTGCCGGGGACGCTGCTGGAGCCCAACTGGTGGTGCCGAGCCCCGGTGTTGGCCCCCACCACCCCGTGCACGAGGCGGCCGCTTCCGCCGGTGTCCCCGTGTTGAGCGAGGTGGAGCTGGCGTGGCGGTCGTCCCCCGCCACGCAGCTCGTGGCCGTCACCGGGACCAACGGCAAGACCACGGTCACCACGCTGTTGGCCGCCATGGTGGTGGAGTCGGGTCGTACCGCGGTGGCTGCCGGGAACATCGGCCTGCCCCTCATCGAAGCCGTGCACCAGGGCGTCGAGGTGGTGGTGGCCGAGGTCTCCTCGTTCCAGCTCCAGTACACGGAGTCCTTTCGTCCGGCGGTGGCGGTGTGGCTCAACCTGGCCGAGGACCACCTGGACTGGCACCCCACCATGGAGCACTACGCCGCGGCCAAACAGCGCATCTGGGCCGGCCAGGGCTCCGACGACGTGGCCGTGGTCAACGCCGAGGATGAGCTGGTGTGCAGTGCCGCAGCGTCGGCGCCCGGACGGGTGGTCACCTTCGGACTGGGGTTGGGGGACTACCACCTGAACGGTGACGTACTCAGTGCGCCACAGGGAAGGCAGATCATGGCTCGCAAGGATCTGCGGCGGAGCCTGCCCCACGACGTGGCCAACGCCCTCGCGGCCACCGCCGCCGCCGAGGCGGTCGGTGTGAGCCTCGACGCCTGCCGAGCGGTGCTCGCCACCTTCGACGGGCTGCCTCACAGGCTCCAGCTGGTGCTCGACGCGGGCGACGTGCGCTACTACGACGACTCCAAGGCCACCACCCCTGCCTCGGTGCTGGCTGCCGTCCGGGGCTTCGACTCCGTCGTGCTCATCGCCGGCGGGAGGAACAAGGGCCTCGACCTCGGCGTGCTTCGCCAGGAGGCTCACCGGCTGCGAGCCGTGGTCGCCATCGGCGAGGCGTCGTCGGCGGTGGCGTCGGCGTTCGAGGACACGGTTCCGGTCATCGCAGCCGCTTCCATGGATGCCGCCGTCGGCGCCGCCCGCCACGTGGCGCGGGCCGGGGACGTGGTCGTGCTGTCCCCGGGGTGCGCCTCGTTCGACTGGTACCGCTCCTATTCCGAGCGGGGCGATGACTTCGTTGCCGCCGTGCACCGCCTGGAGGCCGTCACATGACCACCCGCCCGAACATGACCCGCTCGAGAGCGGCACGAGCGGAGCCCACCACCGCTGGGCGGGCACCGGCCCGGCGCTCATCCAGTGGTGGTGCCGTGTTGCTGGCCGCCGTGGTGGTGGTGCTGTGCCTGGTGGGTCTGGTGATGGTCCTGTCCTCTTCCTCGGTCCAGGCCTACCGCCAGTACGGCTCTTCCTGGGTCTTCTTCCGCCGGCAGGTCCTCTGGGTGACCCTCGGCTCGGTGGTCCTGGTGGCCATGGCGAGGGTGGACTATAGGAAGTGGCGCGCTGCCGGAGTGCCTCTCCTGGGAGCTTCAGTACTGCTCCTGGTGGCGGTGCTCGTGCCCGGCGTGGGCGTGTCGGTCAACGGCTCGGCGCGGTGGCTCGGGGTCGGGGCCTGGCGCATCCAGCCCGGCGAGGTGGCCAAGCTGTCTCTACTGCTGTACTGCTGCGGCGTCCTGGCCCGGCGGTTGGACAGCCGGCCCGATGAGGACGTTCGCCTGGCGCCGGTCCTCCTGCCCTTCGGGTTGGTCGGTCTCCTGGTGATGCTCCAGCCGGACATGGGTACCACCCTGGTGATCGGCGCCCTGGTCTTCGCCCTGCTCTTCGTAGGGGGGGGTCGGTTGCGTTCCATGGCAGGCCTCACCGGTCTGGCCGTGGCCGGGGCCTTCGTCCTCGGCATCGTGGAGCCCTACCGCCGAGCACGGATGATGTCGTTCCTCAACCCATGGGCCGATGCCAGCAACACGGGGTATCAGGTGGTCCAGTCGCTGGTGGGCATGGGCACGGGACGGCTGGTCGGTGTAGGCGTGGGGGCGAGCCGGGCCAAGTGGGGGTTCCTGCCCAATGCCCACACCGACTTCATCTTCGCCATCGTGGGCGAGGAGGTGGGCCTGCTCGGAGCCCTGCTGCTGCTGAGCCTGTTCGCCGGCTTCGCCGTCCTCGGCATCCGCGCCGCCGGCGCCGCACCAGACACATTCGGGCGCCTCCTTGCCGTGGGCATCACGGCCTGGGTCACGGCCCAGACCTTCATCAACATCGGCGCCGTCGTGGGGCTCCTGCCGGTGAGCGGGGTGCCCCTGCCCTTCGTCTCCTTCGGTGGCTCCTCCCTCGTCATCTTGATGGCCGCCGTCGGGATGCTGGTGAACATCACCCGCCAGGGGGCAGGCGCCGGCAGCGTGGGGACGATCACCACTGGGCCGGCCCTGTCTGGGACGACCCCTTCTGGGCGCCGCCGGCGGACCATGAGCAGGGAGCGGGCCGCCACCCGGGAGCGCCGGCAACCGGCCAGGGCGTGATGGACCGGCGCCGGTCCCTCACGGATCTCCCGGCGTGACCCTGGTCATCGCCGGCGGCGGCACGGCCGGCCACGTCCTTCCTGCGCTCGCCGTCGCTCGCGCTCTCGTCGCCCGTGGACATGCATCGGGCGACATCCAGTTCGTGGGTTCGTCGCGCGGCATCGAGGCCCGCATCGTGGCCGAGGCCGGCTTCCCCATCACGCTGCTGCCGGGCCGGGGGTTGGCTCGCCGTCTGACCCCGGCCAACGTCGGCGCCGTCCTGGGCCTGAGCTTGGCAGCCGTGCGAGCACTGAGACTGGTGGCCAGGTGGCGCCCTTCCGTGATCCTCTCCGTGGGTGGCTACGCCAGTGTGCCCTGCACCGTGGCAGCCGTCCTCCTGCGGGTGCCGCTCGTCCTCCACGATCAGAACGCCGTTCCCGGCCTGGCCAATCGCCTGGCAGGACGCTTCGCCCGCGCCTCGGCGGTGTCGTTCGAGGCCACCCTGCTGCCCCGTGCGGTGGTCACCGGCAACCCGGTTCGCACCGAGGTGCTGGCCGCCGACCGCTCACCCGCAGGGCGGCGAGCGGCCCGCCAGGCCCTCGGGCTGGCGTCCACGGGCCTGGTGCTGGCGGTGTTCGGGGGCTCGCTCGGCGCTCGCCGCATCAACGAGGCGGTCGCCGATCTGGTCCGGACCTGGTCACCGGGAACCGAGCTGACCGTGTACCACGTGGTCGGTTCCCGGGACTGGGCCTCCCGGGATTGGACTTCCCGGGACCGGGCAGGAGTGGCCCAGGACGGTCTCGACTACCGAGCCGTCGAGTACGAGGAGCGGATGCCCCTTCTGCTGGCCGCCGCCGACGTGGCCCTTTGCCGCGCCGGGGGCACCTCGGTGGCCGAGCTGGCGGCGGTGGGGCTGGCTTCTGTCCTCGTGCCGCTGCCGTCCGCACCGGGTGACCACCAGACGGCGAACGCCGGAGCCCTGGTGCAGGCTGGAGCGGCCGTGATGGTGCCCGACCACGAGCTCACCGCCCAACGCCTGGTCGCCGAGCTCGAGCCGCTGCTGGGCCCCCCGGGGCGCATCGAGACCATGGGCAAGGCCGCGCTGGCGCTGGCCCGGCCTGACGCCGCTGAGCGGGTGGCCGCGCTGCTGGAGCGTCATGCCCGTTCCTGAGGCCGTCACTGGGCCCGGGTGGTCCGAGGGCGCGCCGGGCTTCGACCTGTCGACCTCGCGGCGCATCCACGTGGTGGGCATCGGCGGAGCGGGGATGAGCGCCATCGCCACCGTGCTCGTGGCCATGGGCCACGTCGTCACCGGCAGCGACCTCAAGCACTCATCCGGTCTGGAGCGCCTCACGTCCCTCGGCGTCCAGGTCACCGTGGGTCACCGGGCCGAGAACGTGGGCGATGCCGAGGTCGTCAC
>Ga0208612_1000667_pt1 | contig 14445 bp, 17 predicted proteins | sample AntDryMetagUQ889_FD_188089 | JGI IMG/M metagenome (GOLD analysis project Ga0208612, IMG submission 188089) | Polar desert microbial communities from Antarctic Dry Valleys - UQ889 (SPAdes) | ecosystem: Environmental > Terrestrial > Soil > Desert | place: Antarctic Dry Valleys | collected 2008-12-31 | reverse complement strand
AACGCGCGATCGCCGGCTCGAGCACCGGAAGGCCGTACCGGTCGGTGACATCGTCGAGGATGTCTCGTGCATGCAGGGTGCGCGCGTCGTAGAGGGTCGGCAGCACGCCGAGGACCCGCAGTCCTGGATTCGTCATCCGCTGGATGTCCTTGACGGTGTTCAGCAGTTGGCCCACGCCGCGATGGGACAGCGTCTCGCATTGGAGCGGGATCAGCAGATCCGATGCAGCAGTGAGACCGTTGACGGTAAGCACACCGAGGGATGGCGGGCAGTCGATCAAGACGTGATCGAACTGATCCTGCAGTGCCGACAGATCGGCGATGGCAAGGCGCAGTGCGTACTCCCGGCCGGTCCGCGTGAGCAACATCGACTCCGTCGTCGCCAGATCGATGGTCGCAGGCAGCAGGGCGGGGCCATCCGAGGTCGCCACGATTGCCTCGGCGATCGGTAGTTCGCCAAGTAGGACGTCGTGCACTGAGACAGGCAACGTGTCGGGATCCACGCCCAGGGAGAATGTCAGGCAGGCCTGTGGATCGAGGTCGACGAGCAGCACCCGCTTGCCCAGATCATGGAGGGCCACCCCCAGTGACGCGACGGTCGTGGTCTTGGCCACTCCGCCCTTCTGATTGGCGACAGCGAGGACGTGAGCCATAGGCCCCCGATCATCCCAGACCCCGCCAGTGGGTGACTGTCTCGGTCTGAGCGACGACGCGGCCGCGGCTGATCACCCACCGTGGGGCGGCGTGTTCCCTCAGGACGTCTACCAACCGCTCCGATCCATGGATGCAGATGTTGGCCGGGTTGCCGACGGCCAGGCGATGTCCCGGCAGACCGAGTACCTGGGCGGCTGAGCGCGTGACCATGTCGAGCAAGAGCTCCTGGTCGGCGGTGGTCTTGAACTCCAACAGGTGTGAAGCGAGGAAGGCGACCTCGAGCATGTTGTGTCGGCCGTAGGGGTAGTACGCGTCCTCGATGTCGTCCTGCCCGAGAGCCACCAGGACACCCGCGTCGAGAAACAGGCGGACCGGGAGCGCCAACGGCCCGGTGTGCGGGGCGCTGACAAAACCCAATCCCGCCAGGCGCGCCACGTCAGCCAGGCTCGCCTGATCCTCGGGTGGGTAGCTGCCGACAGCGCGGGCGTGGCATGCCACGCCCCGACCGACCAGGCCATGCTCGATCATCGACCGGGCCAGCAACGCACTGGTGTGCAACGAGGGATCACCGGCGTCGTCAACGAGCATCGCGACCCGAGTTCCCAACCTGGCGGCCAGCGCACACGCCCAGCTCACGTGCTCGGCCATGTCCGCCGAACTGTCCTCGATCCACGGGATACCCCCGACGACGTCCGCGCCAAGGCGCATCGCCTCCGCACACAGCTCGGCAGCCCCCTGGTCCCGCAACACACCGTCCTGCGGAAACGCGACGACCCGGACATCGAGCACGTCGGCGAACTGCTCGCGGGCAGCGAGGACGCCATGCAAACCTTCGAGCCCCGCCGCGGTGTCGACGTCCACAAAGGCCAGGATGTGTAAGACCCCGTTGCGGACCGCGTCACGCAGAGCCCGGATGACGTTCGGGGTGATCCAGGCCCGGTCATATTCGGCCTTGACCGCGCGAGCCAGATGGATGCCAGTCGCCGCGTCGGCCATCGCCTCCCCGGTGTATGCGGTCAGCGCCGCATCGCCGATCCTGGGCAGCGTGTAGACCTTGTCCAGATGCAGGTGCGCATCGACGAAAGACTCGGTCACCAACCGCCCGTCGGCCTCGATCACAGGCAGCGTGCCGCAGTCCGAACCGCTCGCGGAGACCTCGCTGATTGCGACGATGACACCGGTCTCGATGGTGATGTCACACACCCGGCCGTCGCGCAACCGCGCCCGCCGGACGAGCAGTGATGCTCCGTCTGCGACCATCCCTGCTCACCCCGGACGAAGGCTCTCACGGAGGACGCACATGACCCAAGGACACGGCGGCACACCAGCGGGCTGGTACCCCGATCCGGAGGGCCACGGCGAACGCTGGTGGAACGGCATGAGTTGGGGAGAACTACGCGTTGCGCCCCAGCCGTACAGCCAGTCCCCGCCAGCACCGGCTCAGAGCTACGCACAGCCGGCCGAGCCGGCGCCGCAACAGCAGACCGTGCGCCCTGACATGCATTGCGTGCACTGCCAGTGGAACGACTTCCAGCCAGCGGACTATTTGTTGATCAACCCGCGCGGCACGAACCCCTTCAATCCGGACAACTTCAACTTCTCGGCCAACTGCCTGATCTGCCGCCGCTGCGGATTCATCCACTGGTTCGCCGCCCGCTGAGGCGCGGCAGCGCTCGGACTCTTGTCCGGACCGCCGGCCCCTACGGCAGGCAACCCGCAACGCGGGCTGGGAAACTACAGCGCGGCTGGTCAACCGGTGAGAACGAGCCGGGGCTCGGCCGGTTCACCTTCTCCTACCGCGGCCGGTGTCGAGGACTCGCGGAACCCGTGCCGCTGCCACCAACGGGCCAACGGCGCAGGCGCCCACCAGTTCGCCCGGCCCATCAGCCGCATGGCCGCGGGGACGAGCAGGGTCCGTACGACGGTGGCGTCCACCAGGATCGCGACCAGCATGCCGATGCCGATCATCTTGATGAAGGTCACGCCGGATGTCGCGAACGCGCCGATCACCACGGCGAGCAGTAGCGCGGCACTGGTGATGATCGAGCCGGTCTTCTGCAGCCCGACGGCGACCGCCGTCGTGTTGTCGACGCCACGGTCCCACTGCTCACGGATTCGGGAGAGCAGGAAGACCTCATAGTCCATCGACAGGCCGAACAGGATCGCCAGCATCAAGATTGGTTGAGTCGCGTCGAGCGCGCCCAACGGGGTGAAGCCGAGAAGGTCGGAGAGGTTCCCATCCTGGAAGATCCACACGACCACCCCGAACGAGGCGACGACCGAGATCGCATTCACCGCAATGGCTTTGAGCGGCAACACCAACGAGCCAAACGCGAGGAACAACAAAACGAGCATCGCCAGCACCACCATCAGCCCCATCCACGGCAAGGTGTCCGACAGCGACGCCAGCAGGTCCACCAACTGGGCGCTCTGTCCCCCGACCAGCGACTGCGCCCCATCCGGTACGGGAATGGAACGCAGATCCTCGACCAGAGCCGTGCCCTGCGCGCTGTTGTCGATGGCGGCGTAACTCACGTCGTACACGGTCGTCCCGTTGCCCTCTCGGGCAACGCTCACCTCGTCGACGCCGTCGACGGCAGCGAGTGCGCGGGCGTAGGTGTCCAAGGCACTCGGATCGGCTCCCGTCACCACGACGGCGGCATGGCTCAGTTCCTGGCCGGGAAAGTCTGCTGCCAACCTTTCGCTGACAACCCGGCTTTCGGCGCCCTGCGGGAGCACCCGCTCATCGACGCCGGTCCACTCGACCCGCAGGAAGGGAAGGCCGAGGGCCAGCAGGCCCACCACGACGGTCGTCATCACGATCACCGGTCGGCGCATCACGAAGCGGGCGATTCGCGCCCACCCGCCGTGCTCGGCCAGCGCTCCAGTCACCGAGGCGCCGGCCCGGCGCCGGCGCCACGGCATCCGGCCGGCGTCCACCCTCGGACCAAGGACCGCCAGGAGGGCGGGAAGCACGGTGAGGGCCGTGACCATCGCGACCAGCACGGCGGCCATGCCGCCGAAGCCCATCGAGCGGAGGAAGACCTGCGGGAACAGCAGCAGTGAGGCCAAGGAGACCGCAACGGTCAGTCCGGAGAACATGACCGTACGACCGGCTGTGGCCATCGTGCGGGTGATGGCATCCGGTGTGGAGTGGCCTGAGGCCAGTTCCTCGCGGAAGCGGCTCACCACAAACAGCGCATAGTCGATGGCCAGACCCACACCGAGAAGCGTGATGACGTTGATCGCGAAGATCGACACATCGGTCACGGTGGTGAACAGCCGCAACAACGCAAAGGACCCCATGATCGCGATCCCGCCGATCAGCGCGGGGAGCGTCGCCGCCACCAGGCTGCCGAAGATGAAAAGGCACAGCAGCACCACCACGGGAATGGTGATCGACTCCGCACGAGCGATGTCGGCTTCGACCTGGTCACCCACATCGGCGAACACCGCCGACGGTCCGCCCACGATGCTGCTCAGTCCCGGTGCGTCGAGGCGGTCGCGGATCCGGTCGTATGTCTCGGCGCGGGCGTCGTCATCGGCCCCGGCCAGGGTGATCGGGACAAGTGTCGACAAGCCGTCTTGCGAGACCAGGCTAGGCCCGCCCCCTGCGTAGGTCGTCACAGCTTGGACGACGTCCCCGGCTGGAAGCGCCGCGAGAGTCTCGGTGACAGCCCGCTGGAATGCAGGGTCCTCGACCCTGCGTCCGTCCACGCTCTCGTACAGCACCAGGATGTCCGCGTCGGTCTTCCCGAACGCCGCGACGATAGCCGCGTCGGCCCGAGCCGACTCGCTGTCGGGATCTTCGAACCCGCCGTTGGACAACGATCCGAAGACACCCAGGCCCCAACCGGCGGCGGCCAGTGTCGTCAGCAGGCCGGCGACCAGTACCACCCACCGGCGCCTGGCCACGAGCCGCCCCCAGCGTTCCATCTAGCCCTCCACGGTTGCGTGAACAATCATCGCGTTGGTTAACGACGTTCACCGTTAACGTTGTTCACTATGATGCCGGGCATGAGCCTTGTCAACACCGACGGCGACATCGCTCCCACCCGGCGAGAACGAGCCCGGGCGCGGACGCGCGCCGAGATCCTGGTAGCCGCCCGCGACCTGGTCCGACAGGGCGAGCAGATCAACATGCGAGCCGTGGCCCGCGCCGTTGGCATGACGGCCCCGGCGCTGTATCGCTACGTCGATGGGCACGACGACTTGCTCGACCTGCTCGGCGGCAGCCTTTACGAGGAACTCATCGACGAACTCGTCCTGGCTCGGGACTGCCTCGATCCGGACGAACTCATACCCCGGCTCATCGCCATGGCGCACGCCTTCCGGACCTGGGCGCTCACACATAGGCAGGAGTACGGCTTGCTCTTCGCCAGCCCGCTCATGACTGCGCACCACACGAACTCCAGTTGCACGCACCTGGCCGGGATGCGTTTCGGGGCACTGTTCGCCGAGATATTCGCCGCAATGTGGAGTGCCGCGATCATCACGCCGCCGGACCTCGATCAGGTTGACCCGGCGCTGCTGAGGATGCTCGAGAACACGGGCGAGGGTGAGTTCGACCTCCCGCTCCCACTGCGGTATCTCTATGTGCGGCAATGGTCTCGGCTGTACGGCATGGTCACGCTCGAAGCGTTCGGGCACCTGCACTGGGCTTTGGAGGACAGCGTCGGGCTGTTCGATGCCATGCTGGCTGACTGTGCAGCCGAACTCGGATTTTCCGACCAGCTTCCGGCGCCTCGGGCGGAGTGATGCCAGGGCCAGACTCCGTCCCGGCTTGCACGAGACGGCGTCCCTTTCTGCATAACTTCGCGGCTGATGACCGGCCGGGTGGAACGTAGAATCGATCCGATGTCTGGCATCCCGGTATCGACCCCGGCATCCCTCGACGACTCGGTCGGTCTGTTCGGACCGGAAAGTGTCACGTGGCGCGTCCATGCTGACCCGCTGCTGATCGTCGGAGGCCTCCGGGCCCTGCTACTGCAGGCACTGCATCCGCTCGCGCTCGCCGGCGTGGCCGAGCACTCCGGCTTCCGCGCGGACCCCTGGGGTCGGCTGGGCCGAACCGCGGAGTTCGTGGGCGTGCTGTCCTATGGCACCCGCAGTGAAGCCGTCAAAGCCGCTGCGCGGGTACGCGGCGCGCATCGCGGATTGACGGGGGTGGAGCCAGAGACCGGTACGCCGTACCGCGTCGATGACCCCGCGCTACTCCTATGGGTGCACTGCTGCGAGGTGGAATCGTTCCTTACCACCGCGCGACGCGGCGGGGCTGACCTGAGCGATGCCGATGCCGACGCCTACCTGCGCGAACAGGGTCTGGCCGCCGAGCTGATCGGAGTTCCCCGCGAGGATGTGCCCGCCGAACGCGCTGACCTCGCTGAGTACTTCACCGACATGAAGCCGCTGCTGCGGGCCACCGCTGAGTCCCGGCGAGCCGCCCGGTTTCTGCTCGCGCCGCCGATGCCGGCCTGGGTTCAGGTGCTGACTCCCGCCCGCCCCGCCTGGGGCGGGCTGGCCACTTTGGCCTTCGGCCTGCTGCCTGGCTGGGCTCGGAAGATGTATCGCCTCCCGGGATTGGGGACCACGGATGCGGCGGCCACCGCGAGCGTACGGGCTCTGCGTGCAAGCCTGGAGCGGTTGCCCAGGCAGTGGCGTGAGGGGCCAGCCCGGAAAGCCGCACGGGAGCGGCTAGCCGGCTGAAGGTACCTGTTCGGCGTGGGAGCGCCGGGCACGGTGAGGTGGGCGCAGATCACTGATCGGGAGTCCCGGAACCTGACGGGTGGGCGGCGGTGGATCCAGAACCTCCTTCCCAGAACGGGGTCGGATACCACCCTCCCGGGATGCCGCCACCGCCTCCGTAGCGATAGCGCGCACCCGGCCGGTACTCCGGAAAGCCCTTGACCAGCATGTCGCCGATCGAGATCTCCTTCGGTGCGGTGAGTTGGGGCTGCCCATAGGCGTAGTCCAACGGCGGGAGCTCGGGGCCCAGGGGTAACCCGAGTCGCTCCCGCGCGGTTCGCGTCGCCATCAGTCCTTCGATCGCGGTACGGCGCGCGGCGGCGATCTCGCCCTCGGTGTCGGCCTCGGCGAACAGTGACCCGGCGCTGTTGTACCGCTCAGCCGCATCGGCGAGCGCCTGTCGGGCAAAGGGGTCATCGCTTGGATCGATAGTGGCTACGTCGGAACCCAGTCGGTTGTACAGAGACATCGCTGCCGCTTTGCGTCCCTGCAGGGCGTGCCCGCGGCCGCGGCGCTGGTTGCCGAGGTAGAAGATCGCGAGGAAGACGAGTCCCGCCGAGATCAGAACCAGCAGGATCGTGTCCACGGCCTCAACGGTAGTCCGAGCGGCTGGGCGGAGCGGGAAAACCCCCGGCTGGGGACGGTCGGATTCAGCGGACCTACGGGCTGCTTCCCGAGGCCATAGCCATCAGTTCGCGGTAGGCCGACGGCGATGTCGTGCACTCGCCGAGTCGGTTGGCTTTGTTGGTCCCGTGGAAGTCGCTCGATCCGGTGGGCACCAGTCCGAGTCGCGCCGCCAAGGCTCGCAACGTCTCTCGATCGCTCGGCAGGTGATCGGGGTGATCGACCTCGATACCCGCCAGCCCGGTCTCGGCCAGAACCCCGATCGCGGCCGCATCCACTACCCGCCCACGGCGACCGGCCGCCGGATGCGCGAAGACCGCGACACCGCCCGCCGCGCGGATCAGCCCCACTCCGGCAATCGCATCGAGATCGGCCTTGCCGACGTAGTACGGCCCGGCGGCGGACAGTAGTTCGGCAAACGCTTCGTCCACCGATGAGACGACTTCCGCCTCCAGCAGGGCACGTCCGATATGGGGGCGGCCGACCGATCCGCCGTCGGCGAATTCCAACACCCGCTGCCAGGTGATCGGGAAGCCTGCCGCGACGAGCTTCTGCACCATCCGCTCGCCTCTGCGACGGCGTTCCCCTTGGAGCCGAGCCAGCTCGGCGCGCAGTTGCGGGTCCGCCGGGTCGACGAGGTAGCCGAGCAGGTGCACACTGATCGGCCGCTCCTGGCCGGCGGTGTAGACGCAGGACAGTTCCAACCCCGGGATCACGGACAGTCCGGCGGGACAGGCGCTGCAGGCTTCCTGCCACCCGTCGAGGGTGTCGTGATCGGTGAGCGCCACGACGTCCAGCCCTGCCTGGGCGGCGGCGCGAACGACCTCGGCCGGGGACAACGTGCCGTCGGAGGCGGTCGAGTGAACGTGAAGATCTATCCGCGACTGACTCCCCCGGCTATTCACCGCATCAGTCTTCTGCAGCCCATTCCGGACCGAGCCGCGGAATCGGGGTCGTCGTGTGCCTCGGCATCGACTGGTCGCCCACCGGCTGGCCCGTCGCCACATTCACGGTTTGTTGCCGAGTCGTATGTGGCGGAGGCGGTGGCTGCATCGCGAGACCCTGGTAGTTGAACAACAATTCCGAGATCTGCTTGTAGAGCTGCCGCGGCCCGCCCGGGAGGTGGCTGACCCGGGACAGGGCTTGGTCCTGGCCGGCAGACTCGAAGAGGAACGTCCCGTATCCCAATATCCGAGCAATCGGGGTCTGCTCGTACGTCAGATCGGTGACCTTCAACAGCGGCATGACCGCTGTCTTCTTGGTAAGGACGCCACTGACCAACAGGACGCGCCGGTTCGTTACCACGAAGTGGTCCATGCGCCACTCCACGATCTGGTAGCCGAGATAGCCGGCAACACCGAGCAGCGCGAGAGCTGCGATGTTGCGCGTGGTGTCGGAGTAGGGGTCACTCGAGAGCAAGAACATCGCGACCGCGATGACAGCCAGCGACTTCAGGACTGGGCCCGCGAGAATCATCCAGTGTCGGCGGGTCTCGATCTCCGCTCGTTCGTCGGGGATGAGGTAGCGTTCGGTTCCGGTCGGCCGCGCTGCACGGGTCGGACGCGTCACGACGTACCTCCCGCTCCGGCCGCCAGCACGAGCCGCACGTGTGGCCTCCTGCGACTAGACCAGATTCGTGATGAAGTTGGCGATGGCCGAAGCCGCGTCGCTCAACCAACGGAAGGTAGTGCGGACGATGTCCGCTGAGGTCTCGGGTTGGGTGATGATGAAGAAGAGCACGAAGGCCAGCAGAAGCAAGCCGACGATCTTCTTCGCATTCACCTTGGTCTCCTCCTGAGAGCACAGCGCAGCCACCGCCGCAGCGATGTGCCCGATCATGGCCGATCGCAGCTCTTCCTGGGTCCAGGCGCGCCGCGCATTTCGCGCCCTAGCGTGACTGGATGAGCGCGCCACAGCTGATCCCATGCGTGGGAGCATTGGTCTACGACGCGGGTGCGCGGCTGCTGCTCATCCGACGTGGGCACGAACCTGCCCTCGGGCTCTGGTCCCTTCCGGGTGGGCGTGTGCAGCCAGGCGAAGAACTCGAGGCCGCGGTGGTCCGCGAGGTCTTCGAGGAGACTGGTTTGGTCGTGACCGCCGGTCCGGTCGTGGGCGAGGTGCAGCGACCCGGTCCGGGTGGAGTGATCTACGCGATCACCGATTTCGCCGTCGAACTGATCGGTGGGCGGCTTCGGCCCGGTGACGACGCGGAGGATGCTCGGTTCGTCGATGCAGTCGAACTCAGCCAGCTGCCACTCTCGCCGGGACTCCTCGAGACCCTGCGGGGATGGGACGCGCTGCCCGCCGGGCCACTTTTTCCGTAGCAGATCCGTTCCGCCGATCCTGGCCGCGTCACCGCCGCGGGTCAGCCCGATGGAAGAACGAGATCAGATTGCCGTCCAAGTCCAGCGTCGCGAACTCTCGGGTGCCGAAATCAGTGTCCTGCAAGCTGTCTCGGGAGACCTTGTGCAGCACGCCGGCTGCCTTCAATTCGGCATACAACGCATCGACGTCGTCCACTTGGATCCGGCAACTCGCGGTGCCGGCGAGAAAGGACTCCGCTCCGGAGCAGACCGGGTGTGCTGTCGCGTCGCGGTCCTCCCAGGAGCGGTCGCTGGACTCCCAGAGGTGGATCTCGGCCTCGTCGCGGAGCAGGACCGCGAACCCGGTGTCCTCATGGAGGACCGTGAAGCCGAATTTGTCCCGGTAGCAGCGCACGGCTGCGGGCATGTCCCGAACCGGAAGGGCTGGAATTGTCTGGCCAAGACGCATGACCGACTTCCTCTCAGCCTGGTGGCTGGTCGGCCGGCACGGAAACCGAAGGAGTCGGCTCAGGAATGTAGCCCCCATCGCCCGCGTACTTACCGGTGAAGACGGTCACCAGCCACACCCCCGTCGCGGCGAGCACGAGGAGGAACGTCGCGCCGAAGACGGTCCTGCGGATGTCCTGCCAGTCGCTGCGCTTCTTGGCGCCAGCGCGACCCCCACTGGCTTTCCACAACTCACGCGGGGTCACCGCACGCTTGGAATCGTTGATTCGCTTCGTCGCTTCGGCCCCGGAGATCCGGCCCCGAGCCAGGTCCGCTTCGAGGGCAAGGACTGCGGTGCGGATATCGGACAACTCGACGAGAACGGGGCGGTCAGCCGTTGCGTCCACCTCCTCCCACGATCACCAAGCTAACTCGACGTTTTCGGGGCCGGACGCCCCGGCTGCTCGCCACCTCGTGCGTCGGCATCAGAACGCTTGGGCACCATCACTTTTCGACGGAAGACACACACCACCGTGCCGTCCTGCTTGTAACCGACCGTCTCGACGTGCACGACCCCACGATCGTCCTTGGATCTCGACTCCGTCTTGTCCAGGACCGTCGTCTGGCCGTAGATCGTGTCGCCGTGGAATGTGGGGGCGACGTGGCGCAGCGACTCGACCTCCAGATTGGCAATCGCCTTTCCTGACACGTCCGGCACGCTCATCCCCAGCAGGAGTGAATAGACGAGGTTGCCGACCACAACGTTCTTCCCGAACTCGGTCGACTCCTCTGCGTAGTGCCGGTCGAGGTGCAGCGGATGATGGTTCATCGTGATCAGGCAGAACAGGTGGTCGTCGTACTCGGTGACAGTCTTGCCCGGCCAATGCTTGTAGATCGCGCCGATTTCGAACTCCTCGTAGTACCGGCCGAACTGCATGCCCGCTCCTGATCCTCGGCAAAGCCTCGTCTCGGCGCGATCCTACGATGGTGTCCGTGACCGACCGCGTGACCGTCGAGCAGACCGCAGTCGACGAGGTGGTCCACGTCGCCCCAGGTGCTCGGGTGATCCGGCTGATCGTCGCCGCCATGATCCTGGCGCTGACCATGGCCGGCACCGTCTACGGCGACGACTATGCCTTTCCATTCGGTCCACCGCGGATGTACGCCACGCGGGCCGACCCAGATGCCCCGGTCTCCTCGACGCGGGTCGTGGGGCTCGACGACGACGGCGAAGAAGTGCCTCTGTCCGGCGGCGAGGTGGGGCTGCGCCGAGCCGAGTTCGAGGGTCAGGTCCCCCGGCTGATCGACCATCCCGATCTGCTGGGCCTTTTGGCCGAGACCTACACGGCCCATCACCCTGAGGCGGGGCCACTGGTTGCGGTCGCGATCATTGCCCGCCGATACGAACTCCAGGCTGGGCAACGAACCGGCGCCTACGTCGATGACGTGCTGGTCACGTATCGACTTCAGCCGCCCGAGCGGGGCGGGCTGTGACCGGGCTCGGTGGGCTCGTCAGGTGGTTTTTCGCGCCGGTGCCGTTAGCCCGGATCGCGATCTTCCGCTTGATCGCCTACCTATTCATCCCGATCGACGTCTTCGTGACCACCCGGTGGGTGGCTGCCCACGCAGGCGTTCCGACGGAGTACTACCAGCCTCTGCTGATCGCTGAATGGCTGCCGCTGCCAATTCCCACGGCCAGTGTGGTGGAGACCGTCAAATGGCTGCTGGTCGGCTCCGCCCTCCTGGCCGCCACCGGAAAGGCGCCGCGGATCTGGGGGGCGACGACGTTTCTGCTGTATTTCGAGTGGATGGTCATCGCGATGAGCTACGGCAAAGTCGATCACGATCGGTACGCCTTCCTCGTCGCCTTGGCCGTTCTGCCCACGGTGGGGATCGCCCGATGGCGCGACCACCGTCGGTCCGAGGCTGCCGGCTTTGCCGTGGCGGTGATCTTCGTTGCGGTCATGCTCACCTACTTCCTGGCCGCCTGGGCAAAGATTCGATTCGGCGGGTGGGACTGGGTGAACGGGTCGACGTTGACCCGAGCCGTCCTGCGCCGGGGCACCGACCTGTCGACGTGGACCCTCGACGTACCGGGCCTGCTCCATGTTTCGCAGTACCTGATGATCGGCTTCGAACTGCTGTCTCCGCTGATGCTCCTCGTCCGCCGTGACCGCGCGCGGATCATGCTCGTGGTCTTCTTGTTGGGCTTCCACCTGATGGTCTTTGCCGGCGTCCGGATCATCTTCCTCCCGCACGTCGTGGCGATTCTGTCAATCCTGCCCTGGGAGCGTCTCCACAACCGAAAAGTGCCTCCGGAAGTCATCCCTGAGGCCGACGCGCAGGCCCGCGCGTCCTCCTAGCTTGGATCACGCAACCTTTTTGGCCCCAGCGGCGTCCCTAGTGGGTAGTCGAGAACTGACTTGATGAATCAAACAGAGGAGATTCGATGGGTGCGGTTCGCGTCTACGTGTTCCCGGCGGTGCGCATCCTGATCTGGTCAGTGATGGCACTGGCACTGGTCTGGCTGGCGTTCTTCCGTACCGACCTATCCGTCGATGACCAGGTGGCTCAGCCCTCGGCTGACATCACCCCGCCGGTCTATACGGTCGGGCGAGGGGACATCTTGAACACGGTGAGTCTGAGCGGACAGGTCAGCGCCGATCCTGCAGTCGAGGTGAAGATCACCCAGGCCGGCGAGATCAACAAGCTGTTCCTCTCCCCGGGTGCGGCCGTCGCGGTGGGTACGCCCATCGCGGAGATCCGATACGAGCGTGAACAGACCACTCCGCCGCCGTCCACCGATCCTGACGCGCCGCCGCCGGGTCCGACCGCTCCGAGCTACCGCTACGTGACGGTCACCTCCACCGCGGCCGGGACGCTCTCGACGGTCCGCCCGTTGGTGCGACAGGTCGTTGCTGTCGGAGATGTGCTGGCCACCGTGACTCCCGGAACGCTGAGCGTGTCGGCTCCCTTGACGCAGGCTGATCAACTCCGTCTCCTCACGGCGCCGACCGCAGCCACCATCAACGTCCAAGGCGGCCCCGCGCCGTTCCCGTGCGTCGGACTGACGATCGGGGTCCCGGCAGACGCCACACCGGACCCACCCACTCCACCCGACCCGTATGCGCCACCCCCGGATCCGGGTTCGACCCCGACCGGAGCAATCGCCAAGTGTGCGGTGCCGCCAGGGACGACGGTGTTTGCCGGCATGGCGGCATCGATCGACATCGAGGCAGGTATCGCTGCCGGGGTGCTGGTCGTACCGGTGACCGCCGTGGAGGGCAGCGTGGCTACCGGCAATGTGTGGCTAGTCGAGTCCGAGGGAGCCGAGCCCGTGGTGATCCCCGTTGTTCTCGGGCTCACCGACGGCTTCATGGTCGAGATCATGGAGGGGTTGGCCGAAGGCGACGAGATCCTGGAGTTCGTCCCCAATTCGCAGCCACCGCTGGACGGCGGCGGCGGCCCGGTGGTCGACACGGGCTCGGGCGGATAGCACCCATGACCTTCATCCGACTCGCGGGGATCGGGCGCTCGGTTCGACTCCCGGACGGGAGCCAGCTCGAGATCCTCACGGACATCAATCTGGACATCGAACGTGGCGAGCACATCGCCGTCGTGGGTCGATCTGGATCGGGAAAGTCGACCTTGCTCAACACCATCGGCATGTTGGACATCCCTACCGCCGGGTACTACGACTTGGACGGCCAGCCGACCCACGAGTTCTCCAACCGCACCCGGTCGCGCCTGCGCGGGGCGACCTTCGGTTTCGTCTTCCAGCAGTTCAATCTGCTGCCTCGACGCAGCGCCACCGAGAACGTCGCGGCGCCACTGCTGTACGCCTCCGGGCGTCAGGTCTGGGGACGACGGGCCGCAGCCAGGGAGATGCTCGAGAGAGTTGGGCTGGGCCATCGGCTGGACTATCTGCCGGAGCGGCTCTCCGGTGGCGAGCAACAGCGGGTGGCCATCGCCCGCTCCATGGTGCGCAACCCGACGGTGCTGCTTGCTGACGAGCCCACCGGCGCTCTCGATGTCGACACCGGAAGCCTCGTGATGGACTTGCTGCAGGATGTCGTCGCCCAATTCGGGACGACTCTGGTCACCATTACTCACGATCTGTCCGTCGCAGCCCGCGCTGACCGGCAATTCCGACTCGATCACGGCGTCCTCACCAGCTTGACAGCCGCTGAACTGCCCTTGGTGACTGCTCGGCGGGAAGTGGCATGACCACTCTCATGGCGATCCTCGCCGAGGCCTGGAGCGAGATCCGGGTGCACAAGCTCCGGGTCATCCTGTCTCTGCTCGGCGTGTTCCTGGCGGTCTTCGGGATGACCTCGATCGCAGCCGCCAGCAACATCGGCCGGCAATTGGTCACCGAGTCCGCGGAGCGCGCCAGTGGCCGGCCGGCCACCCTGACGGTCTCTGCCTACCCGCTCGCAAGCGCCCCGGACAACGAGCGCATCGAGGCCGCCTTGCGTGAGGTGGTCGATCGTTACGACATCGACTATTCCTCGATGTTCATGGAGTCGCAGGCGGTGGCGAACTTTCCCGCCCGGAGCGAGTGGGTCGGCATCCGCTCGGTGGATCCCGACTATGGGCCGATGCATCGATTGCTGCTCCAGCAAGGACGGTGGTTCACCGAGGGTGACATCGACCGCTACGCACCTGGGCTG
>Ga0208612_1000666_pt1 | contig 14482 bp, 12 predicted proteins | sample AntDryMetagUQ889_FD_188089 | JGI IMG/M metagenome (GOLD analysis project Ga0208612, IMG submission 188089) | Polar desert microbial communities from Antarctic Dry Valleys - UQ889 (SPAdes) | ecosystem: Environmental > Terrestrial > Soil > Desert | place: Antarctic Dry Valleys | collected 2008-12-31 | reverse complement strand
ATGTTGCCGCCCAGATGAAGCGGGCTGCCGTGGAGGAACATCGAGTACAGCACCGCCAGGTACACGCTCTTGCCCGGGAACACGGCGCGCGATTCCGAGTCGCTTGTACAGGCCTCGGTCTCACCGTCGAGCGTCTCGCTGAACTCGTCCACGGAGAGCGGACGAGCCTTCACCACCTCGCAGGGGATGGCCGCCGTCTTGTAGCTGAACTCCGCCTCGTCGATGTCGTCACCACGCGGTTGCACGAACACGAAGATGGCCACGCAGGCGGCGATCAGCACAATGGTGATCACGGGCGTGTTCCGGGCGGGGTTGTAGTCCTTGAGGGGGATCACCGGGGGCGGAGGCTAGTGGGCCTCCCCGACGACGCTTTGGCGTCCCGAACGTGGGCGGGCGGCGACTGGTGACCGGTCGACGGCGACTGGACGCCGAGCTGGTGCGCCGGGGCCTGGTGCCCAGCCGGGAGCTGGCCCGGACCTTCGTGGCCGAAGGGCGGGTGCTCGTTGCCGGCGCCCCGGCCGACAAGGCGTCCCGCCTGGTGGCGGCAGGAGAGGCCCTCGAGGTGGCGGGCCCTCCTCCACCCTTCGTGAGTCGGGGCGGCGCCAAGCTCGACGCCGCCCTCGACCATTTCGCCGTGGACGTGTCGGGCCACCACGTCCTCGACGCCGGAGCATCGACGGGGGGCTTCACCGACTGCCTGCTCCAGCGGGGGGCGGCGGGCGTCACCGCCCTCGACGTGGGCTACGGCCAGCTGCACGAGCGCCTGCGGGCCGATCCGCGGGTCCATCAGGTCGAGCGCACCAACGTCCGCCACTTCGTGGCCGCCACGCCCTTCGCCGTGGTGGTGGCCGACCTCTCCTTCATCTCGCTCGCCACCGCTGCCCCCGCGCTCCTCGGCCCCAACGCCGCCACCGGCGCCGACGTGGTGGTGCTCGTGAAGCCCCAGTTCGAGGCGGGACGGGCCGAGGCATCCCGCGGACGGGGAGTGATCCGGGACCCCGAGGTGTGGCGACGAGTGCTGGAGGAGGTGCGCGGCGCGCTCGAAGGCCGAGGAGCGGCGATGATGGGGGCCATGGTGTCGCCCCTCGTCGGGGCCGGCGGCAACGTCGAGTTCCTCGCTCACCTTCGTGCCCATACGGCCTCCACGGAGGCTCCGGTCGTCGACCTCGACGCCATCGTCGACGCGGCGCGGGACCTGGTGGACTAGCTCGTGGCCACCGTTGCCATCGTGCACCACGCCTTACGCCAGGCGGCCACCGACCTGGCCGCCGAGACGGCCCGGTGGTTGGTGGGTCGGGGACACGAGGTCCGGGTGCCCGAGGAGGACGCCGCCGGGGACCGGCTCTCCGAGCACGCCTGGCCGTCGGAGAAGCTCACCGGGGGCCTGGACCTGGCCGTGAGCCTGGGCGGGGACGGCACCATGCTGCGCACCGTCGACCTGGTTGCCGGCACCGGCGTACCCGTGCTGGGCGTCAACGTGGGTCGTCTGGGGTACCTCACGGCCGTCGAGCCCGCCGGCCTGGAATCGGCCCTCGAGCGCTACTTCGCCGGTGACTTCTCCATCGACGCCCGCATGACCCTCCTGGTCGAGGTGAATGGAGCCGGAAGGAGCGCCAGTTGGACGGCTCTCAACGAGGCCGTGTTGGAGAAGACGGTGTCGGGACACACCGTGCGGCTGGCCCTGGCCCTCGGCGGCGAGGGCTTCATCACCTGCGCCGCCGACGCCCTCATCGTCTCCACGCCCACCGGCTCGACGGCGTACAACCTCTCGGCCCGCGGGCCCATCGTGTCGCCCCATCATCGGGCCCTGGTGGTCACCACTGTTGCCCCCCACATGCTCTTCGACCGCTCGCTGGTGCTCACCGCCGAGGAGTGGGTGGGAGTGGAGGTGCTCGACGGGCCCGACGCCGCCCTGGTGGTGGACGGGTGCAGCCTGGCCGTGCTCCGACCGGGGGACGTGGCCGAGTGCCGGGCCGGACCACACGACGCCCTCTTCGTGACCTTCGACGACGGGCGGAACTTCCACCAGATCCTGAAGGCCAAGTTCGGCCTGGCCGACCGATGACGGCCGACCGAGTCGGCCGACGGATGTCGGGCTCCCGCTGATGCTGGTGGAGCTTCGCCTCCGCGACCTCGGCGTCATCGCCCGGGCCGATCTGGTGCTCGGGCCGGGCATGACGGCGGTGACGGGGGAGACGGGCGCGGGCAAGACCATGCTCGTGGAGGCCATCGAGCTCCTCGTGGGGGGACGGGCCGACGCCACGCTGGTTCGTGCCGGCGCCGACGAGGCGTGGGTCGAGGGTCGCTTCGTGGTGGACGGCCGGGAGGTGATCCTGGGCCGTGCCATCCCCGCCGTGGGGCGCTCGCGTGCCTACGTCGACGGACGCATGGCCCCCGTCGCGGCGCTGGGAGAGGCCGGTGCCGGCCTGGTGGACCTCCACGGTCAGCACGCTCACCAATCGCTTCTGTCGGCACCGGCGCAGCGCGCCGCGCTCGATGCCTTCGGCGCCGTGGACCACGGACCCCTGATCGCCGCCCGGGAGCGGTTACGGGCGGTGGACGAGGCGCTCGACGCCCTGGGCGGGGACGAAGGGGCCCGAATTCGAGAGGTCGATCTCCTGCGGTACCAACTGGCCGAGATCGACGCCGCCGGTCTCTCCGACGCCGACGAGGACCTGGCCTTGGAGGCCGAGGAGGAGCGGCTGGGGGACGCCCTCGCCCACCGGGAGGCGGCCACCCTCGCCGCCGAGGCCCTGGGGGGCGAGGACGGTGCCTCCGACACCCTCGGTACGGCCGTGTCGGCGGTGGCCCGTCGAGCGCCGCTGGCCGCGCTCGAGCAGCGACTCGGAGCCCTGGCGTCCGAGGTGGCCGAGATCGCCGCCGACCTCCGGGCCACCGCCGAGACGCTGGAAGAGGACCCTGAGCGCCTGGCCCAGGTGCGGGCCCGACGGAGCCTCCTGCACCAACTCGTCCGCAAGTACGGGCCCTCACGGGGACAGCGCGGCCCGGGTTCGCCGGGTTCGCCCGGTTCGTCTGGTTTGCCGGGTTCACTTGGCGACGTCATGGCCTTCGGTGAGGAGGCGCTGACCCGCCTCGGCGTGCTCGAGTCGCACGCCGAGCGGGCCGCAGCGCTCGAGGCCAGCCGCCGGCAAGCCCTGTCCGAGCTCATGGCGGCGGCCGCCGCAGTCGGCGAGGTCCGCCGCCGGGCGGCCCCTCTCCTGGCCGCGGCGGTCGAGACCCACCTCCGGGAGCTGGCCATGCCCGAGGCCCGCCTCGAGGTCCACGTCGGCGACGGCTCGGTCGATGGCAGGGATGGCAATCCCAGTGACCTTGCCGGCGACGCCGTCACCTTCCTCCTCGGCGCCAACCGCGGGGAACCCGCGCTCCCATTGGCCAGAGTGGCGTCGGGCGGTGAGCTGTCGCGAGCCATGCTGGCCACTCGCCTGGTCCTCGGTCGGCGGGGATCGGCCGACGGCTGGCCGGCCACCGTGGTCTTCGACGAGGTCGACGCCGGCGTGGGAGGCCGGGCGGCGCTGGCCGTGGGACGATCGCTCGCCATGCTCGCCAGCGCCGAGGCCGTCGGAGGCACCAGCCTCGCCGTCGGTGGGCGCCAGGTGCTGGTGGTCACCCACTTGCCGCAGGTCGCAGCCTTCGCCGATCACCAGGTGGCCGTGCGCAAGAGCGAACAGGGAGGGCGCACGCTCGCCCAGGCCCGCGTGGTGGACGGGGATGCCCGCGTGCTCGAGCTGTCGCGCATGTTGTCCGGCCAGCCCGAGAGTCCGGCGGCGCGCGATCACGCCGAGGAGCTGCTGGCCGTCGCCGCCAGGGAGCGGGGCCGACACCAGTGACGGCCCGACCAGTGACGATAGGACCAGTGGCGGCAACACGAGTGACGGCCCGGGCGTGATGGCCCGCAAGGGGGCCGAGGTGGCTCGCAAGGACGGGCCGGCCCAGGAGGAGGCGTCCCAGAAGGAGCCGTCCCAGAAGGAGCCGGCGCGAAAGGGCGCCGAGGCGGCGGAGACGTCCGGACCGGCCCGCATCGACCGACGCACCAAGAACCTCACCAGTCGCCTCCAACCCGGCGACATCGCCATCATCGACCACGAGGACCTGGACCGCCTGGCCGCAGAAGGACTCCTGCAGCAGCGGGTGGCAGCCGTGGTCAATGTGGCCCGATCGCTCTCGGGCCGATACCCGAACGTCGGGCCCCTCCTGGTTGCCGCCGCCGGCATCCCTCTGCTCGACGGCGTGGGCCCGGAGGTGATGGAACGTGTGGCCGAGGGCCAACGGGTACGCATCCAGGGCGACGAGGTGTGGCTCGACGGCACCGTCGTGGGCAAGGGCATACGCCAGGACCTCCAGTCGCTCGAACGCGACTATGAGGCTTCCAAGCAGGCGGTGGGAGACGAGTTGGAGCGCTTCGCGTCCAACACCCTCGAGTACATGCAGCAGGAGCATCACCTCGCCTTCGACACACCGGATGTCCCCGACCTCGACGTCGACATCAAGGACCGCCACGTCCTCGTTGTCGTGCGGGGCAACGATTACCGGGAGGACCTGGCCACCCTGCGCAGCTACGTGCGGGAGATGCGCCCCGTGCTCGTGGCCGTCGACGGAGGTGCCGACGCCCTCCTGGAGTACGGATTCCGCCCCCACGTCATCATCGGTGACTTCGACTCGGTCTCCAACGACGCCCTCCACAGCGGCGCCCAGCTGGTGGTGCATGCCTACCCGGGAGGCGAAGCGCCCGGCGCCGCCCGCCTGGATGCCCTCGGCCTGGCCTACACCACCTTCGAGGCGGGGGGCATGAGCGAGGACGTGGCCATGCTCCTGGCCTATGAGAAGGGGGCCAAGCTCATCGTGGCCGTCGGCTCCCACGGGTCCATGGTGGAGTTCCTCGCCAAGGGCCGTTCGGGCATGGCGTCGACATTCATCACCCGTCTCAAGGTGGGCCAGCTCCTGGTGGACGCCAAGGGCGTGAGCCAGCTGTACCACAGCAGACTCCGCAAGCGGGACGTGCTCCTCTTCTTCATGGCCGTGACCCTGTGCTTCGTGGTGGTGGGCGTGGCCTTCGTCCCACGCGTCTACTTCGAGAGCGTCTGGCTCCTCCTGCAGGAGGTGCTGCGCTCCATCACCCACTGAGGGTATGAGCTCGCCACCATGGTCAACTTCCGCTTCCACCTCGTTTCCCTCACCGCCGTCTTCCTGGCCCTGGCGGTGGGGATCGGGCTCGGCGCCACCGTGGTCGACCAGGCGACCGTCGACGTCCTCCAGCGGCGGTTGGACGGCGTCTCCGAACGAGTCGATCGCACCGATGGCGAGAACCAGCGCCTCCGGGACGACCTCGGTCGCTGGTCGAGGTTCGCCGCGGAGGCCAGCAACGAGTCCGTGGAAGGACGCCTGACCGACGTTCCCGTGGCGGTGGTCGCCGTCCAAGGCACCGAGCGGGCACCGGTGGAGGCGCTCCAGGCGTCTCTGGTCGCTGCCGGCGCGCGCTACCAGGTGACGCTCTGGCTCACGTCCAAGCTGCGACTGGACAAGCCCGAGGACATCAACGACCTGGCCCAGATCGTGGGCGCAACCACCCGGGACCCCGACCCTGTGCGTCAAACGGCCGTGGCCCGCATCACCTCCAGCCTGGGGAGTGCCAACGCGCCTCTCCTGCTGCGGGCGCTGCGCGACGCCTCCTTCCTTGACGTCGAGGCACCGGCGGACGACGTCGCCGCCCTCGAAGGTCTCCTGCCCACGACCCGCTTCGTGGTGGTCTCCAGCTCGGAGGCCAAGGTGCCCAACGAGCAACTGGCGATTCCCTTCGCCGCCCGGCTGGCCGACGCCGCTCGCAGTCGGGTGCTTGCCGCCGAGCCCGGTCGAGACCCCCAGGGAAAGGATCAGCCCGGGCAGCGGGCGATCTTCGTGGGCCCACTGCGCCAGAACGCGTCGGTCTCCGCCCTGATCTCCACCGTGGACAACCTCGAGGACTTCCGGGGGCGCTTCGCCAGCGTTTATGCCCTGCGGGACCTGGCCCGGGGGAAGGTGGGCCAGTTCGGGGTGGGCCCGGGCGCCACCAGCCTCGTGCCCGAGACCGCCTCTTGAGCGCGTGCCCCAGTGGGTGCCCCCGTGCCTAGAGAGGAGCCGGGCCCCGTCGTCGCTCTGGTGGCGGCGCGCGACATGGCCGACTCGGTGGGCCCCACCGTGGCCGCACTCCGATCGCTCACCGGCGTGGACGACGTGCTGGTCGTCGACGACGGCTCCGGCGACGGTACCGCCGACGCCGCCCTCGAGGCGGGGGCCCGGGTGCTCCGATTGCCGGCCAACCAGGGGAAGGGAGGCGCCGTGCGAGCTGGTGTAGACGCCACCCCGGAGGCCGGCGTCTACCTCCTGATCGACGCCGACGTGGGCGCCAGCGCCGGTCTGGCCGAACGCCTGCTCCCGCCCGTGCTGGAGGGGCACGCCGACCTTGCCGTCGCAGTGTTGCCAACCGCCGGTCGCCGCGGTGGTGTGGGTCTGGTGCGGCGCCTGGCCGGCGCCGGCATCGCCCGGGCGTCGGGCAGCGACGTCCGGGCTCCGCTGTCCGGTCAGCGGGCCGTTCGGGCCGAATTGCTCCGCCAGCTCCCGTTGGCCGAGCGCTTCGGTCTGGAGACGGCCATGACCATCGACGCCCGGAGGGCAGGCGCCGTCATGGTCGAGGTCGACGTGGAAATGGAGCACCGCCATCGTGGGCGATCGGTGGCGGGCTTCGGGCACCGGGCCCGCCAGGGCGCGGACATCCTGCGAGCGCTGTGGCCTCGCCTGACCACCGGGGGACAGCGGATGGCGGCCATCGCAGCCATCTTCGTGCTGCTGGCCATCACCGCCGTCTGGGCCGGGAGCCGCTCGGGGCTTTCCAGCGTGGCCCTGGCCGCTCCGCCCTCCAAGGTGGTCCTCTTCGGGATCCCGGGACTGCGCGTCGACGACCTCGGCACCGGAGCCATGCCCAACCTCGACGCGTTGGCCGGCCGCGGCGCCGTGGCCGCGGCGGCCGTGCGCACGCTGTCCGACCGGCCGTCCAGCACCGAGGGCTATGCCAGCCTCGGCGCGGGCGCCAAGGTGCGCGCCGGTGGAGAGATCGGTCAAGCCACCCAAGGGGGATCGGGGCGGGGGGCCATCGAGGTACCCGACGCTGCCCGCACCATCCGTGCCAACCAGCGCCGGTATGTCTCCAGCCCGCCCGGCGCCCTCGGCGATGTCCTGCACCGAGCCGGCCTGCGCACGGCGGTGGTGGGCGAGGGAGCCGTGGCGCTCATGGACTCGGACGGATCGATCGACGCCGGGCGCGTGGGAACGAACCTTCGGGATGACCCCACCGCCCTCCGAGCGGAGGTGGTCGCCGCGCTGGCAGCGGCAGACGTGGTCCTCGTCGATCCGGGAGAGGCCGGTGGGGGCCCTCGCCCCCAAGCGCTGGCATCAGCCGATCGCGCCCTCGGGGACGTGATGGGCCTCACCGGCCCCGACGCCCTGCTGCTGGTGGTCTCGGTGTCCCCCTCGGGAGAGGGCCCGAGCCTGACGCCGATGGTGGCCGGTGGGCGGGGCGTCACGCCGGGACAGCTGCATTCCCCGTCCACTCGCCGGGCCGGTCTGGTGGCGCTTACCGACGTGGCGCCCACGGTGCTCCAGGCTCTCGGCGTCGACGTCCCGGACGCCATGGTGGGTCACGCCCTGCGCTACCGCTCGGGAAGCAGCGACCTCCCCGCCCTGCGGGACCTGGATCGTGACGCCGGGGTCCGGGAGGATCTCTACTCCCGGGTCGTCTACGGCTTCATTGCCCTGCAGGCGGTCGTGTACCTGCTGGCGATCCTGGCCCTGCGGCTCGGACTCATACAGCGCGTCAGCCGCCCCCTGCGCGTGCTCGTGCTGGCCTTCGCCGCGTGGCCTCTCGCCACCTTCGCTGCCTGGGCCATCCCCGGGGTCGCCGCTCTCGGCGGCTGGGTGACCGTGCTGCTGTTGGCCATCGACGCTGCCATCGTCGGTGCCGCCGTGCGCGCCCGCCGCCATCCGCTCTCACCATTGACGTGGATATGCGCCGCCACCATCGCTCTGCTCGTCGTCGACGTGGCCACCGGAGCACGGCTCCAGCTCTCGAGCTTCCTCGGATACTCCCCCTACACCGCGGCGCGCTACTTCGGCTTCGGCAACGCCGCCTTCGCCGCCTTGGCTTCGAGCACCATCGTGGTTGCCGCCGCCCATGTCCACCACGCCCCCCGGCGAAGAGAGGCGCTGGTGACGACCGGGTCGCTGCTGGCGCTGGTACTCCTGGTCGACGCCGCGCCATGGCTCGGCTCCGACGTGGGCGGCATCCTCACCCTGGTGCCGGTGTTCGGCCTCACCTTCCTGGCCCTGGCAGGCAAGCGCCTCTCGTGGCGCACCGTGCTCCTGGGCGCGGCGGTGGCGGTGGCGGCCGTGGCGGTGGCCACCGGCGTGGACATGCTCCGACCTCCCGACGCCCGTACCCACCTGGGCCAGCTCGTGGAACGGGTCCAGAACGAGGGCGTGGAACCGATCACCACCACGCTGGCTCGGAAGGCGGAGGGGAGCCTGCGCACCTTCGGGTCCCCGTGGTCATGGGCCCTCCCGGTGGTCACCCTGTACGGGCTCTACGTGCTGCTGCGGGCTCGCGGACTCCCGGAGCTGCTGGCGAAGGGCTCCCCGCTGCGGGCGGGCGCCCTCGCCATGGTGGCGGCCGGACTGCTCGGCTGCGTGGTCAACGACTCGGGTGTGGTGGTCACCGCCGTGGTGTTCGTCTACATCGCCCCCTTCCTCACCCTGCTAGTCCTGCACCGCCCCGCCGAACCGGTGCTGGCCCTGCCCGGCAGCGTGGCATCCGGGCCGGCGACCGGATCGACCAGCGACGGATTGCTCCTCCGCCGGTGAGCGTCCTCCTGTGAGCGTCGTCCTGGCCGTGGTCGCCGGTTACCTGGCGGCGCGGCTGTGCTGGATCCTGCTCCGCTCCACATGGTCCGACCCCGGCCTGCTGCGCCAGAACTACCGAGGCCACGCCGTGGCCACCGCCGCTGGAGTGGTGCTGCCGCTAACCCTGCTCGTCGTGGAGGGAGGGCGGGCGGTGGCCGGCGCCGCAGGCGTGGGAGGCGAGAACGCCATCAGCCAGGGGCGAGTGGCGGTGGTGGTCGCCGCCCTCGGCATGGGCCTGCTCGGGGCGCTCGACGACCTGGCCGCCCCCGGCGAGGCTCGGGGTTTCGCCGGCCACCTGCGAGCGCTCGCCGGCGGCAGGCTCACGGCGGGGGGGATCAAGCTGGTGGGCGGGGCGGGGGTGGCGTTGGTGGCCGTGGCCATCGCCTCCGGTCCAGATTTGTCAATCGGCCAGCTGCTGGGCGACGCCGCCCTGGTGGCCCTGGCCGCCAACCTGGGCAACCTCTTCGACCGGGGCCCGGGGAGAGCCATCAAGGTGGGGCTGGCGTCGTTCCTGGTGCTTGCCCTGGCCACCACTGGCGCGGTGGTGCTCACCGGCGCCGCGGTGGTGGTGGGGGCCGCCGCCGCCCTGCTCGTCGACGACCTCCACGAGCGACTGATGCTCGGTGACACAGGTGCCAACGTGCTCGGCGCCGTGGTGGGCCTGGGCGTGGTGCTGGCCTGCTCGCCGGGCACCCGCCTCGTGGTGCTGGTCGTGCTGGTGGCGTTGAACCTGGCCAGCGAAGTGGTTTCCTTCAGCCGGGTCATCGACGCCGTCACGCCGCTGCGCGCCCTCGACCGCGCCGGCCGCCTGCACCGCTAACAGCTGGCTCCGGTCTGGAGGACATAGCCGGCGAAAACCGCCGGTCATGTCCTCCAGACGCTCGGATCCGGGCGCGATCCCCGAGCCCGCTCCGACAGTGGGATACGGTGGCATTCCGTGGCCAAGCACATCTTCGTGACGGGGGGAGTGGCCTCGTCGCTGGGCAAGGGCCTCACCGCCTCGTCGCTCGGGCGCCTTCTCAAGGCCAGGGGCCTTCGGGTCACCATGCAGAAGCTGGACCCGTACATCAACGTGGACCCCGGCACCATGAACCCCGTGGAGCACGGCGAGGTGTACGTGACCGACGACGGGGGGGAGACCGACCTCGATCTCGGCCACTACGAGCGCTTCATCGACGAGGCCCTCCACCGCGACTCCAACGCCACCACCGGGTCCATCTACCAGTCCGTCATCGCCAAGGAGCGCCGGGGCGACTTCCTGGGCAAGACCGTGCAGGTCATCCCTCACGTCACCGACGAGATCAAGGAGCGCATCCGCCGCCTGGCCACCGACGACGTGGACGTGGTGATCACCGAGGTGGGTGGCACGGTGGGCGACATCGAGATCCTCCCGTTCCTCGAAGCCATCCGTCAGTTCCGCAACCTGGGCCGGGAGAACGTCTGCTACATCCACCTCACCCTTGTGCCCTACTTGGCAACCAGCGGCGAGCAGAAGACCAAGCCCACCCAACACTCGGTCACCGAGCTGCGCAGCCGCGGCGTGCAGCCCGACGTCATCGTCTGCCGCTCGGCCCAGCCCATGTCGGAGGGGCTCAAGCGCAAGGTGTCCCTTCTCTGCGACGTGCCCACCCGGGCCGTCGTGAGCGCCGTCGACACCACCAACATCTACGAGGTGCCCCTGGTGCTTCACCTCGAGGGCCTCGACGACGAGGTGTGCCGCCTGCTCGAGCTGCCCGGCGAGCCCGACCTCACCGAGTGGGAGAGCCTGGTGGAGCGGGTGGAGACGGCCTCCTCTCCGGTGCGTATCGGGTTGGTGGGCAAGTACGTGCTGGCCGACGCCTACCTCTCGGTGGTGGAGGCACTGCGCCACGCCGGCTTCGCCATCGGCGCCAAGGTCGAGGTCGACTGGATCCAGGCCGAGGAGGTAACCGGCCTCCTGGCCGAGGGGCGCCTGCGGGACCTGGACGGCATCGTCATCCCCGGCGGCTTCGGCGAACGAGGCATCGAGGGCAAGATCGCCGCCGCCGCCTTCACCCGCGAGCACCAGATCCCCTGCCTCGGGCTCTGTCTCGGCCTCCAGGTGATGGTGATCGACTTCGCCCGCAGCGTGGCCGGGCTGGAGGATGCCAACTCGCGCGAGTTCGACAGCTCCTCACTCAACCTGGTGATCGACCTCATGGACGAGCAACGAGAGGTCGTCGACATGGGCGGCACCATGCGCCTCGGCTCCTACGTGGCCCGGCTCGCTCCTGACTCCCAGGTGGCCCGGGCCTACGGCGACACCGTGGTCTACGAACGCCACCGGCACCGCTACGAGGTCAACCCCCGCCACCGGAGCCGGCTGGAAGCCGCCGGTCTGGTGTGCTCGGGGACATCGCCCGACAACCGGCTGGTGGAGTTCATAGAGCTTCCCGGACATCCCTGCTGGATAGGGACCCAGGCCCACCCCGAGTTCAAGAGCCGGCCCAACCGCCCTCACCCTCTGTTCAGTGAGCTGGTGGGCGCGGCACTGGAGCGCGCCCGTGGCAGGGCGCCCCGCCTGCTCGAGCTCTCGGAGGTCCCCACTGTTGCCTCCGAACCGGGCACCTCGGGACTGGGCACCTCGAGACTGGGCACCTCGGGACTGGGCACCTCGAGTCCGTCCCGGGCGTGACCGGCTTCCGCAAGCTCTCCGAGCGCCAGATCTGGGAGGGCCACGTCATCGAGGTCGCCGTCGGCTGCTTCGCCGACCCCGACGGCGGGGAGTTCGAACGCGAGGTGGTCCACCACCCCGGCGCCGTCTCCGTTGTGGCCTACCTCGAGGACGAGCAATCCGTCGTGCTCCTTCGCCAGTACCGGGCGTCCATCGACGCCGAACTGCTGGAGATCCCCGCCGGCAAGCTGGACGTGGAGGGGGAGGGGCTGGAAGCAACGGCCCGGCGCGAGCTCGAGGAGGAGGTGGGTCTGCGCGCCGGCCGCCTGGAGAAGCTGGCCGAGTTCTACAACTCGCCGGGGTTCTCCGACGAGCACTCGGTGGTCTACCTCGCCCGCGACCTCGAGCGGTGCGACACCGACCTCCAGGGCATCGAGGAGGAGCACATGAGCGTGGAACACGTGGCCATGAACGACGTTCCCGGGTTGATCGCATCGAGCCAGATCACCGATGCCAAGACCATCATCGGCCTGTGCCTGGCCCGGGAGGCGCTGACCTGAGCGAGGGCGGCCCCTCCCGCTCCTGGTACGGCGTGGGCGCGGCAGTGCTCCTTCTTGGCATGGTGACCGCCGCGCTCCTGGTGTTCTCCGTCGTGAGGGATGTGGCCGGCGTTACCCGCTTCACCACCGGAAACCCCGTGGAGGCCGACCTCGTGAAGGGCGAGGAACGCACGATCTACAGCAGCCGGCCGGCCCGCGAACCCTCCTTCCGTCCCGAGCCCGATTGCGAGGTCACCGACGCAGCCGGCCAGGCGGTGCCCACTACCCGGGACGGCTCGTTCACCCTGACCCTGGGCGAGGAGGAGTTTCATTCGGTTGCCCGGTTCAGGGTGAGCGAAGACGGCCGCTACCGCGTGAGCTGCTCGCTCGACAGCGCCGAGCCCATCGACCTGGCCGTCGGACCACGCATCCGGATCTTCCGCAGCATCGGCCGCGTCATCGGCGCCGGTGCCGTCGGCCTCGTTGCCCTGGCCGTAGCCGTCGCCATCGTGGCGTTCACCGCCGTCAAGCGGCACGAGCACCGTCGCCGGGCCCGCACGTCGTGATCGTCGGCATACCGGCTGAGACCAAGCCGGGGGAGAACCGGGTGGCCATCACCCCCGACGGCGTGCGGGAGCTCACCGCCCACGGACAGCACGTCGTGGTGGAGCGCGGGGCAGGGGACGGTTCGGCCATTCCCGACGCCGACTTCGTCGCCGCCGGCGCCTCTGTCTCCAGCGCCGAGGAGACGTGGGGCGCGGACCTCGTCGTGAAGGTGAAGGAGCCGCAAGAGGCTGAGCTCCGCCACCTGCGGGTCGACCAGGTGCTGTTCACCTACCTCCACGTGGCCGCCTACCCGCACGTGGGACGGGCGCTGATGGCAGCGGGCACCACCGCTCTGGCCTACGAGACGGTGCAGGCGGCGAGCGGGGCCCTCCCGCTGCTCGCTCCCATGAGCGAGGTCGCCGGGCGCCTGGCAGCTCAGATCGGCGCCCACTACCTGGAGCGACCCAGCGGCGGGCGGGGTGTGCTCCTCGGCGGTGCTCCCGGCGTGCGCCCCGCTCGCATCGTGGTGCTCGGTGCCGGGAACGTGGGTTGGAACGCGGCGTGGATCGCCCAGGGCATGGAGGCCGAGGTCTGGCTCCTGGACAAGGACCTCGACCGGCTGCGCTTCGTGGACCAGATCCACAAGGGCCGGATCCTCACCCTGGCATCCAACCGCGGCACCGTGGAGCGGGCCGTGGCCGAGGCCGACCTGGTGATAGGGGCCGTACTGGTGCCCGGCGGGCGGTCGCCGGTGGTGGTCACCGAGGAGATGGTGCGCACCATGAAGCCGGGCTCGGTGATCGTGGATCTGGCCGTGGACCAGGGTGGTTGCATCGAGACCACCAGGGAGACCACCCACGCCGATCCGGTGTTCCAGGCCTTCGGAGTCACCCACTACGCCGTGGGCAACGTTCCCGCCGCCGTGCCCCACACGTCCACCTATGCCCTGACCAACGCCACCCTTCCCTACGTGCTGGAGGTGGCCCAGCAAGGTCCGCTCGGCGCCGTGAAATCCGATCCCGCACTGCGTTCGGGGGTGACCACCGTGGGGGGCAAGGTCACCAACCCGGCGGTGGCGCAGGCGTTGGGCGTGGCTGCCGCCGACCCCGTCGTGTGCCTGGGAGGGAACCCGGCCTAGTAACATCGCTCGCCCATGGCCAGTGATGCTCCCGTTGACACGCGCGCGCTCCTTCAGCAGGAGCGAGCGGCGCTCACCCACCAGCTCGACGAGCTGGGCTTCGGCGGTGAGGGCAGCGGACTGGATTACGACGCCAACTTTGCCGACACCAGCCAGGTCACGGCCGAGCGTGGCGAGGCCGAGGTGCTGGCCACGAGCTTGCGCGAGGCCCTCGACGAGGTGGAGCACGCCCTGGTGAAGCTGGACGACGGCAGCTACGGCGTGTGCGAAGAGTGCGGCCGGCCCATCAACGGCGCTCGGCTCGAGGCCATGCCCGCGGCCCGGCACTGCATCGACTGCGCGTCACAACGCTGACCTTCGCCGGCGACTGAGTTTGCAACCTTCGGAGCCGGCGCGCCCGACCCGCGAACCCTTGGGCCGCCAGCGGGTGCTGGTCCTGGTGGGCCTCGGTGCGGTCCTCGTCTACCTGCTGCTCCGGAGGGAGATCCTCACCGAGGACAAGGTGATCTTCTTCGCCGTCCTCTTTCCGTCCGTGATCCTCCACGAGGTCTCCCACGGCGCTCTGGCTCTGGTCTTCGGCGACGAGACGGCCAAGAAGGCGGGCCGGCTCACCCTCAACCCGCTACCGCACATCGACCCCTTCGGCACCATCATCCTGCCGGCCCTGCTCCTCCTCACCAC
>Ga0208612_1000664_pt1 | contig 14500 bp, 15 predicted proteins | sample AntDryMetagUQ889_FD_188089 | JGI IMG/M metagenome (GOLD analysis project Ga0208612, IMG submission 188089) | Polar desert microbial communities from Antarctic Dry Valleys - UQ889 (SPAdes) | ecosystem: Environmental > Terrestrial > Soil > Desert | place: Antarctic Dry Valleys | collected 2008-12-31 | reverse complement strand
GAGTCCCGCGATTCTTGCCACTCTCTACCTCGGTGGGACTGTGCTCCTCCTCTCCGTCCCGATCGGCGCGCTGACCGCGATCTACCTCGAGGAGTACGCCAACCGCGAGCGGTGGTGGAACAAGCTGATCGAGGTCAACATCCAGAACCTTGCCGCGGTGCCGTCGATCGTCTACGGGATCCTCGGCCTCGCTTTCATCGTCCGCGGAATCGGGATCGGCCGTGTGGTCTTCGCGGGTGCGCTCATTCTCACCCTCGTCGTGCTGCCGACGGTCGTCGTCGCGTCCCGCGAGGCGATCCGTGGCGTCCCTGACTCGATCCGCCAGGGCGCCTTCGCCCTCGGTGCTACGAAGTGGCAGGTCGTGTGGCGGCAGGTGCTGCCGGCGGCCATCCCGGGCATGGCGACCGGGTCGATTCTCGCTCTCTCTCGCGCGGTCGGCGAGACGGCGCCGCTGCTCATGGTGGGAGCGACCGTGTACGTCGCATTCAACCCGACGCTCTTCGGCGAGTACACGGCCTTGCCGATCCAGATCTACAACTGGGTGAGACAACCCGACCCGGAGTTCCAGACGGTCGCAGCGGCAGGCGCGATTGTGCTGCTCGTGATCGTCCTTGCTATGAACGCGGTGGCAATCTTCGTTCGTAACCGTTACCGCCAGAAGTGGTGAGGCAATGACGCAGATGGAGACGCAGCCGCATATCGACAGCACCCGGATCGCAGAGGCCTCGCGAGGCGCCCTCGCCCGGGCCGACATCGAACGCCGCGAGAAGGTCTTCTCCGTGACGGATCTCGCTGTCTACTACAGTGGAAAGCCCGCTCTGGAGGAAGTCGACATCGACGTCTACCGGAATACGGTTACGGCATTCATCGGCCCCTCCGGGTGTGGAAAGAGCACCTTCATCCGTTGCTTCAATCGCATGAACGATCTCATCCCTGGAGCGAAGGTCGAAGGAACGGTGCTGTACCACGGCGAGGATCTCTACGGGCCTGACGTCGACCCGGTCGAGATCAGGCGACGTATCGGCATGGTCTTCCAGAAGCCGAACCCGTTCCCGAAGTCGATCTACGACAACATCGCCTTCGGGCCTCGCGTGCTCGACATGAAAGGCAGTCTCGACGAACGTGTCGAAGGCGCGCTTCGCCGGGCAGCGCTCTGGGACGAGGTGAAGGACCGGCTGAAGGACGGCGCGCTAGGGTTGTCGGGAGGCCAGCAGCAACGCCTCTGCATCGCGCGCGCGCTTGCGGTCGAGCCGGATGTGATTCTCATGGACGAGCCGGCGTCGGCACTCGATCCGATCTCGACCACCCGCATCGAGGACCTGATGCACGAGCTGAAGCGCGAGTACACGATCGTGATCGTCACCCACAACATGCAACAGGCGGCCCGGGTCGCCGACATGACCGCGTTCTTCAGCGTCGTCGTGGACGACGACGGGAGCGCCCGTCGCGGCATCCTCGTCGAGTACGACATGACTACGAAGATCTTCACGACGCCGTCCGACAAGCGAACCGAGGACTACGTCACGGGCAGGTTCGGATGAGGATCGGGCTGCAGTCCGAGCTGGACGCCCTCGAAGCGGGCTTCCAGGAAGCCGGCGAGATCGTCTTCCGGTCGATCCGCGGCGCGATCGACGCCCTGCGGACACAAGACGTCGAGCTCTGTGACGAGGTGATCGCGTTCGACGACGAGGTGGACGAGCGCTACCTCGCGCTCGAGAGGCAGGTCGAGATGGTGCTCGCGCGGCAAACGCCGGTCGCGACTGACTTGCGCCTCGTTCTGGCAATCCTGCACTCGGCCCTCCATCTCGAACGCATGGGCGACCAATGCGTCACGATCGCCAAGCTGACGAAGCTCTCCAGTCATCTCGGCACGCAGCAGGCCGTCGTGGAGGGCCTGGTGGACATGGGTGAGCGCTGCGCGGAGATGGCCCGGGTCTCGCTCTCCGCGTTCGCCGCGAGAGACGTTCAGCAGGCGCGTGCGTTGCATTCGCTCGACGATCTCGTCGACAACGCGAACCGGCAGGTGTTCCAGGAGGTGCTCGGGTACGTGAACGATGCCGAAGCGCTCGAGTGGGGCATGCGCCAGATCACCGTCGCGCGCTGCTTCGAGCGGATCGGCGATAACGCCGTCGACATCGGGGAGCAAACGGCGTTCATCGTTACCGGCGAGTTCGCCGAGTTCACTGACGCATCGCACGAGGACGGACAGCGTCCGGGGTGACCTTTTGCGAGCGGATAGACGCCTTTATGGGGTGCCCCAAGACGCGAACGCTCCGGGGTGTGAAGTCGGCCGCGTGTAACGGCTTGCGAACTCTCTGCGCTCGTTAGTTCGGCTTCACCACTCCGTCACGAGCCGTTCACTCCTTCTCTGCCCACCGCGCCTGAACCTGAGGCGACCATTCGCGCTGCGAACAGGAAATCCAAACAGAGGAGTTGGGGGCAGACATGAAATTTTTCTTCGGGCCTCGCAGCAGCGCAGTCGCCGGCGGGGTGGTGGCCGCACTCGCGATCGCATCGGTAGCGGTGGGAGCGTCCGCCCAGAACCCCACGTACAACCTGAAAGGTCTCGGCGGCTCGATCAGCGCGGATGGCTCGTCCACGGTCGGCCCATATACACAAGCGGCAGCCGAGCTCTTCTCGAGAGCCGGCGCATCCAAAGTGAAGGTCACCGTCGGCATTTCGGGTACCGGCGGCGGCTTCCAGCGCTTCTGTAAGGGCGAGATCGATCTCTCGGATGCGTCCCGCCCGATGCGTATCTCGGAAGCTCAGTCGTGCAAGACGAACAACATCGGCTCGTGGCGTGCGTTCACCGTCGCCAACGACGCGCTCACCGTGGTCGTCAGCCAACAGAACACCTGGGCAACGTGTCTCTCGGTCCCCGAGTTGAAGAAGATCTGGGAGCCCAGCTCGAAGGTCAACAACTGGAAGGACGTTCGGTCCGGCTTCCCCGATGTGCCGCTCAAGCTCTTCGGTCCGGGTACCGACTCCGGAACCTTCGAGTACTTCACCGAGGCCATCAACGGCAGAGCGCGTGCCAGCCGTACCGATTACCAGGCGTCGGAGGACGACAACGTGCTTGTGCAGGGTGTCTCCGGTGAGCGTGGCGGCATGGGCTACTTCGGTTACTCGTACTTCACCGAGAACCGGAACAGGCTGAACGCCGTCCAGATCCGGAATCCAAAGACGGATCAGTGCGTCACCCCGGGAGTCGAGTCGGTACACGCCAACGCCTACAAGCCGCTTTCCCGGCCACTCTTCATCTATGCGAAGGGTTCCTCCTTCAAGCGCAAGGAAGTGCAGGCGTTCCTCGACTACATCTTCGACAACGAGGTCAAGATCGCCGAGCGTGCCCGCTTCGTGCCGCTGACCAAGGTGCAGCTCAAGCGCGCGCGGACGAACTTCATTCTCGCCGTGAAGGCGTCGAGCAAGGGCTGATCTCTCCCTCGAACCACTGCCTGTCCGAGGGGCGGCCATTCGGCCGCCCCTCTATTTTCTAGGTGACGATCGGCACGTCGAGCTCACCGAGCAGCTGCTGGATTCTCCAGTCGATCTCACTCCGGATGACCCGTACCTCCCCAAGCGAAGCTGCCGTGGCGGGGTCGCTGACCTGCCAGTCCTCGTAGCGCTTGCCTGGGTAGATGGGGCACGCGTCGCCGCAGCCCATCGTGATCACGACGTCGGCGGCGCGAACGACCTCGTCGGTGAGCGGCTTCGGGAACGCGTTCTCGAGGTCGATGCCGAGCTCGGCCATCGCCTGGACGGCGAGCGGGTTCACGATCTCCCCCGGATCCGAGCCCGCGGAGCGCACTCCGACGAGCCCGCCCGAGCGGAGCGTGAGCAGGCCCGCGGCCATTTGACTGCGGCCCGCGTTCTGGACGCAGACGAAGAGGACCTCAGGCTGCTCTTTCGTGATCAGGCCCTCAGCTTGCCCGAGCGCCTTCAGCCGCTCGCGGGCGAAGCGGTGGGCGAGAACTGGGACGAACACGTTGAGCTTCGAGCCGCCGAGGAGATCGACGGACTCCGCGATGAAGCGGGCGATCGTCTCTCGCGAGAACGTTCCTGCGAACTCGTCTTGGAGCGCCTCGGCCGCCTTCTCGACGTGCTGTCGGGTGATGGGGTCGAGCATCTCGGTCACGGATCCCTCCAGGTCGTTGAACTCCGACGATCGTTCCAGACATATCGGCGAAGGTCAATATAGATCGTGGTAAATATACGGATAGGATCTCCGCGTATGAAGACGCTCTCCACGGTCGACTGCTGCACCCCGCTCTCGGGTTCGACGCTCTCGACCCAGGACGCCGCCGAGCTGGAGCGGCTGTTCAAGGCGCTCGCCGATCGCAACCGCCTCCGCATCCTCAACGTCCTCCTCGAAGCAGGCGGGGAGGAGGTCTGCGTCTGCGAGTTTCAGCCCACTCTCGGGATCGCGCAGCCGACAGTGAGCCATCACCTGAAGCAGCTCGTCCGCGCGGGCCTGCTCGAACGCGAGAAGCGCGGAACGTTCGCGTACTACCGTCTCACGCCGGGCGTTCTGGAACGAATCGGCCGTCTCCTCGCGCCGCCGGCAGCTCTCGTTGGAGCCTGAGCGCGTGGACGCCGCGCTCATCCGCTCGCTCGGAGCCGAGGCGATCGGAACGTTTGCGCTCGTCTTCGTAGGCGCGGGCGCGATCATGGCCGACGCGGACGAGGGCGGCCTCGGATCAGTCGGGGTCGCGCTCGCCTTTGGCCTTGTGATCATGGCCATGGTCTACGCCGTCGGACACATCTCGGGGGCGCACCTGAATCCGGCGGTGACGCTCGCGTTTGCGCTGAGACGTCACTTCCCCGGCGCCCGCGTTCCGGCGTACTGGGCGGCTCAAGTCACGGGCGCCCTGTCGGCGGCGGTGCTGCTGCGGATCTCGCTGGGAGACGTGGCCGACGTCGGTGCGACGACGCCCTCGGGCTCCCAGGCGCAGTCGTTTCTCTGGGAGGTCGTCCTGACCGCGATCCTGCTCTTCGTGATCATGGCCGTCGCCACCGACACGCGCGCGGTCGGAGAGGCGGCGGCGATCGCCATCGGCGGCACGATCGCGCTCGCCTCGCTCGTCGGCGGGCCGATCTCCGGGGCGTCGCTGAATCCGGCTCGCTCGCTGGGGCCGGCGATCGCGTCGGGTGTCTTCGATTCGCTCTGGCTCTACCTCGTCGCGCCGCTCGTCGGCGGAGTTGTCGGCGCGCTCGCATACGAAATCGTGCGCGGGAAGTGACCCGACGTGAACGCTGGGTAAGGCAAGAGCGGCAACGTTCACCACTCCGAGACTTCTTGCGTCGCCTCCCTGATTACGCTTCGAGGTGGTGCGCCAGACGCTCGGACATGAGCTCAAGCTCACGCCCTCCGACAGCTTTCGCCTGAGCGATCTCGGAGGCGTGGAGCTTCCGAGCCGAGACTTCGTCTCGACGTACTACGACACGCCTGAGCTCACGTTGGCGCGGCACGACATCACACTGCGCCATCGCAGTGAGGACGGCTCCGGCCTTTGGCAGCTCAAGGTGCCACGCGGAGCCGCCAGGATCGAGCTCGAAGTCGCAGGAACGCCCGCCCGACCTCCGACCGATCTCGTCGCATTGCTCTTCGCCCACCTGCGCGGCGACGAGCCGGTTCGCGTGGCGCGACTTCGCACACGCCGAAAGACGGTGCGAACCGACGGGGCCGAGATCGTCGAGGACTCGGTGGCGGTGCTCGACGGCCAGCGCATCACGTCGCGGTTTCGGGAGCTCGAGGTCGAGCTGATCGACGGCGGCGACGAGCGCACACTTCGGCGCCTGGAGAAGGCACTTCAGCGAGCAGGCGCCGCCTCCGCCGAGTTTCGTCCAAAGCTCTTTCGCGCCCTCGGGCTCTCCCCGTCGACGCCGAGGGCTGCGCTGGCCGCTGACGCTGCATTCAGCGACGTGCTCGTGGCCGCGATCGTCGACCAGCATGATCGGCTCCTGGCCCACGATCCGGGTACCCGGCTCGGGTCCGATTCCGAGGACCTCCACCAGATGCGCGTGGCGACGCGCAGGGCGCGCGCCTTCCTGCGAGCCGCCGAGCCGCTGCTCGAGCCAGAGTGGGCGGGCGATTTGCGCGACGAGCTTCGCTGGATCGGCTCCGCGCTCGGGCCGGCGCGCGACCTCGATGTGCTCAGCGAGCGGCTCGACGGCGAGATCGCGCGGCTCGGAGACGAGCGGCGTCAAGTCCGGGGCCTGCTCGAGGGGCTCGAGCGGGAGCGTCGGAAAGCACGTGCCGTCGTTGTCTCCGTGCTCTCCGAGGAGCGCTATCCGAGGCTCCTCGACCGGCTCGCGGCACCCGAGCCACGACTCGCTACGGAGGCGCGGCGCACGCTTGCGGAGCTCTGGTGGACGGAGTTCGGACGCACGCGGCGGGCCTTCGGCCGGTTGGACGTCGATTCGAGCGACGACGAGCTTCACGCTGCTCGCATCAAGGTCAAGCGATCGCGGTACGCGGCCGAGCTGGCTGCGCATGAGCTCGGCTTGCCTGGCGAGCGCTTCGTCGACGCGGCGAAGGCGCTGCAGGACGTGCTCGGAGAGCACCAGGACGCATACGTCGCCGAGGAGCGCATTCGCGCCTGGGCGGAAGGGAAGCCGCAGGCCGACGACGCCGTCCGCAAGCTCCTGAAGCGAGAGCGTGCTCGCCGCAGAAGTGCGCGGGCCGAATGGCCTGAGGCTTGGAGGCTCCTCGATCGCCGAGCCCGAAAGGCGCGTCCGTGATCCGCGCGGCGGGCGGCGTGGTGACGCGTACCGGAGCGGACGGTTTCGAGGTGCTCGTGGTGCACCGCCCAAGGTACGACGACTGGTCCTTTCCGAAAGGGAAGGCGCTTCGCGGGGAGAGCGACGAGGACTGCGCGGTTCGCGAGGTCGAGGAGGAGACCGGCCTGCGCTGCGAGCTCCTCGAGGAGCTTCCGGCCACGCGTTACCGGGACGTACGCGACCGCCCGAAGCGCGTGCGGTACTGGCGAATGGCGCCGGTCGGCGGCGGGCTCGCGTTTCGTCACGAGGTCGACGATGCGCGCTGGGCCGATACGGAAGGCGTCCGCCGGCTGCTGACGTACTCGCGCGACCTCGCTGTGCTCGAGGGCCTCGACGCCTGACGCCCTTGACCTGGACTGCGCAGGACGACAGAATCCCGCGCTCGGGGCCGGAGAGAGACAATGTTGCTGCTCAGACATGCAAGCGCGGGCGAACGCCTGTCGCCGCCGGCGCTCGATCGCGAGCGTCCGCTCGACCGCGTGGGGCGCTCCGATGCTAAGCGTCTACCCGAGGCGTTCGCGGGTCACCGCATCGAGCGCATCGTCGCGAGCCCACATGCTCGTTGTCTCCAGACTGTGCTCCCTCTAGCCGCCGCGACCGGGCTCGAGATCGAGCTCCACGAGGAGCTCGTTCCCGATGCTTCCATCCGCAACACGCTCGCACTTCTCGACGAATTGTCGGCTACGTCCCTCGTGTGCACGCATCGCGAGGTGATCGAGCGCCTCCTCCAGGGGCAGGTGCGTTGCGAGAAAGGCGCGGCGTGGTTGCTCGAACGGCGCGACGATGGCTGGGTCCCCGTTGCGTATCTCCCGTCCCCGACGAGCCTCGAACGTACTCGTGGGCGGGCAGCTGTCGCCTGACCGAACTCAGCGGGTGCCCGGCGTTGTCCCCAGACCGCCACAACCCGGTCACACCGGCGTGGACTCCCCGGCCTAGCCTGGATGGAACGCAACCGGGAGGCACACATGCTCGAGCAACACCTCTACCTCGAAAACGTGCATCGCGAGCTTCGCGACATCGCACTCGGGCGACCTCGGCACGATCGTCCGGAACCCAGAAACGGAACCCGCATCGGCAGGCGCCTGCGTGCCATCGCTCGCCCACCGGCACGCGCCGCCTATGTGACCGCTGCTCGGGTTCCGAACGTGACCATCCGGCCCGCTTCGGCTGCGGACGTGCGAGCCATCACCCGGTTGACGGAGATCAGCGAGCGAAGGGTCCCGTCAGGGCTAGGGGGCCTAGTGTTGGTGGCTCAGATCGAGTCCGACGTCGTCGCCGCGCTGCCCGTGCAAGGCGGACCGCTCTAGAGCGATCTGCGGAGACCCACAGCAGACGTCCCGCAGCTGCTCGAGCTCCGCTCCGAGCAGATTCGCGCGGCGAAGCCGCGCCGCGCGGCCTAACCGCGCGCTCGTACGATTCGAGACCATGCGAGATCTCTACCTCGTAAGGCACGCCGTTGCCGAGCGGCGCGACCCTGAGCGCTGGCCCGACGACTCGTTGCGCCCGCTGACTCTCGACGGAATCGAGCGCTTTCGGGCCGTTGCGCGCGGTCTTCGTCAAATCGGAGTCGAGGTCGATGCTGTCCTCGCGAGCCCGTATGCGCGCGCCTGGTCTACCGCCGAGATCCTGCGCGAAGAGGCTGCGTGGCCTTCTCCGGAGAGATGCCCTGCGCTCGAGCCGCCGGGTCTGCTCTCGACCTTAGCGGACACAGTACGCGCGGGAGCTGATGCCGAACTCGCGCTCGTCGGCCACCAGCCTCAGCTTTCCGAGCTCGCCGCATTGCTCCTCGCGGGCAGCGAGAGATCCATCCGCCTCGAGCTCAAGAAGGGCGGCGTGCTCTGTCTTCGCTTCGCCGACCCGTTGGAGCCAGGCGCCGTAGCGCTTCGCTGGAGCGCGAGTCCGAAGATCCTCCGTTCGCTCGGTCACTGATCAATCCGCTCGCGCTGATTCGGTCGCGCGAAGATCCCTGAAGCCGTCCGCTTCGCGGCCGGGGCTCCACTCGGACTCATACGCGCGGCTACGCGGCGGCCGCCTTAGCGCGCGCGAGAGCAAGCACCGCGCCCTCGCGCAACCCGCCTCGACCGAGCTCGAGGTCACAGTCCAAGCGGCCTGCGACCTCGGAGAGCACGAGCGTGCCACCAAGCAGGGTCTCGGCCCTCTCGGAGGTGATGCCATGCGGGTCGGTGATCGTCTCCGCGGCCGCCTCGGAGAGCTTCTCTGCGAGACGCTCGAGCTCGTCTACGCCAAACGGTTGCCCGACAATGCGACTGACTGCACGCGCCGTCCCTCCCACCGCCAGCGCCGCGTCCGGCCGGGGCGGACGGAGATCTTTCGCAAGCTCCCCGATCCCCTGCCGCGCGTGTGCGATCCCCTTGGCGTCCGGTGGGTTCCCGCCGAGAAATGCTCGAGTCACGCGTAGGGCCCCGGCCTCGATCGAATGAACCCAACTTGGTCCGGCGCCCCGGTTCCCGACCGCGACTTCGCAGGACCCGCCGCCGAGATCCACGACGGCCACCGTCTCGGGCGGATCGTCCATGCGGGCGACCGCCCCCTCCCACGCGAGTCGGCCCTCCTCATCGGCGGTCAGCACGACGACAGGAAACCGGGTCGCTTTGGCGAGGACGCTGACGAGCTCCTCGTGGTTCTCGGCCTGTCGGCCAGGAGCCGTCACGATCGTCTCGAGCCGCGCGGCGCCCGCCTTCCTCGCTATCCGCGCGTACTTCGCTGCCACCGTTCGCGTCTGCTTGAGCTTGCGCGGGCCGATCCTGCCGAGCAGGTACGCGTCGTCGCCGAGCCGTACGTACTCCCGCTCCCGGTGCAGCTGCTCGACGGTACCCCCATCGACTGCGGCCACGAGCAGGCGCACGGAGTTCGATCCGACATCGATGATCGCGACCTTCACCGTGGCGATTCTTCCCGCCGCATCGGATGTTCAATCGCCGCGCTGCTCGCGTGCGCGCCGCCGCGCCCGGGCAAGGACACGTCGCATCATGGTCGCCTGGTGCGAGTGCGGCTTGTCGGACTCGGCAGGCAGGAGGCGCGTCCACTTGCCGTCCGCGCTGAGCTCCCAGGCGTTCGTATTGTCACTCGAAGCGCTATCGAGGATCGCGTTCAGCTCCTGGCGGACGCGTGCGTTCTCGACGGGCGCAAGCACCTCGATGCGATGGTCGAGGTTCCGGGGCATCAGGTCCGCGCTGCCGATGTACATGGCGGTGCGATCTCCGGCCTCGAATGCGTACAGCCGGCTGTGCTCGAGGAAGCGGCCGAGGATGGAGCGCACACGGATGTTCTCGGACAGTCCCTCGACGCCGGGTCGCAAGGTGCACGTCGTCCTGGCGACGATGTCGATGCTCGCTCCCGCTCCAGACGCGGCGTAGAGCTCATCGATGATCCCCGGGTCGACGAGGTGGTTCACCTTGAGGCGAATCCCCGCCGGCTGGCCGGCTGCGGCTGCCTCGGCAACGCGGCGAATCTCCTCGACGAGCCCGCTACGCAGCGTGAACGGCGCGACCAGCAGCTTTCGAAATCGCTGCGGTCGGCTGAACCCGGTGATGAAGTTGAAGAGATCGGCGACATCGGCAGTGATGTCGTCGTCCGCCGTGAAGATTCCCGCGTCTTCGTACAGCCGCGCGGTTGTCGAGTGGTAGTTGCCGGTGCCGATGTGGGCGTAGCGCCGCAACCCGTTTTGCTCGCGGCGCACGACCAGGGTCAGCTTCGCGTGGATCTTGAGGTCGGGGAAGCCGTACACGACGTGAACTCCCGCTTTCTCCAGCGCCCGCGACCACTCGATGTTCCGGCGCTCGTCGAAGCGCGCCTTGAGCTCGACCAGGCACACAGACTGCTTGCCGTCCTCCGCGCACTGGATCAGCGAGCCCACGAGGACGCTGTCGTCGCTCGTCCGATACACGGCAGTCTTCATCGCGATCACGTTCGAGTCCTGAACCGCCGCCTGCCCGAACACCTCGAAGCTTCAGCGGAATGACTCATACGGTTGGTGAACGACGATGTCGCCGCGGCGAATCTCGTCGAAGATGCGCGGGGAATCCGACTGCGCCTCTCGCAGTCTTGGAGGCACCACCGGGCGCCAGGGCTCGTCTTTGAGATCGGGACGGTCGAGCGCGACCAGCTCCAGCAGGTCGGCGAAGTCGAGCGGGCTCTCGATCCGATAGACCTGCCAGTCTTCGGCATCGACGCCCCGCGTCAGGCGGTCGACCATCTCGGAGGACGCGGACGAGCTCACCTCGACGCGGACAGCGTCGCCGAAACGGCGCTTCAGAAGCTGACTCTCTACGGCTTCGAGCAGGTCGTCGGCGTCGTCCGACACCTCGAAGTCGGCATCGCGCGTGACACGGAACGCCGCCCGCTCGACAATGGTCACTCCGGGAAAGAGCGCCGGCAGGAAGTGCGCGATCACGTGCTCGAGCGGGACGTAGAGGCCACGGTTCCCGATCTCGAAGAAGCGCGAGAGGCCCTCGGGGATCTTCACGCGCGCGAACCGCTCCTCGCCGGTCTCGGGGTCGGCAGCGAAGATCGCGAGGGACAGAGACAGGTCCGAGATGTACGGGAACGGCTGGCCCGGCCCGACGGCGAGCGGTGTGAGCACCGGGTAGATCTCGCGGTGGAAGCGGCGCTCGAGCTGCTTGCGCTCCTTCCCGTCGCAATCCTCGATGCCGCCTACGACGATGCCCTCGGCCGCGAGCGCAGGACGCAGCTCGCGCTTCCAGAGTCGAGACTGCGTCACAGTCAGCTCCAGCACCCGCTCGCGTATCCGCGCCAGCGCCTGCTGCGGGGTGAGCCCGTCGGCGGAGCGGACCGCAAGCCCTGATTCAGCCTGACCGAGCAGGCCGGCGACACGCACCTGGAAGAACTCGTCGAGGTTCGAGGAGAAGATCGAGCAGAACTTCACGCGCTCGAGAAGCGGCACGGACTCGTCGCCTGAGAGCTCGAGCACTCGGGCGTGGAAGTCGAGGAGCGAAAGCTCGCGATTGAGCAGGCGCTCGGCAGGCTGGCTGGAGATGCTCGTCGCCATCAGCGCATCTTGTCCTCGCTCGGGTTCCGGATGGGTGTTGTTCTGGTGAACGGCCTTCCGCAGCTTGCCGCAAATTGGAAAGGCGTGAGCGGGGCCGGCCACGGGCAGGCCCCGCTCAACCTCGATTGCGACCGTCTGGTTAGCTCCGCGGTCGCAAGATCAGGAGCTGACCGTCCTCGACGGTCACGCTGCTGCCGCCGGGCGCCGCTGTCGGAGAGTGCGCCTGGACGTCGAAGAGCCAGGTGTCGGGCCCGAAGATGCCTGACGTGTCGATGATCCCGCTCGTCTCCCAGACACGGGGCCGACCGCGATGCCGTCGCGGCCCGGCGGATTGAGCTCGGCAACCCGTAGCGCTGACGAGGCCTTGACACCTCCGCCGTTCCTCAGCTCGAAGCGCCAGACCGAGCCGTCACGGCCCTTCGCGGCCATGACCGGCCGGCTACTGGCCGTCCCGTCCTCGTTGATCATGAGGTACTCGGTGCTGACGTCGATGTTGTCGGGGCTGATCGCAATATCGCCACCCGACGCGATCACCTCGTCTGCGTTGTAGGCGATCGACAGCGTGGCATTCTTGGTCGGATCGCTCGGGTTCAGCCTGAGCGAGTACAGCCGGCCGAGAGCGTTGCCCGTGTTCTCACCGCTCGTCGGGGTGTCGCCGGTGGTGACGAAGAAGAACTCGTTCTTCTTCGTCAGGCTGAACGCGCCGTCCTCCGGCCGGGCGAACACCATCGCGCCGGCGGTGTCACTGGCCATCTCGAGCGCGGTGTCCGACATGTCCTCCGCGCCGTCGATGGCGACCCACTCACCAGCTAGCCGTCCGAACTGGAACGCGAGCTCGCTGTTCTTGTTCTTGTTCTTCGATCTGAACACATAGAGGGTGCCGCCGGTGAGGCCGTTCCGCTCGAGAACGGTCGCTCCGGGACTGTCGTCCTTCTCGCCGACGTACAGGTAGAGCTGGCTGTTCTCGTTCGCGACGATCTGTGACGAGGGCCCGTCCTCCATGCCCATGATCACCGTCTGATCGCCCGTGTCCCGCTGGACGAGCGTGTTCTCCCACGCGAACCGGCCGAGGAAGGGGAGGCCGTGCGCTTCTCCCTGGCCGTTCACGTCGAAGATCGCGACGGAGAGTCCGCCCTTGCCGTCGAATGTCGAAGCCCCGCCGCTCTCCTCGTTGGCGAAATAGATGGGGCGATCGAAGCCTTCCGCTGCGCCCGCGAGCGACCCGGAGCAGAATCGCGCAAAGCCCGGAGTCATGTTCGACGTTGTTGCCGCCGGGCGAGCGGGACCGTCGTCCAAGAACACGGTGTCGTAGGCGCGCTTGCCGGCGGTCGGGTTGCCGTCACTGTCGAGGATGAACTTCGAGACGAACGCGCCCCTGTTCTTGACAGTGGAGCCGACGTACGGCTCTGAGAGCACCGTGAATCCGAGCTCATGGTTCATGTAGAGCGTGGACGTGCCATTTCCGTTCGGACGGACACCGAGTCCGTCCGGAATACCGACCATCCGATACCTCTCGCTCGAACCACCGCCGAGCACCGGAACGTCATCGTTGACGCTGAAGAGCGGCTGGACGGTGTACTCGTTCCCTACCGCCTCTGCGTACGGCTTGACGCTTGTGAATGCGAAGGCTGCACCCACCGCGACCAAGGCGGCGGCGCCGATCGAAAGAGCAAGCGGGATCGTCCTGTGACGTTTCATCGAGATGTGTCCTCCCCCTCAGGGTTTGATGTCGAGGGAGTCATCTCACGCGCACCGCGAGCCGTGGGTTCCCGCCGGGTGGTGCTTTGATGTGGAACCGGTGAACGCGGTTCGGCGCCTACGCGGCGAGCGCCGTGTCGGCTTCGAGCCTGGCCAAGAACACCGGACGGCGCGAGCGGAGATAGTCGACCACTGCGGCCTCCTCGTGCCGGCTCGGGAGGAGCGTCTTCCAGCCGAGCAGGTGCTCCGGGTGGTGAAAGTCTCCGCTCGCGACCGCTGGCAGTCCGGCCTCTGCGACCCAGCCGTAGAGCTGGCCCCGGTTGAAGAGCTCGAAACGGTTGGCGAGCCCGCGCAGCCCCTCGTCGAGCGCGAAGCGTTGCGTGAGGCGCCCGGTGTGGGGCGCGGGCTCGCCGTCATACGGGTGCGCCGCGATGATCGCGGCGCCGGCCTCTGCGGCCGTCCCCATTGCCTCCGCGATCCCGGCGTCCACGGAGACAAAGCTTCGGAGCCCGATCGCGACCGCATGGGCGGCCTCGACCGGGTCGTCGTGGTTGAACGTCAGCTCGAGGCCGGGGATGACGAGCAGGCCGTACGTTCTCCACGCTCGTGCCGCCTCGCGCTCCACATCCATGAGGTACTCATCCCAGGCTGCCTTCTCGACCGATCGGAAGGCGAGTCCCTGGGTGCGCCAGGGATCGTCATGTCGCACGACGTGATCCGTGACGCAGAGGACGTCGAAGCCGCAGCGTCCGTGCAGATCGACGAGCTCGGCGACGGTCAGGACACCGTCGCTCCAGCGGGTATGCGCGTGAAGCTCGCACAGCAATGGCCCCAGGCTTCGTCGCATCTACGCACGATGATGGCGTGAGCCGGTCCGCAGATGGGAAGAGAAGTGGTAAGCGTTCACCCCGGTGAAGGGACCTCGGTCCTGGCGGCGAACCTTGTGGTGTGGAGCGGGCTGAGGCGGAGGCGATCCTTGATGGCGACCGCGAG
>Ga0208612_1000663_pt1 | contig 14506 bp, 19 predicted proteins | sample AntDryMetagUQ889_FD_188089 | JGI IMG/M metagenome (GOLD analysis project Ga0208612, IMG submission 188089) | Polar desert microbial communities from Antarctic Dry Valleys - UQ889 (SPAdes) | ecosystem: Environmental > Terrestrial > Soil > Desert | place: Antarctic Dry Valleys | collected 2008-12-31 | reverse complement strand
AGCCGGCCCGGACGGCGGTGTTTCTCCCGATCCTCTTTGCGTTCCGCGCCCGAGAAGCGCTCTCTGGCGTCGCCGGGGGGCTGGACTTCCCTCACCTCCTGGTCCAGGGAAGATCGCGCATCAAGAACATCCGTTCAACACCACCCCGAGCAGGTTGCTCCCCGCCTCCAGCAGGTCGTCCGTCGTCTCGCGGGCGACGCTCTTGGGAGTCCTGGAAGCGTGGACGACGAGCAAGACCCCATCAAAGCCGCCAAGGAGATTCTGTGACCGTAGCACCCGCCCGGCCACAGGCGCATCGAGCAGCACGAGGTCCCTGCTCTTCTGCAGGCCTCGTACCGCCTTTTTGACCCCCTCATCCTCCAGTAGGGAGGCGGGATCCATCAGAATGGGACCTGTAGGGACGACGAGCAGTCCAGGGATGACCTCATACCCGTAGTGCTCCAGCGTCTTGCTATCGTCGAGACCGCTTGTAAGCCCGACGAAGTTCGGTTCACCCAGCATCCTGTGCAACTGCGCGTTTTCGAGGTTGCAATCTACGATGGCAGCCCGACGACCCATACCGGCCAGGGCGGCGCCGAGGCCGAGACAGACGCTCGTGCGACCGGCGCCCGGATCGGGGCTCGTGACGACGACGCTACCCGTCCCCTCCATCTTCAGAAGGTTGCCAGCCAGCTCCTCGTAGTGACGCCTCACGGGTGAGCCTGGGTCGAGCAACCCCCTGGCACCAGCGTCGTTTATCGCCCCGAGGCTCACGTCAACCTTCGGTTCTCTTCGAAGAGTAATCAGGTATGGCACCGAGCACAGGCACCCGCAGCGTCAGTTCGGCGTCGCGTACGCCCCGCCAGCCACTGGCCCGTCCCTCGAGTATCAAAGCCGCGGCGCCCCCGATCAGCAAGCCTGCCCCAGCAGCGATGGCCGCGTAGATCAGGGGCCGAGGACTGTAACCTCCTGGCACGGCTCTCTGCTCTATGACGGCCGCAGCGACCGGTACGCCGTCGGCGAGCGACCTGTCGCCGAGGTTCTCGACTCCCTCGACGAACAACTCGGCGTAAGCGTTCGCCGCCCTGGCCGCCTGCCCTGGCTCGTTGGCGGAGAATCTTATCTGTAACCCGGACCCGCCGTCGGTGTTCACGACCGTCCTCGGGTCGAGCCGTTCTGAGAACGCCTTCGGCGTGGCCTCCCAGCCGGCCCGGCGCCTAACCTCGCTCAACATCTCCTGGGTAACGACGGCGCCGCGCACTTCTTCGAGGAAGGCTAGCCTGGCCTCCTCACCTTCCACCTCCTCCTGGGGCCTGATGCCAACCTTGGCCTCGGCGGTGTATACCGGCTCTCGGATGAGGCCGAAGAGCAGGGCGATGCCAGCAAGGACCAGTACGACCCCGACGACCAGCAGGCTCCTCCGCTGCAATATGTAGAGGACCTCAGAGAGCGGAGTATCGTCCCGCGCCTCACCCTGCCAGCCCCGGCCGCTAGTAGATGTCACTGGTGATCACCTGCTCGCGGTAGGCCGCGGGGTCGGAGTTCAGTAACTCGAGCAGGCCAGGCGCCTGCTCGGACGGACTCTGCGCGAGGATCCCGCGCGCCTGCCCATACCGACCCTGGACGACGAGCGCGTCGGCGGTGGCGAGGTCCATAGATACCAGGAGCTGCCGCTGCTGTAGTGGTCTACGCGACCTGTTCAACTCGGCGGCCGCCACGCGTCTGGCCCGCTTTATATTCTTCACACCTTCGAGAGGTTCGCCGGTTCGTACCTGGATCCTGCCGAGATCATAGCGGTCCTGGGAGGTGATCCTGTGCTGTTCCTCGAGCACCTCGTACACCTCTCTGGCCTCCCCAAGCTTCCCCTGCATCGCGAGCGTCTGCGCGAGGGAACTGCTTGCCCCAACGGCGTTCGGGTTGAGCTCGAGCACATCACGGTAGCTCTTCACAGCAGCGTCCAAATCTCCCCTGGCGAGCCTGAGATTGGCCAGCGTCAGGTAAGGCAGGTAGTTGTTGGGGTCCCGCTCTATCGCATCCCTCAAAGCCAGAACCGCCCTATCGTGTTTTTTCTGCTGCCGCCATAGAAAGGACTGCGCCTGGAGCGCGTCGGTATCGAAGGGATCCAGGCGAACCGCCTTCCGCGATGCCTCCATCGCCCCCGCAACGTCCCCGGCAGCGGCCAGGCGCTGCTGCTCGCCAGTATAGTAATCTGACAGGTAGAGCAACGTGGCCAGCAGGGCCAAAACCCCCACCAGAAAACCCGCGGAGAGTCTGAAGATCACACGGCTCAAGCAAGATCACCGTTCATGAGGATATCCACAACACCCCCCGAATACAAGCCGCCGCGCCCGTCGCCGAGCGGGTAGAGCAGCACGAAAAAGCGGGCCCCCGAAGGGACCCGCCTGGTTAAGCCTCGTCCGGTCGCTTAGCGGACGATCCTGCGGGCCAGAAGGCCGCCGGCCACGAGCAGGACACCGGCACCGAGCGCGATCAGCGACGAACCACCCGTGGAGGGAAGCTCTGCAGCGGGAGCGCTGCTGGCGCTGGCGCTGTACTGCACATCAGGCGCAGCATACTGATACTGCACAGCCGGAGCGCTGCTGGCGGACGCGGTCGCAGAAGCGGTCGCAGAAGCGGTCGCAGAAGCGGTCGCGGTCGCAGAAGCGGTCGCACTAGCGGTAGCAGTGGCGGTCGCACTGGCGATGACCGTCTCGACCTCGGTCACGCTGATGTTACACTCCTGGGATATGTTCTGGATGTTGACGTTGTCTCCATACTGGCTTATCTGCACCTTGCCGAACTCCTGCTGCACGGCAGTCTGGACGCAAGCTACATTGCCTTCGCCGATCTGCGTCACCGACTGCGCCAGAGCCGGAACCGCAGCGGCCAACACCATGGCCAGCATAGCTGCTACTAACATTACCTTCTTCAACTCTACCTCCCGTTCGAAATTTGTCGCTACAGGCTGCATTTTTCCACCTTTAGCCCACAATGTCAACACTGTTGCCAATATCTTTTACGATTTTCTTAAAATTTCTTAATAATCTGGGCGAATTCTGGCGTTGATCTAGCGGCGAGTAGCGAAGTCAACAGTATACATGGTAGTCTTGCGGTCGATGTAGTGGCCTGTATGGGCACCCAGGCCTATGTCGTGGAGCTTCCCATTCAGGATGTTAAGACGGTGGCTGGGACTGCGCATCCAGGAGCGGAACACGCCATCCGGAGTGGCATTGAATCCGATGTTCTCTGCGCAGTAAGACCATTGGTAGCCGAAGTTAGTGATGCGCATGCACGCGCTTTCGTTCTTCCCCTTGGTGTAGTGGGAGAAGTAGTCGCGTTGGATCATATCCTCGGAGTGGGCACGGGCTGCTCTCTGGAGGGCAGGACTCACGCAGAAAGGCCTCAAGCCGTGGTCTCTGCGGGCGTTGTTGTGCAGGGTGAGCAGCCGCTTCTCCTTGGCGTGCAGGTAGATCTTACCCCCTCCGCACCTGCTTACGTAGCCTCCGTCCGCCTCGGCGGGCTGGTTTACGAGGCCGAGACCCGCGCCCGCAAGAAGGATGGCGACGAAGACCACTGCCAGATACCTCATGAATACTCTCCCCCTCCTTGTAAGCATTTGAGCAGCTTAGCACTTCAGCGTGTCACCTAAATTTTGCGCAAAATAGTACGCCATCCACTCGGGGGAAAACGTGCTTGGACGCCGCGGGCTAGCACTCTTGCCCACGGATGAAGCTCCGCTACCTTCAACGAGAGCTTGGTCCCTCTCCTTCCCATCCGCACCTCCGCCGGCATCGCCATAACCTCCCTGACCAGCCGCTCCACTCCAAGCTTCTTCCCCGCATCCGTTCCGCCTAGCAGCCACTCCTTGAAGTACGCAAGCAGGTTGTGGCAGAGCTGCGCCAACAACACCAAAGCCTCCTGGGCGAAAAAGCTCTTCTTCCTTCTCTTCTCTATCCCAAGACCCCTTTTGTCCCCCTTTATGCCCGCCTCCAGCCCAGCCCGCCCGTCGTAGAGAGTGGCTATCTCATCGGCCGAGAGATCGGCGAAAGTGCTTAGGAGGTAGTCCGTATAGAGCTTGCCCTTCGCGTCCGACCATCTCCTCACAACGGTCTTGGTCTGGCGGGAGTAACGGGGGGCTTCTTCAGCGGGCACGACGCCCAGCAACTGCCCTGAGGTCGGCCCCTCGTGCCAGCCTTCAGGTTCGCTCACCGAGCGCGCCAGTTTGTTCGCCCTGCCTCCCCCATAGCCCTTCACGACGAAGTGGTAGCCACAAGAGCAAAGCCACTCTATGTTCTCGTCCGTGCCGAAGCCTCCGTCGAGGCGCACAAGCGTCCTTTGCCTCTTGTGGGGGGAGGACTCAAGGACGCGCTCGACCTCGCCCAGGGTCTCCTTCAGGACCTCGCAGGAGGTGGTGTTGCCCGGGTAGAGCTTGGAGAAGATGACCTCCCCGTAGTCGGGAGTGCTCGCCCTGACCAACTGCCTGCCCGTAGCTCCTCGTTTGCCCGAGAAGTAGCCCTTCGTGGAGCGCTCGGCCTTCTTTGAGGCTCTGAGGCTCTGAGGCCCGTGAGGTCCACCTCAATCACCAGCATCTGCTGCTCGTAGGGGTGAGAACTCAGCCTAGAGTAGCGGCCCCCGATGCGCTCGACCGCCTCACGCAACTGGGCTATGTTCTCCTGGGTGAAGGCGTCCAGGGTCCTCTGGATGGTGGATTGCTCGGCTACCCGCTCGCGACCGAAAGCCCTGCCAAGGGGGAGGTCCGGACGCACCCTGACGTTGGTCTCGTAGAGAGCCTTGCAGCCCGAAAGCATGCCCATAAGGACGTCGGTGAGCTTCTGGGTCGGGGAGTGCTTGAGGGTCTTCTGGTTGATCTCTACGCTAGAGAGGGGTTCGAGCGTCCCCTCTTGGGTGAGCAAGTGCCCAAGGGCGCAAAGACCCCCGAAGGCGGTTTGCCTACTTGAGGAATGGAGCTTACACTCGATCATGCTGGCGATCCTCCTTAATTTCGACCATGGTGAGGTTCGAAGTTTTAGGATAGATCGCCAGCATTCTCGCTGCTTGCCCTCGAATGCGAACCAGCCCATTTTGCGCGAAAATTAGGTGTCAGCTGTTCGCCTCGTGCTTGACGAATCGTCTCCTACGAGCCCTCCTTCTTGCCGTCGGGCTCGGACAGGATGCGGTAGGTGGCGAGTGACATCTCCTGCGTGGCGGCCTGGGACGCCAACTCGCTCGTCTCGCTGGCCATCACGACCATGAAATAGGCATCTGTGGCATCTCGCGCGCCTTCGGGGAAGACTACCCCGGCGTCGGCATAGGTGGTTCCGTAGTAGCCGATCTTGTGCGAGACTCGCGTCCCTTCCGGAAGAGGCTGGGGCAGGCGGTCTTCGAAAGAAGTGTTCGTCATGACCTCGAGCATCTCTGCCGAGAGGTCAGGGGTGGTGTAGGAGGGATCGGCGATCTTCTCGAGCATGAGCAGGACATCCTCCGGGGTCGTCGTGTTGGGGATCCAGTACTCCGTCGAACGCGCGCCCACGCCGTACAACTCGGACCTGATGTAATCCCTTCCAAGGTACCTGTCAAGCATCTTCCAGGCCGTGTTATCGCTCTCTTTGATCAGTAAACTGGCACACTCGCGCAGAGTCATGGTGTATCCGACGGGATAGGTGTAGAGCACACCCGTGCCGTAAGCCTGCACGTCTGAGGCCTGCATGGAGATCTTGTCGTCGAGGTCTACCTTGCCGCTTGCGGCCGCCCTGTAGAGCGTCATCAAGACGGGCAGCTTGTTGAGGCTGGCCGCGAGGAAGCGGTGGTCGGCGTCCATCGCCACCCTCTCACCCGAGGAGGGATCGAGGACCACAACCCCGTAGGTGGCGGGATACGCCCGCGCTATCTGCTCGAGCTCGTCGCGCAGGGGCTCCTTCTTCTCCCCGGTGAGCTCCGTCTCGACGCTGGTTACGTCTGTGGCTTCTTCAGGGCCGGACCGAGAACCAGACTCCAACCCTGTCTTGGGCTCTATGGTGGGAGCTTCCGGCCCTGAACCGACCTTGGGGACTTCGAGGCGGGCTACCGGTTCCCTCACCACCAAGGTCAGAAAGAAGAGCAACCCTGTGAGGAGCCCGATCAGGACAGGCAATGCCACGAGTAGACGCCGGCGCCGAAGTCTCCGGTTGGCTCTATCCTGCTGTTCGCGGCGTTGACGCCGCCCGAGGTGGGTTCCTGGTGTCTCTTTGGGTGTCTTGGGTCTGGGCACCGGCGCGTGCATCGGAGTCCCCCGCAGGATGTTCGCGCCCCGAGCTAAAGGGGCTACTTGTTTATCGACCTGATAAAGGTAACGATAAAGATCGCCGAGATCAACATCAGCGCCCCTGCCGCGATTAGGCCCAGGGAGACGAAGAAGATGGTGCCTGTCTCCGCCGTATCCCAGGTCTGGGTGGCCCATACGAAGGCGAAAAGCGAGGCGAAGAAGGTGAGAAGGATCAGGATCATGCCGCCAGGCAGGTCCCTTATCTGGATCGCCGCCCGCTCCACCGCGTAGGCTACGCCCCCACGGGCCGGATGGCCGGTCTCGCGCACGCTCTCGACGGCAAGCCTGAACTCTCCCTCACTGGCGAGTCCGATGACCCGAGATAGATAGTATGCTTCGGAAGGGGACTTGCCCATCCGAAGGAGCTCCAGGTAGTTGCGCCTGTACAGTTCCACGGCGCCGGAGTGGGGTGAGGCGAGCTGCTTCAGGAAGGCGTGGGTGTCGAGACGCGTGGCGTACCTGCGGGCCTCGTGCTGCGCGGCGCGGGCCCCGCGTCCCCCCGGTGCCTGGCCGGAGATCTCGGCGACCTCCAGAAAGAACATCTCACGGGAGAACTCTATGGCGCTCTGGCGTTCACGGCGCCGGGAGGAGATCTCCGTCCTTATCCCACGCGAGCGGTATTCCTCGCGCCTCAGATGGTAGACCTGCTCCTGGTAGAAGTCTCTCTCCTGCAACGAGTCGGCCGTATCCCGCAGGCGGTAAGCCTCCTCGAGCGTCTCAGGTATCCTACGTTCTCCCATGAACCAGTGTTTACCTTATACTCCAGATCTCACGCGCCGAAAACTCCTTCCGGGTCCTGAATAATACCATGAGCGTGTTACGACAGAAACCCGACTACTCATCCCCGAGCCTCCTTCTTTCGGCCTCGGAGTCGGTCTCCCACAACCCGTAGAACAGCCCGCCCCCACGCACCCTTACGTCGAGGTGGCCCTTGGCGGCGAGATCCTCGAGCATCTCGTCCGCCTCGTTTACCGTGAGAGAAGTCTCCATAGCCGCCTGCGCAGGCGTCAACTCGCCCTTCCTCTGTAGGGCCTGCAGTAGCTCGCGCTCCCTCGCGTTCGCCGCAGGGGGTTGTGAGGAACCCTCAGAAAGACCGGCGACGCCCCTTACCAGCAGGCCGAAAGCGGGGAAGATCGTCCAGCCGAAGACGAAGATGAGCCACCAGAGGTAAGGGACCAGGGTGAGCACGACGACGCCACCGATGGCGACCGGGATAAGCACGGCGAGGCTCGTGGTGACCTGGGCCTTCGGGCTCATCTTCTCTACGTCCAGGCCGAAGAAATCGTCAGAGTCCCACCTGTCGGGGCCTCTGCGGCGGGACTCCGGGTCGCGATCCGGTCTCTTCTCCACAGGTCTACCTCGGGCCTCAATATATCAGCAACCCCCTTGATGGGCCATGCGAAGGGCTGGCGCGAAAGTGCTAACCTCATCGCAGTGACAAAGGAGGTCTGGCGGATGGATTTGGATGAGCGCGTGGACGGTTCGAGGGAAAAGTTACTCGGGGAATTGAACGAGTTCCTCAGGATGCCTTCGATCTCCGCCCGCGAGGACGAAACCGGAGGCTTTCGCGACTGCGCACGGTGGGTGGCGGGGAAGCTGGAGGAGGCCGGTGCCAAGGCCAGCATCATGGAGACCGAAGGGCACCCCGTGGTCTACGCTGAGGTCGGCTCCGGCGAATCGACGCTCCTCTCCTACGGCCACTACGACGTGCAGCCACCCGAGCCTCTGGAACTCTGGGAGAGCGACCCGTTCGAGCCGACGATAAGGGAAGGAGGCCTCTACGCACGCGGCGTCGCTGACGACAAGGGCGACGTGCTCGCCCGCATACAGGCGTTGCGCCTGTATATAGAGGAGCACGGCCCGCTTCCATTCAAGCTCAAGTTCCTCATCGAGGGCGAGGAAGAGATCGGCAGCCCCAACCTCGCGCCTTTCGTCCGCTCCAACGCTGATCTGCTCTCCGCCGACGCCTGCCTCTGGGAGGGCTCCATGAAAGACGAGGCGGGGCGGCCCATGATCTTCTGCGGCACGAAAGGGATGGCCTATGTAGAGCTGCGCGCCCGCGGCGCCTCCCACGACCTGCACAGCATGTACGGCGGCATAGCCCCCAACCCTGTCTGGCGTCTCGTCCAGGCCCTGAGAACCATCAAGGACGAGAACGGTGAGATCACACTCGACGGCCTCGACGCCCTCGCCGAAGAACCCTCGGAGAAGGACCTCGATGCCATAGAACGCATCGTCTTCGACGACGACGCGCTACGGGCCTCCTGGGATGTGGAGGCTCTCGACCGGGGGCTTGGCGGCCAGGACGCGCTGCGGGAGATGCTGCTGCGCCCGACCGCGAACATCGCGGGCATACAGGCCGGCTACACTGGTCCTGGCACGAAGACCATCGTACCTTCTGAGGCGTTCGTGAAGATGGACTTCAGGCTAGTCGCCGGCCAGAGCCCAGGTCCCGTACTCGAGTTGATAAGGTCCCATCTCAGAAAGCGCGGCTTCGACGACATCGAGGTCGTCGACCTGCACGGCGTCGAGCCGGCGAGGACACCCGTCGACTCACCCATTGTGAACACCGCCCTGCAAACGTGGCAGGATCTGGGGGAAGACGAAACCATCGTGTATCCGACCATCGGGGGGAGCGGGCCGACCTCCCTCATGGTTGCAGAGCTCGGAATACCGACCATTATGACCGGGAGCGTGGCGAACACGGGCAGCCGGCTCCACTCCCCGAACGAGTGCATCCGCCTGGACGACTACTTCGAGGCCATAAGCTACTTCGCCCGCTTCTTCGAGAGGTTCGCCCATTGACCGAGGAGAAAGGAAGGGGCCTCGATGTTCCCGAGCGCGTCCGGAAGAGCCTCGCAGGGGCGGTCGCGGAGAGAGGCGTGCAGGCGCGGGTGATCTCTACTCAGGGACGCGAGTCGATGCGTCCCCCGCAAGGACACATAATCATAGCCGCCGAAAAGGAACAGGTGGAAGCGGTCCGCGGCCCCGCCCGTATCGTGCGCCGGCTGGAGTTCTACAAGACGTTCTACGGACCCGTCGTCCGCCTCGCCATGAGCGTCTACCCGATGGAGGGCGAACCGCTCTCCGCAGGCACCACCCTCAACGTCTCCCAGGTCAGCGGTGACACGGCCATTACGGGCCTCGGCCGCCAGAAGAGCATATACATACACTTCTACCGCGTCGAAGAAGGCGACCTCACGTACGCGTTCTCCAAGGAGATCCCCAACGCCACAGAGCAACGCGACGAGACGAAGAAGATCCTCAAAATGGCCCGTGACGCCTATACAGAGACGCCGGAGGAGCGCAGGAGCTTTTCGGCGGCCGTCGAACTCGCCGGGCGGCAGTTCGAGCTTCCCGTACCTGAACCTGACGAAGAAGGATAGTCTTCGGCGGCGAGCCCGCGTATACTGCCACGTATGCAGGCGGGGACATCTGTCAACGATTTTGTGGCGAAGATCAGCCGGGCGCTAGAGGGGGCCGGGCGCAAAGGCATCCACGTGACCTCGGGAGCGGGGTCATGCGATCTGGAGGCCCAGCAGTTCGGGAATCATCCCCCCGAGGAAGACGAGCCGTTCCCGACCGGGCGCCCGCACCACCTCGAGTCCCCTGTGGGATCCAGGGACTTAGGCGGCCACGACGGCACCTCGCGGCTCTGCTACTTTTTGGATGGGGTGCAGAGCTCGCGGGAGATCGGGCGCATAGGGATGTCGCCCGTGATCGTATCTACGGTGGCGGCCACGATCGTCAACCGCTGCGGGAGGCGGTTCTCGCGGATGCCGCTGGAGAGCCCGCCCCTTGTGGTGCAGGCCGTGATCCTACCCCGCAGCACAGGCGATGCTAGCGTCGAGGCTTTCTGGGAGTTGCTTCTCGCGGCGGGATTCTCCGAGCTCGACCCTGACGAGGTTCCCTACTCCCCACACCTCGTCCTGGACTCAGCGGAGTATATAGCTGAGGCGGATCCATCCGACTATGTAGGTATGAGGGAGAGGGCGCGCGGGAGGGTCAGGTCGCTAAGGGAGCGGCTGGAGGGAGGGCTGCTCAGGCGGTGGGAGGGTGACGACAGGGTTCTCGAGGATTCCGAAGCCTGGATCGCGGTAGACGGGCAGCTCAAAGACATCAGGGAATCGAACAGGCGCGCCATCGGCCTCATAAAGAGCGTGGCCCGTCCCGAGTTCGTGGGGAAGGACGTCGGGATGCTGCTCGACCTTGGGCCTGGGATGCGGACGACGAGCTTCGTCCCCGACTGGCAGCTCCGTCGCGACCAGGGCGAGCGGCGCACCTCCTGGTACCTCAGGATGTGGCCGCCGCAGCCAGGCGCCGACGCGCTCGGCTCGCTGATGCGCGTCGAAGCGCCGCGCGACACAGAACCGGAGCTAATCGATGAGATATCGCGTTGGATCCTCGCCGAGCGGGCGCCCCTTGCGAAGCCCGACCCGAGGTGGCCGGCGATGATCTACCCGATCCAGTACGTCGAGAAGATCCTGAAGCCGCTGGCGCAGGGCTCGGAGCGGGCCTACGCACGGCTGGAGCGCCAACTCGCATCGAACGGGAGGAACTAGATGCTGCACGATAAGTTTCTGGATCTGACCTCAGGTCCTATAGGCCGGGTCGTTACCAGCGAGGAGAGCCCGGCCACGGCCCACGAGTTCTTCTTCTGGACTGCGGAGACCGAAGCCGCCCAGAACCTCGACATCGGGCACATCGTCGCAGCCGAGTCAGAGGACGCAACGGCCGTCGCCGTCCTCGACGACCCACGCCGCTACTCAGATCTGCAGAGCTTCCTCGATGACTTCTACGCCTACGACGGGGACCCCTCTCTCGAGGCACTCTCCGAGCGGGTCGAGATACTGGTCTTCAGAGCGCGAGTCCTGGCCACCAAACACCGTGACGATAGAAAGAAGTCCAAACGTCCCGTGCGCACCGGGCCCGTCTTCTTCGCCACGAACGCGGCCATCGAGTTCGCCCTCGGGACCGATGACTTCTCGGGCCACCGCATCCCGATGCTCCTGCACGAGAACGGCAACGAGAAGAACGGAAGTCCTCAGCGCACCCCCCTCTACGTGGACGAGGAGTACCTGCTCGGGCCCGAGGCTGGCCATCTCAACATCACGGGCATGAGCGGTCTCTCGACCAAGACCAGCCACGCCCTCTTTACAATAGCGAGCACGTTCCAGACCGTCGAGGATAAGAAGGTCGCCGCGCTCATGTTCAATGTGAAGGGCGCAGACCTCCTCTTTCTGGACAAGCCGGTCGAGGTGAGCGCGGAAGATGACCCCGAGCTGGCTGAGCGCTACGAGAAGGCCGGGCAGCGGGGATTGCCGGCCGAGGATCGGGAGATGTATGAGTCCCTTGGTATCGAGGTCAGGCCTTTCGAGAACCTCAGGGTCTTCGCTCCCTTGCGCTACGGGATGGAGTCGGGGGAGCGGATCGTGCACGCTGAGGGCATCCCCGCGCGCAAGCTGAACACGTTGAGGAGAGCGCGAGGGGAAGATTCTTGCGTGTATCCGGTGATCTGGGAGCTCGGGGACGTACTGCCCTACGCCGGCTACGTCTTCGAGCCATCGGACATGGACGACAAGTTCCGCGGCTTTATAGAGGAGCTGCGCGACAGGGGCGTCAGGACGACGGCGGATTTCTACGCGCTTCTCGATGAGATCGAAGACTACTTCGAGGCCGCACGCGAGGCAGGAAAGAACGTCTCATCCTGGAACGGCCACAACCACATGACCATCGCCAAGGTCCGCAACCGCTTCAAGGTGCTCCCGAACAAGTGCGGAGGTCTCCTGGCGCACGGGCGCGTCGAGCACGGCGACCTGCCTCGCGCTGACGGCCCTTTCGAGGACAACGAGATGCGCGTCGTTGACATCTCCCAGCTCACCGGTGTGCCACAGGATCTCATCGTCACAAGCGTTATCTCGAAGATCTGGGAGCTCGCAGAGACAGGCAGGCTCGGGGTGGACAAGCTCATCATCTTCGTAGACGAGCTAAACAAGTACGCCCCATCCGGCCACTCCAGAACCTCGTCCTTGAAGGACACGCTCGTCGACATCTCCGCTCGGGGGCGGCACCTAAGCCTCACGCTCTTCGGGGCGCAGCAGTTCAGGAGCAAGGTCGAAGACGAGGTCATAGGCAACGCCGCGACGAGTCTCTACGGCCGCATCGGCGACGAGGAGCTCACCAACGCGAGCTACCGCTCCTTCTCGGGGACGACGAGAGAAGAGCTACTCCAGCTCGAAAAGGGCCGCCTTCTCTTGCGTCACGCCCACTACGCCGTGCCTGTATTCGGGCGCTTCCCGCGCCCGCCGGTCCTCATGGGCAAGCAGGGCACCGACATCTTCGGCGAACAGCGCGGTGACCCAGCGTCTTCCGTCCTCGCCGTCATGCGCAACCTGACGGCCAAGCCACCGGCCATCGCCGCCATCCGCTCCGAGATAGCGGGCGTGCCCGAAGAGCAAGTCTACGAGGCCCTCGACGCCGTGCAGGCGGCACACCGCACCGGCCACGGCGCGGCCGACCCCTATAAGAACTTCCGTTGGAACCTCAAACGTCCCGCGAGGACCGGGGCGAGCCGCCGCGACGCATCCAAAGTTCTCTCCGGCCTGGATCGGATGAGGGACTAGCCGAGGGACATCCGGGGGCAGTCTCGATGAGCTTCGAGATCGTCGGTGACATCTCTGAGGTAAAGACCTTAGCGGTCGGTAGCAGTATCAGGGAAATTGCGAGATTACGCCGGGCCTATGGCAGTGGCAGGTGGCGGAAGCTCAAAGGTGTAGCGCGGGTACAACTGCGCGATGGTAGAATCCGGCTGGCCGAACTTCACTGGTACGAAGCGCACGGCATCGGCAAAAAGGAAATGAAGCGGAAACGGTATCTGGATTAGATATGGCCGAGACACAGCACAACGTCAGGTTCGCTGTCTGCGTATACAACAACGGCTACTTTGCCTCTCTGGAGTTGCACAAGATCTACCGCGTGCTGCCCGACGAAGAAGCCGAGTCGGATGGCGACCTCCGGATCATAGACGAAAGCGGCGACGATTATCTTTACCCGGCCGAGTATTTTGTCCTCACGGACTTACCTCAAGCCGTCGAAAAGTCTCTGCTGCAGAAGGCGTAGATTGAGTGCACTGTCCAGTGCCTTGGAAAGCGTCCACCCCGCAGGTGCGAGGTCCAGCAGACACTCTCCGGCCTGGATCGGATGAGTGGTATGCGAGCAGTTCCGTATAACCTACTTGTAGGATCAGTCGATCCATGCTGCACACAGTTGGATCAGGCCAGAGTACGCTAAGCTCATAGAGCAGGGGCGTTTGAATCTTGAACTGGCTCCTCTCGCGACGTAGACTTCTAGTGTGGACTACCGGGAGCGCATCACCATAGATCCCGATATGCGGGGCGGGAAGCCGTGCATCAGGGGAATGAGGATCACCGTCTATGACGTCCTTAGCTACCTCGCGTCCGGAATGTCTCAGGAGGAGATCCTGGCCGACTTTCCCTGTCTGGAGGCGGAAGATATTCGCGCCAGCCTGGCTTTCGCCGCTGATTTCGAGCGCAGGTTCGTGGCAGAGCCCTCTTTTTGAGGCTGCTCTTCGACCAGAACCTCTCACCAAGTCTGGTCCGTCCCTTGGGAGGAGCACCGCAGGCGATCAGGTATCATGAGTGTGGATGGACGTGCGTTTCTACGTGGACCCGGAGACTAACGAACCACACATCAACAGTCATCGGGTCAGCGAAGAAGAAGTGGTCGAGGTACTCAATCGTCCCGGCGAAGACCGTCCGGGGAGAGAAGGATCGCGCGTCGCTATCGGTCGGACACTTGCTGGCAGATACCTGCGAGTCATCTACGTGCCGGATCCCGAGCCGGATAGTGTATTCGTGATCACCGCGTACGAGTTGACGGGCAAGCCTCTGGTAGCCTACCGGAGACGTCGCCGTCAGAGAGGAACACGATGAGCCAGGCGGAATTCCCTCCGGGTTGGGACGAAGAGAGAGTGCGGAAGGTCCTTGGGTACTACGAGGAGCAGACAGAAGAAGAAGCGACCGCTGAAGATGAAGCTGCTTTCGAGGACCGGGCCCAGACCTTCATTGAGGTACCGAACGAACTCGTGCCCGAGATCCGGTCGCTGATCGCCAAACGTCAAACACGAGCTTGAAGGCCGGGCGAGTCGCTCATACGCGCCGACCAGAACAGCGCAGTTTCGAATAGAGGAATGAGATCGTAAGGATC
>Ga0208612_1000662_pt1 | contig 14518 bp, 14 predicted proteins | sample AntDryMetagUQ889_FD_188089 | JGI IMG/M metagenome (GOLD analysis project Ga0208612, IMG submission 188089) | Polar desert microbial communities from Antarctic Dry Valleys - UQ889 (SPAdes) | ecosystem: Environmental > Terrestrial > Soil > Desert | place: Antarctic Dry Valleys | collected 2008-12-31 | reverse complement strand
TGTCCGAGGCGGCCCCCGCCACCATCCGCCGCGCGCACGAGACCTATCCGATCTCGGCGCTGCAGACCGAGTACTCGCTCTGGACTCGCCACGTCGAGGAGGAGCTGCTGGGGCTGGTGCGCGAGCTGGGCATCGGCTTCGTGGCCTACAGCCCGCTGGGCCGCGGGTTTCTGACCGGGCGCTTCAAGTCGGCCGACGCGCTGGAGGACGGCGACTTTCGCCGCCAGAACGCCCGCTTCTCGGGCGAGAACCTGGACCGCAACGTGGAGCTGGTGGAGAAGGTCGAGGCCCTGGCGCGCGAGAAGGACGTGGCGCCGGGACAGCTCGCGCTGGCCTGGGTGCACGCACAGGGCGACGATGTCTTCCCGATCCCCGGGACCAAGCGCCGCACCTACCTGGAGCAGAACGCCGCGGCGTTCGAGATCGAGCTGACCGACGACGACCTGGCCGGCCTTGACGAGGCCGTGCCGGTGGGAGCGGCGGCCGGCGAGCGCTACCCCGACGACCCCGAGAGCTGACCCGGCTCAGGCCCCGGCCTTCACCCGCACGGCCTCTCACGCGGGTGGGCGGCCGGCCCGCTCAGCCCAGGTGAAGCGCGCTGATCGGGCTGGAGAAGTCGTCGCTCCAGACCCGGTCGGCCGGCCTGCGGGCACAGCCGTGCCAGCGCCGGTCTCCTTCCGCCTCGCCCAGGTCGGCGCGGGCGCCCGCCATCACCACCCAGTGCGACGGGATCTTCCCGCGCGGGTGGCCCAGCACGCGCGTGGGCTCCTTCTGGGCCACACACGACAGCCCGGCGTCGCGAGCCAGGTTGCCCAGCACCGGCTCCAGGCTGAGGAAGCGGTTGGAGATGTGAAAGGCGATCACCCCGCCCCGCTCGAGCCGCGAGCGGTACATGCGCAGCGCCTCGCGCGTGAGCAGGTGGGTGGGAATGGCGTCGGAGGAGAAGGCATCGGCCACCAGCAGGCCGTAGCGCTTGCCGGCGGCCCCCTCCAGCGACAGCCGCGCGTCGCCCTCCACCACGCCGAAGCGACCGCGGCAGTCACGCAGGTAGGTGAACAGGCGCGGGTCGCGGGCGATCCGCACCACCGTGGGGTCGAGCTCGTAGAAGGTCCAGGAGTCTCCTGGCCGGCTGTGACAGGCCATCGACCCCGCGCCCAGGCCGATCACCGCCGTCCGCCGCGTAGCGCTCGCGGGCAGTCCCGCGATCAGCTGCCCCACGGGCCCCGAGGGATGGAAGTAGGTGAGCGGCGTCCGCCGCCGATCCGGCGTGGTGTCCTGGGCCCCGTGGCGCGTGGTGCCGTTCTCCAGGTAGTGCAGCCTTCCGTCGACCGAGGTGGTCACCCGGTTGACCCCGAAGAAGGAGCGTTCCTGCAGCAGCTCGGTGCCGTCCACGCCGATCGGCAGCGAGCCCGCGACCGCGATTGCGCCGACCGCCAGGCCGAAGCGAAGCGGCCGCCGGATGAAGTTGAGCGCGATGCCCGCCCCCAGCCCGAAGGCGAAGCTCTTGCCCGCGCCCTCGAACTGGCTTCCGCCCAGATCGACGAGCAACAGCGCACCGGTCACCACCAGACCGATCACCACCGGCAGTCCGAGGTCCAGGTAGCGCGCATAGCGCCCCGGGGGGATCCGCGGCTTGCGCCACGGCAGGCACATGCAGGCGCCCACCAGCGCGGCCGGGTACTCGGGCACCGAGTCGAAGACGGCCGGCACCGCGATCGCCACCAGCGCCCCGCCGGCCACCCCGCCGGTGGCCACCAGCAGGTAGAAGCCGGTGAGATGGCGGGCCGCCGGCCGGTCGCGGGCCAGCTCCCCGTGGCACACCATCGCCGCCACGAAGAAGCCGATCAGGTTGATCGGCATGACCGCCCACAGCGGCTCGCGGGCCTCCACCAGCAGCAGGATGATCAGGAGGATCGCCACGCCGGGCAGGGCAAAGAGCATCGCCCGATGCACGCGCTCCGCGGTCGGGGAGGTGGAGAAGGCGGCGATGAACGACGCCAGGTAGAGGGCCAGCGGCAGCGCCCACAGCAGCGGCACCGGGGCGATGTCGATGGTCAGGAAGGTGGTCAGGGCCAGCATCAGCGCGGAGGGCACCAGCGCCAGGCCGACCCAGCGCAGCCTGCGCCGACGCGACGGCGGCCCCTGGTCGAGCGCGGGCCGCGCGGTCTCGGCCGCGCCGCCGGCCACCTGTGCGTCCGGCGCCGCCCGGGCGCGCCAGACGGCCACCACGCACGCCACCAGCAGCACGGCCAGCACCGCGTACCCCGCCGACCACAGGTTGCCCTGCGCGTCCAGGCGCAGGTTGGGCTCCATCGCCAGGGGATAGGCCAGCAGCCCGACCACGCTGCCCAGGTTGCTGGCCCGGTAGAGGAAGTAGGGGTCGCCGGCCGCGGGGTGGTCGGTGGAGGCCAGCCAGCGCTGCAGCAGCGGTGCGGTGGTGCAGACCACGAAGAAGGGCACGCCCACCGTCACCACCAGGAGGCCCAGCAGCGACAGCACCTGGACGCCCTCCGCGGACGGGCGAAAGCTCTCGGGCACGGCCAGGGGCAAGAAGGGCAGCGGCAGCAGTATCAGCGCCAGGTGCAGCAGCGCCTGGCGCCGCGCGCCGAGCCGGCGAGTGGTCAGGTGGGCGTAGAGGTAGGCCAGCAGCAGCGTGGCCTGGAAGAAGACCAGCGACGTGTTCCACACCGCCGGGGTGCTGCCGAACAGCGGCAGGACGAACTTCGCCACCATCGGCTGCACGCAGAAAACGAGGCCCGCGCTGGCCATCAGCGCCGCCGAGAAGAGGAGGACCACGCCTAGGAGGTCTGCTCGCTGGCCGGTTCCTCGACCAGCTGGTGGCGCAGACGGTCGCGCAGCTCGGCGAAATGGACCTTCTCGTAGGCGATCAGCGCGCACAGGATGGCGGCGATGAGCGCCAGCGTGACCAGTGCGGGGACCGTCGCGCCAACAGGGATCAGGGCGAGCAGCAGGACGGCCACGACCGCCCGCTGTGAGCTGAAGCGGTGCACGTTTCGCCAGCGAAAGGCCACGTGCGCCGCCAGGTAGATCGCGGTCCCGCCAAGCATGGCCACCGCGGGCACGAGCTTCAGCGGGTCCTCCACGTGGCCGAGCGTCTTCTTCATCCCCAGCGCCAGCAGCACGATGCCGGCCACCATCGGGAAGTGCAGATAGGAGAAAGAGTCGCGCGCGATCCCGTTCTGCTCGCGCCCGGGCTCGGCGTTCGACAGCCGCCGCTCGGCCACGAGCGCCACCACGTCGAAGTAAAGCCAGAACAGGGCGGCGGCCACGACCGTCCCCAGGACGGCCGCCGCTACCACACCGGCGTCCACGCCTGCCTGTGCCCCCGCACCGATGGCCACGATCGACTCACCCAGGGCGATGATCAGGATCAGCCCGTGGCGCTCGGCGAAGTGCGAGGCCGCCAGCTTCCAGCCGTCCTGGCCGAACAGGTAGGGCCCGCCGGCGTCTATGAGCAGCGCCACGGCCCATATCCCCCCTGCAGCGCGCCGTCGGCGGTCGAGGCCAGGACCAGCAGGCCGACGCCGATCGCGGTGCTCGTCGCCAGGCCCCACACCGACTTGCGCAGCTCGGGGTCGTCGCGGCTGGCCACCACGAAGAGCACGATCTGTGCGACCCGCACCACGGCGTAGGCGCCCGCGAACAGCAGCCCCAGGTCGTCGAAGGCCTGGGGCACGCACAGCGCCGCGACAGGGAAGGCCGCCATCGCCCCGAAGATCGTGACCCGTACGGTCCCCTCCTCGGGATCGACCACGCTGGTCAGCCAGGCATAGCCCACCCACGACCACCACAGCACCCCGAGGATCAGCAGTCCGCGCGCCAGTCCGCCCCAGGTGGGGTCGTCGGCCATCAGCGCGGTGCACTGGGTCAGGGCGAGCACGAACACCAGGTCGAAGAACAGCTCGAGCGGGGTGACCGACTCGCCCGAGCGCATGACCGCGGTCAGGTGGGGGGCGCGGGGCCGGGTGATGGTCGGCACGGGGACGATCTTGGCAGGCGCTGACTCGGATCCAGGGTTTCGGAACAGACCGTCCAAGCGGCGGCGCTTGAACGCTCGATGCTCCTCGCGTCACCTCTCCGTCAGCCGCGAGATAGACGAAGCCGACAGGCCCCAAGCGTCCCGCCATCGTCGCTAGACGATCGGCTTGTTCAGGGTCTGCACCGCGTCGAGGACGGCCGGGTGCGCGATGCTGAGTTCATCAACGGATTGGATGTCAGGAGTCGCGCCCCAGATGCAATGCACGGGCCAAAACGACCGATGGAACGACCACCACGAAAGCCCCTGCCAGCGCTGAGTCCCATCGTGCTTGGTTTCACCGAAGATGTCCAACGCAATCCCCTGAGTCATTGACCGGTTCGGAGAGACGACCTGGGTTGGCCTCATGGCGCGTTCTACAAGTGCGTTGGGGTCGTCAAGGTTGAGCAGCGGGGCGTCGTCGGGCAGCGAGTAGGTGCCTAACGCTCGCCGGGAATCAGGGATCGCTGGGAAGTCGAACATAGCCTCGCTCCAGGTCTCGATCTGGGCGAAGACCTCGCCGATAGCACCACTGGCACTATCCGCGAGGTACCAACAGAGATACTGCACAGGGTTGTCCCAGCGGCCGTTGCCCTGATGCGGATAGAGATACTCCGGATTCCCCGGCTGGTCCGGGGGCTGGCCATGGAGGTATGGGAAGACCCGATAGAAGAGCATCCGCTAGGCGAAGGCTCCACTCAGCGTGGCATCTAACGCGCCGAGCACCTCCGCCGGACCGTGGCTCCTCAGTCGGTCAATCGGCCGAGCGCCATCAAGAAACCCGTTCGAGGACTCAAGCCAAGTGACGGCTACCTGCGGCGCCCACACGAGCTGCGCCCGGCTCAGTACGTAGTCGAGATCTTGCAGGCGCTGGGCAGCCCCGATTCCTGGCCGCTCAGTCCCGTCTCTCCAGCGAGACGGCTGACTCTTAGAGACTCCCAGGGCCTTGGCCAGCTTGGTCACTCCTCCGTAGCTTTCGATCACGAACTCAGCGCGCATCTGCGGCAACCAATCGATTGCTTCTTCACTGCGCCTTCGCTGTTGAGGTCTCGTAGCCATACAGGAACTATAGCCCAACAAAAGAGTTGGGCTCCGATTTGGTGGATCCTTAGCGGGTACCTCGTCTCGCCCGTGCCCCATGTACGCCGGAACACGTCTGTTAGCTGCGGGCCATGTGGCCGCATGATGGTCCGGTCGAAGACGATCTTCGCAGGCCCCGGCCGCCGCGCGAGACCGGGCCCTCAGCCCTGCAGCAGCTCCAGCTTCCGGTCGCGCGGCAGGCGCTTGATCCGCGCCTCCTCGCGCATCGCCTCCGAGCGCGAGGCCACGCTGCGCGACCACGCGAGCTCGAGTGGCAGCCGCGAACGCGTGTAGCGGCTGGCCGTGCCGGCCCGGTGCTTGGCCAGGCGCTGCTCTACGTCGGTGGTCCAGCCGCAGTAGAGGCTGCCGTCCGCGCAGCGCAGCAGGTACACGAAGGCGCTCGGCTCGTCGGTCATGAAAACCGCTAGACGGGCTGTTCCGCTGGAGCTCGGTCCGCCGCCGCGCCGGGGGCGTCGAGCTGGTCGCCGATCCAGTCGTCGAGCACCTGCCAGCGCTCGTAGAGCCACGCCACCCGCTCGTCGTGGGACTCGGGTATCTCGGCAGCCGGATAGCGCCAGAAGCGGACGCGAATGGTCGTGCCCACCAGGCTGCCGCGCCAGATGTCGCCCAGCCCGCGCAGGCCGTCGAAGCCGACGTGGCCGCAGAAGACCACGTCGGTGCGCACGGTCTGGTCGAGCAGCGCGAGCGGTCCGCTCAGGCGGGGCGGCAGCACGTGGTTCAGGCGGTCGGCCCGCGAGGACAGCTCGGGCTGGCGCTCGGCGATCGCGGCCTTGGCCCGGGCCAGCTTGCTGGCCGTGCAGCGGGTGCCCTCGGGGTAGATGAGGATGCCCTCGCGCGAGTCGGGGCCGAGGTTCTCGCCCAGCCGGCGCAACTGGACGGCTTCGGCCTCGGGATCGTCGGAGGCGCGGCGGACGAAGAAGTTCGGCACCCAGCGGGCGCCGATGTCGATCACCGGCAGGCTCTCGAGCTCCTTCTTGATCACGAAGCGAAGACCCATCCCGTGCGCGCGCCCGGCCGTGTAGTCGGGCAGGGCGTTGTCGATCATGCTCGCGTGGCGCATGAGCATCAGCACCGGCCCCGGGCCACTCTGGTCCAGGCCCTCGACATCGAAGCCGACGCCGAACAGCACCCGGATGCCGCCGATGTGGCTGCTCATCCAGTGGATGCGCAGGCCGTAGAGCCGGCGCCGCCGGCGGTCCGAGCCGTAGGAGGTCGACAGCCTGATCACGAGCATGGCGAGCAGCACACGCGCCTCGGCGAACAGGAACCACCAGCCAAAGGCCGGCAGACGGATCGCCACCCACGGCTTGCCGTTCTTGAGCCACAGCGCCAGGTCAACAGCGAGCGCCGTCGCCGCCAAGAGCGGGAAGAGGAATGTGACCAGGACCAGGCCCACCACCTCGATCGCGATCCCGCGGGTGCGGCGCAGCAGCCGCCGCCCCCGTGGCCCCTCGTCGGGGAACAGCGGTCCGGCCGTGACCCCGTGGACCCGCATAGGTCGGAGGCTAGACACTTGGCCTGTCGTCCTCGCATGCGCCCAGACCGTCGTGACTGAAGGCCACAGGCGACTGTCTACGAAGCAGAAGGGAAGTGCTAGCGCCGTCAGCCGGCGACGCCGACGGGTGGCCCGGGGAGCATCCCCAGGAGCTCTGCGGGGAGTGCCTCGCGCGCACGCCAGTATTCGAGGCCAACGAGGCGGCGGTCGGAGGGGTCGAGCTCGCGCAGGCCGAAGTCCGCCTCCTCCGCGATCACGGTCGCGGGGTCATAGCCCTCAAAGCGAAGCCAGGCGATGTCGGCGCCCTCGTCGTAGTGGCCATCGATCTTCACTCCCAGGAATCCTAGCCCTGGCGCCAGAGCGTGACCACGCGGGCGCCGAGCTCGTCGCCCCTGTCCGGGTGGTTATAGGCGATCGCCAGGCGGCCGCCGGCCTTGAGCAGCCAGTCGGCCGAGTGAGCGTTACGCGTGCGGCGGGAGTGGCCGGCGAGGATCGCATCCTCGACCTCGGCGCCGGCGATCCCCAGCAACTCGGCTTTGGCACGCGCGTGGTCTGACCAAGCGACGATCTGGGGCTTCGGAGCGGTCACGACGCATCTCTGGCTAGGCCACTACGCGCAGGTGGCGGTAGGGCCGGCCGCGCAGGTCGCGGACCACGGCCTCGACCATCCGCTCCTCGTCTCGCACCTGGCCGTCGGTGATCGCGTCGATCAGCCCGCGCTTTCGCTGCAGCAGCTCGGCCATCGTCTCGTCGATCGTGTCGGGGGCCAGCAGGTACCAGGCGGTCACCGCGCTCTCCTGGCCGATGCGGTGCAGGCGGTCCTCGGCCTGGTCGTGGCGAGCGGGCGTCCAGTCGAGCTCCAGGAAGGCGACGTTGGACGCGCGCGTGAGCGTGATGCCCTGGGAGGCGGCCTTCATCGAGCACACCATCAGGCGGGGGCCGTCCTCGTACTGGAAGGCGTCGACTGCCTCGCGCCGCTTCTCGGCCGAGTCGGCGCCGAAGATGTGGACCGCACCGGGGAAGCGCTTCATGACGGCCTTCTGGATCGCCACGTGCTCGGCGAAGACCACCAGCGGCTCGTCGGAGGCCATGAAGTCCTCGATCCAGGCCAGCGCGCTGGGCAGCTTGCCGTCCGCGGCCAGCTGGCGCAGCGAGTTCAGCCGTACGAGCTGCTCGGCGCGGGCGGCGGCCGCCACCTTGGCGTCCATCGTGCGCAGGTCGAGCGGCAGCGTCTGCAGCCACGCGATCACGTCGGACTCGGCCAGCCGGTAGGCCTCCTCGTTGGCGAGCATGACGGGCACGGTCTCCTGGCGCTTGGAGGGAAGCTGGGGGAGCACCTGCTTCTTGGTGCGCCGCACGTAGCAGTGCGCGCGCAGGTTCCAGTGCAGACGGTCGTCGCTTCCGGCCGCCTTGAAGCGGCGGGCCAGCCGGGCGCCGCTGCCGAACTCCTTCAGCCGGCCGAGCACCCGCAGCTGGGCGATCAGCTCGTCCGGGCGGTTGAGGATGGGCGTGCCGGTCAGCGCCAGGCGCAGGGCGTCGTCGGGCAGACGCGAGGCCAGCTCGACGGCCACCTTGGTGCGCCGGGCGCGAGGGTTCTTGACGTAGTGGGACTCGTCCAGGACCAGCGCCTCGGGACCCCGCGCCAGCAGCCGGTCCGCGTGGGCCTCGAGGATGTCGTAGTTGAGCACCACGATCTCGGCCTCGTCGGCCTCCTCGGACCAGCCGGCCCGCGTGCGCCCGCTGAGCACGCCGACGGAGCGGTGGGGAAGCCAGCGGGCGCTCTCGCGCTCCCAGATCAGCTTCATGCTGGCCGGGCAGATCACCACGGCCGGGAAGGCGTCGTCGGCCTCCAGCGTGGCCAGCGCCTGGACGGTCTTGCCGAGGCCCTGCTCGTCGGCGATGAAGGTCTGGCGCCGCTCCAGCGCGTAGCGCACCCCGGCACGCTGGAAGGGGTGAAGCTCGCCGCCCAGCTCGAGATCGAGCTCGGCGTCGTGGGCGTAGGAGAGGGCCACGGTGCGCGACGCCCGATCGTGCTCGTCGGCGAGGTCGTCCAGCACCCCGCGGGCGGGTTCGTCCAGGCGGACCTTCGGGTGGGCCCACACGAACTCGCCCAGCTGGGGAGCCAGCGCGGGGTCGGCGGGCACGGCCACGCCCCACGCGGCCTCACGGTTGAAGAAGCGCCCGGGCAGCGCCACCAGATGCGCCTCGGGGAGCTTCTTGAAGGCGCGCGCCGCCGAGTGGTCCCAGATGGTGGCCAGCCTCAGCACGGGCTCGCCGTCCTCGCCGACCTCGACGGTCAGCTCGGCCGCGGGCGGTTGGCGCCCTTCGTCGAGCTCGCGCATGCACGTACGCGCGAGCGAGTCCAAGTCCGTGCCGTCCAGGCGCTCGATCTCGGCGGCGCCGGCGGCGGTGAGGGGCAGCACCAGGCGGTCGTCGGTGACCGCCGTGGCGCCCTGGAGATCACTCGGCGGATCGCCCGAGAGGGTGCGGACCACGAACGCGCCCTCGCCCTCGTGGACCAGCACGGAGACCAGCGCCCGCCAGCGATCCGAGTCGCTCAGCCAGGCCAGCACCTCAGGGTCGGGCGCCAGCACGGGGAAGCGCCCCAGCACGTGCTCGATCGCCTTGGCCGCGCTCGGGTCGGCCGGGACGCGCCAGTGCTTTCGGCGCCAGTCGAACCACCGCCGCGGGAGCTGTTTGACCGCGTGGTTGAGCTCCTCGTCGAAGGGAAAGGCGAAGACCAGCTCCTGCTCGCGGCCCCCGGCGAGCATGGAGACCCGGCCCCGCGCAACTGCCTCCTCGTTGTCCACAGGCTCGGGCATCGAACGGATGAAGACTAGTGGCGGCGCAGGTCCGACCGGGCAGTACCGGGCGGTCTACTTGCGGATCTTCCGGCTGCGCCCGCGTGTAACGCCTCCAGGGACTCGCTGGAGGCTGGATGTTGCCTTCGTGACCCTGCTGTAACGAAACGCCCGGCACACCGACCGTCGTGCCGAGTGCGGGTCGCGAAACCAGCCTTCAGGGCCGGAAACGCGACCCGCACCCGGAGGCCCCCTCCCTCCAGGGCAATCCGCTACCGCCGGCCAGGTCTACGCGGCCACGTGTGCGTCCAGGGCGGCTGGGAGGCCGAGGAAGGAGCCGAAGCGCTCGACCACGGCCTCGAGGGCCTCGGTCTGGCTCTTTTCCAGCTTGGCCCCGAGGGTCACCTCCACCACGGTGTCGCGTGCGGGGAGCGTGCGCTTCCAGCTGCCCACGCACTCCCCGTCGATGACCACCGCGCGGTTCCACAGGCTCTCCTCGGCCGGCGCCACGGCGTAGACCATGCGCAGGTCCCGGTAGGCCACCGCCAGCTCGTCGTAGGTGGGGATCAGGAAGGCGCCCGTGGCGGTCTCCTCCGGAGCCGCCCTCGGGATCGAGAGCCAGCTCGTGCCTTCCTCGTCCTCCTCGACTCGGAGCCGGTCCCCGATCGCCGCGATCCCCTTCCTCGCCTCGGTCCTGGTCACGCCCGACCACCACGTGAAGTCGTTCAGCGTCGCGGGCCCGTGGCTCTGGAAGTAGCGCAGGGCGAGCTCGGCCAGCGCCTGGTCGTGCGACAACTCGGACCCGCGGGGCGCGCGGTCGTCGAGCAGCGCGTAGGTGTGCTGCTTGCCGCGCCGCGGACCGCTGCACATCAGCTGCTCGAGCTCGGCGTGCAAGCAGATGTGACTGAGCCGCGAGCCCTTCGCCTCGATGCCGTTGCGGTACAGCGCGTCGCCCAGCTCCGGACGTGTGAGCGGCCCGGAGTCGCGCAGCGCGCCGGCCAGGATGTCATGGCTGCGCGAGAGGAGGCCGGGGTCCAGGCCGTCCCGGCGACGGGAGTAGCTGGTGGCCTGGTAGACGCGCGGGGCCGTCAGGCGCAGCATCCAGCGGATATCGGCCGGGGCGACGAAGTGCCACGTCGGCCGCAGCACGTGGGTCCGCAGGATCTCTCCGCGCGCGAAGGCGTCCTCCACGTCGGCATCGGTGCAGTCACGGACGCGCTCGCCGAGCGACCACTTCGCTTCGGCGAATTCCTGCGCCTGGACCGCCCCGAACCAAGCCACCGCCTCGGCCGGGCCCTCGAAGGGATCGCCGGCCAGCCGCTGCTCGTGCAGCCGCCGGCGTACGATGACCAGGCGGTCCATCACTCCCGGCGCGGCTCGGCCTGATCCTCGTCCGGCCACACTCCGTGCTCGGTGAAATAGGCCCGGGCGGCCTCTTCGCGGTCCCTGTCGCGGTCACCTTCGACGCCCATGCGAAACAGCACGTTGAGCAGGAGGATGGCCAGCCCGGCACCGGCGAACAGCGAGAAGGCCTCCGCCCCCTCCGGCCAGTCCACGATCGCGTAGACCACACCGACGAGCACCAGGATCGCGGGAACGGCGTAGCGAAAGGAGAACAGCCAGAAGCCCATGGCGCCGGTCTTGCGGCGCGCCTTGTCCGGCTCCTCGCCTGCCGGGCTATCCGGCGGCTCTGAGGCCGCCTGGCCGAGCAGGCCCTTGTACTCGTCGGACCGGTAGCGGATGCCGCGGTCGGCATCCTCGGGCTGGCGGTGGGGCGCTGCCATCTGCACTGAGGCTAGAGCGCGATGACCCGAGTAACCTCGCTCTTGGATGATCCGACGTATACAGCTGCTGTCGGTGTCACTGCTCTTGCTGATCCCGGCCGACGTGATGGCGCGGGCTGGTGGCGGGTCGCGCGGCTTCAGCTCGCCCGGCCGTGGCGGCGGCTCTCGTGGATTCGGCGGCGGCGGCTTCTTCTTCTTTGGCGGCGGCGGCGGATTCCTGCTGTTGATCCTGATCATGGTCCTGATCGTCGTCCTGGTCGCAAGCTCCCGCGCTCGGCGCCGGCGCCGCTCCTACTAGCGGTGGGCCTGCGCTCGCTGCTCGGCGGTCGCCGCCGCGCTCGCGCCGAGCGGGAGGCGGCGGTGCACCTCGTCGCGGCGGAAGCGGCCGAGGAAGACCCGCTCTTCGACGCCGAGCTCGTGCGGCAGCGGGCCGCGGCTCTGTTCGTGGCGATACAGCGCGCCTGGAGTGACAACGACACGGCCACGCTGCAGCGCTGGGTCGGTCCCGAGCTGATGGTGGAGTGGGACGCCCGGCTGGCCGACTTCCGGCGGAAGGGGTGGCGGAACATCGTCGACGTGCTCGACGGTCCCGAGGTGCGCTACGTGGGCGTGACCAATCGCGCGGAGGATGCCGAGGACCGCGCGGTGGTGGCGCTGACCGCCCGGCTGCGGGACGTCGTGGTGGACAGCCACGGGAACGTCCTTCCCAGCGAGGAGGGCGAGGTGGCGCAGATCAGCGAGTACTGGACCCTGGGCAAGCGCGCGGGGGAGTGGACGGTCGTCTCCATCGAGCAGGAGCGCGAAGGCGACCACCACCTGTCGGCGCCGCTGGTCGCCGTGCCCGAGAGCGACAGCGTCCGGTTGCGCGCCGAAGCGGTCATGGAGGTCGCCGCGGCCGAGGCCGTGCGGGCCGACCAGGTCGGCGAGCTGCTTTCGCCCGGCTTCTCGGGCACCGCGCGCGCCGCCGCCCTGGACCTCTCGCTGGTCGATGGCCGCTTCGCTCCCGACGTGCTCGGCACGGCCGTCGGCGAGGTGGTGGACGCATGGGTGCAGGCCATCGACGGGCCGGACGACCCGCTTGCCGCCCGTACGACACCGGAGGCGTTGCGAGCGCTGCTGTATCCGACCGCCTCCGGCCGCGACCGCCTGGTCATCCGCGGTGTCGACGTGAAGTCGATGACGATCGTGGCGGTCACGCCGGGAACGCTGCCGGAGGTGCGCCTGCAGCTCGACGTGGTCGGGGTGCAGTACGTCGAGGACCGCGACACCACAGAGATCATGGCCGGCAGCAAGCGAAGGCGGAGCAGCACGCAGCAGCTCTGGACGCTGCGGCTGTCCGACGACCCACGGCGGCCGTGGGTGGTGGTGGACGCCGTAGGCGTCGTTCCACGCTGAAGAGCCGGCTGGACGTTCCCGCGGGAACGTGTCCCACCCAGCCGAGCCGCCTTCGGAGGGCGTTCGCGCCTGCCCCCCGGGCCGTCCGCGACCCGGCCCCGGGCCGTCCAGGCGGCCCGAGGGTGAGTCACTGCTCAGCGCATGCGCTCGACGCGGCGGATGCGGTCTGCGCGCTTGCGAGAGACGCCCTTGCGACCGGCGCGGACGCGGCGATCGACCGTGGCCGTGTCGCGTCCGGAGCCGCCGTCGATGAGGTCGCGGGAGCGATCACGGGCGCTGATGCGGTCCTTGCCCGCGCCGGCGACCAACCTGTCGGCACCCTTTCCGCCTCGAGCCAGCGTCACAACTTCCGTCCACGTGGGGGACGGAAGTTGTGAAGCGGGCGCCGCCGACATGGGTGTGGCCGCCCCGGCCGCCCCCAGACCGAGCACGACGGCACCCCGAACAACCCGTGCGAGTCCTACCAGCCGATCAACGGCGGTGCGCGGCGCCAGCGCACATTCGCCCGGGAGACATGCCCGCGACGTCGGCTTCGCTTGAGACGATCAGACGGTGGAGGTGGTCTTGTGGACGCGGACGCCAGAGGGCGTCGATGTGGTGCTACCCGCGCTCGTCTACGCCAAGGTCCTCGAGGAGCATGCGGCTGTCGCCGACCTTTCGCTGATCGATCGGACGGTTCGGGATCCGCACGAGCGACGGCCCGATACGCGGCCCGGCCGCGAGCGATTCCTCCGGCGGGAGGCTGGACTCTGGGTCCTCGCGGTGGTGGAGTTTGGCGAGGTGCCTACGATCATCGTCACTGTGTTTGCTGCATACCCCTTCTGGGTTGACCGTGGCTAGCGCGACCGTCCACGTATCTGCCCGCGACCTCGAGCTCGTCGGCTCTTACGAGCCGATCGGCGACGTGTTGTACCTGTCGGTCACCGGAGACGACAAGAAAGCCGCCGTCCAGGAGACATCGGAAGGGCACGCTGTGCGACTTGATCGCGACGGCCGCGTGACCCACGTGACGGCAGTCAACGCCAAGTGGCTGCTTGACCGCGGCGGAGAGCTGACCGCGACTCTCCGTGACGGCCGGCGGCTTCGCTTGGCCAGGGAAGACGTCGGCGACCTGATCGCCTGACTGGCGGTGGAGCCCTGCGAAGGCGGGGTAGAACGGAGCTACACGGGGTCTCCGAGCTCGGACGCCCGGCGACGCTGGCCTGCGAGTTCACATGCTCCGCCGGCTGCTCGAACGTCAGCCTACTGCTGAGGCGCTGACGAGCCGAGCTCTCCCTGGATCGGCGGGTACGTGATGCGCTCGCCGTCCACGGCCGCGGCTTCAGCCGGTGCTCATCCGCCACGCCGCGTGCATCGATGTGGAATACCTCCCAGGCGCGGACGACCAGTGCGTCGGCAACAAGTCGGCGATGGCAACGCCACCACGGCGCCTCCGCGCACATGACGGCCGGCCGGCCCCTGCGCGCGAGTTCGAGCAGCGCATCGAGTCCGGTGGCGAACTCCGCGGTCGCCATATGGTCGGCGTACGCGCGGAAGCTTTCGTTCTGCCAGAAGGCGTTGGGGACCCGGGGGTCGGTCGTCGCCGGCCGCCGAGCTCAGGCACGTGGACGTATGCGATGGGCAGGGCGCGCTCGATCTGCTCCGGGTTCGTCCACGGGACCCGGCGAGAGCCTGGATGGCGGCGCACGTCGACCAGGACGTTGACGTCGTGTCGGGCGAGGAGGGCTGCGAACGTCCCCGGCTCGTGAGTCGAATGCCCGATGGTGAAGACGGTCTTGCAGATCAGGGGCAGGCTGCCAGATGAAGCTCGAGCAGGTCTGAGCCGGATGGGCGCGGGTGGTTTCGAACCACCGACCTCTCGCGTGTGAAGCGAGCGCTCTCCCACTGAGCTACGCGCCCGGGAGAG
>Ga0208612_1000661_pt1 | contig 14523 bp, 14 predicted proteins | sample AntDryMetagUQ889_FD_188089 | JGI IMG/M metagenome (GOLD analysis project Ga0208612, IMG submission 188089) | Polar desert microbial communities from Antarctic Dry Valleys - UQ889 (SPAdes) | ecosystem: Environmental > Terrestrial > Soil > Desert | place: Antarctic Dry Valleys | collected 2008-12-31 | reverse complement strand
CCTAGTCGGCCGAGCCCTCCTGGCGGGCAATTCGCTCGCGCTCCGCGGGCGACGCTTCGGCTACCTCGGCCAGCCGGCGCAGCGTCTCCCTGTTGCGCAAGCGCGTGAAGACGTGCACGGGCGGGGTGAGGGGATAGACGACCTTCGGCACGACCGGATCCTCGACAAGCGTCACGCGCGTGCCGCCGTTCTCCTCCTCGAGCTCGAAGGTGACCTCCGCCTTGCCCAGAGGCATCGCGCTCGCGATCACCCTGAGCATCTGGGGCGGGTCAACGTCGACCACGTGGGTTGTGTCCTTGACGTTGAGCGGCCCGTATCCCACGGTGTGGTGGAACTTGGCCCCCTTGCGAGGCCAGCGAGGGTCGCTGTCCCGGATCTCCTTCGAGCCGGCGACGACGTAGCCGTACTGCCGGGCGTCCGCCAGCACTTCGAACACCGAGCCGGGTGAGACCGGGATGTAGCGTTCGTTGCGTGCCACAACGGCTCGCCTACCCCCTTGCGGACCGGAGAAACGCTAGGCGGTCTGCGGCTGCTGGTCGTCGGACGGAGGTTCGCGCGGGGGAAGCTGCAGCTCCGTTTCGGCGCCGGGAGTCCCCGCGTCCAGCTCGCGGCTTCGCTCGAGCTCAGAGTTCAGCTCCGCCCCGAAGAGCACGGCGATGTTGGTGATCCACATCCACACCAACAGCGTCACGATGCCCCCCAGCGTGCCGTAGGTCTTGTTGTAGGAGCCGAAGTTCGACACGTAGAGGGCGAACAGGGCCGAGGCGAGGATCCAAGCGACGACCGCGACGACGCTGCCCGGTGAGACCCACTGGAACTTCGGCAGCTTCGCGTTAGGGGCGGTGTAGTACAGGACCGCGATCATCAGCAGGACCACAAGGAGGAGTACCGGCCACTTGCCGATGTTCCAAGCCGTGAGGGCGGCGTCACCGAGGCCCACGGCGTCGCCGACGGCTCGCGCGACCGGACCGGTGAGCACGAGGGCCACCAGCACCAGCGCGAGCATGACGACCATCCCGAAGGTGATCAGCATCTGCAGCGGGCGCAGCTTGTAGACGGGCCGGCCCTCTCGAGTCTCGTAGATGTCGTTCGACGCGCGCGCGAAGGCGCCGACGTAGCCCGACGCGGAGAACAGCGCCCCCACCACCCCGACGATCAACAGCACCACCCCCGCCCGGTTCGAGCCGGCGATGCTGTCGATCGGCTTGCGAAAGGTGTCCACCGCCGAGGCGGGCCCCAGCCGGCTGATCACGTCGGTGAGCGCGTCGGTCAGCGTCTGGGGATCCATCACGAGCCCGACGATCGAGACGAGCGCGATGAGGGCCGGGAAGAGAGCGAGCAGCCCGTAGTAGGTGAGTGCCGCGGCCCAGTCGGTGAGGTTGTCCTCCTGGAACTCGGCCACCGTGCGCTTGAGCGTCAGCCACCAAGAGCGGCCGGAGAGGTCGGTCAGGGTCTTCGGTGCAAGGGCCACCGTCTGCACCTGTACCCCGTCAGCGGAGCGCGAAAGCGCGCGGCGGGCGGGGGAGGGCCCCGCCGGCCGCCGCGAGGCCTAGCTGCGCTTCGAGGCGGCGGGGGCGCCGCCGGAACGCGACGAGCCGCCGGGGGAGGTGCCGCTGCCCGAGCTCGAGCCGCCTGACGGCGAGTTCGAGGATCGCGAGGCGCCCGAACGGGAAGCGCTCGAACCGGATCCGCCAGACCGCGAGCCCTTCGGCTTGGACCCGCCCGACCGCGAACTGGCCGCGCGGGGCCCGCCGGAGCGCGAACTGGCCGCACGCGAGCCGCTCGAGCGCGAACTGGCCGCGCGGGGCCCGCCGGAGCGCGAACTGGCCGCGCGCGAGCCGCTCGAGCGCCCGCTCGCCGAGGAGCTCCGCGAGCCCGACGAGGAGCCGCCCGAACGCGACGACGAGCGACTGGAGCTCGACCCGCCGCTGCCGCTTCCGCGCGACCGCGCGCGCTTGGCCGTAGCAGAGCGCCGGTTCGCAGCTGCGGTATCGCGCTCGCTGGCCTCGGCCTTCACCAACCGCTTCGACAGCGCCTTTAGCTCGTCGGCCAGGAAGTCGGCCCAGTCGCGGTGTTCGTCGCGCAGTCGCTTCGCGAGCTTGCCCGTCTCCTTGTCGCCCGAGGCCTTGGCGAGCGCCCGCAGGGATATGTAGGTCGAGGACTGCTTGAGGGCCTGCTGCTGCTCGTCGCGGGCGGCCTCGAGCACGTGGCGAAGCTCGCCGGCGTCGCGCACCTTCTTTGTGTTGCCGGCGGCGATCTTTGTCGCGCGGCGTTCGGCGGCCTTCGCCGCGCCCTTGACCTCCTTGGCCGGCTTCGATGGCCGGGCGACGCTCCGCGCGCTCCCGCCGAGGTCTTCGAGGCGGCGCTCGAGGCGCTCGACTCGCGCCTTGGAGGCTTCGAGGTGACTCTCGAGCCTGGCGTGGTGCTGCGCTCGGCTGACGAGCAGCAGGTGCGCCGCCAGCGTCGACTCGATCTCGCGCTCGGCTCCGGCGGCCTCCGCAACGTGCGCTGCGAGCGTCGGGTTCTGTTTACGGTTCTTCGCCACCGTTTGCCTCCTGTTCGTTTCCCTCAAGAGAGGAGTGCCCCGCCCTCCTAGGCGCCAAACGCGCGCTCGCCCGGCGCTCGCGAGGCGGGCAGCCCGCTCCTCTGACCACCCAGGTCGTTTGCGACCGGCTCGCGTCCAGGCGGGGGTGGGAGGTGGAAGCCCTGTCTCCCAGTCGATTGAGCTCGAGGTCGTAGCGCCATGCCAGCGCGGTATGGAACGGTCCGTCGACAGTCACCCGCCGGCACGCCGCGACTACCCGCTCGCCGCCCGCTCGCTGGACCGAGTCCACGAGGGTGTCCAGGGCCACCGCACGATCCCGGGCTTCCCTCCAGCCCTCGTCGAGCCGGCCCAGGCGCGGAGCCGCCGCCAGTGCGAGCAGCGCGGCGAGCGCGGCGGGAGCGGCCATGCGCACGGGGCGCGGTGCGCGCCGCGCCAGATCGACCCCGACGCCGGCCCCCAGGACGCCGAGCACGGCTGCAGCGGGAAGTGAGAAGCGGCTCAGCCCCGCGTAGCCGGCCCCCGCGAGCACCACTACGGCGGCGATCCAGGCGAAGCAGCTCAGGACGAGGATCCGCACGGTGGGCGAGGAGGAGCGGACGGCGAGGACGGCCGCCACCCACAGCGGCGCCAGGAGGAGGTCGAGCGCCCGGCGAATCGCTTCGAGCAGAGGGTGGTGGGAGGCCTGGAGTGCCAGCGCCTCCGGTGCTGCGAGCGCCACGCCGCCGCCGGCGAGGGGGTCGCCCGCCGCGAGCCAGTCGGGGCCGAACCACAGGGCCGGCACGGCGGCTGCGGCGCCCACCACCAGCGGTCGCGCGGTCGGCTGCGAGCGCCATAGCTGCGCGCCGAGCACCGCGAGCAGCGGCCACGCCTCGGGCCGCGCGAGCGCGAGCGCACCCATCAGCCCGAAGGCCGCCCGCGGGCGGCCTTCCCAATAGGCAGCGGCCGCTCCGAGGGCCAAGGCGGCGAGCACGGGCTCGAGGTTCCCCAGCGCCAGGTAGCGCATCCAGCCGGGGACCAACAGCAGGGCCCCGACGGCGAGTGCTCCGGCCGCGCGACCGCCCAGTCGGGAGGCCAGGCGGAAGGCCAGCACCACGGCGAGCAGGCCCGCGAAGCGCACGCCGAGAAGCCACGCATGGGGGGCAAGGTCCCCGAGCAGTGAGATCGGCGTGGTGAGCAGCACCGGCAGCGGCTTCCAGGACAGGCTGGTCCCCGTGGCCAGGTCCAGCCGCGCCGCCTCCCGGCCCCACGCGAGCCAGCCCCAGGGGTCGTAGCCAAGGGTGGCGGGGGCCAGCGCCAGCAGCGCCGCGCCCAGAGCGCAGCCGACCAGGGCCCCTCCCGGCCACCCACGCAGCGTCAGCCGTTGAGCTCGCATCGCCTCGGCCAGCTTGACCGTGCTCGCAGACGTGCGGTTACGGGGAAAGGGTGGTTCGTGATGCCTCGCCGGGGTAGGGGGGAGCCGTGAGGGTCGTAGTCACCGGAGCCAGCGGCAACGTCGGCACGAGCCTACTGCGCTCGCTGGCGCACGAGCCCGCCGTCGACTCGATCCTCGGGCTCGCGCGGCGACTCCCCGAGCGGCGCTTCGCCAAGACCGACTGGGTGGCGGCCGACGTGGCCCACTCCGACCTCAGCCGCCACTTCGGCGGCGCGGACGCCGTGGTGCACCTGGCCTGGCTGATCCAGCCCGGCCGCGACGAGCACACCACGCGCGACGCGAACGTGAACGGCAGCGCCCGGGTGTTCGCCGCCGCGGCACGGGCCGGGGTGAAGACGCTGGTCCATGCCTCCTCGGTAGGTGCCTACTCGAAGGGACCAAAGGACCGTGCCGTGGACGAGTCGTGGCCCACCGAAGGCGTCCCCTCCTCCTTCTATTCGCGCCACAAGGCCGAGGCCGAACGGCTGCTGGACCGCTTCGAGGCTGACAACCCACGCGTGCGGGTGGTGCGCCTGCGCCCCGGCCTGATCTTCAAGCGCGACGCCGCGACGGGAATACGCCGGCTGTTCGCCGGCCCGTTCCTCCCCAACCCGCTGGTGCGCCGAGAGCTGATCCCCGTGGTTCCTGACATCTCGGGCCTACGCTTTCAAGCCGTGCACTCCCACGACGTGGGGGAGGCCTACCGGTTGGCCGTGACCGGCCAGGCCGCCGGCGCCTTCAACGTGGCCACCGAGCCCGTGCTCGACCCCGTGCGGCTGGCGCGCCTGCTGGGCGCGCGGCGCGTGGCGCTGCCCGCCGCCGCGCTGCGTGCCGCAGCGGCCGTCACGTTCCGCGCACGCCTGCAGCCCACCGAGCCAGGCTGGCTCGATATGGCGCTCGCCGTGCCGATCATGGACGTCCGCCGGGCGCGCGAGGAACTCGGCTGGACGCCAACGCACACCAGCGAAGAGGCACTCATCGAGCTGCTCGAAGGCATCCGCGACGGCGCAAGCATCGACACGCCGCCGTTGGCCGCCTCCACGAGCGGGCCGTTGCGGATACGGGAGGTCTTGACGGGCCTCGGCCGCCGCTCGGGCGTCTAGGGCACGTCGCGAGGCGTCTGGGCGGCCTCGAGAAGTCTAGGCGGCCTCGACCGCGGCGTGGACCTTGTCGAGCGCCCGGCGCAGCAGGCGCGAGACGTGCATCTGCGAGACGCCGACGCGCTCGCCGATCTCACGCTGGGTGAGGTCGTCTACGAAGCGCAGGCGCAGGATCTCCCGCTCGCGCTCGGGCAACGCCTTCATCGTCGGAGCGACGGCCACCGAGAGGTCGACGAAGTCGTAGCCGCGCTCCTCGGCGCCCAACGTGTCCATCAGGGTGCCGCCCTCATCTTCGGTCACCGAAAGGGGTGAGTCGAGCGACGCGGTGTCGTAGGCGGTCCCGGCCTCGAGCGCTTCGAGCACGCCCTCGGGTGAGAGGCCGATCGAGTGGGCGATCTCGGCGGTCGTGGGGGAGCGCCCCAATCGCCTGGAGAGCACCTCGCTCATGCGGTTGACACGCAGCACACGCTCCTGGAGCTCTCGCGGCACATGCAGGGCCCAGCCCTTGTCGCGGAAGTGGCGCTTGAGCTCGCCGACCATGGTGGGGACCGCGTAGCTCATGAAGCGCGTGCCGCGGCCGGGGTCGAAGCGGTCGATCGCCTTCATGAGGCCAAGGCACGCGACCTGGGTCAGGTCATCGAGTGGCTCGTTGGTGTAGCGGTAGCGCGACGCGAGGTCGCGGGCCACGGGCACGAAGCGCCCGGCGAGCTCCTCACGGGCGTCGAGGTCTCCGTGGCGGTGGTAGAGGACCAGCAACTCGTTGTCGCGAGCCTCGCGCGGGTTCTTGCTCGGCTTGGTCCGGAGGACCGGTGGGGCGGGTGCCGCCGCAGTTGGTGGCATGGATCTCCTCGGGCGTCGATGACCTGTTGGAGGTCCGTCCGGAGGCCGCGCCCGCGGTCTAGGTCCGTCCCTTGCTCGATGAAACCGCGCGTTCGAGGCCCAGCCTCGCCCTTGCGGTTCTGAGCCAAGTATGCCCGACTGGTTCGAGCGGTCAAACAACTTGCTCGACTTGGCGCAACAACTCGCGCGGCTCACGGCGTTCCCGGCGACGAAGGTCGCTCGAGGCAAGCCGGGCGAACGTTTTCGCGAAGTCCGAGGCAAGCCGGGCATCTAGGGTGAGGACGTGGCCTCCACGGACGCCACGCGGGAGCTGGTCGAGGAGTGCGTGCCCCTGCCCGGGGGCGAGCTGCGCCTCCTGCGTCCGCGCAATGCCGAGTCGCTGCTCACCGAGGATGCCTTCACCGACGAGGAGCTGCTCCCCTATTGGGCGGAGGTTTGGTCGAGCTCGGTCGCCCTCGCCCGCGCGCTGTCGGTGCGCTCGCTGCTCGGCGCCCCCACACTCGAGCTGGGATGCGGTCTGGGCCTGGTGGCGGTAGCCGCTGCTCGCGCGGGTGCGCGCGTGACCGCCACCGACTGGTCGATCCCGGCGGTGGAGCTGACGGCGCGCAACGCCGAGGCCAACGGGGTGGAGCTCGAGGCCTTGCGCTGTTCGTGGCAGCAGCCCGACGAGCTGGTGGCCCGAGCCCCCTGGCCGCTGATCCTCGCCTCGGATGTCCTGTACGACCGCGGAAACGTCGACCTGCTGCTCGGGCTCCTGCCGCGCCTGGCCGGCCCGCGCTCGGAGGTGATGATCGCCGATCCTGAGCGTCCGCCGGCCGAGAGCTTCCTGGCCTGCGCGCGGGAGCGCTGGGACATCGAGACCAGCCAGTCGCCCGGGGTGCCGCGGGTAAGCCTTCATCGCCTGAGGCTCCGGCCCAGTGACTGAATCGGGTAAGAGAGGGACATGCACACACTAGAGACCCCCGGGCCGCCACCCGGTCCCGCGCCCTCGCCGCCCGGTCCCGGCCCCGGCCCCGGCCCTCCACCCCCTGGGCCCGATCCCCAGCCGCCGGGGCCCGCGCCCGGGCCGCAGCCCCCCTCGATCTGATCAGGCCGGTCGGCCATCGCCTGGGCGCGGATCAGTCGTCGAGGCGGTCGCGCTCCGGCGGCTGGAAGGGCTGGGCCTCGGGATCCTGCTGGGGATGCGGCTCGCTCGTCGAGTGGCTGCCGGTAGGGGGGTGGGGCTCCTCGCCGAAGGGCTGGCCGTCGGGGTCGGGCGGGTCACGGGGGTCCTCGCGCTGCTCATAGGGGTCCGGCCACTCGGTCGGGTCGGGCTCGCCCACGGGATTGTTCAGTGAGTGGTGGGGGTCGGCGTCGCGCTCCTCGGGATCCGGCGGTAGGTCGCGTCCTCTTTCCATGCCTGCCTCCTCGGCTTTGATGGGGTACCTAATACCTCAGCACGGCGCCGACTCCACCCAGCGGGCCCAGGTCCTCGGAGCGCTGTGCCACCAGTATCTCGGCTGACTGCGCGAGCGCGCGCTCGATCGCATCCTCGACCACGTCTTTGCGGTGCTCGAGCGGCGTGCCGTCCGCGGGACAGGCGCTCGCCTCGACCCCGAGCCACCCGCACGACGGACAGCGGGCGCCTTCTGCGCCGAAGCCGTCATTCATCACGAGTATCTCCACGCGCTGCTCGCTGAGCGCCTCCAGCGTGTCGGCCAGGCCGGCCACGCCTCGGCCGCCTCCGCCCACGCCGGCCTGCAGTCGGTCGAGCGCCTCGCGCTCGCGGCGCTCCTCGTCAGCCTCCAACAGGGGACCCGCGGCCTCGAGCAGGGCGTTGGCTGTGGTGTGCTCGACGTCCACCTCGACCCGTCCGGCCAGCCGCTCGCGCAGCGGGGCGTCGAGGGCGTCCTCGAGGCGCCCGACCAGCTCGGGCGGGGCGCCCACCAGCAGCCGGTCAAAGGACCGCCGGCGGTGCCGACGGCGCAGGGCCTCGGCGGCGTTTCTCAGGTGCTGGTCGACCTCGTGGTCGATGCTGCGCTGGCGCCGGGTCTGCTCGGTGCCCCCCTGCGCGTGCTGGCCGCGAACCTCGTCGCGCACATGCTCGACCTCCTCGAGGCGCGCCGAGCCTCCGGTGAACAGCCGTGCCGTGCGGCGGTTGGACAGCAGCACGGCCCACCGTCGCTCCGAGCCGTGCAGGTCGGCCAGCGGCTCCACGAACGGCGAGTGGTCGATGACCACGTCCGAGCCCACAGAGCGCGGCAAGCGCAGCACCTCGAACAGGCCGGCGCCCGACGAGGCGAACACCGCGACGGCGTGCGCGCCGTCGGTGGGCAGATCCCCCTCGAGCACCCGCTGCACGCGGGCGAGGTCGGCTTTGAGCGCCTCTCGCTCGGCGTGGGACAGGCCGTCGCGCTCCCCGGCGCGTCGGCGCGCCTCGTCGAGCAGCGAGCGCACCGCCGTGGCCCGCGCGGGCGGCGTGGCGAACTCCGAGGGGTCGAGGCTGAGGAAGGCACTCACCACCAGGCCGCCGTCGGCCGGCCGTGTCTCGGCCAGGCGACGGAGCGTGGAACGGTCGAGGTCTTGAGCCTGCACCGCTTACCGCTCGCCCGCTCTCATTGACCGAGCGTTTGAGAGACGCCTCGAGCTGCTCCGGGGTGGGTCCAAGACGCCCACGCGAGATGCCTACCCGCACCCGCCCGATTCGACGCCTGCCCGGCCAGTGCCCCCCTGCTCGCGCGGATGACTCTCCCCGTGCCCGTCCGCTCTGAAGGGCCGGGGACCTGACTATCACGGCGCCATCCACTGATCCGCCTGGATCCAGGCTTAGGCGCCCGACCGGCGGGGTAGGCCAGTCGGCATGGAACGAGAGCCCGAACAGAGCTTCGACGAGTTGGCCGAGCACGGCGACGAGCCCAACGCCCGTGACGAGGCCGAGGCCGCGGCGAACGAGGCTTCCCGCATCGGCGGAGACGTGCCCCCGGAGTCCGACGACCCGGCCTTCGAGGCGGTCGAGCAGGGGGGAGGTGGCGAGGCTGAGGGCTTCGAGCAGGCCGAGGCGGATCTGATCGAGGGCGCTTCGCACGGCGACCCCCAGCCCGACCCCGGGCAGGCCGCCTTCACCGATGAGGCTGAGTCGGACTCCTCGACCTTCGTGGGCGGCGAGCCCGACGAGGTGGATCCCACCGAGGTGACCAGCGACCCGCGCGAGGGGAGCGACGACCCCGGCGAGGGTCCTGGCATCGCGGCCGACCGCTGAGGGCTACCGCACGGTGGACGTCCGGGACTACCGCAGGGGTCGGCTTGCGGCCGCCTCCCGGCGGGCGCGCTTCCAGCTTCCGTAGACGGCGAAGATGGCGCTCAGGGGAGGCAGGCTCGCCTGGCTCATCGAGTGCTGCCGGTAGTCGACCATGAGCAGTCGCTCGGGGCGGATGCCCAGGTCTGCTGCCGCGGTCCGGATCGCCTCCAGCACCTCCGCGGAGCTCGCCGAGGGCTGATCCTCGGAGCGCATGGCGTCATGGGCGAAGACCCCAGCGGCGGTGCCGCGCGAGCCCGGCTCCCCAGCGGGCTGTTGACGTGAGCGGCCCGCGCCGATCATCAGCCGGCAGTGAGGGCAGCGCTCGGGGGGGCTCGGCCAGCTGCCCCCGACGTCGCTGCGGACCAGCAGTTGACAGTGGGGGCAGTAGGCGCCGGTGCTCTGTCTCGCCACTGTCATCGCATCCGCGGTACCCGGGAGGCGAGCCGCGAAACGAGAAAGCGGCGTCTCCGGCGACCGTCCCCCTGCGGCAGCCGGAGGGGTCCGCTCGGCGAATCCGCCGCGCGAGGTGGGTACCCGGGCCACGCGGCCCGATACCTGTTTCTCAAGGCAGGGCGGGCAGCGGCGGTGGCTGGCGCTGAGGCGTTGGCTTCGGTTGGCTCTGAGGCGCTGGCGTGGTCTGCGGCTTGGACTGGTCAGATGGCGGGGTCTTCTCGTTCTTCTTCTCGTCCTGCGGCTGGGTGGTGTTGTCCTGCTCGTCGCTCTTGGGTTGCGCTTTGTCGGGCGGGGCGGAGCCGTCCGGGCGCTGGGAGCCGTCCTGACGTCCGCCGTCCTGGGTGTCGTCCGGGCCCTTCTTGCTGCCGCCGAACAAGGTCGTCCCGCCGCTGGTCTTGCCCAGCGAGTCTCCGGCAATCAGCTCGGGGATGGTGAGGACCGCTGCCCCGATGAGCATGGCCAGCGCCGCGGTGGCGGCCACGATGCGCACAGGGAACTTGCGCCCGCCCCCGCCTTCCGGCCGGCCGTTGGTGCCGGCGCGGTGGTAGGTGATCGCAGGCTCTCGCCCCTCACGCTTGTCGCTGGGGACCGGCGGCTCCTCGCCGGGCTCGCGCAGTGGCGGCGGGCGCTCCTGTGAGGTGAGCTTGGACCGCTCGAGGTCGCCCGCGGGCGCGGCGGCGGCCACCTTGGTCCGCGCCGCGGGCTCGCCGGCGCCCGCGTCCTCGGGCAGGACCGCCTTGCGCTCGGAGGTCACACGAGAGGAGATGGCCTGAGTGGGCTTGTGCAGCAGCTCGGAGAGGATCGAGATGATCACAGGGGTGACGGCGGCGGCCGGGGCCGTACCGCCCTTCCAGAATTGCGAGACGACGACCGCAGCGACGACGGACGAGATGCTGGCGATGGCCAGCGTCTGGACCGACAGCTTGCGTTCCGCCCCGCGCGCTTGGCGCGTTTGCGAGGCCATGCCTCCACCGTAGCGAGGCCTGTGCGAGCTCAGCCCGCCGCGGTCCTCCTTGAGCCAGCGGGATCTGGTCGCCTCGCATGCCGTCGGGGTAGCCCGCACCGTCGCGGGTGAACACCAGCGACGGTGCGCTGCCGCTGCCGCTGCCGCTGCCGCTGCCCGGCGGCGGCAGCCCCGTGCTCGAGTCAGAGCCCGGGGCTGCCGTGGCCGGCCGGCCGGCCGCCCACGCCGGTGCAGTGCTTCGCTAGCCCTTGACGAAGGGCTTGACGGCGCTCAGCACTTCCTCCATCTCGAGGGCCTTGTCGAAGGCGCTCTCGGTGATGGGTTGTTTGTTGAGCCCGCGGATCGCCGCGGCGTGCCGCGCCTCGATCTGCACGATGGCGCCGGCGGAGCCGAGCACCTCCTTGCTCTTGATCTGCGTCGCGGCGCCGTTGTAGGCGCTCACGCCGAGGTCCTCGAACGTCTGGGCGGTCTTGAGGAACGCCTTCTGGCTCGAGAACGCGTCGGCGAAGTCGACCCCGGGAGCCTTGGTGGGGGTGCCACCCAGGCCCTTGATCGCTTCGGTCAGAGCCTTCACGTGCTCGGCCTCGTTCTCCTGCAACGTGGTGGCGAGCTCCTTGGCATCGCCGCCCAGGCCCTTGACGTTCTTCAGGCCCATCTCGTAGAACGTGGCCTCGAGGTACTCGAGGGTGAGGGCGAAGTTCAGGATGTCGACGTCGCCGCCGCCCTCCTGAGCGATCGCCTCCGAGACGAACGGGGCGACCGTGGCCACGCCGTACACCGTCCCGGCGGCAAGTGCCCCCTTGATCATGAATGACTGACGCGTCATCCCTTGTACATCGATGACGCCCAGCTCGGGCGCCGCCAGCTTCTCATTGCTCATGCTGATGATTCTCCTTTCGCTTGGCGGTGCCCTAGGCCTTGAGGAACGGCTTGACCAACGGCAGGACCTCTTCCATCGAGGCCGGCTTGGCGAACGCGCCGTCGGGCACGATCGTCTTGCCCACGACCTTGTTCAGCGCAGCTGCGTGGCGGGCCTCGACCGTGTGGATCGAGAGCGCTGCAGCCAGCACCTCCTTGGACTTGATGCGTCCGGCCTGGCCCAGGTACGCCGCAGCGCCCAGGTTCTCGACCGTGGCAGCCGTCTCGAGCACCTTCTGCGCGCCGCCCTTGATGACGGCGTCGAAGGTGGTCTCCGGCTTCATGGGCTTGCCGCCGAGCTGCTCCACCGTCTTGGTGAGGGCGTCGACGTGCTCCTGCTCGTTGTCGCGGATAGCGGTCGCGACCTCGGCCAGCGCCTTGTCCTTGATGACGCCCGACTTGATGACCGCGTCGTAGAAGTCGGTCTCGAGGTGCTCGAGGGTAAGCGCGTACTGGACGATCTCCAGATCGCCCTTCATGCTCCCCCCGCCGCTGCTCTGCTTGGGCTCGCCACTGCTCTTCTTCTTCTCGTCCTCGCCGCAGGCGGCGAGGAAGATCGTGAACGCAGCAGCAGCGCTGGTGCCTCCCATCATCTTCAGGAAGCGCTTTCGCGATGAATCATCGCGGGCAAGCTCGTGCATCGCGCTGTCACGCGGCGCGTCGGCCTCCCGCTCGGTCACGTCGGACATAAGCTCCTCTCGGAAATTCGGATCCCTTCTTATGGGCAGAATTCGCACCCGGTCCGCGCGCGGATCACCCTCCTTGACGGTCCCTGCCCAGCGGCCAGGGGTAGGAAACCCGGCGGAGGGAGTGTCCATGCACCACCAGCGAGGCGCCGTTTCAGCAGCGAGGAGGTCCAGAAGGCCCACCCGGGCTCGCTCGAGTCGATGGGCTCGAAGCTCTACGAGCCCACGAGCGCGGGCTGCGAACTACGGGCACACGCTGAGGCTCACCGAGGACCTAGCCTCCGGCCGACACCGTGACGCGCTCTCGCTCAGAGGCCATCGCCCCCCGCCCGTCGGCGCTCGGCCCGAGCCGGGGGGAGCTGGTCCGCGCGCTTCCATCGCTGGCCGCGGTCGGCGTCTTCCTCGCGCTCGCCGCCTCGGAGGCCGGCTTCTACCCGCTTGGGACAGACGCGCACCGAGGCCTCGGCTGGTACCAGGGAGCCCTCCTGCTGCTCGTTCTGTTGGCGGCCTCCCGGCTTGGCCTCGGCCGCCCGCCACGGCCGCACCTCCTCGTGCTTGCCGCCATGGGCTTCCTCGCGGCGTACACGGCCTGGACCTTTTTCTCGATCGCCTGGGCAGACGACGCCGGCGCCGCGTGGAACGGCGCCAACCGGACCACCATGTACCTCCTGGCCTTCGCGCTCTTCTGCCTCTGGCCGTCGGGTCCGAGGCACGCCCGGTTTGTGATGGGCGCCTTCGGGCTCGGCATGGCGGCCCTTGCAATGGTCCAACTGCTGCGGCTGGGCGCATCGGCGTCCCCGATCGACTTCTTCATCGGCGTGCGTCTGGCCGAGCCCGCCGGCTACATCAACGCGAACGTCGCGCTCTGGACGCTTGGCTTGTTCGTCTGCGTGATGCTCGCAGCCGCGCGCACGGCGCCCCTCGCCGTACGAGGCCCCGCGCTCGGGGGCGCCGGCCTGCTCGCGGGCCTCGCGCTCATGGGCCAGAGTCGCGGGTGGGCGCCGGCGCTGCCGGTCGCAGTGCTCCTGTTCGTGGCGATCGTCCCCGACCGCGGCCGCGTGATCGCCGCCCTCGCCGCCGTGGCCTTCGGGACCTTCGCCGCGGCCGGGCCGATCCTCGCGGTCCACGACCGGTTCGACCCTGGCCGCTTCGACGCACTGGTGGGGAGCGCGGTCACGGCCATCCTGCTGCTGACCACCCTGCTGACCCTCCTCGGATTCGCCGCTGCGCTGGCCGATCGCCGGCTTCCAGCCGGCGCACGCCCTCCGCGGCGTCTGTCGCTCGCAGCAGCGGCGGTCGCCGCCGCCCTGGTGGTCACCGGAGGCGGGGTGGCGCTGACCGTGGGGGACGCACCCGCCCGGGTCTCGGACGCCTGGCAGGACTTCAAGGCCGGCTCCGCTCAGCCGGAGGAGGGCCGCTCGCGGTTCACCGCGAGCGGCAACAACCGCTACGACTTCTGGCGCGTCGCGTGGGAGCTGTTTGAGGAGGAGCCGCTTGTTGGTATCGGGACCGAGAACTTCCACCACCACTACCTCGAGCGCGCGCGCAGCACAGAGAAGCCGCGCTACGCCCACTCGCTCGAGCTTGGCGTCGTCGCCCAGACCGGGCTCGTGGGCGCGATCCTGCTGTTCGGCGGGGTGCTCGCCGCGCTGGCCGCCGCCGCCCGAGCGGTGTTGCGCGGCCGGCGGGGCTCGGCTGCGCTCGCGGCCGCAGGGATCGCCACGTTCGCCTACTGGCTCCTGCATGCCTCCGTGGACTGGCTGTGGGAGTTCCCGGGGGTCACCGCACCCGCCTTCGCACTGCTCGCGCTCGCAGCCTCGCTCACTCCGCGAACCACGGAGGCGCAACGCTGCCGGCCGCGCCGCGCCGCCCTTGCGTGGCCGGCGCTGGCCGGCCTAGTGGGCTTCGGCCTAACCGCCAGCCTGGCCGGGCCGTGGGCCTCGCAGCGCGAGGTCGATCGAGCCACAGCGGGCTGGCGGGCGGACCCCGCGTTGGCCTTTTTCAGGCTCGATCGCGCCGCCCGCCTGAATCCACTGTCCTCCACGCCCCATCTGGCGGCTGGCAGCATCGCCGTGGCAATCAACGACGACGCCCGCGCTCGCGAGGCCTTCGGGGAAGCTTTGGACGACCAGCGTCGCGACCCGTTCGCGCTGCTCGAGCTCGGAGCGCTGGCGTCGGAGGCAGGCGAGAGGGGGCAAGCGCTGACCCTGCTCGAGCGCGCCGCGCGTCTCAATCGCCGTGACGGCATCACCCGTGCCTCGCTCCAACGAGTCCGCGACGGGGGCGTCCTGGACATCGGCGAAGTAAACGATCAGCTGAAAAAGCAAGT
>Ga0208612_1000658_pt1 | contig 14536 bp, 19 predicted proteins | sample AntDryMetagUQ889_FD_188089 | JGI IMG/M metagenome (GOLD analysis project Ga0208612, IMG submission 188089) | Polar desert microbial communities from Antarctic Dry Valleys - UQ889 (SPAdes) | ecosystem: Environmental > Terrestrial > Soil > Desert | place: Antarctic Dry Valleys | collected 2008-12-31 | reverse complement strand
CTCTCGGAATTCCGTGATCTCTCGCTCGTCCTGCAGACGGCTCTCCCGTGGGAAGCCGATCTGGCAGAGCGCCTTCTTCAACGGAGCGTCCTCAAGAAAGACTTCGTCATACTGGGGAAACGCCATACGACTCCCTTCTTTGTCTGCCCAGTGTACGCTGTTCATTATTATCGTCAAGTGGGCTGACAACTCAAGGTGGCCGAATGCTGCTTGGGGCTACCAGCACGGCACATTGACCGGATTAGAACTCCAGCTCCCACGAGCGGACTTTGGGATACGAGGGGCTGCTAGAAACCTGAGATTTCAGAGAGGGACACCATTCTAGGCACCGAACTTTTAATCCGGCGGGCAGGGTTCGAGTCCCTGGGGGCCCACCAAAAGCGAAAGTCGTGGGTCGGGAGGCTACCCCTAGCGGGTTCGTCGCTGTTGATATGCCTGAGCCCGATGCTTGATCGCCCTCACGATCACCTTCTGCGAACGACGGCTCCCTTCGATCGAATAGATGATGCGGTAGCTGCCGACCCGAGCCGACCACAAACCTTTCAACCTGCCAAGCAACGGCTTGCCGGCTGCCTCAGGATCGATCTCCAGATCGGTCAGCGCGTTCAGAACGGGTTCCTGGAGTTCCCTTGGTAGAGCATCGAAGTGTCGGGTGGCTTCCCGGGTCAGGTGGACCCGAGCCATCAGCCGCGTTTGGTCCGAAGATCCTCAAGAGAGGTGAGGCGACCCCCACGGATGTCGTCATCGCTCTTGCGAAGAGCCTCCATCAGGTCCTTGTCCTCGAGGATGTCGAGCGTTTCCTCTAACGACTCGTATTCCTTGGCCGAAAGCACGACCGCAGACGGTCGGCCGTTGCGAGTAATGAGGACGTGTTCCTGAAGCTTCTCAACGTCATCGAGAAGCTCTGTCAGGTTCGCGCGGGCTTCCGTGAATGGGACTATCTTGGCCATCCGCAAAGTGTACATCATTCTGTACCTTTGAGCAGTCGCGGGCCGCAAGGCAACAATGAACACCCATAAACGTCCATGAAGGACCATTGATCGAATGGGCTCTGCCCGGCGTCTTCCAATGCCGGAGATCCATCTGCATGCGCCCCACGGCGGTCTCTCCCTCATCGGTGTAGAGAAATCCGTAATCGGAAGGATCCAAACCGCACGGGAACTCCGACGGGAGATGCTTCAAGACGGCGACGAGGTTGCCGCCGGGTTGCGAAGCCGTAACCGTGAGACCGACCTTGAAGTGGCCGGCAAGAATGACGTCTTCTTTGACGGGGGGTCGTCCCCATGGGCAGGGCACGGATCCGAACACAAGTGTCCGCAGCTCATTCGGTTGCGGATCTCGAGGCAGCAGCCGACGCGTTCGCCGCAGCGCGATCCGAGTTCGTCTAGGACGAATGCGGCGTTCGAGGTAGTCGAGCGCGAGAAGGACGGTCGAGTCGTGAGCGTTGACCACCTCGTTGTGAAAGACGATCATTGCTCCGTGCAGCACCATGTGCTCTTAATCGAGCCCGTGCTTTAGGAGAGAGCAAATCTTTCGCTCCGAATCTGGAGTGTCCGAAGCCACAACCGAAGCGGGAATCATCCTAGCCATCTTGGTCTTCCTCGCCGGTTCGATCGATGAACGATCGCGGTGACTCGATGACGATGCCCTTGTAGCGACCCAACTCCAGCAGTTCCTTGTCCCCGGTGACGATCGACTCTGCCCGCCCAGCAACGGCAGCCGCGAGTACTTCGTCATCTGCGACGTCAACCATTACCCTTGGAACATCGATCGGTTCGACGACCTCCGCCAGTGTCTCGAACTCGGCGCGGGACGAAGCGGCCGCCGTGCTACGGAATCTGAACTTGCGAATCAATATCCCCTCAAGCTCGGACATCAGGGCTGGACTTGTAACCACATCCAGTTCGCCGGTAAGAACCGCCTCAAGCACTTGTCGAGGGACGCCCCCGAAGAGGATCGCCGACACAAGAACGTTCGTATCGAGCAGTACGCGCACCTAACTACGAGGTTTCTTTCGCTCCTCGGCGACGACTCGCTCGACATCGGCCTCGGACAGACCCTGCTCGGCGGCCACGCTCTCCCCGTAGGCAAAGATCTGGCTCCACCTCTCTCGGCGGACGAGGTACTGGCGAACGGCTTCTCGGAACAGCTCGCTGCGGGTTCTGCCCTCAGCCGCCGCCTGCTTGTCCACCTGTCGGGCGAGCCTCGGGGGCAAAGAGATTGTGAATGTACGTGGGGTCGCCACAGGAGACCTCCTATAAGACTTTGTCTTACAGGAGAATAGCACGTACGGACGTCTCGGTCTGGTTCGAGCGGTAGAGAGCTTCGATCCGGGAGCTGAACACAAGTTTCAACAGTGTGGGTGGCACTCTCAGCGTCGGACGACGAAGCCGGGTGGTTGCAAGGTCCCCGGAACCACTAGGAACGCCGCGGCTGCATCGCGGAATCCCTTTCCCTCAGCCACGACCAGACGCGATCCCACCACATCGTTCGGGAAAACGACCATTTGGACCGAGAACTCACCCGCAGCATCGGCGGTCGAGCGCACCCGTCCTAGCCCGGGCCGCCAGGTGAACACGACCCTCGCTCCGGGAGGAAAGCCGTTGCCCGAGACGATGGTTACCGATCCGGCCCGGCCCACAGCCGGCGACAGGAAGACCTCGGGTGTTGCCCGCTTGCCGTCCGATCCAGGACTGGGACGCGGACTGGGACGAGGGCGTGGCCGGGGAGTTCGGCTCGGAGTGGCAGTAGGGGATGGACTCGGAGTGGCAGTAGGGGATGGACTCGGCTCCGGACACGGCACGGCAAAGTCGGCTGACGCCTGCGCCTGCACTTGCCCTTCCGAATCCCTTTGGACTGCCTCGATCCGATAGATGCCGGCAGTGCGTCTGGCGGGATGGATGGTGAACGAGAAGCTGCCATCCCCGTCGGCGACGACATCGGGTTCATCAGGTCTGTCTTGGCGGGACTGATCGAAGTAGATCTCGACCTCGGTTTCGGATGCGAACTCCGATCCCTCGACGTAAATGTCATAAGGCGGCTCATTCTCCTGGTTCGTAGTCTCGCTTCCACAGTTCGGGTCAAGCGCTAGCGAGGCCGATGACTGCGCGCCCGCCCTAACTCCTAAGAGAGGAATGAACACCAACAAGCAGATGACAACGAGTACCAATACCGAACATCTTGGCCGCAACCGCCACCCCCTCAGCTCTTCCGGACCGTTCCCCCGTAGAACACGGCGGCCGAGCACGGCGTTTCGTCAGGGTTCGCGCACCCGACGCTCAGCACGAGGGTCTGGCCTCCTTCAAACGTGATCGGAGAGACGAAGTGATAGTCCAGATCGCGGAAGTTATCTAGCCTCACTACCAGCATCGGATTTGAATCGCGAAGGATCGTGAGCTTGCCGCTATCACCTTCGGGGTTACCGAGAACGAGGTCGGTAACAGACAGCGTCTGACCATCTGGAACCTTGAAGGAGGTGTTACCTCCGACCTCAAGCCTCCCGTCTATCGGAACCTCCTTGGCGGCGGTGCCCTCGGAGCGGGAGGTGCCCTTCACCAAGGGAGGCGGAGGGGTGGATCCCACTTTGCGGGCGAGATTCGCAATCTGTCCCTGCGCTTTCTCGAGAGGTGCCTGCACGGCATCTTGAACGGCATCCTCAGCGATTGTCTTGATCGCAGGTCGCACGATCAGCAACCACGAAAACACCAACACTCCCGCGGCCACGATGGCACCTACTACCACCCATGCGGCAATACGCCCTCGGACCGCGCGCTGGTCTCCTCGATCATCGATGGATTCGATCGTTCCACCTCCATTTCTCCCCAAACTGAGAATCGATGTTCAAACCCTCTAATGCTATTAGCCCCGGCTCCGGCGGTGTAGGCGAAGCAGCACCGTTCCGAACATGACGAGAAGTAACGCTAAGGCCACGATCATCAGAACCGATGCGCCGGTGAGGGCGAGCGCGGCGGACCGCTCCTGTGTTGACTCCGAGGCGGCCCCCGATGCGCCCGCGGCTCCCGCGTCGCGTGGCGCTCTCCGACTGGATTCATTCCCGTCGTCCCCCTGGCCCTCGTTCTCGCCTCCGGAGGGAGATTGAGGCGCAGGCTTCTTTCTTGTAAGCGGAGCATCGTTCTTGTCAGGTTCGCGCGGGCTTCCGTGAATGGGACTATCTTGGCCATCCGCAAAGTGTACATTATTCTGTACCTTTGAGCAGTCGCTGGGCCGCAAGGCAACAATCCGCGCGGGTCACCTAACTATGAGATTGAGCAGGATCGTCCCGATCACCGATGCGAGGATGGAGAAAACGAGCATCATGAGGCACCCCGGCCCTCCGCCCAGAGGACGCACCTCCATATTGCCGAATCTCATCGGTCCGCTTCAGACCCATCCAGTTTCTCGGCGGGGGCAACGGAACCGCCCAGAACGCCGCCGAACGTGGCGCCGGCAACCGACAGCGCGACAACAGAGATCAGCAGTCCCAGGCTTCCCTCGAAGAACAAGGCGCCGACCGCAAGCCCCAACAAGGCCCCCACGATCACACCGGCAACTATGCCTTTCAAGCTGCCGCGAGCTTGGGTTTTGGATGCCACGACGCCCGGGCCTCCGGTGAAGCCCTCGGCCTCCTGCTCGAGCTCACGCTGCCCGCGTGTCCTCGCATCTGGATCGGTCATCTCGATCGCCTTCCCCTCGTGTCGGTAGATCAATAACTCGGCGGGTCGCTCGCGGGGAACGACTCCTCTGACTGTGCCTGTACGTCGTCTTTGGTGGTCTCTTGCTCGGGCGACTGTTCCGAACCTGGATCGTCCGCGCCCGGTTCCGGCCCGTTGCCTGGATCCGTCGACACCGCTGCCCTCCCGTCCTAGTCGTCAGCCTCGGAGCGTTGCGCGATCTTGCAGGGCTGGTGGCTCAACAGCAGGTGGTAGTTGCCCGGACCCCGGGGAGCAAAACTCGGGCTCCTAGCGGGCGAACCCTTCAGGGTTAGAGCTCTGCCAGTGCCAACTGTCGGCACAGATCTCCTCCAGCCCTCTGCTCGCTTTCCAACCCAGTAGGTCCAACGCCCGAGATGCGTCGGCGTAGACGACCGACGCATCTCCCGGTCGCCGGCTCACGACTTCGAAGGGGATCTCTTTGCCGACGGCAGCGCGTGCCGCCGCGATCATCTCGAGCACGGAGTAACCGCGGCCCGTTCCGAGGTTCACCGCGAGGCAGCCCTCGACATCGCTTAGTGCCTCGAGCGCGGCGAGGTGACCTTGTGCCAAGTCGACGACATGGATGTAGTCGCGAACCCCCGTCCCGTCGGGTGTCGGGTAATCGTTACCGAACACACTGAGCTTCTCTCTACGACCGACCGCGACCTGCATGATGAAAGGCATCAGATTGTTGGGTATCCCGGTTGGGTCCTCGCCGATGCGTCCGCTGGGGTGGGCGCCTACCGGATTGAAGTAGCGCAGCAGGATGATCCTCCAGGGAGCGCCCTCGTTCGATGCTGCCGCTACGTCGCGACAGATCTCCTCGATGAAAAGCTTCGTGCGCCCATAGGGGTTGGTCGCACCGAGTCTCGCTTCCTCCGTGATGGGCACGGACTCGGGTTCGCCGTAGACCGTCGCGCTAGAGGAGAAAACGAGATCCCTAACCTTGTTGGTGTCCATCGTCCGCAACAGGTTGAGCGTTCCGATCAGGTTGTTCTCGTAATACCTCAGCGGGATCTCTGTCGACTCGCCCACCGCCTTCAAGCCGGCGAAGTGGACGACCGAGTCGAACGCGTTCTGCTCGAACAGATCCTCGAGCGCGGGGCGGTCCACGAGATCCAGGCGTTCGAATGCGAACCCCCGCCCCGTGATCTCCCTGACGCGATTCAGCGCTTCTTCCGAGCTGTTATCCAGGTTGTCCACTATGACGATGTCGTGACCCGCCTCTAATAGCTCGATGCAGGTGTGACTCCCGATGTATCCGGCACCGCCGGTTACCAAGATCTTTGCCATCCAACGAGCATAGCCAGCATGACGCCGAGCAGGACCGATGCGCAGCACCTATATAAAGAAGGGACGGACCGCGTCGGCGACCAGGAGGAGCACCTGAAACAGATCGATCCCTCCGCACTGCCGGGCAGAGAGGCGTACCACCTGCTGACCGGGCTGATCGTGCCGCGTCCGATCGCCTGGGTCTCCACGCTCTCTCCGTCGGGCATCCGCAACGTTGCGCCGCACAGCTACTTCAACGCGATCTCGAGCGCCCCTTTGATCGTGCACTTCACCTCTACCGGGACCAAGGACTCGCTGGTCAACAGCCGGGCGACGGGGGAGTTCGTGGTCAATGTCGTGAGCCGCGATCTCGCAGAGAAGATGAACCTAACCGCCGCCAACTTCCCGCCGGAGGAAGACGAATTCACGTGGGCGGGTATCGAAAGCGCTCCCTCGGTCACCGTCAAGGCGCCCCGCGTAGCGGCTGCGAAGGCGGCCTTCGAATGCCGGGTCGTCCACATCCAAGAGCTGGGCAACGGAAGCATGGTGTTCGGCGAAGTGCAACTGATCCTGGTCGACCCGGACGTGATGCGAGATGGCCGGGTCGACCCGGAACTGTTGGCGCCTATCGGCCGCTTGGGGGGATCGACCTACACGGACGCGGCGAAAGCACTGTTCGATCTGAAGCGTCCTAGTTACGACGACCTCAAGGACCAAGCCCCGAGCTAAGCGTCCCTCGGTAAGGTGCTGCATGAAGATCGGCGGTGGGCGGATGGAGGTGCGAAATGGCAGAGGACGAAACGACGAGCAAGCAGACGGACGGGTCCCAAGACGAGAACGGACAGGAAGAGAAAGTGAACAACCGTCCCGATGACACACTCGCGAAGGACAAGAAGTGTCCGGAGTGCGACGAGCCCGTCGACGATGTCCGAGCCACTTGCATCAACTGCGGTTACGAGTACTCCGATGAGGATCACGAGGACCCCGATGCCGGGAGCGAGTTCGTCAGTGGCAGTCAGATCGACGAGGACGGCAACGAGCTACCCGACGAAGAGCCGTCTCCGGACCCCGCCGGTGAAGGCGAAGAGGCGGAAGACAAGACCTAAGCCCCCTACCTGTATTTGCTGAAGCGCAGAACCGCATCTTCGTCGCTCAGGCTCAGCCACAGGGAGCCCCCGGCGATGACCGCTTCAACGGGGCCGCCCGAAACCTCGATCGGCTCTCCCGATAACACGGTCTGAGCGCGATCCAGCTGGGTGAGGTAGTGGGTGTCGGCGTCGGCCGACAGGATCCATGCGACGTCGGGGTCGATCACGAAGTCGACAACGGAACCGACGGGGTCGACCTGGTTCAACACCTCGCCCGTGGTCGGGTCCAGCTGCAAGATCGTCTCACCGCCCTGGTTGAAGTACCAGAGGGTCTCGCCCGCCAGCGTGATCTCGCCATCTTCGGTCGCCTCGACCCGTAGCGGCGCTGCCGTACGAGCGCCCGTAACCGAGGACAACCGATGGATCACACCCTCGCTGCTTAAGACCAACACCGTCTCTTCTCTCACCGCGACATCGGTAGGAGCGACGATCCCTTCCACTTTCAGGATGGAACTCGGATCCGCTAGGTCGACACGCCACAGGCCTTCGTCCCGGGCCACCACCCACAGGGCGCCGGCTCCTACAGAGAGCTCCATGTGAGTGAGCGGCCCATCCGAGACCACGATGGGCTCGCCGACAACCGTCTGGGCGTTCGGATCGATCTGGACAACCTGGCCCTCGGAGGGAAGGGCCACCCACACCGGTCCCGTCCCGATGGCTATGTCGCCCGGAGGAGAGCCCACGTCGACCGTAGCCACCACCTCGTTGAGTTTGGGGTCGATCCGCGAGACATCGTTCGATGCCTGGTTGGAAGACCACACGTAGTTCAGACCACCCACAGAGACGTGGCCGGGCTGGTCGCCGACGTCGACGAGAGCGCGCGCGGGAGCGGCCAACTCGGCCGCATCGATCGGGGTACGTTCGGCGACAGGGTCGCTCCCGATGCTGCTGAACAAAGCGAAGGCAGCGACCGCCGCAGCTCCGGCCAGAACCGCGCCTCCGCCGAAGTTCCACAGACGACGTCGACGCATGCGACGGAAAAGTTCTTCCTTGGCGACGGCCCGGCGAGGCTCTACCCCGATACGACCCGCATCTCTCACCTCGGCGAGAGACTCCTTGAGGCGCCGTTCGAAATCGTTCATCGCTGGTCCTCGCTGAGCACACCTTCGAGCGATGTCTCCAGCTTGCGCCGAGCACGCGACAGTTGCGATCTGACCGTTCCGACCGAGCAGTCCATGATCTCCGCGATATCTCCCTCGGGCAGGTCCTCCACGTATCGCAGAACGATGCAGGCCCGCTGTCGAGGGGGCAGATCGCGGACCGCCGTCCAGAGCTCTCGAGATTCTTCGTGGATGTCTGGATCCCAGTCCGGAGCCTTGCGCTCGTCGCGCCGATAGGTGATCGCGTTCGAACGTGCCTCGACGACCTTTCGCCGGATCTTCGAGCGACACAGGTTGACGACCGCACGCCGCAGGTACGCATCCGCCCGGTCCAGGTCACGGATCCGACCCCATCCGGTGAAGGTCTTGAGGAAGGCCTCCATCACGATCTCCTCGGCGAAGTTCCGGTCACCCAGGATCACATAGGCCAGATCACGCAGGCGCGTGTAGTGCTCGTCGAAGAGCGCAGCGATCTGCTCCTCACGCGCCGAGCGGGTTCCATCCCTCACCGCGGTTCGGTTTACCACGAACACCTCTGCCTGCATGTTCAAAGAGACGCCGCAGCGGGGCCGAACATTGCATGGCTTGGGGGTTTTTCGGCGGGGTTACTCAGTCTTCCCTGAGGTCGATCAGGCCTTGTACCAGGGGGGCCATGTCGCTCATGTTCTGCTTGGCCAGGAAGGCATCCGCCCACACAGGCTTCGACTCGATGATGGCCGAGCAGGCGATGATCAAGGCCTCCGGGAGGGAAACCCGGAGGATCTCCGCGGTGGCGGCCCCGTCCAGGTTGGGCATCTGCTGGTCCAGGACCACGACATCGGGGCACAGCTCCAGGGCCCGGGGCACTGCCTCTACCCCGTCGGTGGCCTCCCCCACGACCTCGAAGTCCTCGACCTCGAGGATCATCCTCAAGAGCTGACGAACGCTGGGATCGTCATCCACGATCAGGATCCTGCGGTGGTCGTTGGTGACGTGCATCGGTTCCCTCCGGCTCGTCTGGTCCCGATCATGGCGCGACGGGGACGGCGGGTCTATACGTAAGTCCGGAATGTCTCTCTGGGACGGTGGGCCGCAGCGGGTGCCGTTGTTACTCTAAGAAGACCAAGGGCCCCATCGTCTAGCCTGGTCAGGACGCTGCCCTTTCAAGGCGGTAACACGGGTTCGAATCCCGTTGGGGTCACGAGAAAACCGGCAGCGTCGGGAACGCTGACCACGTCCATGGGCGGTAACACGGGTTCGAATCCCGTTGGGGTCACGAAAAAACCGGGCGCAGCTCTCTCTACACCGGGTCGGTCGGGAGGGGGAACCAGCGCAGGTGTTCGAAGTCCTCGCTTAGGTCCAGAGGCCCTCTCAACGCGTCCTCGCCGGGGCCTTGTTCGAAGATGTAGCGGGCGTACTTCAGATATTCGGACAGGACGGACTCGGGCTCGGTCGAGCGGTGGAGCTCGTAGCGGAGCGTCCCCTGCTCGTAGCTGAGATCGATCAGGCTCAGAGGGGGCTCGGCCAGGCCCATCCTGTGCGTCCACGATCCCGAATGAGGCTCGAAGTCGTAGTCGGGAAGGAGCCGCCAGCCATGTTGGGCGATCAGGCGGACGGCTTCGAGGATGAAAGAGAAGACGGCCTCCGAGATGAAGTAGTTGAAGTTCACGCGGACCCAACCGGGCTTGATGCCCTCGCACCCGCCGGTGATCTCACGCTCGAACTCGTGCGAGGTATCGAGGTCGATGCCGAGCAGTCGGTGTCCGTAAGGGCCGGCGCAGGAACAACCTCCACGGGCCTGGATCCCGAACAGGTCGTTCAAGAGAGCGACGACGAAGTTGTGATGCAGATACCCGCGCTCGTGCTTGATCACGAAGGACACGATCGAGAGACGTCGGGCCTGGTGATTGCCCAGCACCTCGATGTTCGGATCGCCGTCCCAGGACGAGATGGCCCTGCGGATGAATGCGTCCTCCCGACGTTCGATCTCGGCGGGCCCGACCGCCTGCTTGAGCTGGAAGACGAGACCAGCGCGGATAGCGCCGACGATGTCCGGCGTGCCGCCCTCCTCGCGCTGCTCGACGTCGTCCAGGTAACGGTGCTCTTGAGAGTTCACGTACGCGACCGTCCCGCCACCAGGAACCGAAGGGACGGAGTTCGATAGGAGCTCCTTGCGTGCGATGAGAACGCCCGGGGTCCCCGGCCCCCCTATCGACTTGTGCGGCGAGATAAAGATGGCGTCCTTGTACGCAGAGCTCTCCTTCAAACCCATCGAGATGCCCACGTAAGGGGCTGCGGCTGCGCAATCCCAGAAAGACAGAGCGCCGTGGCGGTGAAGAAGGGCGCTGACGCCTTCTGTGTCGGACACGATCCCGGTGACGTTCGAGGCAGCCGAGAAGCTGCCGATCTTGAGCGGTCGCCCGGCATGTCGGATCAGCTCGCGTTCAAGGTGAGCCTGGTCTATCGCGCCATTCGCATCTTCGCCGATGACGACCACGTCGGCTATCGACTCGCGCCACGGCAGTTCGTTCGAGTGGTGCTCATAGGGTCCGATGAACACGACCGGTCGCTCCTCTGCCGGTACGCAGGCGAGCAGCCCGTACCTCTCGTCCAACTCTTTGGGAAGACGCAGGCCGAGGATGGCGATCAGCTTGTCGATCGCCATCGTCGAGCCGGACCCGGCGAAGATCACGGCATGCTCCTCGGATGCCCCGAAAGAGGACCTGATGATGTCGCGTGCCTCTTCACGGAACCTCGTCGTCTGCAGTCCTGTGCCGGAGGTCTCCGTGTGGGTGTTGGCATAGAGAGGCAGCACGGCCTCGCGGATGAAGTCCTCGATGAAGGTGAGGGCCCGGCCCGAGGCGGTGTAGTCCGCGTAGGTGACCCGGCGGGGGCCGTACGGCCCAACCAGCACCTCGCTGTCGCCGATGACCGAGGATCGGATCGTCTCGATGAGGGCGTCGCTGCGATTCATCGCTCTAGCGTAGGGACTGAAGCGGCTCCGTGGAAGGGGCCGCTTTCCCAGAGCGGGAAAAGAGGGAAAAAGAGCGCGCCCCAGACCGGACTTGAACCGGCGACCTTCTCCTTGACAGGGAGATGAGCACTCCAGACTGCTCCACTGGGGCGAGGCGCACGAGGCTAACAGAGGGATTGCTATCCTGCGCGGGCTTGGCGAGGTAGCTCAGTAGGTAGAGCACGCGACTGAAAATCGCGGTGTCGGCAGTTCGATTCTGCCCCTCGCCACGCGAAAACGGACGCCCGAGGGCGTCCGTTTTTCGTTCTCTTACGCGAAGTTCAGTCCTGAAGCTGCTTGGCTCCCTCGAGGAACATCCGCACCTCGTCAGCCCTGTAGCGACGGTGGCCGCCGAGGGTTCTGATCGAGGAGAGCTTGCCCGCCTTAGCCCAGCGAGTAACGGTCTTCGGGTCCACCCGGAAGAGCGCTGCAACCTCGGCTGGCGTCAAAAGGGTGTCGTCCTTCTGCGCCTTCATGTGGCCTCCAATTCCCACCGGATCGGCCATTCCGACCCGTGTTTTGCGACAGATGCCTGAAATGCTCTGCCGCACTGAAATCATCGGCTGTGAGGCGTCGGACTGTAATGGCTATATAGGGCCATTTTCGGGCGTTTCGGGGACTATCCCCGGATAGCACGGACGAACTAGTCAGAACGGGGCAAATCGCCCATGGACGCCCAGATCTAGTTGACGACCTCGCGCGAGCGGACCTCGGTCCAACGCTCGGTCAGCCCCGAGAAGAGTCGGCCCGCGCGGATCAGGTCCCCCGATTCGAGAGCATCGAGACAGGAGGCAACCTCTCCGGCCGAGCGGTCCTCGAGGAGGTCCTCGTGGCTGAACATCGCGGCGACCGAGGCGTAGTCGAGCTCGATGATCCCGTCGGTGGTGAAACCGTCCAGCCACTCCACGAGCTCTTTGACCGCGGTGGTCACCCCATCGTCGATCCAGGTCTCTTCCAGGATCGCTAGACAACGGACCAAGCGCGCCTTGGCTGTCGATAGCTCGGTCTCGTAGCGGATGCGAAGGCCGTCTTTGTCCTCGGTGAGGATGCGCTCGGAGTCGTCGAAACAGGCGAACCAACGCAGCGGGACGTGCCAGTTCGCGTGCAGGATGTGCGACCTCACCTCGGGGCGCTCGTCGCCGAGGACGGCCAACTCGTGAGCCGCCCGTCTGGCCTCGGTCTCGGGGACGAACGCATCGGCCACCTCCTCCGGAACGCTGTTGCGGAAGGCGAGCAAGCCGGCCAACATCCGCAGTCTGGTCCGCCACGGGCAGATCAGCATCTCGCCGTCTACCTCGCGAACGAACGCGCCCTCGGTGGGGGCGGCGAGGTCGGGTGCATCAGGTAGCGAGGAGGCGATCAGCCAGCGACGTGAGGCCTTGGGCTCGGCCCCCTCTGCGTCACGACAGTTATCGACCCACTGTGCTCGCTCTTGGGAAGGGAAGGACGAGAGCGGCTGATAGATGCGCAGGTAAGCGGTCTTGACCATCGGTTCCGATGCTACTCACAGGGCACGACAGGAAGCGGAAATCCGCCAGGCGGTACCATGGTGGCCCAGCCTGGAACGATGGGGTTCCGGCGAAAACCACGGGAGACCCTTTCCTCATGAGCGTCTTCGAGCACATCAACGGTGATGGCTACGAGCAGGTCGTTTACTGCTCGGACGACCAGTCGGGGCTGCGCGCGATCATCGCGATCCATTCGACAGCGCTGGGCCCGGCACTCGGCGGCACCCGCTTCTATCCTTATGAGCGGGAAGAGGACGCGCTGATCGACGTCCTTCGCCTCTCGAAAGGCATGACCTACAAGGCGGCGGCCGCAGGGCTGGACCTCGGCGGCGGCAAGGGCGTCATCATCGGCGACCCTCGTCGCATCAAGACCGAGGAGCTCTTGCGTGCCTACGGCAGGTTCGTGCAGACCCTGGGCGGTCGCTACATCACCGCGGAAGACGTGGGAACCGCATTGGAGGACATGGACATCGTTCGCCGCGAGTCCCGTTGGGTCACAGGCTGCTCGCACACCTACGGTGGTTCGGGCGATCCATCACCCGTCACCGCCTACGGAGTCCTGAACGGCATCAAAGCCTGTTTGCTCGAGGTCTTCGGTTCCCCGGACGTTGCCGGGCGAACCGTCGCGCTTCAGGGCGTCGGGAAAGTGGGTTACGCGCTGGCCGGTTACCTCGTTGGGGAGGGGGCCAAGGTCACTATCGGTGACATCGACGTGGACAACATGGCCCGCGCGGTCAAGGACCACCACGTCGACACGGTCCCTCTGGACGACATCCACAAGCTCGAGTGCGATGTGTTCGCGCCCTGCGCGCTGGGTGGCGGGATCAACGACGACACGATCTCCGAGTTCAACTGCAAGATCATCGCCGGCGCCGCCAACAACCAGCTGGCCCGCGAGGAACACGGCGAGAAGTTGCGCGATCTGGGGATCCTTTACGCGCCGGACTTCGTCATCAATGCAGGTGGTCTGATCAACGTCGAGGACGAGCTGCGCGGCTACGACCGCGAGCGCGCCATGGCCAGAGTGGAGGGCATCTACAAGCAGATGCAGCTCATCTTCACGCTCGCCAAGGAGCGTGGACTCTCGACGGCCAAGGCGGCCGAGCTCCACGCGCAGGAACGCATCCGCAAGATCTCGCGGATCCGTCTGGTGCGCACCGCGGAGTTCGGCACCGGCCAAACCGCTTAGAGGTCGCGGAACCCATGAGCGACATCGTCCGCGTCATCGGCAACGGCAGCGACCTGCCCGACGGTGCTGTGCCGGAGGGTCTCGCGGAGAAGGATCTGATCGAGCTCTTCCGCTCACTGATCCTATTGCGCACCTTCGACGAACGTTCGGTCGCCCTGCAGCGACAAGGCCGCATCGGGACCTACGCCTTGTACTGGGGCGAGGAAGGCACGCAAGCGGGGCCGCTGCTCGCTTGCGAGGACGCAGACTGGGTCTTTCCTTCTTACCGGCAGAACGCGATCGGGATCTTGCGGGGGGTTGCTCCCTCGACGGTTCTTGCCTGGTGGCGCGGGTACGGCGGGACACATGGGTTCTGGAACCCGCGCGATCACAAGGTCGGTCCCATCTGTGTACCCATCGCCACGCACCTGCCGCACGCGGTCGGCGTCGCGTGGGCTGCGAAGATCCGGAAGGAACGTGCCTCCTCGCTGGTGTGGTTCGGTGACGGCGCCACGTCTGAGGGCGACTTCCACGAAGCGATGAACTTCGCATCCGTCTTCAAGACCTCGACGGTGTTCTTCTGTGTCAACAACCAGTGGGCGATCTCGACGCCGATCTCGAAGCAGATGGCCAGCGAAACGATCGCCCAGAAAGCAG
>Ga0208612_1000656_pt1 | contig 14564 bp, 12 predicted proteins | sample AntDryMetagUQ889_FD_188089 | JGI IMG/M metagenome (GOLD analysis project Ga0208612, IMG submission 188089) | Polar desert microbial communities from Antarctic Dry Valleys - UQ889 (SPAdes) | ecosystem: Environmental > Terrestrial > Soil > Desert | place: Antarctic Dry Valleys | collected 2008-12-31 | reverse complement strand
GAGCGGGAGGTCACCGATCGGCTGTACGGCGGGACGACCGATCACCGGCTGCTCCAGGAGATGCTGCTCGGCGTCGGCGGCGTGCGCGCGATCCGTACGTACAGCCGGATCTGCGGCGCGGCTGCACCCGAGGTGTTCCACACCAACGAGGGTCACGCCGGCTTCCTCGGCATCGAGCGGATCCGCGAGCTCACCCAGTCCGGACCCAAGCTCACCTTCGACGCAGCGTTGGAGGCTGTGCGTGCGGGCACGGTATTCACCACACACACTCCGGTGCCGGCCGGCATCGACCGGTTTCCGAAGTCGCTGATCGAGGCACAGTTCGAGTCGTTCGGAGCTGGCATCCCGGTGGACCGGCTGCTCGCTCTCGGAGCGGAGCAGGATCAGGACAAGTTCAACATGGCGCTCATGGGTCTACGGCTGTCCGGTCGCGCGAACGGCGTGAGCAAACTGCACGGAGAAGTCAGCCGGGAGATGTTCGCGAGCCTGTGGCCTGGCTTCGACCATGACGAGATCCCGATCACCTCCATCACCAACGGGGTCCATGATCCGACCTGGGTAGCGCGGGAGATCCAGGACCTGAGCGGGGCCGGCGTTTGGCCGGGATCGATATCGGATCGAGACATCTTCCAACTGCGCCGCCAGCTTCGGGGCCAGCTCATCGCTGAGATCCGCCGTCGCCTACGCGCCTCCGCGGCGGCTCGCGGCACGCATCCGGCCGAGTTGGCGTGGGTCAACTCCGCCTTCGATCCAGAGGTCGCCACGATCGGCTTCGCCCGTCGGGTGCCGTCCTACAAGCGGTTGACGCTGATGCTGCGCGATCCCGAGCGGCTTCGAGCCCTGCTGCTGAACCCGCAACATCCTTTGCAGCTGGTGATCGCCGGCAAGAGTCATCCGGCCGACGAGGGCGGCAAGAAGCTGATCCAGGAAATGGTGCGGTTCACCGATGATCCCGAAGTTCGCTGCCGCATCGCCTTCCTTCCTGACTACGACATCGGGATGGCTCGATACCTCTACTGGGGCTGCGACGTCTGGCTCAACAACCCGCTTCGCCCGTTGGAGGCCTGCGGCACGTCGGGGATGAAGTCCGCTCTCAACGGAGGCCTGAACCTGTCGATTCGCGACGGGTGGTGGGACGAGATGTATGACGGCCAGAGCGGCTGGGCCATCCCGACCGCTGATGGTGTCGAGGACCCCAGCCGACGCGACGATCTCGAGGCCGAGGCGATCTATGACCTCCTGGAGACCCAGGTTCTGCCCAACTTCTACGAAAGAGATGCCGCCGGGCTTCCCGCCCGCTGGATCCACATGGTCCGCCACACAGTGACAACCCTCGGGCCCAAAGTGCTGGCCAGTCGAATGGTCCGCGATTACGTGACCGCGCTCTATGCGCCGGCCGCGACCGCCTCGGCAGGGTTGGCTCCTGACGGGTTCAGCGCAGCGGTGGACTTCGCTGCATGGCGCTCGAACGTGACCGCCGCCTGGCCGGGCGTGCGCGTCGCCCATGTCGAGGCATCAGGCGAGAGTGACACTCCGGAACTCGGGGCCCCTCTGCTCATGCGGGCGCAGGTGGAACTCCCTGGCCTCGGGCCCAGCGACGTCGAGGTCCACGCGGTATACGGCCGAGTCGATGACCACGAACAACTGCACGACGTCACGACCAGCCCGATGCGCTTCGAGGGCAGTGACGGTAACCAGCACTGGTACGTCGGAGAAGTGCCCTTGTCTCTGAGCGGTCCCTTCGGCTACACCGTCCGGGTGCTGCCTGCCCACCCTGCGTTGACCGGCCCCGCGGATCTGGGCCTGGTGACGACCGCAGCGAGCTGAGCGGTCAGCTCTGGGGTCCAGTGGCGAAGGTGATGATCGTCCAGCCGAGCAGTAGCCGGTCACCCTCCTCGAGGCGACGGGCCACGCCCGAGTCGAGCCGGGTCCACTCGGTTGCCGTGGCCGAGGCGATATGGGTGCCGTTCAGCGAGCCGAGATCGAGGAGATAGATCTCACTCCCCCGGATCTGAACGGCGGCATGGGCGCTGGACAGGACGTTCTGGGTGTCCTCGATGGCGATGGCGCGGGCGCCGCCGTTGACCACCAGGTCGTGTTGCTCCGGGCGGCGGCCCAGGACCAGGTCGCTGTCGATGCTCAATTGCTTGCCATCGTCGAAGAGGAGTTGCGGAGTGGGTGCCGGAGACCACATCTGCGTGGAGACTCCGCCGCCGGCGAAGGAACCGGTGGTTCCGGTCGGGTCGACCTCCGCGACCGCTTGCGCAGCCGAAGGCGACGAGGCGGGCGAAGCGGCGAACGAAGATGACGATGCTGTGGATCGCATCGGGGCTTTACCTGCGCCGATGTCGGCAATCAGCAGCGCACCGCCGCCAGGCACGACCCCAGCGGTCAGATCTGTCAGCTCAGCCAACTCGGCCGATATGCCTGCCGCTGACAGTCCTCGCGGAGGGGTACCGACCGCGATGTGGCCGGCACCGCCGAACGAGGTAGCCAGCCAACTGCCACTTGTCGAGCGGCCCTCGACCTCGTGATCTCCGTCATGGACCCGTCCTTCGCCGCGCCACAGCGCAGTCCACCCGTCCCCGTTGGGGACTGCAATTGCAAAGGAACCGCCGGCGTGGGGGGCGTTGGCTGCGACCGCTCGCAGAATGCCGGCCGAGCCGGCGCCGTTGAGCTGGGCACAGGAGAGAAGGACCTGGGCGAACTCGCGATCGCAGTCGGGGCCGACCCAGACAACACCCGTGCCTCTGGCGACCAGGCCGGGTCCGGATTGCACCTCGCAGCGTTGCGACATGCAGGTCACTCTAACGACCGAGCCCGCAGGCTAGGAATGCCGCAGGAGCGGGCCGCTGGTTTGATGGTCAGGTGGGGAGGCAGGGAGACGCGGTGGAAACCGCAGCTGGTGTTCACGATGCCGACGACATCGTGATCGACATGGACGCGGTCAGCGTCGTTCGCGGAGCCACGACTCTGCTGGATTCGCTGTCCTGGACCGTGGAACTCGACGAGCGGTGGGTGATTCTTGGCCCGAATGGCGCGGGCAAGACGACGCTCCTCCAGCTGGCCGCCGCGCTGATGCATCCCACCAGCGGGCAGGTCCGCCTACTGGGTGAGCCGCTGGGGCTCACCGACGTCTTCGAGCTCCGTCCTCGGATCGGCTTCGCCAGCGCAGCGATCGCCGTGCGTGTCCAGCCAGCCGAGATCGTGCGCGATCTGGTGCTAAGCGCCGGCTACGCGGTGCTAGGGCGATGGCGTGAGCGCTACGACGACCTGGACCTCGACCGGGCCATGCACCTACTCGATCTGATGGGCGTAGCGGCATTTGCCGATCGGCCCTTCGGCACACTGTCGGAGGGCGAGCGCAAGCGGGTGCAGATCGCCCGTGCCCTGATGCCCGACCCGGAGATCATGCTGCTCGACGAGCCCGCAGCCGGGCTCGATCTGGGTGGCCGCGAGGATCTGCTCGTGCGCCTGTCGGCGATCGCCGATGATCCGGACGCTCCGACCCTGATCATGGTGACTCACCATGTGGAGGAGATCCCGTCCTCGTTCAGCCACGCGATGTTGCTGCGCGACGGTCAGGTGGTGGCTGCCGGACTTATGCGAGAAGTCGTCACTTCCGCAAACCTGTCGCGCACGTTCGGCCTACCACTGCGCCTGACCCGCTCAGGCGACCGCTATTTCGCGCGGCGCAAGCGTCATCACAACGGTGGGGAAGGCGCAGGGACAACCGGGCTTGCTAGGTAAGGCTTGCCTAAGTAGGTTGAGCGCTGTCACCTAGATCCCGGGAACTGGGATCGCCCTACTCCTGGGGGTCTTGTGCGCATCCCTGCTTCGTCCGGTCAGTACCGGTCAACGATCCCGCTCGCAGCCCTGGGCTGTGCACTTCTCGTGGGCATGACGGCCTGCGGTGAGAGCGGAGCCGGAGCCGACGGTGCCGGCTCCAGCGACAGCCCAGCGCAGGCCTGCACCCCAGGCGAGGTCAGCTACGGCGAGCTCGACGAGGAGGTGGCGGCAGCTGAGGTCGACGAAGAGGCACTCGTCGTCTACTCCGGGCGCAGCGAGGACCTCGTCGCGCCACTGCTCGAGCAGTTCACAACCGAGACGGGCATCGAACTGTCGGTGCGCTACGGCAACACCGCGGCGATGACTGCTCAGTTGCTCGAGGAGGGGGATCAGAGCCCAGCCGACTTCTTCCTCTCCCAGGACGCCGGCGCCCTCGGCGCCCTCGGCAACGCCGGATGCCTGGCAACCCTGCCCGACGAGACGCTCAGCCTGGTCGAGGCGAACTACCGGGCCGACGACGACACCTGGGTCGCCTTGACCGGCCGCGCCCGCGTCATTGCCATCAATCCAGACCTCGTCGCGGAGGCCGACCGCCCGACCACGATCGACGACGTCCTTGATGAGCGCTGGGCCGGGCAGGTCGGTATTGCGCCGGGTAACGCGTCCTTCCAATCGTTCATCACAGCAATTCGGGTCCTGGACGGAGAAGAGGCAGCCCGCGATTTCCTCGAAGGTCTCGTGGCCAACGACGTCCAGACCTACGAGGGCAACGGTGACGTGTTGGCCGCCGTCGACTCCGGTGAGATCTCGATGGGTCTGATCAATCACTACTACCTCTACGAACGTGCCGGGGAGGTCGGCGCGGAAAACCTCGTGGCCGAGAACCTCTTCCTCGACGACGGCGGCGCGGGATCGCTGATCAACATCAGCGGCGCCGGTGTGATCACGGGCACCGACCGCGGAGAGGACGCTCAAGCGCTGTTGGAGTTCATGCTCTCCGAGACCGCACAGACGTACTTCGCGGAGACCACCTACGAGTATCCGATGGTCGACGGCATCGACCCACCGGACGGGCTGCCCACGCTGGACGAACTCGATGCGCCGGACCTGGACTTGTCCGACCTGGACAGTCTGGGTGAGACGTTGGCGCTGATCAACGAGGTGGGCCTTACCTGACCCTCGCCCTCCCACGCAACCGGAACAGTCAGCGGCGCCCCCCAGCGCTGCTGACTGTTCCGGCCTGTCTTGCGGCGGTCATCGCACTGCTCCCGTTGGGTTACCTCGTCGTGGTCGCTGCTCGCGCGGACCCGACGGTCCTCCTCGCCCAGGTTGTGCGACCGCGCAGCCTGATGCTGCTCGGCTCCAGCCTGGGTCTGGCGGCAACGGTCACGGCCATCTCCGTCGTTCTCGGAGTGGGTGCCGCGTGGGTGATCGAGCGGACGGCCCTACGTGGCCGCCGGGCCTGGGGCGTCCTTGCTGCATTGCCGCTGGCCGTGCCCTCCTACGTTGCCGCCTTCAGTTGGATCTCGGTGCTCCCTGACATCGCCGGATTTCCCGGTGCGGTGGTGGTCCTGAGTCTGTGTTGCTTCCCGTACGTCTACCTCCCTGCCGCCGCGGCACTGCGTCGACTCGACCCGGCGATGGAAGAGGCCTCACGATCGTTGGGCGTCGGGGCGCTCACCACGTTCTGGAGGGTCACCCTGCCGCAGCTACGGCCGGCGGTGGTCGCCGGCGCCCTGCTGGTCGCGCTCTACACACTGTCGGACTTCGGAGCGGTCTCGATCCTGCGTTACGACACCTTCACCCGGGTCATCTTCACCTCGTTCAACGCGAGTTTCGACCGAACTCCTGCCGTCGTCCTGTCGGGCATGCTCGTCCTGGTCACCGCAGTCATCGTGATTGCCGAGGCGCGTACGCGTGGTCGCGCCCGCTACTCACGCGTTGGATCGGGCGCGGCCCGCCTGATGCCTCGTATCCCGTTGCAGCGCACGCGAATACTGGTTTATGGAGGGCTCGCACTCCTGGCCGGAGCAGCACTGGGGTTGCCCATCGCCACGATGGGCTACTGGCTATCAGTAGGACGCTCGGGTGAGATCGACATTCCTCGGATCATCGAGGCGGTCGGCGGGTCGCTGGTCCTGGCCGGCGGGGGTGCGGTCGTGACGATGTTGCTCGCCCTGCCAGTCGGCCTGCTCGCGGCTCGGTACACCGGGCGGCTCACCGGCGTGTTGGAGCGGGCGACCTACCTCGGCCACGCAGTTCCGGCGATCGTGATCGCCCTGTCGCTGGTGTTCTTCACCGTGCGGTATGCCATCGACTTCTACCTCAGCATCCCGTTGGTGCTCTTCGCCTATGCCGTCCTTTTCCTGCCGCTCGCAGTCGGCGCCGTGCGGGCTTCGGCCGCGCAGAGCGCGCCGGTGTTGGAGGAGGTGGCCCGCTCCCTGGGCCGGGCGCCGCGCCAGGTTCTGCGCACGATCACGCTGCCCCTGGCCGCGCCCGGGATCGCAGCCGGGACAGCTCTGGTGTTCCTTGCAGCAATGAAGGAGCTCACCGCCACCCTCGTGCTGCATCCGACCGGTATGGACACCCTGGCAATCCGGCTGTGGAGTGAGACGTTCACCCGGTCCTATGCCGCTGCCGCCCCGTACGCTGCGTTGCTGATGCTGGTCTCCGCCATCCCCACGTATCTCCTCGGCCGGGACCGACGACGTACCGGCGTCGAAGCCAGCCGGGCACCGGTGAGTGAGGCTTTGGGATGAGCGAACTCAAGGTCAGCGGGGTCGAGAAATCCTTCGGCGCTGCTTCAGTCCTGTGCGGGCTGTCCCTCGACGTGGAACAGGGCACGATCGCAGCCGTCCTCGGCCCCTCCGGGTGCGGCAAGACCACCCTCTTGCGGATCATCGCCGGGTTCGAGACTCCTGATGCCGGTGAGATCCGAATCGGCCGGCGGGTCGTGGCGAGCCCGTCCGTGCACGTCCCCCCGGAGCGCCGCACCATCGGGTTCGTACCCCAGGAGGGGGCACTCTTCCCGCACCTGAGCGTTCGCGGCAATGTCGGCTACGGTCTTGGCCGCTCGAAGGAGCGGGCTCCCCGAGTGCTTGAGGTGCTGGATCTCGTCGGGCTTGCGCACCTTATCGACCGCATGCCCCACGAACTGTCTGGCGGGCAGCAGCAACGGGTGGCCGTGGCCCGGGCACTGGCACCGCGGCCAGCTCTGGTCCTACTTGATGAACCCTTCAGTGCGCTGGACGCCGGACTGCGCACCGAGGTCCGCGAGGTGTTCCGGGCGGCGCTGCGCGCCGATGGCGCCACCGCTGTTCTCGTGACGCACGACCAGGAGGAGGCGCTGTCCTGTGCCGATCTGGTCGCGGTCATGCAGCACGGCAGAATTGTTCAGGCTGCCGACCCGGTGACTGTCTATCGCGCGCCCCGTGACCTTGAGGTGGCCGCGTTCCTCGGTGACGCGGTACGGGTCTCCGCGACGTTCGCAGCGGGGTTCGCTGACACGGAGGTGGGACGGCTGAGGCTGCGCGAACCCGCACCGCCGGACGGGGTGGGTGTGGCGCTCATCCGTCCGGAACAGTTCGTCGTCATTGATCGCAACGGCGGTCCGGCGCCGTTGGCCGACTCGGGCTCGGCCGTTGCCGCCACGGCGGTGCAGCGGTCCTTCCTCGGTCACGACGCGCTGCTGGCGGTGTCGCTCTCGTCCGGTGCCGTCGTGATCGCACGAGCCCTGGATCCTGGCCCGGCGGAAGAGCGGCCGGTGTGGCTGTCGGTCCGCGGTCCGGTCAACGGTTACGTGACTGAGCCATCGAGCTAGTGCTCGAGGCGGAGCGAGGGAAGACCCACCGCTTGTAGGCGGTGAACCGGATTACCGTGCCGATGGCGATCGAGGAGACATTGGTCAGCTGCAGGATCAACGTGTCGGACTGGTCCAGCGTGTAGTGCACGAATCCGATCATGAGCAGGCTCAGGGCGAGCGTCAGGGCGTTCACCAGGATGAAGATGGGGTACTCGCGGCGGATGCCGGTCCGCGCCCGGTGCGAGAAGGACCAGTGCCGGTGCATGAAGTAGGCGGTGGTCGTCGTGATCGAGGTGGACACGATCTTGGAGACCAGCGCGTCGGCACCGATGACCGCGTACATCACCTGAAAGATCGCAACGTCCAGCGCGAAGTTGATCGCGCCGACCACGCCGAAGGCGGACAGCTCCTTGAGCAGCACCCGCCAGGTGTGGCGAAGCCGCAGCGCGATCGTTGTTGGGCTCCGCACCCGTCCGAGCCTACGTTCGGGCACGCGAGCCGGTCACGCGGGGAGAAGGTGCAACGCTGGCCGGGCGATGGATACGGGTGCTGGATAGGCTCGGGGCTTCGGTACACGTCACGACGTAGGAACGGAGTCGCCCATGGCAGGTGGAGAGTTCGTCAGCCTGGAAGTCGCCGACGGTATCGGAACGATCCGCCTGGCGCGGCCGCCGATGAACGCGCTCAACCGCCAGATCCAGGAGGAGATCCGCGCTTGCGCGCTGGAAGCCGGCGCTAGGGAGGACATTCGGGCGGTCATCGTCTACGGGGGTGAGAAAGTATTCGCCGCGGGCGCCGACATCAAGGAGATGGCCTCCCTTGGCTACACCGACATGGCCCTGCGGGCACACGAACTCTCGGGTTCGTTCAGTGCCGTCGCGGCGATCCCGAAACCGACCATCGCCGCGATCACCGGCTACGCGCTCGGCGGCGGGTTCGAACTCGCGCTGTGTTGCGACTTCCGGATCGCCGGAGACAACGCCAAGGTCGGCCAGCCGGAGATATTGCTCGGCATCATCCCCGGCGCCGGAGGGACCCAGCGCCTGGCTCGCCTGGTCGGGCCGGCCAAAGCCAAGGACATCGTCTTCACCGGGCGCTTCGTCGACGCTCAGGAAGCACTCCTCATGGGCCTGGTGGATGCCGTGGTCGCCCCGGATGACGTCTACACCAGCGCCGTGCAGATGGCTGGAAAATTCGCCAAGGGCCCGGCTGCCGCACTCCGGGCCGCGAAGGCTGCCATCGACGGGGGGCTGGATGGCGATCTGGCCAGCGGGCTGAGACTTGAGAGCACGCTGTTCGCCGCGCTCTTCGCCACCAAGGACCAGAAGATCGGCATGCAGTCCTTCGTCGAGAACGGCCCCGGCAAAGCCGAATTCACCGGACGGTAGGAGCGCACACGTGACCAGCGCCAGCAAGGCCGAGGTCGATGCAGCGCGCAATGATCCCAAACTCGCCAACGTGCTCTATCACGACTGGGAGAGTCAGACCTACGACGAGAAGTGGTCGATCTCCTATGACCAGCGCTGCATCACCTATGCCAAGGACCGGTTCGTCACCATTGCCGGACGCGAGGGGTGGCCGTATCCGCACGCCCTCGAGCTCGGCTGCGGTACCGGCTTCTTCCTGCTCAACCTGATGCAGGCTGGAGTGATCGAGCGGGGCAGTGTCAGCGACATTTCACCGGGCATGGTGGCGGCCGCCCTCCGCAACGCCCAAGGTCTTGGTCTGAACGTCGACGGCCGGGTCGCCGACGCAGAACACATCCCGTACGACGACAACGCCTTCGACCTCGTCGTCGGTCACGCGTTCCTGCACCATCTACCAGACGTCGAGCAGTCGTTACGCGAATCGCTGCGGGTCCTCAAGCCCGGTGGCCGGTTCGTCTTCGCGGGGGAGCCGACCAAGTGGGGGGACAAGGTGGCCCGCCGGCTCGGACAGGCAACCTGGTGGGCGTGCACCCGGGCAACGCGCTTGCCTGGACTTCAGGGGTGGCGCCGCCCGCAAGCCGAACTCGACGAATCCTCAGAAGCTGCCGCGTTGGAGGCAGTCGTCGATCAGCACACGTTCGTCCCGACCGACCTGCGTCGGATGGCCTTGGCGGCTGGCGCCATTGACGTGGACGTGAAGACCGAGGAACTGACCGCTGCCTGGTTCGGCTGGCCCGTGCGCACGTTCGAGGCCGCTGTACCCGAGGACAAGCTCGGGTTCCGATGGGCGAACTTCGCCTACCGCTCCTGGCTCCACCTGTCGGCGGTGGACGGCCGAGTGCTCTCCCGGTTCGTCCCAGCTGGGCTGTTCTACAACGCCCTGGTCACCGGCGTGAAGCCGCACCCGCCGACCCAACTGACCGGGTCGTCGGGCTAGGCCCGCTCACTCATCTGGGTCACGTGACTCGTCCGCACCGCGAGCCTCGGCGCCGGTCTGGCCCGCGTAGCCCTCGTCCTGTCCGGCCGCGCGTCCCACGAACACTCCGGACTCACCCGTGCCGGTAGTAGATGGGCTGTCGTCGCCGTCGGCTTCTGGGTCTCCGCCGGTGGGGCGCTCGGTGGCTTCGGCCTCGTCGTCCGGAACGTCTGACTCTGCTCCCTGGTGCCTGTCCACATGACTCCCTCGAAGCGGGCCCATCGTCGTGTTGGTGCTCAGTCCCCACGTTACCGTTGCCGGCGTGAAGGACGGGTCGGCAACCGAGGATGGCCGGCCGCCATTGCGGTTGATCTCATGGGCGTCCCTGCACTGGGTCATCAGCCATCGGGCTTGGACTCCCTACTACCTCATCCGCTATGCGCGGCTGATCCGGGTCCGCCTGCGCCAACCCTCAGTGATCTTGCAGGGCATGGTGTTCCTCGGTCGACGGGTGGAGTTGGAGGCACGGCCGGGTTATGGCCGGATCATTCTCGGCTGCTGGGTCCACATCGGGGACGGCACTGCCCTACGGGCCCACGAGGGGACGTTACGGGTCGGGGACAAGGCAGTCTTCGGACGGCACACGATCGTCAATTCCTACCTGGACGTAGAAATCGGGCCCGGTGCCCTCATCGCGGATCATGTCTACATCGGCGACTTCGACCATCGGTACGACGATGTGCATCGGCCCGTCAAGGACCAGGGCATTGTCAAGACGCCGGTACGCATCGGCGCCGGCTGCTGGCTGGGTGTCAAGGCCACGGTGCTGCGCGGTTGCACGGTTGGCGACGGGGCAGTCGTCGGGGCGAACTCGGTGGTGACCCGGCACGTCCCGGCGTACGCGGTCGTCGTGGGCGCTCCCGCTCGGGTGGTAGCTGATCGCCAGGCTGCCCATGCGGTTGCGGAGCAGACCCGTCAGGCGTTGGCTGACATCGAGGTCAAGACGGCTCGCGCCGCCCGGGCGCACGCCTTCAGGGAGGCCGACTAGCGTGGCTGACATGCCAGCCAGCGAGCCCAAAGATGTCATTGAAGGCCACGGTGGCGATCTCGCCCTTGCTGCCTTGCGGCGCTACGGCGTCGAGGAACTGTTCACCCTGTCCGGAGCCCACGTGTTCCCGCTCTATGACGCGCTGCACACCTCGGGGCTGCCGATCCACGATGTCCGGCACGAGGCAACCGCCGTCTTCGCAGCCGAGGCAACCTCGAAGCTGCAGCGTCGCCCGGCAGTGGCAGCACTCACCGCCGGTCCCGGTGTCACCAACGGGATCAGTGCGGTCACGACGGCGCAATTCAACGGCTCCCCGGTCATGGTCATCGGCGGCCGAGCACCGCAGTACCGCTGGGGCTCTGGGTCGTTGCAGGAGATCGATCACGTACCGATCCTTGCCTCGATCACGAAGCACGCGGCGACGAGCACCAGCGTCCAGGGCATCCCTGACGACGTGGATCGCGCGATGCAGGCTGCCCTGTCCGGCCATCGAGGCCCGGTCTTCCTCGACATCCCGATGGACCTCTTCTTCAGCCGCGCCGAGGTGCCCGTCCCGTCGGGCCAGTCACCGGCCCGTCCGGAGCCTGATCACGACCAGGTGTCCGCAGCCGCCCGAGCTCTGGCCGAGGCGCAGCGCCCGGTCCTGCTGGTGGGCACGGACGTGTACGCCGATGGGGCCTGGACCGAACTCGCCGAGGCCGCCGGGGGTCTGCGACTTCCGGTGTTCGCGAACGGAATGGGCCGCGGCTGCCTACCGGCCGATGACGAACTCGCCTTCGCCAGAGCCCGGCGGACGGCCTTCCAAGAGGCCGACGTCATCGCCGTCGTCGGGACGCCATTGGACTTCAGGCTCGCCTTCGGCGACTTCGGGGCTGCGCGAGTAGTGCACATCGTGGACGACGAGAGCCAGCATTCCGGGCACCTGAAGGCATCCGTACGGGTCAGCGGGGATCTGAGATCGGTGCTGGGCGGTCTCGCGCAGTACGGAGGAACTCGCGCCGCCCATGAACCCTGGTTGGCGCATCTGCGTGAGGCTGAGACCGCTTCCCGTGCTAAGGAGACTGTCTCGCTCGAGGCAGACTCGGATCCGATCAAGCCCAGCCGGGTGTACGGCGAACTGCGTAAGGCGCTCGACCGCGACGCCGTCGTCATCTGCGACGGTGGGGACTTCGTCTCCTATGCCGGGAAGTACCTCGACTCGTTCACTCCCGGGTGCTGGTTGGATCCTGGGCCGTACGGATGCCTGGGTACGTCGATGGGGTACGCGATGGGCGCGCGACTGTCCCGCCCGTCGTCCCAAGTGTGCGTCGTCCTCGGCGACGGCGCCGCGGGGTTCTCATTGATGGATGCCGAAAGCCTCGTACGGCAAGAGCTGCCGGTCGTGATCGTCGTGGGGAACAACGGCATCTGGGGTTTGGAGAAGCACCCGATGCAGCAGATGTACGGATACGACGTCGCCGCGGACCTGCAGCCCGGCCTGCGCTATGACGAGGTCGTGGTGGCCCTCGGCGGGGCGGGTGAGACGGTGCGCGCGCCCGGTGATCTGGCGCCCGCGCTGGCGCGGGCCTTCGATGCCGGCGTCCCGTACGTGGTCAACGTCCTCACCGACCCCGCCGACGTCTACCCCAGGTCGTCCTCCCTCGCCTGATGCAAAGTTGATCATCGGAAAAACGGGGCGTTTTCGGGCGAAATTGGCGAATCAATCCGCAATATTCCGATGATCAACTTTGACCGTCACCCCGAGGAGCGATGTGGACGCGGATCCGGCGGGCGCTTCTGCTCACAGGAGCCGGGCATCGAGATGCCCCCACGGCCCGTCGACGCGACCCCACTCGACCGCGAGCTCGGCAGCACGTACCGGATCAGTGTCCAGCGCACCGCGTAACCGTTGGAACCGGGTCGAGTGCGTGTCGATCCGATCCCTCGCGTACTCCTCCGCGGAGTTCTTGCTGACCATGAAAGCCCAATCGCTGGCCAGGGCCAGGTAGGCCTCGCGGCACAGCTGGTCCAACTCCCGATCTCTCCCGCGGGAGCGTCGTGAATCCACCGTGGACAACAACTGTTTGCCCAGTACCTCGCCGGCATCGACGATGTCGGAGACGTGCGGACCGGCCCACACCCGCCAGTCCTTACCCGAGCCCCAGGACGACGCAGGGATCTCGACCGGGGCGTCCACGTGACCGGCTTCCTCCGCGCCGCGCAAGGTGGTAACAAGTACACCGGCCTGCGGAAGAAGCCGGAGCACCGCCTCGAGCCAGATCGGCCCCTCGTACCACCAGTGGCCGAACAGTTCCGTGTCGTAAGCCGCGACCGTCAGCGCCGGCCGACCCGACTCGGCGGCGAGGTCAATCAGGCGCCGGCGCACCACTTCGACGAAATCCACGGCGTCGTGCCGGGCCATCGCCGCGGCCCGGTCCGGATCCCAGGGCGCCTTGTCTTCGGGCGCTGTCGTACGACTTGTGACCCGCGCCGGACGGAAGCCGGAGGCATGGTCGAAGGTGTGGAAGTCGCGGTAGACGGCCTTACCCGGGTAGCCGGACTTCGGTGACCACACGCGATAGGTCACGTCCAGATCGCGGCCGAAGGCCACGACGGCCGAGGCGCCGATGGGATGAGCCTGCGCCGTACGACCATGCAATGAAGGACCGTCCACCAGCAACCGGCGCACGCCCTCGGCGGCGAAGGTGTTCTCGAGCCCCGGGCGGTAACCGCATTCCGGGGCCCAGATTCCGGTCGGTCGGTGACCCCACCGGATGAGCGCGTCATCCAGTCCGGTCCGGAGGGTGTGGGCCACCAACCGATCGTCGAGCAACGGCAGGAACGGATGGGCCACCGGGCCGCCGAGGAGTTCCACCACTCCCGCGTCTGACAGGGACCGCAGAATCGGCGCCCCGCCCCGCAGCCAGCGGTCCTCGACGTCGAGCAGGCACGCGCCGGCAGCTTCGTGCTCGAACCGCGCGAGTTCGCGCAGGTGCGGTTCGCTGCGGGCAGCCAATTCCTCAGCACGTAGCAGCCAATTACCAGTCCACCGGTGGATCTCGTTGAGGCAGTACGGGTCGTCCAGCATGGCCGCCACGGTCGGGGTGATCCCGAGGGTCAGCAGGTCCCGGCGTCCTTCGGCTGCCAGGCGTTCGCACAGCTCGACGATCCGACGCCAGGAGGAGGTGAACGCCTGGTGCAACCATTCCTCACCTACTGGCCAGGCTCCCGTGTGGGCGACCCAGGGAAGGTGGGTATGGAGTACGAGGCAGCAGGTGCCCACCACAGCGGGGGCCGGTGCGGTGACCAGACTCACCCCCTTTCCCGGTGAAGTGCGCTGCTACCCGTCAGTAACATCAAGGCTGAAGGTCAACCGGAGCGAGCCTGCCAGACTGCTGGGGCACCGCTCCACACACGCAAGACAGCCGACACGCAACGATGCGGACAGGGAGTCCTTAGGGCATGAACATCGTCGTCCTGGTCAAACAGGTACCCGATTCAGGCAGCGAGCGAGCGCTCGACCCCGCCGACAACACTGTCGCCCGCGCCTCGGCGGACAACGTGATCAACGAGATGGACGAGTACGCGATCGAAGAGGCGCTA
>Ga0208612_1000655_pt1 | contig 14581 bp, 10 predicted proteins | sample AntDryMetagUQ889_FD_188089 | JGI IMG/M metagenome (GOLD analysis project Ga0208612, IMG submission 188089) | Polar desert microbial communities from Antarctic Dry Valleys - UQ889 (SPAdes) | ecosystem: Environmental > Terrestrial > Soil > Desert | place: Antarctic Dry Valleys | collected 2008-12-31 | reverse complement strand
CCAGCTCGACACCGTCGCCCTCGAGCTGCTCGAGCAGCTGCCGGCGAGCCTCCTTGGCCCGGTCCTCCAAGCCCTCGAGGAGGCCCTCTGCTTCGAAGTCGGTAGCCATGGCGAGGCGCGAATAGCCTACGCGGCATGGAGTCCACGGGCTCAGCGGAGCTGCGCGACGTCTACGAGCAGCAGTACTCCGCGCAGGGTGAGGAGGGCATGCGCTACGGGCGCTGGCGCGCCCTGGGCGCGCGGGGCAAGGCCGATCACGTCGCTCGCCTGGCCGCCGAGCTGGACGAGCGACCACGGGCGGTGGCCGAGGTGGGCTGCGGCGACGGCGTGCTGCTGCAGGCGCTGGCCACCGTCGGCGTGGGGGAGAGCCGTCACGGCTACGAGATCTCCGAGCGGGCTGTCGCGCTCGCCTCCGGGCGCCCCGGCGTCGATTCGGTGGAGCGCTTCGACGGGCTCCGTCTGCCGGCCGACAACCGGGCGTATGACCTGGGCGTGCTCTCCCACGTGCTGGAGCACGTCTCTGACCCGCTGCCGCTGTTGAAGGAGACCGCGCGCGTGGCCAGGGCCGTCGTGATCGAGGTGCCGCTGGAGGACAACCGCAGCGCCTCGCGGCCCTCAGCCCGCAGGGCGAGCGAGGAGATCGGGCACCTGCACCGCTTCAACCGCGGCGACGTCCACGAGCTCTGCGCCGGCGCCCGGCTGACCGTGGCGGCCGAGCTCTCGGACCCGCTGCCCCTGGCCGTGCACGCCTTCTTCGCCGACACGACCGCCGCGCGGGCGAAGGCGGCCGCGAAGGCGGTGGTGCGCCGGGGGCTGTTCACCGTCTCCGAGCGGGCGGCCGAGCGCGCGTTCACCGTCCACTACGCGTGCTTGGCGGTGCCTGCTGGGTAGGCGGTCTCTTGGGAGACTGCGGTGTGACCGGCGCCGCCCGGTTCCGGCACGCGTACGGCGGCTGGGGGGTGGGGTGGGGTGGGTCGGCGGCTGCGCAGGGCCGGGAAGCCGTGGGCCGGTTCGGAGGGCTGCCACACGTCACGCGGGGCTATCGAGTCGCCGCTTGACGTACGAGCGCCCGCCACGGTAGGCCACACGTCACGCGGCGTCTTGGGATGGCCAGTTGACGTCAGAGCTGCCCTTGCGCCTGTGCACCACACGTCACGCAGCGGAACGGTCCGGTTGCCTGCCGTCAGCGTGCAGGTCCTCGTGCACCACACGGCAGCGAGCCCTCAGAGGCGCTCGCTTGTCGTCATCTGCACATCAAGGCCGCGAGCCCGACCAATCTGCCGCTCTATCCAGCCGTCGTGAACGCCCGGCCTCCGTATCGGCGCCAAAGAGGGCACAACCCCAGCCAGATGGCCGCAGCGCGTTCCGGCATCCGACCCGCCACCTACATTCGGGACGTGATCGCCAAGGTCGAGCCTCTGACCACGGCCCGCGCCCTGCGCGGCCCGTTCGACTACCTGCTCGGCGCCGATCTGCAGAGCGTGGGAGTGGGGTCGATGCTGATGGTGCCCTTCGCCAACCGGCGCATCCTGGGGGTGGTGGTGGACGTGGCCGAGGAGAGCGAGGTGGCGCCCGAGAAGCTGGCCGAGCCGCTCTCGGCCCTGGAGGCCGACGTGCCGGCCGAGCTGGTCAACCTCGGCCTGTGGGTGGCGCGCGAGTACGTGTCCACGCCGGCCCGAGGGCTCGCCCTGGTGCTTCCTCCCGGCACGGGAACGGGCAGCGGCCGGCGCACCCGGCCGCGGCGCTCGCTGCGGGCAGCGCTGACCGAAGCGGGGCGATCGGCCCTCGCGGGCGGCGATCGCCTCGGGTCGCGCCAGCGCGCGGCGCTGGAGGCGCTGCGCGACTCCCCGGCCCGGATCAGCGATCTCGTATCGGCGACGGGCTGCGACCACGCCGGGGCCCGCCGCCTCGAGGCCCGCGGGTTGATCGCGCTGGAGTGGGCCGACCAGGCCCCCAAGCGCCCGCGCACGTCGATGGTCGGAGCGCGCCCGGAGGTGGAGGCCCTCACCGCGGCGCAGGCGGAGGCGCTGGGGGAGGTGGTCGAGGCGATGGACGCGCCGGCCGGGAGCGACCGCCGCCTGCTGCTCCACGGCGTGACCGGCAGCGGCAAGACCGAGGTGTACCTGAGGGCCGTGGCCGCGGCGCTTGAGCGCGGCGGCACCGCGATAGTGCTGGTGCCCGAGATCGCGCTCACGCCCCAGACCGCCGGGCGCTTCGTGCAGCGCTTCGGCGACACGGTCGCCCTGCTGCACTCCCGGCTCACGGCCCGCGAACGCTACGACGAGTGGTCGCGGCTGCGCTCGGGGGCCGCGAAGGTGTGCGTAGGCCCGCGCTCGGCGGTGTTCGCGCCGCTCACCGACGTCGGGCTGATCGTGGTCGACGAAGAGCACGACGGCTCCTACAAGCAGGACGGCGACCCGCGCTACGACGCCCGTCACGTGGCCGAGCGCCGCGCCGCCGGCGCCGATGCCGTGCTGCTGGTCGGCAGCGCCACGCCCCGTCCCGAGAGCGTGTACCGCTACCGCCGCCTGGAGCTTTCCCAGCGCGTGGACGCGAGCGCCCTTCCGCCGGTCGAGCTGGTCGGGATGGCCGGAATCAGGGACGCGCTTCACCCGCGCACCCGCGACGCCCTGGTCGGCGTGGCCGCACGCGGCGAGAAGGCGATGGTGCTGCTCAACCGCCGCGGCTGGTCGAACTTCCTGACCTGCTCGGAGTGCGCGCGGGTGTGGGGATGCCCGGACTGCGACGTGACCCTGGTGCTCCACCGCGCCGCGGGCCGCGTGTCCTGTCACCACTGCGGTCACTGGGAGCGCGTGCCCGAGCGCTGCCCGGACTGCGACTCGGTGTCGCTCAAGCGCCACGGGATGGGCACCGAGCAGCTGGGCTCGGAGCTCGAGCGCCTGGTGGACCCGCTGCCGGTCTTCCGGCTGGACGCCGACACGGTGGCCGCCGACGGGGTGGCCGCGACGCTCGAGCGCTTCGAGGCCGCCCCCTCAGGCGTGCTGGTGGGCACCCAGATGGTGGCCAAGGGCCACGACTTCGCCGACGTGACCCTCGGCGTGGTGCTCGACGCCGACAGCACCCTTCGCTTCCCCGACTTCCGGGCCGAGGAGCGCACCTTCGCGCTCGTGGCCCAGCTGGCCGGGCGCAGTGGCCGGGGCAGGAGGGAGGGTCGCGTGGTGGTCCAGGCGCTCGATCCCGGCGCCCGCGCCCTGCAGTACGCCGCCCACCACGACGCGACCGGCTTCCTGCGCGGTGAGCTGGCCCGGCGGGCCGCCCTGGCCTACCCGCCGCACGGCCACCTGATCCGGGTGGTGTGCTCGTGCGCGGAGCCGGGGGCAGAGCTCGAGGCCGCCCAGGAGCTGCGCGACCGGCTCCATCTCCCGGGGGCCAGCGTGCTCGGCCCGGTGCCGCTGTTTCGGCGTCAGGGCAGGGTCCGCGCTCAGCTCGTGATCCGCGGACCCGATCGTGAGGCGGGCATCGCTGCGGTACGCCGGGCAGTGGAGGGGATCGCGCCCTTGTTGAGCAGGCGAGGGGTCGCCCTGGCCGTGGACGTCGATCCGCAGTAGCGCCTTCGCTAGCCGGACCGGGCGCGGCTAGGCAACGGCCGGTCGGCCGTGGGCTGGAGCGAGCGCTCCAGGAGCCCCTCCTGCGCCGCCCATTCGATCACGCGGGCGAAGGTGTCCTGCACCGAGGTGTACTGAAGGCCCAGCTCGCGAGAGGCTCGGGAGCCGTCGTAGCGGTGCCCGTGCAGGATCGTGCGTACCCTTGCCCGGCACAGGGACGGCGTGCGCCCCCGCACCCGGTAGGCGCCCTCGACCATCGCCGCGGCCGTCCTGGCCACGGGGGCGGGCAGGATCCGCACCCGCGCATGGACGCCGGACAGACCGGCCACGATCTCCAGGGCCTCCTGGGAGGTGATGGTCGCTCCGTTGAGCACGTAGCGCTCGCCGGGCCGGCCGCGCTGGGCAGCCAGAAGGTGTCCCTGCACGCAATCGGCGATGTCCACCACGCTCACGTGGGTGTCGACGAACACGGGCAGCCTGCCGTTCAAGTAGTCGATGGCGATCTTGCCGTTGCCCGACGAGCGCCCCGGCCCCTGGACCGACGACGGGTTGACCGCCACCACCTCTACCCCCAGCTCGTTCGCGGCGGCGAACGCGCCTCGCTCGCCCTCGTGCTTGGAGCGGTCGTACACCGACAGGTATGAGCCGCGGTGGGGCGAGTCCTCACGGCCCACGGTGCCCTCGGCCTCACCGACTGAGGCGGCGGAGGACGTGTAGACCAGCCGCCGCACGCCCGCCCGCGCGGCCGCGCGCACCGCGGTCTTCGCTCCCCCCACGTTGACCTGCATCATCGCCTCGGGGTCGTTGGGGCAGTGGCTGTTGACTCCGGCCACGTGGTAGGCGAGATCGCACCCCTCCATGCCCGCGGCCAGAGCGTCCTCGTCCAGCACGTGCCCGCGCACGACGCGAGCGCCGCGCTTGGTGACCTTCCCGGCCGCCGTGTCCGAGCGGGCCAGGCCGACCACGTCGTCGCCCCGCTCGCGCAACCTCTCGATCAGGCCGCCGCCGATGAAGCCGCTGCCTCCGGTGACGAAGACCCGGGCCACTCAGACAGGCTCGCCCTGGCGCCCAAGCGAAGCGTGAAGCTCAGTGTCGGCGCCCGACTCGGCCAGGAACAGCCGGATCCGCTCCATGACGTCGTCGCGGTCGTCGCCCGGGCGCGCGCGGATCGGCGCCCCGAAGTGGATCTCGATCGGGTGCCGCCGTCCGGGGCGCCCCTCCTTGAAGACCATCCAATGGTGTCCACGCGGCATCGCCTCACGGGTGCCGCCCACGAAGATCGGGATGATCGGCAGGTCGTGCATGGCGGCCAGGACCGCGGCGCCCGAGCGCAGCCGCGACACCGCCCCGTCGTGCGAGCGCGTCCCCTCGGCGAACATCAGCAGATTGCCCCCGCCGGCGATCAGCCGGTCCAGGTGAACGGTGGCCCCGGGCCCCAGACCCCCGCCCGCGCGGTGGATGGGCACGGTGCCGAAGGCAAGCGAGGCCGATACGGCGTTTAGGCGCGTGGTGAAGAAGTAGTCCACGGCGGCGGCCACGGCCGTCCGGCGCCGCCAGCGCGCCGGCAGCGCGCGCAGGATCGCGGGGGTGTCCATGTGGGAGTTGTGGTTGGCCACGAACAGGATCGGGCCGGTCAGACCCTCCAGGCGCTCGCGGCCGTTGACCTCCCGCCTGGTGTAGAGGTCCATCAAGGGGCCGAGCACCCCACACACCAGGAGCTCTCGCAGCCGGCTCGCGGGCTGCGATCGAGTCCAGGGGAGGTCGAGGTCGGCGGGGTTGGCCACAACCCTGAGGTACCCGTCGGGGCCGCGACGGTTTCCCGGACCCCCGATCGGAGTACGCCCTGGGGCCCTTTCTAGACGATCTTGCCCGGGTTCAGGTTCTGACCCGGGTCGGTTCCCCCGAACAGGGCCTCGAGCATCTTCACGCCGGGAGCCGAGATGTCCTGCTCCAGCCAGGGCGCGTGCTCGGTGCCCACCGCGTGGTGGTGGGACAGGGTGGCCCCGGAGTCCACGAACGCCTGCTGGATGGCCGACTTGACCACGCCGTACTGCTCCAGCTCGTCCCGGCCGTCCGAGGGCACGAAGGCGAACGTGAAGTAGAGGCAGGCGCCGGCGTGGTAGGAGTGCGACAGGTGGCACATCAGATAGCCGGTCGCGCCCAGTGAGGCAAACGCGCCGCGAGCGGCGGCCGTGACCTCGGCGTAGACGCGCGGGAGCTCGCTCCACGGCGCGGAGGTCTCCGAGACATCGGCCAGCGCGCCGCGGTCGAGCAGGAAGTCGCGTATGTAGGGGGTGTCGAACTTCTTCTGGTCGTACAGCTCGCCCGGGCTCTGGCCGATCCCCACGCCGCCGTGGCTCTTCACGATCTTCTCGACCAGCTTCTTGCGCTGGGCCACGCTTGCCTCGTCGCCCTCGTAGCCGATGAACGACAGGCACATCGACTCCAGGTCGAAGCGGCGGCGGCGCTGCAGGTAGAGCTTTAGCGCACCCGACTTCAGCTTGTCCTGAAGCGTCGGGTGCTTGCCCGTGGCGAAGGAGAGCTGGGTCTCGGGGGCGTCGGAGACCCGTGTGACCGACGGCGCGGCTTCGCTGGCGGCGATGTCGCGCATGGCGGCCAGCCCTTCGCTCCAGGTGGGGAAGAGATACCCCAGGATCTTGCGCTTGCCCGGCAGGCGCCGGACGTGAACGGTGGCCTCGGTGACGATCCCCAGCCGACCCTCGCTGCCCAGGACCATCTCGCGCACGCTGGGGCCGGTGGACGTGCTGGGCACGGGCCGGACCTGGAGGATGCCGCTGGGGGCGACCATGCGCAGGCCGCGGGTCAAGTCGGCGATGTCGCCGTAGCGGTCGGACTGCATGCCCGAGGAGCGGGTGGCGATCCAGCCGCCCAGCGTGGAATGGGTGAACGAGTCGGGGAAGTGGCCGAAGGTGTAGCCCTGTGCGTTGAGCTGGCGCTCCAGATCGGGGCCGAAGACGCCGGCCTGGACGCGGGCGAGCCGGGAGGTCCGGTCGATCGAGAGGACCTGGTCCAGTCGACCGAGGTCGATCGAGACCACCGGACGCTTCTCGCTTGCGGCCGCCTCGAGGCTGCCCGAGATGCTCGAGCCCCCGCCGAACGGGATCACCACCGCATCGGCCTGGAGAGCCTCATGCACCAGCGCCGCGACCTGCCCTTCGTCACCGGGGCGAACCACGACGTCGGGCAAGCGCGGAAAGGCACCTCGGCGCTGGCGAACGAGGTCGCTCAGGCTCTTGCCGCGCGCGTGGACGACGCGGTCGAGGCGGTCGGTGGAGACGTGCTGCCCACCGACGGCCGCGGTGAGCGCCGAGCGCAGCGCGTCGGGGAGGACCGGATCGGCGAGCTCGAGCTCTTCGAGGGCGACGGCCGAGGCGGTGCCGGGGCGGGTCACATCCAGGTTCAGCTTCTCCCGGATGAAGGGAGCGAGGCCAGGCTTGTCCTCGTGGGTGAAGGAGACGTCCTCGCGCCCCCAGCCCCACCATTTCATCGCGGCCATGGAGGCGGACCTTATTAGCCGCCCCCGGTAGGACGCCCGTACAATCATTCCATGGCCGAGCACCCCGTCGAAGTGGCGGAAGACCACGAGGAGGAGGCCGAGAAGCCTCGCCTGGACCCCAAGGTCGAGGCTCGTCGCGCTGCCGCCATGTCGTTCATCCGCCGCCTCGGCGACCCGGCGCTGAAGAGCCGGGCCACCGAGGTCGATCGCTTCGACGAGTCGCTTGCCAGCCAGGTCTCGCGGATGGCGGGCCTGATGAACGACGCACTCGGCATCGGCCTCGCCGCGCCGCAGCTGGGCGTCTCACAGCGGCTGCTGGTCTACCGCGTAGGACCCGACGCCCCGGTGGTCGCCCTGGCCAACCCTGAGATCGAGTGGAGAAGCGAGGAGGCGGACATCCTCGAGGAAGGCTGCCTGTCGCTGCCCGGCGTGCAGCTGGACATCGAGCGCCCGATCCACGTAAGGGTGCGCGCCCGCGACGAGCAGGGTGCGGTGCGTACTGTGGAGGCCTCGGGGCTGGAGGCCCGGGTGATCCAGCACGAGATGGACCACCTCGACGGCGTCCTGATCCTCGACCGCGGATCCCGCGAGCAGCGCAAGGCCGCGATGCGGGAAATCCGCGAGGCCGAGGAGCGGCGCGAGGACGCTGCCTGACGCGCTGCGGTCGACCACCGCGCCCGCGAACGGGCGAGGGGCTCTCAGGGCTCCAGCAGATTGAGCTCGTAGTTCCCGCAGTTCCTGCGGAGCGTGGTGTTGCCGGCCACGGCGGACACGTGGGCCCCGCAGCGGCGGCAGACGGCGCGAACCTCCCCCAACGGCGGCGGCGCCGTCGGAGACGGTCTGCCCGCGCTCAGGCTTCCGCCGCCTCGATCTCCTGCAGCTTCTCGTACGCGGGCAGGGTCAGGAACTCGACGAACTCGTCGGCCAGCGCCACCTGCTCGAATATCTCGCGCGACTCCTTCGGGCGCCCCTCGCGCTCGAACCACTCGTCGTCGCCGATCTCCGCGCGGATCCTCTCCAACTCGCCGGTGGCCAGGTCCCGCACCAGCTCGGCGGTCACCGGCCGGCCGTCCTCGAGCTGCACGCCGTGATGCACCCACTGCCATATCTGCGAGCGCGAGATCTCCGCCGTGGCAGCATCCTCCATCAGCCCGTAGATGGCCGCGGCGCCGTTGCCGCGCAGCCACGAGGAGATGTACTGGATGCCCACGTTCACGTTGGAGCGCAGGCCCGCCTCGGTGATCTCGCCCGGGGTGTCGCCGATGGCCAGCAGGTCGGCGGCCGACACCGACACGTCCTCGCGCTTCTCGTCGATCTGGTTCGGGCGGTCGCCGAGCACCGCGTCGAAGGCCTGAAGCGCCGTCTCCACCGAGTCGGGGTGGGCCACCCAGGTGCCGTCGAAGCCGGCCTCGGCCTCGCGCTTCTTGTCGGCGGCGATCGCTTCGCGCGCCGTGGCCGCGGCCTTCTCGTCGCTGCGGCTCGGGATCTGGGCGGCCATGCCGCCCATCGCGTGCGCGCCGCGGCGGTGGCAGGTGCGCACCAGCAGCTCGGTGTAGGCGTGCATGAACGGCACGGTCATGGTCACCTGTCCCCGGTCGGGCAACACCATGTCCCCGCGCCCGCGGAAGCGCTTGATCGCGCTGAAGATGTAGTCCCAGCGCCCGGCGTTCAGGCCGGCCGAGTGCTCGCGCAGCTCGTAGAGGATCTCGTCCATCTGAAAGGCCGCGGGCAGCGTCTCGATCAGCACCGTGGCGCGCACCGTCCCCCGCTCCACGCCGAGATGGTCCTCGGCCAGGTCGAAGGCCCGATTCCACATCCGCGCCTCGAGGTGGTGCTCCATCTTGGGCAGATAGAGGAACACGCCCGACCCGCGCTCCAGCAGCTCACGGGCGTTGTGGATGAAGTAGAGGGCGAAGTCGAACAGGCCCCCGGCGAGGGCGGCCCCGTCGACCTCCACGTGGCGCTCGTCCAGGTGCCACCCACGCGGGCGGATGAGCAGCGTGGCGGGGTCCTCCACGAGCTTGTACTCGCGCCCGTCCTCCTGGGTGAAGTCGATCCGGCGCCGGATCGCGTCGAACAGGTTTGCCTGGCCGTCCACCATGTTCTGCCAGGTGGGGGAGTTGGCGTCCTCGAAGTCGGCCATGAAGCCGGTGGCCCCCGAGTTGAGCGCGTTCACGACCATCTTGGGCGAGGTCGGCCCCGTGATCTCCACCCGGCGGTCACTCAGTGCTTGGGCCGGTGGGGACACCTCCCAGTCGCCTTCGCGGACGTCCTGCGTATCGGGGTCGAAGTCCAGCGAGCCGCCCTCGTCGAGCTCTGCCTGGCGCTCGACGCGCCGGGCCAGCAGCTCCCGCCGGGTGGGCTCGAGCTCGCGGTGAAGCAGTCCGATCAGCTCCAGCGCCTCGCGGGTCAGGAAGTCCTCGCCACGTCCCTCGACGGCACCCCTGATCCTCACTCCGTCGATCGCCATGACCTACCTCCTTCTCCAGGAATCTTGTTGCTTTGTGTGGCCCAGGGCACCCACACTGCTTCAAGATCCTCCCACGGGGGCTTGCGCTCCCCGCAGCGACCGGGCCAGCAGCTCGACCGGGTGGATCACCGGGAGCTCTGAGCCCAGCTCGCGGGTGTGTGCGGTGATCTGCAGCGTGCAGCCGGGGTTGGCCGCCACGACCGCCTCGGCGCCGGTGTCGAGCAGGTTCTGCGCCTTGCGCCGGCCCAGCTCGGCCGCCGCCTCGGGCTTGATGACGTTGTATATGCCGGCCGAGCCGCAGCAGATCTCCCACTCGGCCGGCTCCACGATCTCCACGCCCGGGATGCCGCGCAGCAGCTCGCGCGGGGGCTCGCGCACGCCCTGGGCGTGGGCCAGGTGGCAGGCGTCGTGGTAGGCGACCTTGATGTGCACCGGGTGCCGCTCGGCGCGGGGCTCGCCCTCGGTCAGGATCTCGGTCACGTCGCAGACCTTCTCGGCGAAGGCCTGGGCGCGGTCGGCCCACTCGTGGTCGTCGCGCATCACGTGGCCGTAGTCCTTCATCGCCGAGCCGCAGCCGGCGGCGTTGGCCACGATCCGCTCGTAGCCCTCCAGCGCCTGGATCGTCTTCTTCACGCTCTCGCGGGCGTCGGTTCCCTCCCCGGAATGCAGCTCCAGCGCGCCGCAGCAGCTCGGGTCCTGGGGCGCCGCGACATCCCAGCCCTCCGCGGCCAGCACGGCGGCGGTGTCGGCGTTCACGCCGGAGAACATCACGCGCTGCACGCATCCGCGTAGGACGGCCACGGTGCCGCGTGACTCGCCGCGGGCGGGCACGGTCTCGGGCAGGTGCTTTCGCTTGGGCGGGGCGGGGGCGAGCTTGGCGACCTCGGAGAGGCGGCCCAGCGGCAGCCGCGCCGTTAACCGATCGAGCTTCGTGGCGTGGCCCAGGCGCATGAGCGGCATCAGCCACTTCAGACGCCCCGGGTGGGGGGCGAGGGCGAACACGGCTCTGCGCGTCCACTTGTCGGCGCCCGACCGCTCCCACTTGCGCTCCACCTGGGCGCGGGTGTCCTCGATCAGCTTGTCGTACTGCACACCCGAGGGGCAGGAGGTCACGCAGGCCATGCAGCCCAGGCAGTTGTCGAAGTGGTCGACCATCGGGGCCGACAGCTCGGTGTCCTCCTCGTGGCCGGCGCGCATGAGCACGATCCGCCCGCGGGGAGAGTCGGCCTCCTCGCCCCACAGCGCGTAGGTCGGGCAGGTGGGCAGGCAGAAGCCGCAGTGCACGCAGTCCTCGATCAACGTCGGCTCGGGCGGCCTGTCGTCGTCCCAGATCCCGATCTGGATCGGCCCCGCCTCCATCAGCCGACTCCGCTGAGCAGCCCGGAAGCGCACGCGCCCGCGGGGTCGAAGCGCTCACGCACGCGCTTCATCAGCGCGAGCGCGCCCGGGTCCTGGGGGCCCCACACGTCCAGCGCCTCCCGCTTCGCCGCGGGCGCGTCCAGGACCACGCAGGGGGAGGGGGCGAGCGTCCGGCGCAGCGACTCGACCGCGTCGCCGTCGGCCACCGTGATCCACGAGAGCCCGAATGCGGCGCGGGTGACCAGGCCCGCGTCGAGCTCTCGGGCCCGCTCCAGCAGCGCGGCGGTCTGATCCTGCACTCCGGACACTCGCACCACTATGCCTTCCCGCGAGCGCTGGGCCGCGCGCGCTCCGTCCCAGAGCGCCTGGTCGTCCTCGTCGACGCTGGTCTCCAGCCCGTGGCGGCTCAGCAGGCCGGCCACCTCCGCGGCCGGGTCGGCGACGGTGGCCCCGCCGAGCCGGGCCATCACCGTGCCCTGGCCGTCCTGCCACCCGAGGTCGAGGCTCTGAAGCTCCAGGCGGGCGTGGGTCAGCTCGTTCGCAGCCGCGGCGAGCGCCGCGGGATCGTCGGATACGCCGACCGCGGTCGCGGTCCGAGGGGGTAGCGGGTGCAGGCGAACGGCGACCTGGAGGATCGCCCCCAGCGTCCCGTACGCGCCGGCGAACAGCTTGGCCAGGTCGTAGCCGGCCACGTTCTTGATCACCTTGCCGCCCGACTTGGACACCGTGCCGTCGGACAGCGCCACGGTCATCCCGACGACGAGGTCGCGCACAGACCCGTACCGGTGTCGCAGCGGACCCGAGTCGGCCGTGGCCACGACGCCGCCGATGGTGGCCGAGCTGTCTTCGCCCAGCGGCGGGTCGAGCGCCAGCATCTGGCCGGCCGAGGCGAACGCCTCCTGCATCGAGGCGAACCGGACGCCGGCCTCCACCACGGCGGTCAGGTCACCCTCGTTGTGCTCGACGATCCGGTCGAGCGCGAGCGTCGACAGCTCGACATCGGGCTCGGCCGCGGCGGCGCCCCAGTGGAACTTGGTTCCCCCGCCGCGGAAGCGAACCGAGGCGCCACCCTCGCCGGCTTCGCGCAGGACGGCGGAAAGCTCCTCCTGGGCGCCGGGCGCATGGCTGCTGGCTGTCGCGGGCGTGCTGCTCACATCCGCTCCGCCACGCCGGCCTCTTCCAGCGGATGGCGCCGGTAGGGCCCCGGCACCTCCCCGCACAGCCGCGGTGTCGGCATCACCTTCCCGGGGTTCGCGAGCCCTTCCGGGTCAAACGCGCAACGCAGCCGCTGGAACGTGGCCAGGTCGTCCTCGCCGAACATCGACGGCATGTACTGCTTCTTGTCGACGCCCACGCCGTGCTCGCCGGTGATCGACCCGCCCTCGTCCACGCAGGCCTTGACGATCAGCCCGGCCAGCTCCTCGGCCCTTTCGGGCTCGCCCTCCACCGACGCGTCATAGCACACAAGTGGATGGAGGTTCCCGTCGCCGGCGTGGAAGACATTGGCCACCTTGAGCCCGTACTCCTCGCCCAGCTCCTCGATCTTGCCCAGCACCGACGCCATCCGGGTGCGGGGGATCACCGAGTCCTGGACGTAGTAGTTGGGGGCCACGCGGCCCATGGCGGCGAAGGCCGCCTTGCGGGTCCTCCAGATCAGCGCTCGCTCCTCCTCGTCGGCGGCCACCCGCACCTTCCAGGCTCCCCCGTGCTCGCACATCTCCACCACCTGGTCGAAGCGGGCTTCGCACTCGTGCTCGGAGCCGTCGAGCTCGATCACCAGCGCCGCGCCCGCGTCCTGGGGGTAGCCGGCGTTGGTCGCGCCCTCGGCGGCGCGGATCGCGAGGTTGTCCATCATCTCCAGGGCCCCGGCCACGATGCCCTCGGACACCAGCTCGGAGACCACCTCGCCGGCCTCGGAGGTGGAGTCGAAGAAGGCCACCAGCGTGCGGATGGCCTCGGGCGAGGGCACCACCCGCAGGGTGACCTTGGTGGCCACGCCCAGCGTGCCCTCCGAGCCGACGAAGGCGCCCACGAGGTCATAGCCGGGCACGTCGACTCCCTTGCCGCCCAGCTGCACCATCTGGCCGTCGGGCAGCACCACCTCCAGGCCGGTCACGTAGTTGGTCGTGAAGCCGTACTTGAAGCAGTGGGCGCCGCCGGAGTTCTCGGCCACGTTGCCGCCGATCGAGCAGACGATCTGGCTGGAGGGGTCGGGGGGGTAGAAGTGGCCCGGGCCGACGGCCTCGGACACGGCGATGTTGGTCACCCCCGGCTCGACCACCACGCGCTGGTTGGCCAGATCGACCTCGAGGATGCGGCGCAAGCGCGAAAGCGAGATCACCACGCCGTCCTTGACCGGCATCGCGCCACCGGACAGGCCGGACCCCGAGCCACGCGCCACGAACGGCGTGGCGCTGCGGTGGCAGGCCGCCACCACCCGGCGCACCTCCTCGCCCGTGCCCGGGAGCACCACCGCCCCGGGGATCTGGGCGTACTGCAGCAGACCGTCGGACTCGTAGGTGCGCAGCTGGTGGCGGTGCGTGGGCACGTGCTCGGTGCCGCAGATCGCCTGCAGCTCGGAGAGGAGCTCCTCAGAGACGCTCACTTCACCACCATCAAGTCGAGCACGGTCGTGGACTGTACGCAGATGTCAGGCACATGGTGGGGAATCGGCTACGGGGTCGAGCTCGTGATGGTACATGGGTCTCCTCCTGTCTCTCTGGCGGATTCCCCAAGGGCGGGCGACGGAAACCGAGAAGATCGCCCGGACCGAGGGAGGCGTCTCGTGAGGATCTAGCCTGGATCGCGATGCGCACCGTCTTTTTCGGAACCACCGACTTCGCCGCCACGGTGCTCGATCGCCTGGTGCGGTCCGGGCACCGCCCGGTGCTCGTCGTCTCGCGCCCCGACCGCCGGCGCGGACGGGGACGCCGGACGCACCCGCCGCCGGTGGCCCGCCGGGCCCGGGAGCTGGACATCGAGCTGATCCAGCCCGAGCAGCTGAACGCGGCGGAGACCGTGGCCCGGATCGCCGCGGCCGCGGCCGATGCCCTCTGTGTGTGCGCCTACGGCGCGATCATCGGTGACGAGCTGCTCGGCGCCCACGACGGCTACAACGTGCACCCCTCCCTGCTTCCGCGCTGGCGCGGCGCTGCGCCGGTCGAGCGGGCGATCCAGGCCGGCGACAGTCAGACCGGCGTGTCGATCATGCGCCCGATCGCCGAGTTGGACGCCGGGCCCGTCCACCTGTCGCGCGACGAGGCGATCCACGCCGCCGACGACTACGGCAGCCTGGCTTCGAGGCTCGCCGAGCTGGGCGGCAAGCTGTTGGTCGAGGCGCTTGACACCCGGCCCGAGCCCCAGCCCCAGTCCGCCGAGGGCGTGACCTATGCGGAGAAGGTGGAGGGTCATGAGCGTCGCCTGGACCCGGCCCGGCCGGCCGTTGCGCTGGAGCGCACCGTCCGCGCGCTTCACCCCCACATCGGGACGTGGGTGCACGACGGATCGGGCGACCGCCTCGGCGTGCGCCGGTCGCGGGTGGTCGAGGGCGTCGTTGTGGCGGAGGGCGTGCTCGCCGCCGGGGGCGAGACCCTGCTGATGGGCACGCGCTCCGGAGCGCTGGACCTGCTGGAGGTCCAGCCACCGGGCAAGCGGGCGATGCCGGCCTCG